>Ga0255343_1000697_pt1 | contig 50840 bp, 39 predicted proteins | sample wastewater_treat_4_FD_192413 | JGI IMG/M metagenome (GOLD analysis project Ga0255343, IMG submission 192413) | Wastewater microbial communities from Lulu Island WWTP, Vancouver, Canada - plant16 | ecosystem: Engineered > WWTP > Wastewater > Unclassified | place: Canada: Vancouver, British... | reverse complement strand
TTCATCCCCTCCCCGCGGGGAGGGGATGAGAGGACCCTAAAACCACGGCCAACCTCCCATGCCTGGTAAGAAACCAAATGGCGCGACGATATACGCCCCGGTAAGATTAGCAAATGGCTTGACAGGCTTGGCGGCCGCGTGCGCGAGTCGTCCCGACCTCAGGCGGGAGGGCGGCTGAGTGTATCGTGCACTTTTGGAAGCAGTTCGGGAATTTTGAGGTGTTGCGGGCATTTGGGGAGACATTCGTTGCAAACGGTGCACGCGTCGGCACGGGCTTCTTTGGCCATGAAGTTGAGGTAGATGGTCCGGTTGAGCGCTTCCTGGTTGCCTTTGAAAATCTGCACGTTGTTGTACATTTGAAAATTGCGCGGGATGTCGACGCCGTGGGGACATGGCATGCAGTATCCGCAGGTTGTGCAGGGAATGGAGTTCAGCTGGCGGAACGCGTAGGCGGCGTCGGAGAGGGTCTCCAGTTCGTCCTCAGACAGAGCGCCAACCCCGGAGCGGCGTGCGCAGGCGAGGTTTTCCTCGACCTGATCCATGGTGCCCATGCCGCTGAGCACGGTGGTGACTTCGGGGCGGTTCCAGAGCCATTGCAGTGCCCAGTCGACCGGACTGCGGTCGGGATGGGAGGATTGTTCGAAGATCGCGCGGATGTCGTCTGGTGGATTGACGAGGCAGCCGCCGAGCAGAGGTTCCATGACCACTACGGGCAGTCCCTTCGCTGCGGCGTATTCCAGCCCAGCGGTACCGGCCTGCACCAGCTCGTTGACGTAGTTGTACTGAATCTGCACAAACTCCCAGCCATCGTAAAAATCGATGATCTCTTTAAATTTATCAAAGGTGTCGTGGAATGAAAATCCGATATGCCCGATCTTTCCCTTATCGCGGGCACGTTCCAGCGCAGGCAGCACGCCGCGGTCGCGTGCGATGGGCCACAGGGCGGTGTTGAGGTTGTGCACGAGGTAAAAGTCGATGTGGTCCTGTTTGAGGCGCTCGAGCTGGACGTCGATGAGTGGCTCGACGTCGGCTTCTTTCTCCACGAGCCAGGTGGGGAGTTTGGTGGCGATCCTGGTGCGACCACGGTATCCATCGCGCAGGGCCTCGCCCAGCACGACCTCACTTTCGCCATCATGATACGCATAGGCCGTGTCCACGTAGTTGACGCCATTATCAATGGCGTGGCGGAGGATGCGGATCGCCTCAGGGCGGTTGATGCCCGCGGGTTGATCTCCGGTTTGGGGCAGGCGCATCGCGCCGAAGCCGAGGGCAGAGACGTTGAAACCAGTCGTGCCAAACGGGCGATATTGCACGTAGTCACTCCTTTTGTAAGTCGGTTATTGTGGGATGCGGGCGGCTTCCTCCAGCCCGTATCGCCGCATCCAACTGTTGCGGGCCAGGCGCGCCGTGGGCATTCAGACTCCGCCGCCAGTCGTGTGTTTGCCGGGGGTTACATCAGCGGTAGTGCCCTTATCATACCCGCGTCAATAACTGCTTTCCAGCGCTGGCGCCAAGAGACCTGTTCAGCGCCGCTGTGCGGGCTAGCGTACCACCAGGTTTACCAGCTTTCCGGGCACATAGATTTCCTTGACGATCGTCCTGGCTTCGATATGCCGCTGTACGTTGGGCTCGGCTTTGGCGGCCTCCAGGATCTGCTCTTTTGTGGCGTCCACAGGGACCCGGACCAGTCCGCGCAGTTTACCCAGCACCTGCACTGCGATATCGACCGAATCCTCGGTCAGGAGCTGCTCATCGTACTCCGGCCAGGGCTCGTATGCGAGGGATTCCGTGTGGCCCAGGCGCTCCCAGAGCTCTTCCGCGAGGTGTGGCGCGAACGGCGCCAGAACGAGGACGAATTTCTCCGCGTCTTCACGGTCGAGCCGCGCAGCCTTGGTCGCTTCGTTGACGAATTCCATCATGCGCGAAATAGCTGTGTTGAACGACATCTGTTCGATATCGGCCGTGATAGCCTTAATGGCCTGGTGCAGGACACGCTTCGGTGCGGCCTCTCCCCCCTCTTTGACGATTTTGGGGTTGAGGGCGCCGTCCTCGGCAACATAGACGGCCCAGGTCCGGCGCAGGAACCGGTGCACTCCGTGCACCCCTTCTTCCGTCCACGGCTTGTCGCGATCCAGCGGCCCCATGAACATTTCATAGAGCCGCATCGAATCGGCCCCCAATTCACGCACAACGTCGTCGGGATTGATGACGTTGTAGCGCGATTTGCTCATCTTCTCAATTTGCGAAGTCACGGGGGCGCCGGTATCCCGGACAAAGCACTGGCCGTCCCGGTGTTCAACTTGATTCGGGTAGTAATACTTACCCGCGGCATCCTGGTATGAATAGGCGAGGATCATGCCCTGGTTAAAGAGCTTCGTGAACGGCTCTTTCGTTGAGACATACCCGGCGTCATAGAGGACCTTGTGCCAGAATCGGGCATAGAGCAGGTGCAGGACGGCATGTTCGGCCCCTCCCACGTAGAGATCCACGGGCATCCAGTAGGATTCGGCGTCACGCGACCAGGCCTCCTGCTCGTTGCGGGCGTCGCAGAAGCGGAGGTAATACCAGCAGGAGCCGGCCCATTGCGGCATGGTATTGGTCTCACGGCGGGCCGGTTTGCCTGTATCGGGGTCGGTAGTGCCCACCCAATCCGTTGCGCGCGCGAGAGGCGGCTGCCCATCGGCTGTGGGCCGGTACTCACTCAGTTCCGGGAGCACCACGGGCAAGTCCTTCACGGGCACGGCTTTGACGGTGCCGTCTTCCAGCGTAATCAGCGGAAACGGCTCTCCCCAATACCGCTGCCGCGAAAACAGCCAGTCGCGAAGGCGGTAATTCACAGTTCCCGTGCCGATTCCCTGCGACTCGAGCCAGGCCGTGATGTTTTGCTTGGCGCCAGAGACGTTTAACTCATTAATATTCGGGGCGTTAGACGGATCTTTCCAGATCTTCGCCAGTCGGGCGCGCTGTTCGCTGGGAATGTCATCACCAGACGCAAACCCCGAATTTACGAGCATCCCATCTCCAACCCAGGGGGCCGTCTGCACATCCACCCCGTCGGAATGGATCACCTCGATGATGGGGACGCCAAATTTGGACGCAAATTCGTGATCGCGCGTATCGTGGGCAGGAACGGCCATGATCGCGCCGTAGCCGTATTCCGCGAGGACGTAATCGGCTGTCCAGATGGGGACCAGGGCGCCGTTGACCGGATTTACGGCATAGGCCCCGGTGAAAACGCCCGTTTTCTCGCGATCTTCCTTCATTCGCTCCTGCGCGCTCCGCTTTTCGCTGGCGCCGATGTAAGCGAACACGGCGTCGCGCTGCCCGGCGGTGGCAAGCCTCCGGGTCAAGGGGTGTTCCGGCGCCAGCACGCAATACGTCGCCCCGAAGAGGGTATCGGGCCGTGTGGTGAAGACGGTAAACTGTTCGCCGGAACCATCTACTGTAAAGACGACATCCGCGCCTTCGCTGCGCCCGATCCACTCGCGCTGCATGGTTTTGATGCCTTCCGGCCACTCGAGCTCGTCGAGATCCTCGAGGAGACGTTGCGCATAGGCTGTGATTTTGAGCATCCACTGTTTCATCATGCGGCGCTCGACCGGGTCGCCAGTTTCCACATATTTACCGTCTTTCACCTCTTCGTTGGCGAGGACGGTGGCGAGTGCGGGGCACCAGTTGACCGGGGCCTCGGCCTGGTAGGCCAGCCCACGTTCAAAGAGCACCTGGAAGATCCACTGGGTCCATTTGTAATACGAGGGGTCGGTGGTGTTGATCTCGCGGTCCCAATCGTAGGAAAGTCCGAGAGACTGGATCTGGCGCCGGAAGGTGTCGCAGTTTTTGTTGGTGATTACCGCGGGGTGCTCGCCGGTGCGGACCGCGTGCCGTTCCGCAGGCAGGCCGAAGGCGTCCCAGCCCATGGGGTGCAAGACATTGAACCCGCGCATCCGTTTGTATCGGGCGATGATGTCGGTCGCGGTATAGCCCTCAGGATGACCCACGTGAAGGCCGTCGCCGCTGGGGTAGGGAAACATATCCAGCACGTAGTATTTCGGGCGGGAAAGATCGACTTCCGACTTGAACGTCTTATTTTCCAGCCAGTATTTTTGCCATTTTTGTTCGATTTCTTGATGCGTGTACTTCGCGCTCGGCATTTGCAAGGCGCCTCCAGATCGATCCGTTTTGTGAAACCATCCGAAAGGAAAGCCCGACTATACCATAATCCCCAGCAGGCATTCAGCCTTTCTCCCGATGCAGTTTCCTAACTAAAAGCCCTTACTATAGGGTAAAATCAAGTATGCGCAGCGAAATCGCTGCGAGCGCCGGACTTTTGGAGAAATGACCATGAAACCGACCAGTACGCTCCTGTTGATTCTGGTGTTGCTGTGTGGGCTGGTAGTGGGTACCGGGTGTCCACTATTTCCGGATGATTTCGGCCATGGCGGCGGTTCAGGCGGTGGCTCGGGCGGCGGTTCGGGTGGCGGCGGTTCGGGTGGCGGCGGCGGCGATGATGGCGGGCCAAAACCCGATAAGCCTGTCTACGCGCGCGCAGTCTGGGCGGAGAGAGCTGGTGGCCCCACGGCCGATTCGGCACAGGCAGTGGCTGTATTGCCTGACGGCAGCTCGATCGTTACCGGATTCTACAGCACAAGCGCCGTGTTCAGTCCATCCACGCAGCAGGCGGTTACCTGGGTATCCCAGGGCGACAACGACATGTTTCTCGCCAAATACAATCCACAGGGAAGGCTGGTCTGGGTCACCTCGGCCGGAAGCGCGGGACTGGATGAAGGCCATGGAGTCGCCGTGTTGCCTGACGGATCCGTTTACGTGGCCGGTACATATTCCCTGTACGCCAAGTTTGGCGAGCGCGACCCGATTCAGGCAGTTCTTCCGGCGGCGGGGCCCATGGACATGTTTCTGGCCCGCTACAATCATGACGGGACCTTGCGTTTCGCGAAGCGAGCCGGTGGCTTCAGCTACGACGAAGCCAATGACGTGAGTGCCCTGGCCGATGGCTCGGCGTACGTGACGGGATATTACACAACTCGCGCTGGTTTTGGCGTTTCTGAGACCAACGAGACCGTGCTGGTCTCGGCTGGCGCCGAAGATTTGTTCATTGCCCGCTACAAGAAGGATGGCTCACTCGACTGGGCCCGCAGCGAGGGCGGCAAGGGCACCGATGTAGGCATGGGTATTGTGGCCTACCCAGATGGCAGCGCCATCGCAGTGGGCTATCTCAATGGCCAGTTCAAGAGCGGCGCGGCCGCAAAAGCGCTGGCGCGCGACGCATTTATCGTGAGATATGACTATTACGGCAAACGGAAGTGGTCCCGGCAGATTGGCGGTTCGGGCGACACGGCAGCATTGGATGTAGCTGCCCTTCCCGATGGAGGCTGCCTGGTGGTGGGCGGTTTTTCCGGCACGGTCACGTTTGGATACAGAGAACCCGGGCAGACGACCCTCTCGGCAGGTTCGACAACCGACGCATTTTTTGCGCGGTTTGCGGCAGACGGAACGCTGGTTTGGGTGAAGAGTGCGCCATCGGCCCTGGGCGAAGCCATAGCCTATGCCGTCCATGCCCGGGAAGATGGCACATTTGTCGCGGGAGGCTATTTTACGCGCTCGGCTACGTTTGGGCCCGGCGAGCCGAAAGAGGCCCGCCTCGACTCCGCCGGCGCCAAGGATCTCTTTGCGGCACAATTCACGCCCGACGGCAAGCTCATTTCCGTCTTCCATGGCGGGGGCACGAAAGACGAGATGATCCTGGGAGTCGCCTGCATGCCTGCGCTGGATTTCCCGGGTGAATTCCTGGCGGTAGGTTCGCTGGCGGGCCCACTGACCCTCGGGCGCGGCTCTGAACAGCCGCAGACGCTGTCTACGTCAGGAGGATGGGATATCCTCGCCGCCCGGATATCAGATTGATATAGCCGCGGAGAAAATTCCGCGCGCAGAATGAGTCCTGGCAGGCCCTGCCGCATTGGATGCAGGTCTGCCATTTCATGTTTCCCGGTCGTCACTTTCCCAGGGGACTGGCGCAGGTGTGCTCCGAGAAGTTTTGCCCTGCCCTCCGGCAGGCGGGTATACTTGCGCCCGGTTTGGCACGACATACAACGCGGGCGGACGCCCGTTCGATGAACAGGAGGCATTGTGTTACCCAAAGGACTCGGCGGTCTGGGGAATCTCGGCGGCATGCTGAAGCAGGCCATGGAGATGAAGGGCAAAATCGAGGAACTCAAGGAACGGCTCGCAGACGAACGGGTCGAAGCTTCCGCGGGCGGCGGCATGGTGCGCGTGGTGATGAATGGGAAATTCGAGATTCAATCGATGTCGATCGAACCGGAAGTGGTCGACGCGAATGACGTTGAACTACTCGAAACGCTGGTGATCGCCGCAGCGAATGAGGGCATCCGGCAAGTTCAGGAGCTGGTCAAATCGAAAATGACCGAACTCACCGGCGGCATCGAAATACCGGGGCTTACCTGAGTGCGCGTTGTATTTTTTGGGACTCCCGAACTGGCGGTGCCTTCGATGGCCGCCACGGCCGCATCCCACGACCTGGTGGCGCTGGTCTGCCAGCCGGACCGCCCGAAGGGCCGCGGCAAGAAACTGGAACCGCCTCCGGCGAAGGTCTGGGCGTTGGAACACCAGGTGCCCGTGGCGCAGCCGGAGCGGCTCAATGACGGCGCGTTCGAAGCCTGGCTGCGCGCACAGGCCCCGGATATCTGCCTGATCGCCGCCTACGGGCGCATTCTCAAGCAGCCCATTCTTGACGTTCCCCGCTATGGCTATCTCAACATGCACCCAAGCCTGCTCCCGAAATACCGCGGCCCCTCCCCCATTCGGACCGCTCTGCTGAACGGCGACGACGTGACGGGGATCACGATCATGCGGCTGACCCTGGAGATGGACTCCGGGGACATACTTTTGCAGGAAGAACAGCCGATCCTGCCCGAAGACAACTGGATCACCCTGTCTGAACGGCTTGCGGCGAAAGGCGGGGAGCTTCTGGTGAAGGGCGTCGACCAGATTGCCGCGGGAACCGCCCGGTTCACGCCGCAGGATGATTCCAAGGCCCTCTATTGCCGGATGTTCGAGAAGGCCGATGGCCGGATCCGCTGGGGGAGTCCCGCACGCACGATTCACAACCTCGTTCGGGCGGCCGTTCCCTGGCCTGTGGCCCATTGCAGCTACAACGGCGATGTCTACCGGATCCATGAGTCTGAGGTGGTGGAAGGTTCATGGGAGGAGGTCCCCGGCACCGTGCTCGCCGTGGAAAAAGACCGGGTGCTCGTAGCCACGGGGGACAATGCGCTGGGCATTCTGGCGATCCAGGCGCCGGGCAAGCGCGCCCTGCCCATCCGGGACTTCCTTGCCGGTCGTTCCATCCGGGCGGGAGAACGATTCGAGGACCTGTGAGCCGTGCCTATTGATCCGGTTCGAGATGCCGCCATTGACGCCCTGCTGCGGGTTTTCGAGCGCGGAGTCTTTCTCGACGCGTCGTTAAATAAGACCCTTCGGCGGCGAGCCCTGAGCGACCGGGGCCGGCGCTTTTTCACGCAGCTGGTCTATGGCACCGTGCGTCACAAGATGCTTTGCGATTATGTGCTTCAGGGACTTCTGAAACAGCCGCTTGAGGGCCTGCCTGCCCCGATCCGCACGCTGTTGCGAATGGGCATTTTTCAGGCGCTCTTCTGCCGGCAGGTAACCCATCCCGCGCTGGTGCACACGTCGGTGGATCTGGCGAAGAAGCGAGGCCATGCCGGTGTGGCGCGCCTGACCAACGCCGTACTGCGCCGCGCGCCCCAACAGCTCGACGCCATCTCTTTTCCCCGTGAGCCTGTCGAGCGCCTGAGCATCGAGTACTCCATCCCGCTGTGGATGGTGAAACGCTGGGTGGCGTCACATGGACTGGAAGGCGCCGGGGGGCTCTGCCGGGCGTTTTCCATCGAGGCGCCGGTCGCGGCCCGGGTCAACACGCTCCGCACGAGCCCTGAGGCTCTTGCAGAGGCACTGCTGAAAAGCGGCGTGCGGACTGAAAAGCGGACGACGGTGCCGGAGGAACTGACTTTCACGGAAGGCCCGCCTCCGGTGCGCAGCAAGCGGTTTCAGGAGGGAGACTTCATGATGCAGGACCCGGCATCAATGCTTCCCTCGCATCTGCTGGAACCAGCCGCCGGGGAATGGGTATTGGATATGTGCGCGGCGCCTGGAGGCAAAACGACGCATATCGCTGCGTTGACCGGCGGCAATGCGCGCATTGTTGCGTGCGACAGGCGCGCGGACCGCCTCGGGCAGATTCAGGAAAATGTCGAGCGAATGGGGTGCCCCGGAGTTCGCCTGGTTCAAGCCGATGGCGGGCAGCCGCCGTTTGGCGCCCGTTTCCAGCGCGTACTGGTGGACGCGCCCTGTTCCGGCCTGGGCACGCTGCGCCGGCATCCCGACCTGAAATACCGGCTTCTCGAGAAGGACATAGCCGACCTGAGCAGACTCCAGCAGGAACTCTTGAGAGCCGCGATCGAACGCTGTGAGAATGGCGGCGTCATTGTGTATTCTGTATGCACCTTTACGCCGGAAGAAACCGGGGAAGTCATTGCGCGCGTAACAGAAAGAGCGCCGGTCGAACCTGAAGACGGCCCAACCTGGATGGATGTATGGAGACTAGAGACGGGAAGGTATCAAACGAGCCCCGCGCAGGACGGGCTGGACGGGTTCTTCTTGACACGATTGCGGAAGCGACCCTGAATCTGGCGTTCTTTGTCTTCCGCTTTTTCGGGTGGTCGTTGCGATGGACCCTGGCAACAGTCTTCTTTCTGCTGGTGATGACCGCCGCCGGTTTGTATGTGTTTAATACGGCGGTCGCCGGAGGCGAATACGTTACCGTACCCAACATTACCCTGCTTTCCGTGACGCAGGCTTCTTTTGAGCTGGGCAGAGTGGGCCTGGAAATGGGCAAGCAGACCCCCATGTTCAGCGACCAGGTGCCGCCTTACCACGTCATCAGCCAGCGGCCGGAACCTGGCGCCGTGGTGCGCACGGGCCGCGAGGTGTTCCCGACGGTGAGCCAGGGGGCGGAAATCGAGACAACGCCCGAGTACGTCGGCAAAACCCTGAAAGAGGTGGAAAGCGCCCTGGCCCCCGGAATGCGCCTTGGCAACAAGGCGTGGATACAACACAGCACGCCGCGGGACCAGATCATCGCTCAGGATCCGCCCGCAGGCCGCGCCCTGCACGCGGGCGAGCCGGTGCATCTTCTGTTGAGCAAAGGCCCGACCCAGAGCATCCTGACCATGCCCAGCATTGTGGGGCTTTCGGTAGAAGACGCCATGGCCCTCCTCTCGCCAATGGGCGTACAGGTGCTCGCCAACCGGATCGACAACCCGAATGCAGAACCCAACCGGGTGCTGGCCCAATCCCCGGCGCCGGGGACTTTGCTTCAAGAAGGCCAGGCGATCACCTATGAGGTGCGGGCTTCCGGAGCCGAGGCGCCGCCTGATTCCATGCGGAAAGTTGAGGTAATTTACACGGTGCCCGGCACCTGGTCTCCGCGCGAAGTGCGTATTGACGTCATTGACCGCAAGGGAACGCGGCAGACCGTGCTGCCCAGCGAGGAACAATATAATGCGGGCGAGCGCCCGAAGTATGAGCCCAACACCAAGCTTCGGCTCCCCCTGTTATTCAACGAGGAATTGACGGTAGAAGTCTATGTGGACGGGCTGCGAGCCTGCACCTACTATTACGAGGGGGACAACCCCCCGGTTATCACGAACCATTTGGACCAGGAAGGCCAGGAGGAAGGCGTTGCCCAAACTTAAGATTGCACCCTCATTACTCTCGAGCGATTTCAGCCGCCTTGGCGAGGAGATTCAGGCCGTCATCGAAGCCGGAGCCGACTGGATCCATCTCGACGTCATGGACGGCCATTTTGCGCCCAACCTCACCATCGGCCCGCCCGTGGTGAGCGCGCTGCGGCGCCATTCGACCGTGCCCATGGACGTGCATCTGATGCTGGACAACCCCGAGGACTTCGTGGAAGATTTCGCGAATGCCGGCGCGGATATCATCACGTTCCATGCGGAAGCATCGCGCCACCCGCACCGCCTTCTGAGCCGGATCCGCGACCTGGGCTGCAAGGCGGGGCTCGTCCTCAATCCGGGCACACCACCCGACGACATTGAGTTTCTGGTCGATGCGGTGGACATGATCCTGATCATGACCGTAAATCCGGGCTTTGGGGGACAGAAATTCATCTCCGGGATGTTGCGGAAAATCGAACTGGTTCGCGCCATGCTGGGTGAGGAACGCGACCTCGAAGTGGACGGCGGGATCGACCAGCATACCGCACCCCAGGTGATTGCGGCCGGCGCCAACGTGCTTGTTGCGGGCTCATATGTGTTCGGGAGCGAAAGCTATCTCGAGGCCATCGAAAGCCTGCGCGTGTGAATTCCCGACTGATCGCGCACCTTTTCCACACACTCCGCAGCCCGGGGCCTCTCGTTCAGGAGGCGTCCTGATACCGCTTCAGCGCGGCATCGCACCGGCTCCGGTATTCCGCGAGTGTCGCAGCGCAGGCATCGTCCTGGGCATAGTTGTGGAGCTGATAAGGGTCCTTTTCGAGATCGTGGAGAAACTCATAGGGGGGCGTCTGGCCGTCGTAACGGGCGTAGACGTACCGCTCGCCGCGAATACCCTCCCAGGTGGGAATCAGCTCGTGTTTCATGCGATGTTCGCAGAAAAACTCGCGGCGCCAGTCCCCGGGTGACTCTCCGTTCAACCAGGGCAGGAGACTGCGCCCCTGGTAGCGCTCCGGTATGGCCGCGCCTGCGATGTCGAGCACCGTGGCGGGGATGTCGATATTGAGGGCCATGGGGCCGATGGTACGTCCGCGCAGATTCTGCGGCAAGCGCGGATCGTAAATAACCAAGGGTACGCGCAACGATTCTTCGTAATGCGACCATTTTCCGGCAAATCCACGCTCGGCCATGTAATAGCCGTTGTCGGACGCGTAGATGATGACGGTATTATCAGCCAGGCCCTGTTCCTCAAGCTTCGCCGTGATCTTTGCGATCATGTAATCAACGCCCGCCAAAAGGCGGAAGTATGCCCGCATATTTTTCTGATACTTTTCTGGAGTATCCCAGCGCCAGAAAAAGCGTTCGCGGTTCATGGACTCGCGCAGGAACGCGGGATGGGCGTCGAAGATCTCGGGGCTGTCCAGCAGTGGCGGCGGGAAAATGGTGTCTTCGAACATGCCTTTGACTGCGTCAATACAGGGGTAGTGGTTTTCCTTGTCACTGTCTTCCGCGTGCGTTGAGCTGAAACAGACGGAAAGGCAAAAGGGCTGTTGAACGGAACAGGAGTCCAGAAACTGGATGGCGTGTTCCATATTGATCTCGTCGATATGCCGAATGGTCCCGTCCGGTTGTTTGATCAGGTACGGCCGGTCACGCTCGCTGAAGAAGTCGAACAGGGTCTCCTCCGGGCCGGCATCCATTTTAACGCCCAGCTTGCCGACGTGGGCAGTGCGGTATCCCGCGGCGCGCAGAACAGCGGGGTAGCTGGTCTCGATGTGGCTTTTGCGGATGGGCGGCGTGCCGAACGTGAATCCGTGGGTACGCTCGGTGAGGCCCGTCAGGATGGACGCACGGCTGGCGGCGCAAATCGACGTCGTCACGAACGCGTTTTCAAAACGGACCCCCCGGCGGGCCAGGCTGTCAATCGTGGGCGTCCGGGCGATGCGGTGGCCTGCGATTCCCAGGGTGTCATGACGTTGGTCGTCGATAAGGAAGAAGAGGATATTGGGCCGGCTGGCTGCAGCTTCTTCCCCTCGTGCCTGGCTGCCTGCGAGGGTTGCCGCGCCTCCGAGTGCACAGGTATGCAGGAAAGCTCGTCGGTTCATTGCTTTAACCCCCCTGGCGCCCGTTGGAAGCAAGAACGCGCCCCGGGAGTAGAGGCTCCCGGGGCGGCATGAGACATTCAGGTCAATCCGCCAGTTCGGCGGCGACTTTGTCAAAGTAGGCAACGCATTGGGCGATCTCAGGCACGGAATTGTCCCAGTTGTACTCGTATTCGATGGAAAACACGACATCCTTCAGGCCCTGACGCTTGATCTCCTTCAAGAGGCCTTCGACGTTGCAGATGCCGGTGCCCCAGGGCACGTCGTGGGCTTCGCGCTTGCCAAATTCATTCAGATCCTTGAAATGGAAGCTGATGATACGCCCTTCGAGTTTTTTCAGGGCTTCCAGGGGATCGACGCCCGAACGGGGCCAGTGACCGGTGTCGGCGCAGGCGCCGAGGCGTTTGCTTCGACCTTCCACGGCCGCCAGGACGGCGTCCGGACTCCAGTACTTTGAAGGAGCGGGGTGGTTGTGGAAGGCAACGTTGATCCCATACTCATCCGCCAGCTTCTCGACCGTGTCGAGGGCTTCGGCGTCCGGTTCGCTGCAGATGGTGCGGATGCCCATGGCCTTGGCGAATTCAAAGACCTTTCGGGATTCGGCCTCATCGGCAGGAAGGCCGACCACTCCGTAATTCATGAGTTTGATGTCGCAGGCCTTGAGCTTCGCGAGGGCTTCCTGGCGCAGCTCTTCCGACATATTGTGATCGAAGACGGCATCGGGTTTTTCGGGGCTGAATTTCTGGCCGGGGTATGCCTCGATGTAATGAAGGCCCAGGCTCTGATTCTTGTCGACCGCTTCAAAGAAGGTGAACCGGTTGAAGGAGTACGCCTGGCATCCCAGGTGCCAGCCGAGTTTCTCCGCATTGGGGCAGCCGGCGGCCGCGGCCGGAGCCGTCTCCTGCGCCGTAACGCAGCTTGTCAACACCATCACCCCACACGCAACTCCCATCAGTATCGCAGACATCGTTTTCATGGTCGCTTATTCTCCTGTTGCACGGACAAGCCGCCCGTTAACCGTGAAGACCCTGAGCAGAAATTCCGATTGTAGCACAGAGAACCAGCGAGAAAAACCCGCGTGTGCCAGAGGCAATCAGCCGGCGGTCGCGGAGCGTCGCGTTCTTGCTCCGGACAGCAGGTTTTCGTATGATTGCAGCCTTGCTCCGGGGAGCGTTCGGGGGGTGACAGTCCAGCATTGGGCAGCCGGATTTTTTAGAAGGAAATGCATCCATGGCAGACAAAAAATTGAAAGTTGGAATCATTGGCGTCGGTTCGATTGCTCAAGTATGTCATCTCGATGCCTGGAAGGAGCTCGAGAGCAAGGGGGCCGTTGAGATCACGGCCGTCTGTGACATCATCCCTGAACGTGTTGAGATGGTCAGTAAGAAATGGGACGTGCCCAGGACGTACACCAACTATAAGACCATGTTGAAGCAGGGCGATTTTGACATTATCGACGTCTGCACGCAGAACCGCCTTCATTGCGCCATCTCGGTGGATGCCCTCAATGCGGGGGCCAATGTGCTCTGCGAAAAGCCCATGGCTATGAACGCGAAAGAATGCGAAGCCATGATCGCCGCGGCGAAACAGAACAAGCGCAAGCTCATGGTGGCGCAAAATATGCGGTTTGAGGCCGGCAACGAGCGGATCAAGGCGATGATCGAGCGGGGCGATCTCGGCGAGATCTATTACGGCGAGGCGCGCTACCTGCGCCGCCGGGGCATTCCCGGCTGGGGCAAGTTTCACATCAAGCGCGAATCCGCCGGCGGGCCACTGATCGACATCGGCGTGCACGTGCTGGATCTGATCGTCTGGCTGATGGGTTGCCCGAAACCCGTGTCCGCGACGGGCCAGGTGAGCCGCAAGTTCGGCGACCGGAAAGACCTGTGCAACGGAGAGTGGGGCGTGCCGTATCCCGTGGAGGAATTCGACGTCGAAGACCATGCCGCCGCGTTCATCCGTTTCGAAAACGGTATCGCGCTCAATCTGGAGGTGAGCTGGGCCGCGAACATCCCAAAAGATGTCCAGGGGTTGCGGCTGCTGGGCGACAAGGCGGGCGTCAGCACTGAACCGTTGATTGTCACCAGCGCTGCGGACGGCGCGCTGACAAGCCTGCAATACGACTGGCTTCCTGAACAGGAAGGCCACCGGATGGAGATCCTGCATTTTGCCGAATGCGTGCGCGACGGCCTGCCTGTGCGCGTGAGACCGCAGGAATCCTTGCGTATTCAGCAGATTCTCGATGCCATCTACGAGTCTTCCCGGAAGGGCAAAGAGGTGGCGATCAAATAGGGCGGCGCGGCGGGTTTCCGCGCTTGCACAAAATGCACCATCCACGGGTGCGGCTGCCGGCGGCACTGAACCGCGCCCGAAGGCTGCGGGCGAGAGGAATTCGCTCTTTGGCCTGTGGTATTGTAGCGATGTCACAAAATCACTGGAAAACACCCCCGATTCAACAGTGCATGGGGTTAACAGAAGTCTGAGGAGAACGCGAGCGATGGCACAGCAAGATATTGGTTTGATCGGTCTGGCGGTGATGGGCGAAAATCTCGTGCTCAACATGGCCAACAAGGGATTCAGCGTGGCGGTGTACAACCGCACCCGCGACCGGGTGGACAACTTTATCCAGGGACGCGCAAAAGGCAAGAGCATTGTTGGGTGCCACAGCATTGAAGAGCTGGTACAAAACCTGCAGAAGCCGCGCCGGGTCATGTTGCTGGTTAAAGCCGGAGACCCGGTAGACTCGCTGATCGAGCAGCTCATCCCCCATTTAGATCCGGGCGATATCATCATTGACGGCGGCAACAGCCACTTCCCCGACACGATCCGTCGCACGAAATATGTGGAAAGCAAGGGCTTGCTGTACATCGGCACAGGGGTGTCGGGTGGAGAAGAGGGCGCACTCAACGGGCCGTCGATGATGCCGGGCGGGTCGCTCGCGGCGTGGCCCCACGTGAAGGAGATCTTCCAGACCATATGCGCACATACGGATGAAGGAGAGCCGTGCTGCGATTGGGTCGGCGAAAACGGCGCCGGCCATTTCGTGAAGATGGTCCACAACGGGATCGAATACGGCGACATGCAGATGATTTGTGAGACCTATCAGATGATGAAGGAAGGTCTCGGCATGAGCAACGACGAAATGCACGAAGTGTTCGCGGAATGGAACCGCGGCGAACTCAATTCCTACCTCATAGAGATCACCCGCGACATCCTCGCCTACCGCGACGAAGACGGCAACGCGGTCCTGGACCTCATCCTCGACACCGCCGGCCAGAAGGGCACGGGCAAATGGACGGCCATCGCCGCGCTGGATGAAGGCCAGCCGCTCACCTTGATCGGTGAAGCGGTGTTCGCACGCTGCCTGTCGGCGCTGAAGGACGAGCGTGTTGAGGCTTCGAAACAGCTCCGGGGCGAAACCCAGCCGTTTTCGGGCGACAAAAAAGCCTTTGTAGACGACTTGCGCAAGGCGCTGTATGCGGCAAAGATTGTCTCGTACGCGCAGGGATACCAGCTGATGCGCTCAGCGGCAAAGGCCTATGGCTGGAACCTGAATTACGGCGGCATCGCGCTGATGTGGCGCGGCGGCTGCATCATCCGCTCCGTATTCCTCGGGCGGATCAAAGAGGCCTTCGACAAAGACCCCGGCCTGGTCAACCTGCTGCTGGATCCGTTCTTCCGCGATGCCGTCGCCTCGGCGCAGTCGTCGTGGCGCAACGTGGTCATCGAGGCGGCGAAGATGGGTATTCCAGTGCCTGCGATCAGCACTGCACTGGCCTACTTCGATGGCTACCGGCACGAACGGCTGCCCGCAAACCTGCTCCAGGCGCAGCGCGACTATTTCGGCGCGCATACCTACGAGCGGATCGACAGGCCTCGCGGAGAGTATTTCCACACCAACTGGACCGGGCGCGGCGGCGACACGGCAGCGACGACCTACACGGTGTAGGGGCCCCCGGCGAAAAAGCATCGGCCCGGAAAGCTCCAATGGGACTTTCCGGGCCGTTTTGTCTCAGGCGGGTGCGGTTACTCCACTTCCGCCGGATCCCAGATGGTGGCGGCGATGTACCGCTCCGGGCCGGTGGTGGGTTCGTCGATGTAGTACGTGCTGATCACCTTGCCGTCAGGCCGCTGCAGGCTGCGGACATATCCGATGTCGCGATCCGCGCCGTCATCGCGAAGAACGATCTCATCGCTCCAGGTCTGACCGTTGTCCTTGCTGAGTTTCGCGGCGATGCGGAACGGCTGCATACGAACGCCATAGGTCAGGCAGAGACGGCCGTCGGAGAGTTTAATCAGGCTGGGAGGATTGCCTTCGCCGAGAGTGTCCACGGGGTCGTTGAGAAAGTCCCAGGAACGGCCATTATCACGGGAGATGTAGGCGGCGATCCAACGGTTTGAGATCTCTCTTCGGCGGATAGTAGTCAGCAGGGTGTCATCCGACAAGCGGACCGTGGACGGCATAATGCCGAATCCCTCGGGCTCGGGCATGATCCACGACAGAAACTCCCAGGTTTTCCCGCCATCGACGGTGCGCATACAGAACGGGCGCCCTTCGGTGCCGTCGGTTTTTCCCGCGGTCTGGAAGAGCATGCACTCGTGTTTGCCGTCGACGACATAGTCCGTCCGTGCGGCAATTCCATTGACTCCGACGTTGGGCAGAATGAACGGCCCTTCCCAGGTGCGGCCGCGGTCGTAACTGTAAAAAAACTTCGACGGGCTTCGGGCATCGATGTCGGTCATGCGCAGGGTCATGGCAAAATCGGGATGGCTGAAATCAATCCCGCCGGGGCACTCGCGCATTTCCGGGATAGGCAATCCGGGTGTTTCGATGCCATGCAGTGCCGTCCCCTGGGCAATGAGTCTTCCTTGTTCGGCGGGATATTCGAGCGACCACGTTTCGCCCCCGTCCAGGCTGCGTGCCTGCCAGTGTTCCTCGGGTTTCTCGCGGTCGATATGATGCCGGGTCGGCCCCAAATCCTTGTAATACCCGCGGGAAAAGCCCACGAGGATTTCGTTGCCCCAATTCCACATGCCGTAATTGGCCGGCCATCCGCCGAAACGGCCTTTTTCATAATAGATTTTCACGTGCTGTACGTTCACTGTGCTGGCCCCTCCCTCTGCTCCGCTGGCGGCCCATGCGGTCGCGGACAGCGCAGCTATGATCACCATGCCCAGAATGAAATGAATTTTCATCAGCGGTCTCCTTATTCGGTTAAGATTCGTATAAGCTCAAAGTCTCCGGTCCGGGCGGCTTCGAGCACAGGACCCATGTAATCATCGACTTGGTCACTGGCCAGAGGCACGGGCATGTTCTGCAGTTTCATTGCGAGCCGCGGATCCCGGGCCGCGCTCAAGGCGCGCTCAATATGCTCCGGGCTGAATCCCGGCACCTCGTCGAGGGTAACCGGGAATCCGATGTCGCGGGAGAGGTTGAGCATGGCCTCAGCGACGGCGATGCCGAGGTCGCGCCCGTGCAATCCGGCAAGGTTACGGCGGGTATACCCCGCTGCACGGTAGATCTCCCCCACTTCGCGCAGCCGCGCTTCGATCGCCGGAGCAAAAAAGACCGTGTAGTAGGGGTTCATGAGCGCACAGGCCCGCCCGTGAGGCAGCACATCCACCAATGAAAAGCTGGTCAGGTGCGCGCCATTGGTGCCGCCGAGCATAATGGCGTATCCTCCCAGGTCGGTGCCCAGCCCGAGCGCCTCGCGCGCCTCCAGGTCCTCTGGTTCCGCACAGGCCTGCTTCACATGGCGTATGAGCAATTCGATGCCCAGCAGCGCCACGGGGCGAATGGTATTGAGCGCTTCGCCGGGGGCGCCGTAAAACACTTCCAGGCAATGCGATACGCCGTCCAGGGCGCCGTCCATGGTAAATTCCGGCGACATGGTCGTGGTCTGGGCATAATCAAAGAGGCAGCGCGGCGGGACGATGGCATCGTCGACGATGAGCATCTTCTGCGCGCTGGCCTCGTCGGTAATGTTGGAATATTTGGTGAGATGGGCGGCCGAACCCGAGGCGAGCTGCACGGCCAGCACTGGGAGCATGCGTTTCCCGGCATCCGCGAGCAGGCGCGTGACCTGATTTGACCCAAAATACTCGTCGAGACCGGGGTGATCGGGCGCGAGTGCCAGCCGGGCCACGGCGGCCTTCGCAGCGTCGATCGTGCTGCCGCCGCCCACAGCGACCACGAGGTCCGGGGCCTGTTCTTCCAGGGCTTCTACAATGCGGAAGACGTCTTCACGGGGAGCATTGGGCCGTGCACCCGGAATGATATCGCCCGCGGTAATACCCGCACCGGCGAGTGATTTGCGCACCGCTTCGTGCAGGGGCGGCCCCCATGGTTTGCCAAACCCGGAAGCCACCACGGCCGCACGAGAACCGAGAGGCCGGGCGTGCTCCCCGAGTTTTTCGAAACAGTGCACTCCGTAGATGTAGGCGTCCCCTTTGAACTGAGTAATGAGCCTGCGGGCATGTTCCCGCTGGGTGATGGGCACGGTCGATCCCTCCTTCCGGCGATATTATACGGAATTGGGCTGAGAATACGCACGCACATCCGGATTGGTTATAATGGAAGTAGTGTGGATGGGAATCGAGTTACTTTGGGGGTGAATATGTACGTAGGACGCATTGTAAGCATTGCCATGACCCAGGACAGTCGTTTGTGCGGTGTATACCGGGTATCAAGCCGCTCATTTCCAAACCGGACGGCGGTAGTGCGGGAAAACCGGGTGAGTATTGTGCCGAAACCCGGCCATGAGGCCGACGTGCACAAGAACCCGTACATCGCCTACAACTGCGTGCGCGTGGTTTGCGGAGGCGATGTGGCCGTAATCACCAACGGGAGCCACACCGACCCAATCGCCGAAAAGATCATATCGGGCATGAATCCCCGCGACGCGCTGCTGCTCTCGCTGATGACACTGGATTATGAAAAGGACGACTACAAGACGCCGCGCATTGCGGGTGTGGTTGATAAGCGCAACGGCGGCTCAGGGTATCTCGGAATCGTGCGCGAAGACGGCCTGCATGTGCGGCGCATGCCCCTGGAGGCAGGGATGTTTTACTACGTGGCCACCTACGAGGAAGGGACACTCTCCGAGGCCCAGAGTGGAATGTTCCCCGCAAAGACGGCCGAGGAGGCCTGCCAGTTTCTCCTGGGCGGCGGCGTTTTTGCGGAGCGGACTCATCCCGTGACGGCCGTGGCGGCTGTGCGCTCAAATTCGGATTTCGAGCTGGCCGCGATGGATGCACCCCACACGTGATGCACAATGGATTCAGCGAAGAACTGGATCGGTTGATCCGGGCGCGCTACACACTGCTTTACGTAGTGACCTGGGAAGAAGACCGCGCGCTGCGCATCCTCATGCGCCTGGCTGAGGCCCAGCGAAAACCGCTGTTTGAATGGTCCATCACAAATGGCCTGCGCTGCATTCACGGGGCGGGCAGCCAGGGCGGCGGGGCGCGTACGCGCGATGCGATGCAGATGCTGAACGAGGTGTTGCAGAAGGATGGCCCTGCCATCTATGTCCTGAAAGATTTTCACTCCTACCTCGAAGCACCGGAGATGATCCGCCAGATCCGCGATCTGGGCAGCGCGCTCGGGCCGACCCGGAAAACCCTCGTTTTTCTGTCCCCCGTGCTGACGCTTCCACGTGAGCTGGAAAAAGACATGACCATCCTCGATCTTCCCTTACCCACCTACGAGGAATTGAGCCAGCTCCTGGACGATTCCATTGGGCGCCCGAGTTCGGCGCGCAAGTTTCAGGTTCAGCTGAAGCCACAGGAGCGCGACGCCCTGGTTAAAGCGGCTCAAGGGCTTACGCTGAAGGAAGCCGAGAATGCGTTTGCGCAGGCTATCGTGCGCGACAATGTGCTGGATGCACAGGACATTCAGGCCGTGATATCGGAAAAACGGCAGGTTATTCGAAAATCGGGCCTGCTGGAGTATTACGGTGTCGACGCGGATCTGGCGGACGTCGGGGGCATGGATGTGCTGAAAGACTGGCTCCGGAAGCGCGTGCGTGCGTTCAGCGACGAGGCGCGCGCATACGGACTCCCGCAGCCGCGAGGCATCCTGCTGATGGGCGTCCAGGGCTGCGGGAAGAGCCTGGTAGCCAAGACCATCGCGCGGCAGTGGCAGCTTCCGTTGCTCCGCATGGATATGAGCATGATCTTCCAGGGCTATATCGGCAGTTCGGAGCAGAACATGCGTAACGCGACGAAGACCGCCGAAAGCCTCGCCCCGGTGGTCCTGTGGATTGACGAGATCGAAAAGGCCTTTTCCGGTGTGGAAGGCTCCGGGAGCTCCGACGCAGGCACGACCGCCCGTGTAGTCGGCACGTTTCTCACCTGGATTCAGGAAAAGACCGCGCCGGTGTTCGTAGTGGCCACGGCCAACGAAGTGCGCGAATTGCCACCGGAACTGCTGCGAAAAGGCCGCCTGGACGAAATTTTCTTCGTGGATTTGCCCCGCAGCCGCGAACGGGCGGAGATTTTCGCCATTCATCTGCACAAAGTGCGCCGGGAACCCATGAAATACGACCTGCCCGAGCTTGTAGGGGCGTCTCGAGGATTCAGCGGCGCGGAGATCGAGCAGGCGATTATCGCGGGATTGCACGAGAGTTTTTTCGATGGCCGTGAACTCGAGACCCGCGATATTCTCAAAGCAATTCGAGATACAGTTCCCTTGTCCCGCACGATGCGCGAGAAAGTCGAGGAGCTGCGCGTGTGGGCGCGCGACCGGGCGCGTCCTGTGGCGAAGCCGCCGGAAAAGCGGCCGGAAAAGGACTCCGATGAGTGACCGGTTCAACTGGCTGGAGTTCAGCGCAGAGAGAGAGAACCCGGAAGTACAGCCCCCTCAGGCAGCACCGCATGACGCGCCGTCGTTCTATCAGGCCGCGCGCAGCATGCGCGAGGCCGCTCATTTGCGGGCAGCGTGCGACTACTATCGCAAGGCCGCGGGGTTGAACGACCAGCATTATGAGGCGTGGAGCGAATTAATCGACACCCTGGTGCGCCGCGGCCAGCTTGACGAGGCGGATCGGGTGTCGTCGGAGATTTTGCAAAATTACCGTCAGGTGCGCCTGTTTTATGCCTCCCGGGCACTGGTGCTGGCGCACCGGCATCGGACACAGGAGGCGTTTCCGCTAATCAGCGTGGCCCTGGAGGGCGACGCTGATGCGTGGTATCCCCGCTGTGTAATGGGGGAACTGCTGGTGCGGTTCGACCGCGGGAAGCGATGTGAGGCCCAGCGCTTTTTCGATCAGGCCATCGAAAGAGCAAAGGATCCCTGGGAACCGTACTTTCTGGCGGGGTGGGCATTTTTGCATACTGGACTGCCCGCGCTGGCCGCTGGCCACCTGGCAGAGGCGGCGCATTTCCGCCCTCGTGCGGCGTTATGCTGGTTGTATCTGGGAGACAGTTTTCGCGCACTGCGGCTGTATGACCAGGCCCAGTTCTATTATCAGTGCGCGCAGGAACTTGAACCGGACAGTGAATTGTCGATCGCGCGTCAGAAAGACTGCGGCAAGCTCACGTTCGGGTTGATGCGGCTGTTCAGCAGAAACAAGTTGCGGGCACGTTGGAAGACTGCCCTGGAAGATCACACGCGCGAAAAGGAGTGGGAGGAGCCATGACCGACACGTATGCGTCGCCCCTGGCCGAACGGGTGGCCACAGCAGCCATGATCGCCCTGTGGAGTCCGAAAAAGAAATTCTCGACGTGGCGCCGCTGCTGGGTGGCGCTGGCGGAGGCGGAACAGGAGCTGGGCCTCCCCATCACGCACGAACAGCTCGATGAAATGCGGGCCCACCTTGACGATATCGACTTTGAAGCCGCCCGCAAGTTTGAGGAAGAGCTGCGCCACGACGTGATGGCCCACATCCATGCCTACGGCGCGGTGGCACCCAAGGCCAAACCCATCATTCACCTTGGCGCGACGAGTTGTTATGTGGCCGACAACACGGACCTGATCCTGATCCGGGAAGGCCTGCAGCTCATTCTGGACAAGGCCGTCAATGTGCTGTCGCGTCTTGCGGACTTCGCGGCGGCATGGCGGGAGCTTCCGACCCTCGGCTACACCCATTACCAACCCGCACAGGTGGTGACGCTGGGCAAACGGGCCTGCCTGTGGGCGCAGGATATCCTCATGGATGTTCACGCGCTGGAACACCTCCTTGGCAATCTCCGCTGCCGGGGCGTGAAAGGAACCACCGGCACCCAGGCCTCGTTCCTCGCGTTATTCGATGGCGATTCTGAGAAAGTACGGGAGCTGGATCGCCGGGTGGCCGAAAAGCTGGGATTCGAGCAGTCGTATCCCGTCACCGGGCAGACCTATCCGCGCAAAGTGGACACACAGGTGCTCGCCGTGCTTGCGGGCATCGGAGAGAGCGTGCACAAATTCGCCACCGACATGCGGCTACTGCAAAACCTCAAGGAAGTCGAGGAACCCTTCGGCGAAAAACAGGTGGGCAGTTCGGCGATGGCGTACAAGCGCAATCCGATGCGCTGTGAACGGGCGTGCGCGCTGGCGCGTTTTCTCATGGTGTCCCCGCTGCACGGGTCCTTTACGACCGCGGTCCAGTGGTTCGAGCGGACCCTGGACGATTCGGCGATCCGGCGCTTGAGCCTGCCTGAAGCGTTTCTGGCTTGCGACGGCATCCTGAATCTGTACTTGAGCATTATGGAAAACCCGGCGGTCTATCCAAAAGTCATTGAGAAACACCTGAAAGCGGAGTTGCCCTTCATGGCCACCGAGAATATTCTGATGGCCTGCGTGAAGCGGGGCGGCGATCGGCAGGAATTGCACGAAGTCATTCGGACGCACGCGCAGGCAGCGGCCGCGCGGGTTAAGCATGACGGGGCCGAAAACGATCTGCTGGAACGGCTGGCAGCCGATCCGGTGATTGGGATGACCCGGGCCGAGATCGACGAAATCCTGGACCTGCGCCTCTTTGTCGGGCGGGCGCCGCAGCAGGTGGACGAATTTCTCCGCGAAGAAGTTGGGCCCATTCTTCACCGTCACCGGGACCGGTTGGGCGTGCCGTCGGATGTGCGTGTGTAGCGCGAGGAGGCCGCCGTGGCAGGCGTGGGTATGGCGCGAAAAGCCGAACGCATCGCCGTGGTTGTGAATCCCTGTTCGGCCAATGGCCGCACGGGCAAGCGATGGCCAGCGATGGGCGCCGCGCTCCGTCAAGCACTCGGCGGGTACACCCTGCTGTTGACCGAATCGCCCGGGCACGCCACGGAACTGGTGCGAAAAGCGCTCCGGGAAGGACATGACCACATCATCAGCGTAGGCGGCGACGGTACCCACAACGAGGTCGTTAACGGTTTCTTTGAGGATGACTCCCTGCTCAACCCGGAGGCGTCGCTGGCCATCGTCCCCGCAGGCACCGGGTCGGACCTCGCCCGGACCTTGCGTCTTCCTCGAGGTGTCGATGCGCTCCCGTATGTGGTCGACAGGCGGTTTACGCGAGCAGATGTCGGGCGCGTGCGTTATACCACACCGGACGGTGAACAGGACGTGCGGTACTTCATCAATATTGCCGATTTTGGCGCAGGCGGCGAGGTGGTGAAGCGCGTGAACCGGACCTCGAAGTTCTTCGGCGGGTTTCTGTCGTTCCTGTGGGGTTCCGTCTCGACGCTGGCCTTATACGAGAACCGAGAGATTCAAATCGAGATCGATGGGGTCGAGTTGAGCGGCCGGATCAACAATGTAATGGTCGCCAATGGCCAGTACTACGGCGGGGGGATGCACGTCGCGCCACATGCCCGTCTCGACAGCCGCGCTTTCGATGTCTACGTAATCGGCGATGTGGGCAAGGCGGAGGCCGTCGTTAACCTTCCTAAACTCTACCGGGGCCGACTCTTACGCAAGCCCGACAAGGTTCGCTATTTTCGCGCATCCCGCGTGCTTGCGGATTCGTCGCAGGAGGTGTTGCTGAACCTCGATGGGGAACAGCCTGGCCGTTTGCCTGTGACCATTCAATTGCTGCCGTCGGTGCTGAAAGTAGTGGTCGGGTGAGAGGACTGGAAGGCCTCCCCAGGGGGAATCGCGCCGCGGATCTCTGGCGTTTTATTTTCTCAGAGCATAAGGTGGTGTATTCTGTGGGAAGACGCTTGTTCAGCGAATTGCGGTGGAAACAAACGAGGAGATTCTGGGATGAACATGCGAATGCTGTGTATCACGCTGGCCCTGTCGGGATTGGCCGCAACCACGGCCTGCGCGGCATTTCAGGCGGGAGTGGCGGTACGCGACGTGACTCCGGACCCTCTGCTGCCGGTGAGCGGCGGCGCGGGTCCGAGCAGCCCGGCCTCGCAACAGACCGGCAACCTGACCGTGCGTGCCCTGGTGTTTGACCGGGACGGACAACGGGTGGCCATTGTAGGGGCGGATTTTCTGGGATTTCCGGGGGCCTTATGCGATCGCGTTCGGGCGAAGGTTCCGGGCATCCCGGCGGAGAACATCCTGATCGGGTCAACCCACACCCACAGTGCGCCCGACATGTATGGGTTCCCCGACGGCCAGGGTGGGCACGGAGCGAACCTGGAGTACATTGCCCTGGTGGTCGATCGGATGGCCGACGCGATCAACGCGGCCGTGGCGTCGCTTGCACCGGCCTCGTTGAAGATCAACACAGGCGAGGCCCAGGGCAAAATCGCATACAACTATTATGCGCCAAAGCTCTATGACCCGCGCTGCCATGTGATCCAGGCCATTGGACAGGATGGAAAAGCCATTGCCACGCTGATCAACTATGCGATCCACCCCGAAGTGATCGGACCGGATCAGGGCATTTTGAGTCCTGACCTGTGCGGCCCGCTGTATGACCGCGTGGCCGAGAAAGGCGGTGGCACGGCCGTGTTCATGAACAGTGCCCAGGGCGGGATGGTCACCGCGGACTGCCGGGGGCCCGACGACAAGGACATTCAGACCTGGGACGAATGCGTGCGCATCGGGACCCTGCTGGCGGATGAGGCGCTGCGGATTGTGTCCGAGGCCCCTCTGCAATCGGATCCTTCGCTATACTGCACGGCCCGTAACGTCACCTTCGATGTGGATTCGGAAGAGATTCGCATGCTCGCCACCGCGTCGCCAGTCGGCATGATGCTGAACCCCGACAACAGCGTGACTACACGGATAAACCTCGTCAATATCGGCAACGCGCAGATTCTGACCATCCCGGGCGAGGCCCTGCCCAACATCGGGTACTACCTGAAACGCCACATGAATGGCGATCACCACTTGTTGTTCGGGCTGACCAATGATGCCTACGGTTACATTATGGCCAAGGTGGACTGGAACAGTTTCAAACGCTACGACTACATTTCCAGCTTGAATCTCGGCGAGTTCACGGGGGAGCATCTTATGGAAGAGTGCCTGGCGCTCGTAAAAGCGAGCCCGAAACCCGATAAGCTTGCCAAAGCCGGTAATTAAACACGAGCCGCCTCCACGCGGCCGGGGCTGACATCGAGGCACGCAGCCGCCAACCGGCTCAGCGGTTCTCGAGACGTCCGTCGGGGCCTATCGCGACATCGGACAACGCGTCGTACTGCCGCTCCCTGGCGCGTTCGATGAATTCTTGTTCGCTGCTCGCAAAATCAGGGCTGATCTCGATGTCGACAGCGACCTTGTCCGCGGCATCCCGGCGGACAGGAAACCCGGCGCGCTCAAGCCATCCGCCCCACAGTGCGGACATGGTTTCGCGCGCGGCAAGAGCGCTGTTATCTCCCTCAAAGGATTTGATGGGGGTGTATTCTCCGAGGCGTGGAATCTCCAGAACGACAGGGTCGTGGGTGACAAAACGCAGCGCGTCAAAGATGAAGGTCTCAAACTTGTATCCATTGGGTTTGCGGGGTTCGATGCGCTCACCCTGTTCGTTGAGGCAGGGGATCTTTTTGTGCGCGCGCCACCAGGGGAAGTTATCGTAATTGGCGTTCAGGGATTCGATAAACCCAACATTCAGGATATGGATGGCGGGGTTGCCCGCATAATGAAGCAGGTGGCCCGAGGAATCGGTCTCCAGCAACTGGGGATAGAGATCAAGGACCGTATATTCAATGACGCGGTAAACCCCGTCACAAAGGCAGTGCACTCCGACCGCTTCGCGAGGCTGTTCCTTGCGGTGGGTTTTTGACGACATCATCGCGGAACGCATGACATGGCAGCCGATGAAAAGCGGATCGGCGACCTTGACCGCCCAGTTGTCGACCTGGAAGTAGCTCAGGGTATCGATTCCGCGGTTCCGGGCGTCCCGGGCGATTCCGTTATCCACAACAGCCGGAATGACGCCGCCGTGGCCATTCGGGTTCATGGCAAGGCAGCCGGGCTGGTCCAGCATGAGTTTGCCGCCCTGGTCGACGCAGGGGACCATGCGTTGCTCGAAAAATTTCACATTTTCGGGTTGAAGGCCGAAATAATGATTTTTTTCAAAAAAAGCCCGGGTCTGCGCATGGTTGGTGTTGCTGACCATGATGTACCAGGGCAGGATGCATTGGTAACGGCGCTGAAGATTGCGGATCTTCTCCGCGTGGTAACCGAAGAGGCTCTTCCCGGTAATGGGGCCGATCGGGTATGCGCCTTTGGGCCCATCGAACCCGAGGCGCGTGCCCTGGCCACCCGCGACAAGCAGGAGCCCGACCCGGCCCTCTTTGAGCGCCTCCTCGCCGGCCTGCCATGCCTCCCGGGCATCCTGCCCCCCGCCTTTCGGTATCACGGGCACGGGCTCGATACAGCCAAATCGTTCTTCGGGCGGCTCAGACGTGACCCATTGCGCGACCAGTCGGTTCAGGAGTTTGAAATCGATAGATTCGACCTGCGCGAGCAGGTGCGGACGCTCCGAATCATTGAGCTGGCCCCAGAAACGAAGCACCTGCTCCTGGCCGTGTGCTTCCAGACGTTCGCGCGCACTGGATTCCGTCAACATGTTCATTTACTCTCCACAAAACTGGATATTCTTCAGCCGGTGGTACAGTGCCAGGCCATCCTATTCGCAGCCGGTATTCATTTGGCATCGACAATGGTGCCGCGTATCGGAACCTTGTTCGGAAGCAGCCCGGTGCCCTCCGCCTTGACCGCGAACGTCAGCTCATCATCCACCCGCCCTACCTCCGGGACTCCTTGAATGTACAACTCGATGGCCATCGTGTTGGGGCGGGGTCCCGGGACGGTCTTCACGACAAACATCTCGTCCGAGACCCGGGCATCGACGATTTCAATCGGGCGGTCGGCCGCGACGATCAGGGTTCCGGCGGGTTCTTCGTGAATCTTCGCCCGGTTCCAGGTGAAGGCCATCTCCTGCTGCTCCATCTCGTAAAAGCCTGTGATGTCAGCCTCGCACAGAAGACGTAAGCGGGGCACACGCTTGCAGGTCGTCTCGATGACGAGCGATTTTGTGTGCTTGCCCAGGGGTGCAAAAGGCTCGAGAGCAACGGTAATGAGGTACTCCGGCTTGCCGGGGGTCCGCCATTCGCTTTCCGGCAGTTTTACGAACGAAGGCGACAGCGTTTTGTCCTTTTTGTCCATGGATTCAAGACCGAGCAGTTCGATGGGCTCATCACCTATCTGGCGGAGCACAACCTGCCGCTGAACCCGGGCTCCTTTTTCGACTTCGCCAAATTCGATCATTTCGGGATCGACCTCGAATTCAGGATCGATACTGGCAACCACCAGGAGTTCTTTCATAGGCGTCGCGGGCGCATTCGACAGAATCGTCAGCTGCTTTGCTGAATAAAAGCCGGCAACCCGGTCGGGCTCGATCGTGATCTCCATCGTGGCCGTTCCCCCGGGCATGATCTCCATGGGAGTAATCTTCCCGGTGGTGCAGGCGCAGGTGGTCGTGATCTGGCGAATGACGAGCTTTTTGCGGCCCGTATTCTTCACGGGGATCGTCTTTACGGTCGCCTTGTCATTGGGCACGAGGCCCGCATCAAAGCGGTCCATGCCGATATCAAGGATCGGCACCAGATCCTGATTCTCATCTACCGGAGGCAGCATCGCCCCTCCGGAAGATTCGCCAGACGGTATGCTGAACTGTGTTCCGGGAGTCTCCCGGCTGCTCAGAGCAGCATACAGCACAAAGGCGCCTATCGCGGCGGCAACGATGATAACAATGGCAGCAGGTCGTATGCGCATGGCTTATTTTGCAGTAAACTCCACATTGGATTGTTTTCCGGCTTCCAACAGGCTATCCGCAAGATTTTCGTAAATGGAATCCGTCATGTCAACGTCTTTTTCGAGCGCCATGAACAGCGCGCCGACCACGGGCTCGAACAGGGGGGTCACGGCCTTCGCCAGAGGGCAGACTTCATGTACGCGCGCCATCATGCAATCTTTGAGAACCGGACTGCTCCCCTTAAATACACTGCCGGCGGTGACCAGGTCAAACGGCTGTCTGGACATCTCCAGTTTGCGCGCCACGGCGATCACGAGTTCGCCCAGATAGCCGCCCGCCGCCCGAAGAATCTCCAATGCCGCGGAATCACCCTGAAACGCTGCATCAAAGACGAGCCTGGCCATGGGTTGAAGGGCGTCCATCGACATTTCCCGCCGGTACATCTTGTAGAAAAACTCGTCGACATCCGAGCAGCCCGCCTTCTCGACAAACAGGTCTGTGAGCAGGGTCGGCGGGCGAACGCCGTCCCGGGCGTGGTAGACGGCATACAGTCCCTGACGGCCAATGATGGTGCCGGTCCATAAATCGCCGAATTCCTCGTTGAGTCCTCCAGCACGCGCCTCCTGGCCTTGTGGGTTTATCCCTGCCGCGATCACGCCGGTGCCGCAGGCGATTACGATGCCGTATGAGGTCCGCACGCTGCCGCGCATGGCGGCCATGGAATCGTTGCGGAAGACCCGGGGCGTGCTTCCGAACAGCGGCGTGTAGATTTCCCGCTCAAGCATGACGAAATCTTCCGGCAGGTCCGCCCCTGCGACGCCCATGCCGACCCAGGCGATATCGGCGAGCGTGAGCCCAGCCGCGTCCAGAGCATTGCGGACGGCCTGCTGGTTTTCACGCGCCGCGGCAGCGATCCCCTGTACCTCGTAGCTGCCGTTGCCCGCGCGCCCGAAACCGCGGATGGCAGCGGTCTCATCCGCAATGAGGCAGAACGTCTTGGTTGCTCCCACGTCCAGGCCCATGTAGTATTTCATCGTTGACAGTCACTCCCGTTCGATTTTGCGCCGGTCAGCGGGAGAAGCACTCCCCCGCCTTCGCACATCACGCCACGCAGGGCGCCGTAACAGCGCCCGGATATCTGCCTTGAACCATTCCATACTTTGGGACGCGGCGCGCCTCACACACAAAAGAAAAAGCGCGGGATGGAATCCCGCGCTTACACAGAACTGCAGGCAACATTCTGAACCCCAGCCATGCGCTAGTTGCCCTTGACCTCCTCGAGCTTGGAGCGAGCGCGCGCAGCCGCGGGAGTCATCGGATAATTTTCAACCAGGTCTTCTAACAGGGCGAAAGCGCGCTCCTGCTGACCCAGTTTGAGGTGTGCCGCCGCCTGGTTGAACATGCCATAGGGAACCTTGGCGCTTTCGGGGTGCTGCGCGCGCAGTGCCTCAAACTCTGCAATACATTCATCGTATCGCCCGAGGTTGTAAAGGCATTCGCCTTTCCAGAACTGCGCATTGTCGCGAATCTCACTCTTCGGAAAGCGCGCCATAAAATCGCTGAAAAGGTTCAGCGCCTCGTCGTACTGGTCCCGCTGGTATGCTTCCATGGCTTTATTGTATGCCGGCACGGGGTCGAGGGCGCCTGCCGGTGCAGGGGCAGCAGCAGTGGCCGCCGCGGGCTGAACCGCTGCTCCCATGTCCGCCAGCGGGTCCGGCTCCGTCGCCAGCCCGTACGCGGGTGGCGCGGCGACGGCGGCGCTGGGCGGTTCAACCTGAACTCGCCCGGGCACCACATCCGACTGGCCACCGGCACCCCATCCGGTGCTGGACTGACTACTGGATGGAACCGTGATCCCAAGCGCCTTATAGACGTTAACGGTCAGCGAATCCAGTTTTTTCTCGAGTTGCGCGAGTTTCTGCTGGTTCTCTTCGACCAGGCCCTGGAGTTCGCGTGACTGGGTATTGGTTTCATTGACTCGAACGCCCAGGTCGGTTGCGGTCACGTTCAGATGCTCAACGGTCCCCCCCAACTCCTTCTCGAGACGCGACACCTTGCGATGCATGTCGTAGATGGTGTTTGCCACAGGGTCGTTCGGGCCGCCCGTGGTAGCGCACCCGGCGAGCAGCAGCATTCCCAGAAGGGGGGCGGCAATCATGAAAGAAACGCGCATGGATGACCTCTCTTAGTTCGCTCTGTTGAACTCAGCGCGACGGTTCTTGGCCCAGGCGGACTCAGTATGGCCCGGATCCACCGGATCTTCTTCACCATAGCTGATCGTCACCAGGCGGTCGCCCGAAATGCCGAGCCGGATCAGGTAGTCGCGCACAGCCAGCGCACGCCGTTCGCCGAGCGCCAGGTTGTACTGCTGCGTGCCGCGTTCGTCGCAGTGGCCTTCAATCTGAATCACCGAGTTCGGCATCTGTTTGATGATCTCTGCATTACGTTTCAGCGTTCCCATCGCGGTGGGATCCAATTGCGAACTATCATAGGCGAAATAGACGGTACCGGCTTCGGCCAGCTGCTGGAAGAACAACTTTTCCTGCTCGAGGCTGGGGAGTCCCTCTCCAGATGTGGACTCGGGACCGGCGCTCTGGCGCGAAGTGGTATCGCCGGTTAGATCGGGGGTAATTTGGGTCTTCTTTCTTCCGCAACCGCCGACGGCGACCGCGACGATGACCAGGGCCAACACAAACAGTTTCATTGATGTTTTGTACGACATGTCTTCTTGTTCCTCGCTCCACCTGACGTGGTTGTGGTTTACCCGAACAGTTCGGCCGCGACGATCGTAGCAGACTCAAATCTTCGGGTCAACAAATGCGTTTTGCTGTTGCAATGTGAATATCGTCAAACGTACAAAAGTTTCACGCAAACTGTGCTGCGCCAAATGCATGTCCTGCCGCAGTTTTTTCGCCGTTCCCGGCCGGTACAACGGGCCTGAGATCGGCAGGGATCCGGGCGGCGCCCCACGCAGAAAATTCAGCGCGCAGTCCGTGCGGGCCTGTGCACCAGCCACGCTCCGATAACCCGCCCGTTCCTTCCTGACCGGCAAATCGTCCGCGGCGGGAGTTCAGGCAGTGACCTTCTTTTCTCGCCGCCACCAGCGCCTCAGCCACGATCTCAGGCGTGCCCAGAGGCCCGGGCGCGAAGCACACGAAGGAGACGCCACCGCTGCCACCGGTTCGTCCTGGTCACGCCGGTAGGCCCTGAACAAGTCGATAATGGCTCCACGGAACTCCTCCGCGGTCGCGAACCGGTCGTCTGGATTTCGGGCCGTGGCTTTTTCGAAAAAGGCGTTGCAGCTCGCCGGAAGCGTGGGCACCCAATCCGTGATCGCCTTTTCTTTCTCGGGCAGCCGTCCCGTCAGCATTTCATGGAAAATGATGCCCAGGGCGTAAATGTCGGTGCGGCAATCAACTTCCGCGGAACTGAGGAGCTGTTCGGGCGAAATGTACTGATGTTTTCCCAGCGTAACGCCAATCCGCGTAAATGTCGGCTCGGTATCGGTGAGTTTTGCGAGGCCGAAATCAAGAAGGCGGATCGAGCCATCCGAAAGTACCATGATATTTTCCGGCGACATATCCCTGTGAATGGTGCAGTTGTGGGCATGTTCCAGGGCGTGGGCCACCAGCGCCAAGATACGGACGGTCGAGCCCAGTCCGAGGCGCCGCCGCTGTTGGATAAGCTCCCGGACACTCTGGCCCTCGACGTAGTCCATGGTGTAGAACACCAGTCTTCCGTATCGAAAAGCGTCGCGAATGCGGACAATTCCGGGGTGATTTAATTTGCGGATCGTGCGGACTTCGCGGCCAAACCGGTGCAGGGCATAGCTGCTGGTCGTGTATTCAGGGCGAATCGTCTTCAGTGCCATGGGCTCGCCGGTTTTGTGGTCTACGACCAGGTAGACCATCCCCATGCCGCCCTTGCCGATTGCTCTCTTGACTTCGTAGCGCTTTGCGATGTACTCGCCAGGAACGTACTCGCTTTTAGCAATTTTTGTAGCCATGGTGTTTGTGTATTTCAGCCCAATCGTCTCCAAGACCGTACTGTAACACATCTTTCACGGTTCAGAAAAGAGGGGGTTTTGCGCAGAAAACAAGATTTCCGCACAACGCATCCGTGGCGGAGGCCTGTATTCCGCCAATTCAGCGCGATTTCCATCCTCTACCCGAGTCACCGGCCGTAGCGGCCCACCATTTCGGTTGACGCAAGGATGTGCTCGCTCATTGCCATTTCGAGAGCATCCTTGCCTGCTCCGGGAGCGAGATCCAGGAATCTGTCCAAGGCGTACAACTTGAAAAAATACCGATGGACGGGCCCGCGAGGCGGGGCAGGGCCGCCATACCCGGTCTTCCTGAAATCGTTCACGCCCTGGATGGCGCCGTTGGGCAGTTCGGGGCGGTCCGCCGGGATGGCTTCGGCAAGCCCCGTCTCAGTGGCAGGGATGTTCCAAAGCACCCAATGGACCCACGTGCCGACGGGCGCGTCCGGGTCGTCGCAGATCAGGGCAAACGAGCGTGTCTCCGCAGGGGCGCCTGTCCAGGCGAGCGGCGGCGACACGTCTTCCCCATCTCCCGTATATTTCCTGGGAATGGTGCCTTGATCGGCAAAAGCGGGACTGTTGATGGTGAGTTTCATGGTAATGGCTCCTTCCTGTCCGGATTGAGCGGTCTCTATCTCCGTTGGACGGCTTTCCGGGCCGGGAAGCTGCGGAGTTGCCGCTTCCTCGCGGCCCGGCTGCTCCGGCGGCGCGGCTTTCTGGCATCCCGGCATAACCGCCAGCAAAACCAGGACGAGCGCGCTGCCCGGCGCACCAGTGAATCGACTCAGTATCCGTCTCATCATGGGCCTCCTTTGGATTCCTTGCCGGAGACCGGCCCCAGTTTCTGTTAAAGCAAGCCTTTCTGCACCGCCTCCATACTACACCATGAACGGATTTTGCGCGCACTACGCGTTCTCACATTCAAGTGCTGAGTGCACGCAACGCGATTTTTCGTTTCTGGAGGAAGATTTCATTGGATGTTCGGTGTCCGAGGTATTTTTTGGGCCGGTTGTTTATCTCATCGACTATCTCCTGAAGTTTTTCTAATGCAGGGGCAGACCCCTGTGCCTGCCCATCCGGATAGTCCCCGTGGCTGCGTTTAAGAAGGGCAGACACTGGGGTCTGCCCCTACGCGCTGCGGAAATCAGTCCCCGTGTGATCGCCCAGCCGGATAGCCCACGCGTTGCGCTGGGATGCTGTGAGCAGCAAGCCACACCCCAAAATCCAACAAGCAAAACTCCACCCCCAAATCGGCTACCGCCGATTCACCCCCGCCCGCGGAGGACAGGTACCCTGGGTGCGCCGACGTCCTCGTCGGCACACAGCTCAGCCCCGCCCGCGAGGGACAGGTACCCTGGGTGCGCCGACGTCCTCGTCGGCACACAGCTCAGCCCCGCCCGCGGGGGACATAAGAACCCGAATCGGCACATCGACTATCTCCTGGTGTTTTTCTAATGTAGGGGCAGACCCCTGTGTCTGCCCATCCGGATAGCCCCCGCGGCTGCCTTTAAGAAGGGCAGACACTGGGGTCTGCCCCTACGTGCTGCGCAATCTGGATGAACCGGGATAGCCACCGCGCTGCGGAAATCAGTCCCCGTGGCTGCGTTCCGGATTGTACGAGCCTGCGTTGTTCGACGAAAAACCCGATCTTTGTGCGCTCCATTGAGGTACGATGGGGGTAAGGCATCGGGATTCCTTTCGCGCTTGGTTTTCGGTTGACACCTCCAAAAATATCGAATGGCTCCCGATGTCTTCTTCCTTGACTGCTCCTGACGTGAGACTCACCTCCAGAAAAAACAAAACCTGAAAATCGTGCACTTAGTATTAGAATGGGCAGTTCATTGACCCTCAGGGCAGTTCTCATTAGTATGTGCCGCGCAGGGGTCTTTAGCGAGGAGAGACACCATTCCCATGGAGCAGGAGATGAACGAGACAGCCCCCGTGGAGCGCATCAGTTTGCCTCCGCGCGGCCTGGCGCTGCTGATGGCACTCGGTCCGGGGCTGGTGTGGTGCGGCGAATACATCGGCTCAGGCGAAGTGGTGCTGGCCACGCGCACGGGCGCCATCTTCGGAGTCATGCTGTTGTGGGCGCCGACCGTAGCGATCTTTTCGAAGTTCTGGATCGGCGTGGCCGGGGCGCGCTACACCGTGTGCACGGGCGAATGCATGGTCGATATGCTGGGCCGTACCCCAGGTCCGAGGCACTGGGTGGTCTGGCTGGTTTTGATCGGCCAGGTGTGCACGGGAGCGATTTCCACGGCGGCCGTGGCCAGTGTCGCCGCGATTTTTGCCGCCCATTTCATCCCGCTTCCCCCCTTCATCCTCGGCTGGATGATCACCCTGGGAGTAATCGTGCTTGTCTGGAGTGGGCGCTTTGACCCGCTCAAGAAGGTGATGGCGCTGCTGGTTGGACTCATCATCATTGGCGTGTTCGATGTGGCACGAGCCACCTGGCCGGGATGGGGCGAGGCTTTGCTTGGATTTTTCGGTTTCCGAGTACCCGATTTACCAGTATGGGCGGTGACAAAGCACGGGGTAGGCCCCTCTCCCTGGGGCGAGATTCTCCCTCTGCTCGGCTGGGCTGCGGGGGGCTTTGCCAGCCAGGTCTGGTACACCTATTGGGTGCTGGGGGCCGGGTATGGGATGGCCAGCGGGCGAGACTACGGCCAGCCGCTCGATCCGGGCGAACTCCGGCGGATCGATGCCGAAACCGCGAAACGCCTCCGGGGCTGGTGCCGCGTGGTCTATGTGGATGCCACGGTGGCCCTTATAGTCGGGGTCACGGTTACCGGGGCTTTCATGGTGGCCGGCGCAGGTGTGCTTGGCCCGGAAGAAATCGCTCCGGACGGGTCGAACGTCGCGCTCGAGCTCTCCCGCCTTTTCAGCATCCGCTGGGGCCCTCTCGGTGCGCACTTGTTCATCCTTGCCGGTCTGGCCGCGATGATCAGCACCATGCTGGGGCAGTTCGCGGGCTGGCCCCGGCTTCTGGCCGATTGTTTCCGTCTGCTTGTGCCGCGCGCAGGCCAATACTCCTGGGCCCAGCAGTTCCGGTTCATTCTCGTGTGTTATGCCCTGTCCAACATGGTCATCGTCTACACATTTGGCCTGACGCCCGTCTTCCTGGTGAAATTGGGGGCCATCCTGGACGGCCTTCTCCTGACACCCCTGCAGGCGCTGGCTGTCGGTCTGGTGCTGTATATCGTTATGCCGCGGTTCTTTTCCGAAGAAGCCCGGCGCCTTCTGAAACCCAGCCCCATTTTCGCCGCCGGTTTGTTGCTGGCATTTGTCATCTTCGGCTACTTCTGCGTGGCCCGTTTTCCCGAGACCCTCGGCCTCAAATAAATGCCGTTCCCCGGCCTTGTATCCGGGTCAACGCGTGCCGATGGGATGGGCGGCCACAGGGGGCCGCCCCTGCAATCCGGATGACAGACGCGGAAGGCTGCCCTGGTCCATCCTGCCTTTCGGAGCGCGTAGGGGCAGGCCCCTGTGCCTCCCCTTCTTCAAGGCGAACGCGTGAAGATGGGCGGATGCGTAGGGATGAGCGTGCGCGGCGTGGCTGCGGGAAAAGGCTCTGTTTGCAAGGGTTTTCAGCAGGCCTGGAGACTCGTGGAAGAAGTCACCTGGCAAACCAGTCTGGTTCGATGCCATGTTCCCGCAGTATCTCCCCAATGGGCGTATCGGAAAGCTTCACTCCCAGGTTCTTCAGTATGCCCGCAATTCGATTGCAGCCCCACGTAGGATTCTCCCGGCCATCCGTCCAATGATCTTGGCGATCTCGTCTTGCGTGCGCGGACGACCAACGTGCTTGCGTAGCCTGCTGAAGTCCCACTTCTGCGCCACCAATTCCCGATGCCAACGTAAGAGCGTGTCGGGCGTAACAATAGTCGCCAGGTCGCGAAGCAACCTTCGGCCAAGGGCTTTGGCTTTCACTGCCAGCCGACGGCGCTGGTCATCATTCAATAACACACGCCCTTTGCCCAGCTTTTCCCGGAGCACCTGATTCTCCACCTGCAAGTACTCAATGATGCGTTGCTGTTCGCGATTCAACTGCGACGCAAGAAACAAGACGACCAAGTGCCAATGCCTGAGGATGAACTCCAACATGCGGTCGAACACTCCTTTTCGGACGGAAAAGAAGCATCATGCCTGCACAATCAAGCCCAATCAATAGGCAGACCTAAGCCACAACACGGAATCCAAACACAACCCATTTCACCTGAACCGCTTACGGCCTCGATCGAGTTTTCTTACCATACGCGGATTCGAACCGCTGTTCGAATCTTCTTCATTCCGCTACAGCCATTCTTTTACGATCAACGGCGGCAGAAACAGCAGACAGTGAGCTTCGGCAATGAGACTCGGAACGACATAACATTGCCAGCCCGGTATTCGCGATGTCTGCACAGATCGCCTCAGGCGAGGAAACCATCGGGGTACGGTCTTCAAGTACAGGAGGTAGGGCTCGCCATATTTCTCCGATAGATGCATTTCCTCTCTGCAGACGACAACAGTGTAGACTCCGATACACCAAACCAGCATGATGGGCAGGAACCAGACCAGTTCAGACAAGATCGTAGCTCCGCCCATCATGAAGATGTTGCCTAGATAGATGGGATTTCGGATGAAAGCGTATGGCCCTGTCATCGTGAGCACTTTCCTCACCCTGAGACGATAATGGATGTGGGTCTGCGCCCAAATTCGCAGTCCCACGCCGACCAGAAAGACGGTTAACCCGGCAGGCCAGATTATGGAGTCGATTTCGCATTCACCCCAGAAAACAACGCATAGAAAGAGGTAGGGCGGAGCAATCAGAAGCCCCCTCATGTGGTAGACCGCCTCCAGAACAGACCTTGTCACTGTTCTTTCTCTGGTGATTGACACGAGCTTCTTCAGGACGGCCTCCTTTCATCACGCCCGAAAACCGCCGCTACCTTTCGCTTCGCTCTTCTATTATCACGGGACATCCGTCGGGCAAGCCGTAGCCGCCTTCAACGGCAACGATTTCACCAGCGGTCAGCCCGCCGACAATCTGTACCGCATCGAGTGTCCGTACGCCGGTCTGGACTTCTGTTTCGTAGGCTTTATCATCGCGTATCACGGTAACTACGGCCATACCGTTGCGATCGGCCACCGCGGCTACCGGAACAACCAGGGTATCGGGGATCTCCGGCAGTTCAATGACGACGGATGCACTGAGCCCCGGCTGAAGCATTTCCCTTTGATTATCCACGCGCACAAATGCATCGGTATCCCCGGATTGACCATCGGCCTCTTGGGAAAGCCGCTCCAGTCTCCCTTCGAACGTCTGTTCGCCCAGCCAATTCGCCTTAACTGTCGCCTTGGCCCCTTCCTGCACTTGTCCCCGGTATTTCGAAGGCACTCGCACCTGCACAAACAACGATGAAAGATCGATCACTTCCCCCAGAGCTGTCGGCTGTTCCACGTACATCCCCTGGCGCGCTGAAAGCTTTGTGACGACCCCGTCGATAAGCGATCGTATCGAGCACTGTTCAACGGCCAATTCCTGTGCTGCCACTTCCGCCTGGGCTCCGGCCAGCTTGGCCTTGGCATCGTCGACCATCTCCTGGCGGGAACCACCCTGGGCCAGTTTTGCCCGTTGTTGTGCGGCGTTGGCGGCCGCCTCGCTGCTTGCGGCCGCTGCCTTGGCCTGTTCCAACTGAACATAGGATATTTCGCCTTTCTCGAATAACGGTTCGAGCGCTTTCAGCTTTATTCGCTGCGATTCCGCACCCGCTTCGGCGTTATACGCCTCTTGGCGGGCGGCCTCGATTTCCTGCGGCAACGGTCCCCGTTCCAGCATCGCCAGACTTGCCTCTGCTTCTTTTAGCGCAGCCTTGGCCTTACCCAGTTCAGCGTCGTGTGCGCGGCGGTCAAGCACCACAAGTACCTGGTCGGCCTTGATTTTGGCGCCTTCATGCACGTTCACCGTCTGCACCAGGCCCGCTATGGCCGATGACAGCACGGCGGTCTGTTCCGGTATGGGCACGAGCGTTCCTACTATGTTAAGCGTCGGCCGAATTGATTGGGTGTGTGCTGTGGTTACTTGGACTGCGGCAGTTGGCTGTATTTCTTCCTCGTCGCTTTTAGTGGTCTTAGCCCCACAGGCCGAGAGTAACGCAGGAAAGACAAGAATGACCATCAGGACAAGATGTTTCACGCCTAGCTCCTCCCGCCCTGCGTCTGGCCCAACGTCCGAACAAGCAGGTAGTAGACCGTGGGTGTTGCCACCAGCGAAAGAACGAGCGAAATACAGAGGGCTCCTATTACGCCCACCGCAAGCGGCCGCAGCATGTCGGCCCCTGCCCCCACACCGTACGCCAGCGGCAGTAGGCCGAGGAACGCCGTCAATGACGTCATCAACACCGGCCGTAACCTGCGCCGACCTGATTGTACGAGCGCCTCGTTCAGCGGCAGGCCCCTACGCTGGAGCTGTTCCACGAAGTCCAACATCAGAATGCCGTTCTTGGCCACGATTCCAAAACCAATGATGGCCCCGAGAAACGAGACAATGTTCATGGATAAGCCCGTCAGCCACAGCGCGCCCACAACACCCGGCAGCGACAACACCGCGCCGGTCACGATGGCCAACGGATGGAGGAGGGTCCCAAATTCAAACACGAGAACCGCAAACACCAGCAAGACCGCCATGATGAGGACACGTGTGAGGTTGGCAAACGATTCCTGCTGCTGCTGGTACAGGCCCCCAAACTCGATGCTGGCGTTGGACGGGATTTGCACGTGTTCACGGATGGACTTTTTTATGGCTGCAATGCCGCCCCTCAAATCGATGCCGGAGAATCGCCCGGAGACCGCGACAAACTGCCGTTGGTCTTCCCGATGCATCTCGAGCAGCCCCGCCTCATGCTCAAGATTGGAGATGTCATTCAAGGTGACGCGCGTCCCCTCCTGCGACCTCAGCGGCATCAGCGATATGTCCTGTTCCCGCCGCCGGTACGCTGGGTCTGCCACCACCCGGACAGCCACCACACGATCACCCTCGAGCACATACGACGCCTCTTCCCCCTCCAGCGCGGTCTTAACCTCTTCACCCAGTTGCGATGCCGTGAAGCCCGCTCGCGCCGCCGCTGGCGGTACTACCCTGAAAACTGAAGACGGGCCCGCCACAATCAAGCCGTCACTGACATCTACCACCCCCGGTATTTGTTCAATGTTCTCCGCTATTTCAAGCGCAAGCGATCTCAGTGTCCCGACGTCCGCGCTGAAGATTTTGATTTCGACGGGTTCAGGCGACCAGGTGAGGTCACCAATCAAGTCGGCCAATATGCCGGGAAACTCGAGTTCAAGTGCCGGTTCGGACGACTCAACCTGTTCACGAATGGTCTCGACGACTTCCTCGGTAGTCTTTTGACGATCCGGCCTGAGCTTGACGAGGAAATCCCCGGTGTTGGGTTCTGTCGCGGCAAAACCCAACTCCGCGCCCGTCCTCCGCGAATAACTCTCGACTTCCGGGGTTTCGCGGAGGATTTGCTCGATATGCCGCATCATTCGGTCTGTTTCAGACAGACTCGTCCCGGCGGGGCTGACATAATCGAGGACAAACGCGCTTTCCTCCATGGTTGGCAGGAAATCGCTATCGGTATTCCTGTAAATAAGGACGCCGGCCGTCACCACAACCACCATGCAGGCCAGGGCTGTGGCACCGTGTTTCACAGACTGCCGCACCACGCGCTCGTATACTCCGATGATGCGCCGCAGAATCGGCCCACCCTGATCCAACTCGTCACGCGTCTCGCCTACGCGCCCCCGAAACAGGTAGATGCCCAGCACAGGTGTGAGTGTCAGAGCCAGGAACAGCGATATCAGCAGCGACACCGCCATCGTAAATGCCAGCGCCCGGAAAAACACACCCGGCACGCCATCCAGAAACGCCAGCGGAAGGAACACAACTACGGGCGTTATGGTGCTGCCCACCAACGCGGGGCCCACTTCATGAATCACGAGCTGAATCGATTCCCGCAATTTGTGGCCAGCGCACTGCTTGGTATACATGGCCTCGACCACGACGATAGCATCGTCTATGATCAACCCTATGGCCGCCGCGATTCCCCCCAGCGTCATCAGATTGAAACTCATTCCCGACTCGTACATCACCGCCACGGTCATCAGCAGGCAGGCCGGAATCGCTACGATGGCCACCAGCGTCGTCTTGGCACTTCGCAAGAACAGATACAGAACCGCCACCGACAACAGCAGCCCAAACGCGATACTTTCCCAGACGCTCCGCGAACCTTCACGCACAAACAGGGACTGATCATAAAACAGAGCCAGATTTATGTCCGCCGGTTGGCTCAGCCGAATGGACTTCAGTTCTTCGTGCAGTGCGTCGGCAATCGCGACGGTGTTGCCGCCCGGCTGGCTGTATACGTTCAGCAGGACCGCTTCGACGCCATCCGCCGAAACAATCTTGTAGCTTGGGGCCTCGCTCCGTTCGACCTTCGCTACGTCGCTTACCAGAACCGGTGCGCCGTTTTCCCAAGCCACCGGAATGTCCTCAATCTCGGACGGTTTCCTCACCCGCCCATCCACCATGGTCAGGTAGAGTTGCCGGTTTTCTTCGTGCAGGCCGGCCGGCGTGAACACGTTTGTCTGCTTGATGGCGTCCGTTACCTGTGTCAGGGCAAGGTGATGGGCGTCCAGCCGGGTCGGGTCCACCACGACATGGTATTCCGGTTCCTTGCCTCCCACTAGATCAACCCGGGCCACGCCTTTGAGGCGCAGTAGCCGCGGTTTGATGTCATACTCTGCCCGTTCCCACAGATCCGTAATGGTATGCGACGGGCCGGTCAAACTGACACCGATGATGGGGAACGACGAAAATGTCAGGCGTTCGACGGTGTATTCGGCCGTGGCAGGCAGCTCGTTCCGAATTTGCGACAGGCGCCCCAGCACGTACAGTTCCGCTTGGACCATGTCCGTGCTCCAGTCAAAATACACGCTTACTTCGGCCGAACCGCGCCCCGTGGTCGAGCGGATGGTGAGCGTGCCCGGCGTGCCTTTCATGGCTTCTTCGATCGGCCGAGTGATCGTCGCCATCATCTCGTCGGCGGGCATCACTCCGTTGTCAATAAGAAGGACCACGCGGGGAAAATCCGTCTGTGGAAATACAGCCGCCGGCATATGAAAGGCCGCATACACCCCGGCGAGGCACAAGATCAGTGACACAAACAGGATGATCTTCCTGTGACGCACCACGTAGCTCGGGCGAGGCTCTGCGCCTGGTGTAACGGCAAGAAAAGACATCAGTGTGCCGCTCCCTTCGCATTGTCAGACGACGCCCCTTCCGGCGGCGGCTGGTCGGCCAGGCCGGCCAACGTCCCACCGACCGCCTTTTCCAGATCAGCCAGGGCTATAGCGTAATCGCCTGCCACTGTGATGGCGGCTTGGCGTTGTTCGTTGAGGTTCTGCTGCGCCAACAGCAGGGTCAGCACCGTCTCCTCGCCAGCTTCATACATCCGCTGGGCCGTGTCCACGTTCTTTCTGGCCAGTGGTACGGCTTCCTGCAGCGACACCCGCAGCAACTCTTGGGAAGCCCGAACCGTCGCCGCAGCTTGCCGCACTTCCTCGACCACCTCCAGCAAGAGCTCCTCGCAATCTTTTTGCTTCTGTGCAAATTGGAATCGCGCCTTCGCTATCTGGGCCCGGTTCTGATCAAAGACAGGCAGAGTCAGTTCGAGGCTCGGTCCCAGCAACAGGTCGATATTCTGACTCTTCTCCAACTCGCGGTCTCGGTGCGCCTCATATTGCTTCAAGGCATAGTCCTGGAGGGCTTGGCTTGGATTGGTGAAATCAAACTCGCTTGCTAGCGGTTTCAGGCTTCGCGGGGCACGCATTTCCGTCCTTTCCGCCTCAATACCCAGCGACACACCCGGCACCGCCGCGCGTCGCTGTCGCCCGATTTCCCTGGCCGCCGCATCTACGTCGAGCGATGCGACGCGCACGTCCAGCCGTGTTTTCCACGCCAACTCGATCAGCGCCTGATCATCGGCAATTGGTTCCGCGGACGACGGCAGCGCATCAACCAGTTCTACTTTCGCCTGATTCACTGCCAAGCCAAGCAGGTGCTCGAGCGCCGCTGCACTAACCTCTGCGTCCCGGCGGACGGACTCCAGGTTGACCATTCCCTGCAAGACGTCCGAGCGGATTAGGTTGAGATCCAGGATGGTGGACTCGCCAGCGTTGAACCGGCTCTCCGCCAAGTCCGCCGAACGCCTGAGCAACGCTACGTTCTCCGCTACCACTTTCTCGTTTTCCTGCACAACGCACAGTTGGCAGTAAGCGATCTTCACCTGCGTCGCCAGGTCAACGGCGGAATGCACGACATTCATTACGGCCTGTTCCAACTGGTCCCGTGCAATCCGTTTGTGCACGGGGAGCTGCCAGATCTCCATCAGATCCTGCACCAAGCCAAACGTCAGGTTAGAACGGCCGCCGCCTTCCGGAAAACGCGCACTGAACATCAAGGTGGGGTTCGTCAGCAGGCCCGATTGAACCAGTTCAGCCCGGGAAACGCCGATTTCCTGAAATTGCGATTGAAACGCCTTGTTGTTCAGAAGGGCGACGCTCACCGCTTCCTCCGCGGTCAGGCCACCCTCCAACAGCTTGTTCACTTTCTGGATGACCTCCGATTCACTCGAAGGATCGTAAACATTATCACTGCCCGTTCGCGCGCGAATCATGGCGCTGGCCTGCCAGTAGTTCTCTTGCGGGCGCACGGTAGCGCAGCCACTGATCAGGATGGTCAATACAAGAATCAAGACCCGCCGCTTGTCATTCTCCATCGTGCCGCAACCTAACCTGTCCGATAAGAGACAAATTGATCAAGAACCCCAGTTCGCATCTCAAAAAGACAGAAGTCAATTTACGGCGCCAGTGTTGCCGCGGCCTTGCGCGATCATTGCCCCTTGGCAATGTTCTGCGAGCGCATCGCAGGCAAGTACACGTTGAACACGGTTCCCCGCCCAAGCACACTGCGGGCTTCGATTCGCCCATCGTGCAGCTTTACGATCCCGTGCACCAAGCCCAGTCCCAAGCCATTGCCCGGCTTTGAGCGGCTGCGATCAGCCCGGTAGAACCGTTCAAATATGTGTGGCAGATCCTGCTTGGAAATGCCGACCCCCGTATCTTCAACAACGATCAGCACCTCGTCACCTTGAGGCGTTACTCGTATATTGATACCCCCCCCGGAGCCCGTATACTTGATCGCGTTGTCCAGCAGGTTGGCCACCGCCTGCTGTAGCCGGCCCCGGTCGCCGAACACCTCCGCCGGCCCTGCTATCTCCACGTTCATCTTGATTCCCAGGTCTTCGGCGGCCGGCTCAAACAGTTCGCAGCTGTCCGCAACCAGAGCGGCGCAATCTACCGGTTGTGCATCAAGCCGCGCCACACCCGATTCCATCTCGGAAATCGCAAGCATCGAGCGGATCATCGCCAAAAGTCCGTCGCAGGCCTCGACGATCTCAGCCATCGTCTCCCGGTGCTGCTCGAGCGTAGCCCCGTTTGTAATGGCCATTTCTGCGACGCCACGAATTCTCGTCAGCGGGCTGCGGAGTTCATGCGCAATGCTGTCGTTTAACCCCTTGGCTTCCTGGATAAGCGTCGCAATTCGGGCCAGCATCGTGCTGAAGACCTGCCCCAGCCGGTCGATCTCCCGCCCATGCCCCGTAGTCGTGATTCGGCGGGTCATCTCTCCCCGTGTTATGTCCTCCGCCACGGCCGTCAGGGCCTGCACGCCCTGCATTGCCCGCCGCGCTATCCACCAAGCCGCGAATGACGCCGCCAGAAGCGATACCGCAAACACCTCTAGGCAACGCTGCCGGTACGTTGCCAGCACGATCTCGTTGTGTTCCGTGTCCACCCCCATCAGCACCCAGAGGTCCGGCGCAAGCTGGCCGTAAATGGACCGGCCGTATCTGCCGCTCCCTGTGTCCTTGAAACTGGCAAAGACCGGCAAGGCTTTTCGAGCGAGGTCGGGGGGCGTCGTAACCGTTGGGCTCCAGTACGAAAGGTCGCTCGTAAAAAGTTCTCCCCCCGTCCCGTCAAACGCCCGGATAAACACTTGGCTCTTGCCTTTGGCAGATTCTTCCAGCGCTACTTCCCGCCGCAGCGCCTCCAACCCGCCCCCCTGATATATGGATTGGAATTCGCGGAATTCCGCGAACAGATCCTGGTCCAAGTTAGATTGCAGTGCGTGCGCCAGGTATCCGTAGAGCAGAAGAAAGGCCGCCAGCGTTGTGAACGCGATGATGGCGCCAGAAAGCAGCGTCAGGCGCGACTTGACGCTGTCGAAATACCTATACCTCGGTGCGGATAACATACCCGACTCCCCGAATGGTATGGATGTATGGACAGGAGAATCCCTCGTCTATCTTGTCTCGCAGCCGGCTCAGCCGCGATTCCACCACATTGGTCTGGGGGTCGAAGTCGTATCCCCACACATGCTCCATGATCATTGTCTTTGATACCACCCGGTTCGCATTGCGCATCAGGTAAAGCAACAAGGCAAATTCCCGCGGCTGCAACTCGATGCGCCTGCCCTCGCGCCGGGCCTCGTGCTTGAGCACGTCCAGCGTCAGATCCCCGACCGTGTACAGTGTTGGTTCCGAGCTGCCCTGAGCCCGGCGAACTAGCGACTGAAGGCGTGCTATCAGCTCCGAAAACGCAAACGGCTTCGTCAGATAATCATCCCCACCCGCCCGGAGCCCCGCCACACGGTCGTCTACCTTCTGTTTGGCGCTCAGGATGAGGATCGGCGTTTTCACGCCTTCGTCCCGCACCTTCTGGATGACCGCGAGCCCATCTATCTTAGGCATCATGATATCCAGCACTGCTACGTCATACTGCCGCGAAACCAGCAGTCCCCAAGCCTCTTCCCCGTCGGACCCAACGTCTACGGAAAAACCTTCCTGTTTAAGGCCATTGACCAGAAACGACAAGATCTTCTCATCGTCGTCCACAACAAGTACTCGCATCAGAACCTCCGGACTCGGCGGAAACAACGCCGCACCGGTCGAATTGCACCGAAACGAACTGTCTTTCGAGTATACGCTAGGGTTCAATGATTATCGAAGGATTGCCAAAAGGTTGCCGGCCGGCAACCTTCCCAACCTGCAATGTTCCTGAAACCTTTGCGCAACATTCGCCATCGAAAATATACCTCTATCAATGAACAACAAACGCAGGAAGGAGTTCCTCCATGAAGACCCATGCGCCAATGCTTTGTCTCCTGGCCACATTGGGTGCGATTGTGCTTTTCCCTTGGGCGGCGCTGGCCATTGAACCAACCGTGATTGAACCCGCCGACCCTGTCACGCCACGCGAGATCGCAGTCGAACAGGGCGTGCAGTACATGGACTCGGGTGAGAATGAGTGGAAATCCGAAACCGAAATCTCCATCGGACTGAACAGGCGCCTGAAACTGGGTGTTTCCGTTCCGTTTGTCTTCGAGGAAGAGGACAACGGCGAATTGGACGATGTTGGTCTGTTCATGGAGGGCGTGTTTAACCCCGACTCAGAGTCCACGATGGTCGGCGGCGAGTTGCGGCTGAACTTCCCAACGGGCGAAGACAGCGAAGGGTTGGGAGGTGAGGCCCAGCTTCGGATTACGCAGCCCCTGGGCACGGGAGAAAAGCACGCCCTCCATCTGAATCTTACGGGCTTCTACGACAACGTTGAAGAAGAAGACCACCATGATTGTTTCTTCTCGCACGAATCTACCGACAAAGAATTCAGGTTCGGCGCCGCCCTCGGCTATTCTTTCAACGTTACCGAAGCCACTACCCTGACAATCGCGTTGTCTCATGAAGAAGACTACGAAGACTCAGATGACGCCAACCTCCTTGAGCTGGGTCTTTCCCACGATTTCGGGCCAAACTTCACCGCGGGACTCGGTGTCGGGACCGGGCTGGACGACGACTCGCCGGACTTCCAGGCCAAGGCTGTGTTCCAGTTGCGATTCAATCGGAGTGTTACCAGGTCTCGGTAAAGCCGCCAGATACCTGAGAAACGTTCCTTCTTTGACCAATCCAGAGGGTCCTTGTCGCGGTCACGCAGCAAGTATTTCGGCGCCGTATCCCACGGGAACGCCTGTCCTTGCGGAAAATCCATCCGAGACGCCCTATTCCGTGCGCTAAAGCATTTTAAATTCAACTGTAGCCGCACGCGGCAAACCAACTGACGATATCCTGGAAAGAAACGGTTGCCATGGCTTCTCCTATGGCGCTGCAGAGCGCCTCAGGGGTTCGCGCCTTGGCTTTGCGCAAGTCGGTTTTGGTCTTGCACCACATCTGCTCGATGGGGTTAAGGTCGGGGCGGTAAGGTGGCAAGTCCCAAATTTCGGCCCCGGCGGCTTCGATGGCGGTGCGCGCAGCGACATTTTTGTGGACGGAGAGGTTGTCCATCGCGACGATGTCTTGAGATGTCAAGCACTTTTTTGATCCCGGTGTGTACCGTTAACCGATAGAAGGCGAACATGCCCTACCAGAGAGGTAACAACTCCACGTGAAACGGGCCCATCACGAGGGCCCCACCCTCATGAATGAAGGTCCCAGTTCTCGAACCGGAACTCCTTGACTCTGCCCACCTGCGCTTGAGCTAAGATAAGCAGTAACAAAAGATTAAGTTGGGTGGTTCCCTCGAGTCGCATACAGCCACCCGCTTCACTTCTACACCGCCGCGCAATCCAGTCTCGTTTAGTCTCAGTTCCTTCGGTTACTGAACATATTTTCAGATATATATAAAGGCGCGTAGGGAAGAAGCCACAGTCACACGCTCCAATCGGCGCAGAGGAGTTCGGCCTGGGCGAAGACGGTCCTTGTCGCTTTTTCCTGTTTGTCGGGTGGATATCCGTATTTTCGGAGGATACGCTTGATGTTGATGCGTAAGTTGGCCTGAACGCTCGCTTTGACGGTCCAGTCGATGGTCAGGTTGCGGCGAATGACTTCAACAAGCTCCTGAGCGATCGTCTTGAGAGTCTCGTCGCCCAGGACCTTCACGGCGCTGTCGTTAACCTCCAGGGCGTCATAGAAGGCGATTTCGTCCTCCGTGAGTCCCAGGTCCTCACCGCGCTTGTCAGCGGCACGGAGCTCCCTGGCGAGGGCGATGAGTTCTTCGATGACCTGGGCGGCCTCGATGGATCGGTTCTGGTACGCGCGCAGGGTCTTTTCCAGCATCTCGGCGAACGATCGCGATTGCACGAGGTTTTTCTTCGCACGCGTCCGCAGCTCGCCCTTGAGCAGCCGCTGGAGCAGCTCGACTGCAAGGTTACGCTGGGGCAGGTCGCGCACCTCGGCCAGGAACTCGTCCGAGAGGATCGAGATGTCGGGGTTCTTAAGTCCAGCCGCCGCGAAGATGTCCACGACGTCATCCGAAGCCACGGCGTTCGAGATGATCTGGCGGATGGCATGTTCGATGTCCTCGGGAGTCCGCTCGCGTCCATCGCCGTCGCCGGTAATCTTCGCGAGACCGGCCCGCACGGCCTGCAAAAAGGCGACATCGTCGCGAATGCGCGTGGTTTCTTCATGCGGTACCGCCAGAGCGAACGCTTTGGACAGGTCTGTAACGGCCGTCATGAATCGTTCCTTCCCTTCCTCCTGCCCCAGGATGTGTTCCTGAGCAGGCGGCAACAGGGCGAGACGCTCACCGGGCGTGCCGGTCGTCCAGGCGGAATAGTCGAACCCGTGGAAGAGGTCACAGCACATCTCGTATCGCTCGAGCATGAGCGCAACGGCCTCTTCCTTGTCCACAGCCGTGTCGCCACGCCCGCCGCTGTTGGTGTAGTTGGCCAGGGCCTTTTTCAAGTCCGCCGCGATGCCCAGGTAATCGACCACCAATCCGCCGGGCTTGTCGTGGAACACGCGGTTGACCCGGGCGATGGCCTGCATGAGCGTATGGCCCCTCATGGGTTTGTCGAGGTACATGGTGTGCAGACAGGGCACATCAAAGCCCGTCAACCACATGTCGCGCACGAGGACGATCTTCAGCGGGTCGTTGGGGTTCTTGAACCGGTTCGCGATGTTCTCCCGGCTCTTCTTGCTGTTGCGAATGTGCTGCAGCCACTCGACGGGATCGGCCGTAGAGCCCGTCATGACCACCTTGATGGCGCCCGCGGTGTCGTCCTTGTCATGCCAATCCGGGCGCAATCTGCAGATAGCGTCGTACAACTCCACGCAGATGCGCCGGCTCATGCAGACCACCATGGCTTTGCCGTCGATGGCGGCCTGCCGTTCCTCAAAATGCTCGATGAGGTCTTTGGCGATGAGGTTGATGCGCTTTTCCGCACCCACCAGGGCCTCCAGGGCCGCCCATTTGGTCTTGAGCTTCTCTTTCTTCGAGAGTTCCTCGCCCTCGGTGGCTTCCTCGAAGTCTTCATCGAGGTGCGGACGTTCGTTCTCATCCAGGGCGAGTCTGGCCAGGCGGCTTTCGTAATAGATTGGCACGGTCGCTTTGTCTTCGACGGCCTGCTGGATGTCGTAGATGTGGATGTAGTCTCCGAACACTGCCCGCGTGTTCTTGTCGGTCAACTCGATAGGCGTCCCCGTGAACCCGATAAACGAGGCATTCGGCAACGCGTCGCGCATGTGCCGGGCGAACCCATCGATGAAGTCGTACTGGCTGCGGTGGGCCTCGTCGGCGATGACGACGATGTTGCGCCGTTCCGACAGGCACGGGTATATCTCCCCCTTCTGTTCGGGGAAGAATTTTTGAATGGTCGTGAACACGACCCCACCAGACGCCACCTGGAGCAGCTGTTTCAATTCCTGGCGGTCGCCCGCCTGCACGGGTTTCTGGCGGAGGAGTTCGTGGCAGCGCGCGAAGGTGCCAAAGAGTTGCTCGTCGAGGTCATTGCGGTCGGTCAACACGACCAGCGTGGGGTTTTCCATCTTCGGGTGGAGGATGATCTTGCCGGCATAAAACGCCATGGTCAGGCTCTTGCCCGAGCCCTGGGTGTGCCAGACCACGCCGCAGCGCTTGTCGCCCTGGGGACTCGCCGCCTCCAGGGTGGCCTCGACGGCGGCATTGACCGCGTGGAACTGGTGGTAACCCGCCTGCTTTTTGATGAGTTCTCCGCCGCCTTCGTCTTCGAAAACCATGAAATAGCGCAGCAGGTCCAAAAACCGGTGCTTTTCGAACACGCCCCTGACCAGCACCTCAAGTTGCTGCATGGTGGGAGGCGCCAGGACGTCGCCCTCGATCGTGCGCCAGGGCATGAACCGCTGCTTTGGTGCCGTCAGACTGCCGACGTGCGCGTTAGTGCCATCCGCCGTGACCAGGGTGGCGTTGTAGGCCAGCAGGGACGGGATCTGGTGCTTGTAGGTCTGCAACTGCTTGTACGCCTTCTCGACCGTGGCCTCTTCGTCCGCGGGATTCTTCAACTCGAAGATGGCCAGGGGCAGTCCGTTCACGAAGACCACGATATCCGGCCGGCGATTGCGATTGCCCTCGATCACCGTGAATTGATTCACGGCAAGCCAGTCGTTGTTCTCCGGATTCGCGAAATCGAGCAGGCGGGCCTTGCCGTAGCTGATGCCGCCGTCCGGGTTGCGGTATTCGACATCGACACCGTTGACCAGCATGAGATGGAAAGCGTGGTTGTTGCCGGTAAGCGTCGGGGCCGGCAGGTGCGTCACTTTCCGCACGACCGCGTCGATGGCCTCGTACGGCAAGCCGGGATTCAGGCGCTCCAGGGCTGCACGGAGGCGTCTTTCCAGCAATACTTCCGTGTAATCATTCCGTTCCGCCCGAGGCTCTCCCGGGGCAATTTCAGGGCCGTGAGCGGTGCCGTAGGCCAACCCTTCCAGCCATTCCAGGGTGGCGTCTTCCAAAATCGACTCGGTTATGCCGGACATGGGTTTATGCTGCTCCCTTTACTTGTCGCTCATTAATGGTCTTCACTTGCGAAGTGAACCCTTGAATTTGCATGTTCTGGCGCTGGGACAAACCGGTCCGGGCGGTGTGCTGTGTCTGATTCTTGGATTTGTCTTCCATGGTGCTAGCTCTAATGACTTACTGCTTGCTGGAAAGAAATACCGCCAGTAACCACCTGCTGCAGAATCCTCACACCTTTTATTCCAAGAACAGGAGCGAGGTTCTTCGCAACGCCTACGGAGAGGTTAACCCTGCCTCCTGGAAGTGTCATCATAGGCGCTCCAGGCTTCTTCGCCATGTTATGGGAGCCTTTGCCATCTGAAACGACTTGGTAGCCTGCCTGTTGAAGGAGCGTGAGCGCTTGTGTGGTCGAACAGGTGCTGACTGGCATGATGCTGCGCCCTGGAAGAAGCTCCTTCGTCCCGCGCTGCATGATTGTCCATGAACAGGCACAAATCTCTACTTCATGCGTTTCGACTCCGCCGGCAAGTCCTGCTGGTCCAGTGTATCTTTGACCCGGGCCAGAAACTGGGCTCGCAATTCGTCTTGCCATGGATCGTTGCCTAGAACCCGCCATTCCTCAGGCGCTTCAACCAACTTACGACTATCCGCATCTGCCTGCTCCGCCCTCCTAGAGCTTGGCCTGTGGCCTGGAATCAGTGTGTCTCAAACGATTTCGTGTAGCTATGCTTCCGGTCACAGGAGGCGGGGTGATCCTTCGCTCCCGCCCAACTTAACTTGTCCCACAGACATAAACGGATCCAGCCCCCGTAAAATGAGCCAGGCGGGATGATAGAATCTCCTCGGAAAGAGGAGGTTTTTGATGAAGAAGAAACGTTATGAGGCGGAGCAGATTGTACGGATTTTGCAGGAGGCGGAGCGG
>Ga0255343_1000686_pt1 | contig 51266 bp, 35 predicted proteins | sample wastewater_treat_4_FD_192413 | JGI IMG/M metagenome (GOLD analysis project Ga0255343, IMG submission 192413) | Wastewater microbial communities from Lulu Island WWTP, Vancouver, Canada - plant16 | ecosystem: Engineered > WWTP > Wastewater > Unclassified | place: Canada: Vancouver, British... | reverse complement strand
CGAGCGTACCGCAGACCTTGCCGGAGATCGACACGCCGATGTACGAGAAGAGCGAGATAAAACCGATGGATGTCCCGGCAAATTGTTTACCGCAAAGATTGGTCGCCGCGACACCCGTCAGGGCCTGCGGTCCGTACAGACAGAACCCGACCGCACACAGCGCCGCGCCGGAAGCGGCACCGGTCGGCAGCTTCAAGAAGAGCCATAGAAACAGCGCCGTGAGCGCCATCAGAAACACGCAGACGCGCGGGCTACGCCCGCCCGCGAAGCGGTCCGTCACCCAGCCCGACAGAAGCATGCCCGCGATACCGGCGAACTCGAAGGCCATGATCACCGTCCCGGCCTCGGACGATGTCAGGTGCTTCGCCTCCTGCAGCATGGTCGGCCCCCAGTCCGCCACCAGCGCGCGCACGGCATTGATCGTGAAGTTGCAACATCCGAGCACCCAGATCGCCGGATGTGAGAACACTCCCTTCCAGACAGACGGACGATCGCCTTTGATCATCGTCGTCTGGCTCTCCGTTTTCAAGGTCTCGGTTCCTGGGACAGGCGGCAGCCCCTCCTCCTCCGGTGTACCCGGGAGCCAGAGCCACAGGAGCAGGAGGCCGACAAAACCCAGTGCGGCCATCGACCAGAAGCACCACTTCCACATTCCGATGCCCTGATTGGCGCTCCCGATCACGCCGAGCCCCATGATCACACCGCAGATTTTCGCAACGATCCCGCCACCGATCGAGTGCGAGGTGTTCCACAGGTTCATCTTGGTGGCCAGCTCATTCGGCGGAATCCAGAAGGCGAGCAGTTTCGCGCACGGCGGGAAGCCTGTCCCCTGGAAAAACTGGCTGAGAACGTAGAGTCCGCCGATCACCACGGCCAGTGTCGCCACACGCGAAGCCGCATCCACTCCCTCGCCCAAAAAGAGACCGGCGATCTCCTCCGCGAAGCCGAACGCGATGTTCACGCACACGCAGATCGCAAGCCCGAAGCAGAGCATCTTGCGCGCATTGACGCGGTCGCCGATGAATCCGTTCAAGAACTTCGAGATGCCGTAAACAATGCCGCCGGCGAACAGACAGTTGCCGAGCATAGATTTGGAGACACCGAGATCCTGTTCGAGTCCCGGCATCGCGAAACTGAAGTTCTTCCGTAGGAAGTAAAAGAGCGTGTACCCGATGATCGTCATGCCGAGCATCCGCCACTGACCGCGGTGGAAGCGCCGGTCGATCACCTCATCATCAAACAGTTTTTTCATACGTAAACAACTTTGCTCACAAGTGTGGCACGGGCATCTTGCCCGTGTTTCATGGGCGGGACGCCCATGCCACGAGGGACAAGAGCCCAACTACTCACGCTTGCCCGCTTTGAGCTTGCGGATTACCGAGAACATCACCGACGGATAGTCTGTCGAGAAGGCGTCAAAACCCAACTCGTACAGCTTGAAGTACACCTCTTCGGTTTCACCGCCCGCGAACGGGATCGAGGCCACGGGAATGCCGTGCGAGTGAAACTCATCGACCATCTCCTTGAGGAGGGGCGTCGACGGGATGAACGGATCGACGGGATCTTTCGGATCGTAGTAGGTGTGGATCGAGATAGCGGAGATGTACTTAAACTCTTTCGCACGCAGCTTCGCCATCGCATCGCGGAACCAAGTATCAGTACGCGTCCGCTCAGCCGCGCTCCGACCCTTGGGCCAAGCGCCGAGCCAAAGCAGCGATTTGCCGCCGGGCAGGATCTTGTTCCACTCGAAAATCTTCGCGTGGCTAGGGCCGGTGTAATACACCTGATCCTGCACGCCTGCCTCCTGCGCTTTTTTCGCGATGTATTCCGGTCCTGCGCCCTTTTCATCCACAAAGCAGAGATAGGTCGGGTTGCCCTTCATCGCTGCAAATGTCGCGTCGATCGTCGGGATACGATGATGCGCAAACTTCGGCGACAGGTACGAGCCCACATCTACGTCCTTGATCTCGTCCCAAGTCAGCTCCTTCGACACGGACTTCTTCTTCAATTCTTCCGGGATGCCCCGTGCCGTACGCGCAAGCGTATCGTCGTGCAGCATGATACCCACGCCGTCCTTGGTCTTGCGGCAATCGCATTCGAGAGCGCTGCCGTTCTCCCAACACCACTTGAACGTCTCCAAGGTATTGTCCGGGCTCTCCAGTCTCCCGCCACCGCGATGCACATGGGAGAGGTGCAGCAGGTCTGTTTTGTTACCGCCGGAACCCCTACCGCCGTTCAAACACTGCTCCGCTTGCGCGGCCACGCCCGCCAGCATCACCGCCAGCATCACCATCACTTTTTTCATTGTCTCGTTCTTCTCCTTTGCTAGTTGCCCCATTATAGACAGCCCCTGTGCCGAAAGTCAGCAAAACTTTCGCTCACGATTGCGAGCCACTTTTTGTGACCACGTAGTGGCCACAAAGACGAGGTTAAAACCTTGCACCACGTAGCCCCGCCCCGCCCGTGACCATTTACAGCATTTCGGGCACTTTTTAGGCTGTCTTCCCGCCCGTTTTTACACTCATCATTGCGACCACTGGGTGGTCGCAATAGAGAGAGGTTGACTCGCGACCCGCGACTTGCAGCCACATCAGCGAATGTAGAATAGCATACCTCGCGGCAGATTTTTCACAGTGGCTGTGGTTGGCGTGCCTTCAACCGCCTTGCCATTGACGGAATAAACCGGCGTCACGGCGTACACGCTCTGCAGCGGCAGCTTTTCCCATGCGACCGTCAGGCTACCGCCGGTCACATCCTCAATGAGAACACCGTCTTTTGTCCAGCGGTACGCAACCGCGCCCGGCGCATAGGCCGCGAGTGTGGTCGTTTGGTTAGCCCCCACCACGGTATTCTGCGGCGCGACTACAAAAGCCGATCCGCCGCCGTCCACACCCATGCCGCCGATCGTAAACGCCGTTGCCGATGACAGTGCGTCGGTCTTGACCGTGCCGGTCACGGTGTCGTAGAGGCCGACCGTCTCGCCATCCTTGTACGGCAGGAACTCATGCACGAGCACGCCCGTTTCGTAAATTCTGGCCGAATACAGCCTCATTTTCGCGTGCCTTTCGAATGCCGTGCCGTCTGCACTTATCGCTTTGGCGTACAACGCCAGCGGATGGCCCGCCGTCTTCGTACAGGCGTTTGCGATGGTTCCGGAAAGGGAAACCGCCCCGTCCGTGACAATGGAATAGCCCTTGTTCATGATATCCAGCGTGGCCACATGCCGTTTGTCATTCGCTGCCATCGTCTTCGATTTGGTCCATGAATCCCCGAAGCCAAACGCAAAGTTGCCCGACCCCGTCGACGAACCGTCGATATAAAGTTCGGCGCTCATTGTGTTGGCCTCACCGAAAGGACGCATCTGCCCCACAACTGTCATCATCTGGAAATCGGCAACGATTTTCGTTCCGGGATTGGGGAAGTAGCCGGTGTTGATGGCCTGTGTGCCGTCCGCTTCAAGGTAGGCATCGCCCGACTCACCCTGAATATTCCCGCCCCAAGAAAAAGCGCTGTAGTTGCCACTTACCGCAAACGACCCGCTGAGCGTGTCCTTCAGGCCCGCCACACCGTTTATCACGTACGGCACGTAGTCACGCACCAGCACGTCCTCTTCGTAGATTTTGAATCCATACAGCCGCATCTTTGCGAAGTTGCTGTTCTTGTTTATGCTCGAAAATAAGATCATCGGCCTTGTGCAAGTTTTGGTGCAATTCGTGATCGTGGCAGTGTAATTGGTGAAACTCGCCGTCGAAAACGCAACCGTTTTGTTGTGGGCATCGATCGTCCCCAACCGCCGTACATACGTCGCGAGCGGTATGCCGGTGGAGGTCCAGTTGCCGACATCGTCATTACACGTCCAAGCGTATTGGCCCCCCCAGTTGATATAAAACCGGCTCACCACTTCGGTGCCAGTCTCGAAGACAAACTGCTGTAAGTTGGTCTCGACGAGGGCGAAATCTGCGTCGATACGGGTCTTCGGCCCAAAGTAATACCCTGTGTCAATATAATGGTTGCCCCCGGTGCTTTCGATGTAACCATCACCCTCCTCAGAGGCGATGTCACCACCGGCGGTCAAGCCGCCCGACGTGACAAACGCGCCGTCGACCAAATCCTTGAACCCGGCGACACCGTCTTGCACGCACGGGAGGTAGTCGTGGAGCAACTCGCCGTCCGTCCAGAATTTCACGCGATAAATCTTCGCCTTCGCAGGATCGACAAACGAGGTCCCTGACGCACTGGTGGTGCCTCCGAAAATTCCCATCGGGTGCAAAGCAGTCTTTGTGCGTGTGGAGGCGATGGTGCCCCGCCAGTTCGTGGTTGCACCGGTGATGTAGTAATACATGTTGCCGGGACTGTCGATCACGCAGGTATGGCGCAGCAGATCCGGCGCGATCTGCGTACCGTGGCCCGTAAACGCATCGCCCGTGCCGAAGCTCACGCCGCCCCCGCCAATGTAAATGGCGGAGTACGTGTTGCAGCCAGATTTGTCCGCGCCGACAAGACGCCACTGCGAGTTCACCTGAGCATCGGTCAAGGCGTAATCGATCTCCACCTTCGTGCCGGGGTTCATAAAGTAACGGCTGTTCACATGTTGATTGCCTGCGGATTCAACGTAACCATCCTCATACGATTCAATGTCGCCGCCGTAGGCGAGCGCGGCGGCACCCACGCGGTCGTCCTTGACGAACAGTCCTGTCACCGAATCACGCAACCCCGGCAAACCCGCCTGCATGCATGGCGTGAAGTCGCGCACGAGCGTCCCCTGCTCATAGACCCTGAAGCCGTAGATTTTTGCAGACGCGCATCTTGTGACTTGAGCGGCATCTGCCGTATACGCATCCGCGCAGAGGACAAGCGGTGTGGTCGCCGTTTTCGTGCATTCCACATCAATCGTCCCCGTCCAATTTGTAACACCCGCGGCATCGATGTAGTACATCTTTTTAGTGAAACAGTCCAGAATTGCCGTATGGCGGGCGGTGTCCACCGGTATACCGGTCGAAAACGCTTTGAACGTGTTGCCCGCTCCGAAACTGAAGTGACCGCCCCCATTAATATAGCAAGAGACAAAAAATTTGGGGTCGGTAGCCTCATGGTCGCCCCCGACGATCCGCGCCTGTTTGTTGGTCGTCTCCGTAAGTTGAAAGTCCACCTCCCAGCGCGTATTGGGCGTCATGCAGTACCCCGTGTTGATACCCTGACCCTGAGTATAGTCCGTCTCCACATACGCATCCTCCGCCATGAGCGCCATTGCGCCAAGCAGTAACAGACATGCGAAAATCACTTTTTGTTTCATCATCTTTCCTCCTGATTTAAAGTTTCACCAAACCTGCCACCATTGATCCGATCGATCATGCGGACGTGCTTCCCATCGCTCACTTAACGGCGGTAAATGTCCCGCCGTCGAAGTCGTAAAACTGAATCCGTGCGCCTGGTGGTTCGGCTGGCTGATCGCCCTTCGCCCGCCAGTTTCCGGTCGTCCGGATGGTGAACACGCGCACCTTGCCCGCTGCGCGCGCGGCGGGCACAAAATCGGCTCCCTGCCCCGTGCCGAAGCGGAACGTTTTCAAGGGCTTGAAATCCTTGTCGAACGCGACGAACGGCGGACTCCCCTTCGCACCGTAAAAGTTTACGTAGAGTATCTTCCCGTCCGTCAGCATATTCTGTGCGCCGTAGTGCGTCTCAAAACCGTAGTCGACCTCCTGACGCGGCGCGGTCTCTTTCAGCGAGACCGGATCGAATCGTCCGAAAAGATTCACGCGGTGCGGCTCTTTCGAGGGTTGCGTTTTTGCACCCATGCCCACATAGAGCGTGCCGTCCAACAACGTGATCCCGTCGGTTCCCCGGTCGATGAGCGTCTCACGCTGGAGATCGAGATTTTTGTCGAACACTTGGATCATCCCCTTGCCCTTGTTCGGCCCGCCGTAGACGGCAACGGACGTGTACAGACATCCATCATACCAGCAGACGTCGCCTGTGTGGGTGATCACGTCGAGCGTCTTGAGCATCTTCCCGTTCCAGTCAAACTTGCATATCCGCGTCATTTGCGCCAGATAGAGCGCCTCATCGGATGCCGCGGCACCTTGTATGTGCCCGCCCTTCGGATCGAACGCCGCCGCCTCAAAATCAAACGTCCCGGCCTTCGGCGCAGGCAGAGCCGCACTCACCGAGGGCTTGCCGAACGCCGCCTGCTGCGAACCCGCCGCAGCGGAAAGCGTCGTGAAAAAAATGCCTTTGAGGCAGTCCCTACGATTGAGATTCACTTCTTTCCTCCTCATCAGAGTGCGTCAAAGGCGAACACATGCGCCTTCCCTCCACCCCACGATTCCGTCACCACAAGACGAAGCGCGTCAGCCTCGACCGGCTCGAAAGACACCTTACGGAGGCGGAGGATGTTGAGTTTCTCATCAAAGACCGTTTTCCATTCGCCTCCGACGTGCGCGTCGAGGCGGAAGCCTTTCGCGAGCATCGCGGGCATCGACCGCCGTCCATGTTCAGCTTCGAGTTTGAGCATGCGTTTGTTCGTAAACTTCATGTCCGAGTCGAAGATCAATCGCACACCCGACAGTTTCTGCGGCGCAGACCAACGGTACACGAGGTTTGTCGTTCCGGCTTCGCACCACACGCCGTTATCCTTCTTGTTGTAAACGCGGTCGATTCCGTTACGGAGCACCTCCAGATCGGCATTGGCAAGCATCGCCTTCTTCGTGAGAGGCGATACCTTTCGCCAGCGGTACGGCAACATGCAATCGTCATCCTCAAGCGTATTCTGCAACTCGGCGATGTGATCCTTACGGACGGACGCGGGCATTACCCCGTACTTCTGCGCCACTGCGACGGCGGTGCCCACGGCCTGGCCAAGCGTTGCGCAGGTGCCCATCACGCGCGTCGCTGAGAGTGCCATATGCGTACAAGAGATGTCGCGCCCCGCGAAAAGGAGGTTCGGCACGTTCACCGAATAGAGACAGTCGAACGGAATCCCGAACGGAGACGGGCACTTGTGGTGCTCGCTCAAGTGGCCATGCTTCCAAAATGCGTCCGGGTGATGGTCGTCCAACGTCCATCCGCCGTAGGCCACCACGTCCTCGAAACGCCCACCCGCCATGACATCATGCTGCGTAAGGATTCGCGGACCCACAAAGCGTACCGATTCACGCTTGCCCGGGAGTGAGCCGATCCAGTCAAGATCGTATCCCACACATCGGCCGTCTGGATGATTTTTCATGTAGTCCCACACACCGTAGGCGATTCTCTTAAGTTCGAACTGGATCATGTTTGCATCGCCTATCGTGTCCAGATTGCCGCCGAACTCGATCCACCAAAAGTTGTTGTTTTCCGGATACAGACGCTTATACGAGTAATACTTTCCCGGCGTTTTCGGCTGGGGATCATTTACGAAATCAGCATCCGAAAACTTATACGCCCATGCGGGAGCATGGAAAGGATGGTTTTCCTTGGTCTTGCGCAACTGTAAAAGAATCGAGTTACCCATTGTTCGGTGATCGCCGCCGTCCATCAAGTAATCTTCACCAAACTCACTGGGCAGTTCGCGCCCATGACGGAACTTCGCGCCAGAGAGACGTAAGATACCGTCACCTGTGCAATCCGCAAAGAGCTTACCTTTGATCTCATAGCGCGTGTAGGCATTGGAGTTCCAGGCCTTAACGGCGGCAATTTTCTCGCCGTCCATCACCACGCCGTCCACGGATGTGTTCAAAAGCAACGTGATGTTTTTCTCATTCACCACCGCAGACAACATGACGTCGTCCCATAGCGTGTACCGCATCAGCGGGTTGTGATAGAAGTTCATCAACTGGAGTTCCTCCAGAATGCCGGCCTCCTTGTTCTGATCACCGTGCGCGCCCATGATACCCATGCGCATTTCGCTCGACGCATTACCGCCGAGAACCGGCCGGTCTTGCACCAGCACGACGTTCACGCCGTGACGCGCCGCCGAAATTGCCGCGCAGATCCCGGAAAGACCGCCCCCCGCCACCACGAAATCCGTGGTCATCTTCACATTCCGAATCACCGGCGAATTTTGCTCCGTCCGCATCGGCTTCGTCTCGCGGCCCAGTGCCTCAAGGTCACTCTTCACCACGGGTCGTATGATCGTCGGCTTCGGTGCCTTCGGCGGTATTTTGCGTCCTTGAAGCTCCAGCATCTTCGCGGCATAGCGCTCGCCAAACGTGCGCAAGGCGGGCGTCTCAAAATGGATAAGATCCGATCGGGGCGTATGCAAACCGCCGCTGCGCACGTAATCCGAGCGCGGAAGCCGGGAGACAGCCTCTTTCAGTTTGGCTGCCACAAGATGCCAATGTTCGTGGTGACCGTGCTTCTGCACATAGCGATCCAGAAACGGCGGCAGCCCGCCCACCAAGAATGGCACGTCTGATGCGTTGAGATCCGCACGTAATTGCGTAACCATTGTCACGAGACGATCCGCATACGACTCTGCGTTTTTCTTGTCGCTAGAATCCGCGCACCCCTGATGCCAAAGAATCCCCTTCAATTCGCCACCGTCTTTCAGCGCGGCGCGCGCACGTTCCACTGCCTTCTTGTAGAGGTCGCTGTCAGGCATCCACTGCGCGAGCAACGTGCCACCTACCGCACACGGCACGAGGCCGACCGTGCGGTTGGTATCCACGTCCGCCATCACGCGCGCGAAACTCGCACCAAGCCCCGCGCCACAGTTTTTGCTGTCAAAATGGATCGGCTCGACCGCTTCAACCCATTTGCCGTCCTGACTGAATTTAAAAACACGTTCGGTCGGCACACGATTCTCAGGCGTAAGCGTACCGCGCCCGGACATATTGGACTGCCCAAGCAACAGATAGACGTCCATGTCCGCGCCCGCGCCCGCAACGCACGCCCAAACACACGCAACAATTGAAAAGAGTATCCGTTTCATCTTCTTCCTTTCACACGATATGATCAGCGGATAAGCACCATTAGACCAGGACGCTGCAACGAAACACCCGCTGCACCATAGGAGACGACCCATCCCGTTGGCACATTTGTGACGGACTTGAATCTGCCTGTATACGCGCCGTCCACGATGCGCAGCGTCTTGACCCCCTGCGGCACAGCATCAAGCCCCGACACATCAAGGTCCAGACCGGCGAGATCAAGCACGGTGTCCGCCATCAACACGTCGCTCGCCCAACCGGCAGGCTCGTTCGTCTGCACGTCCACACACAGAGTCCCGGTGACTGTCGCATCCATGCGTAACGCGCCGACGCTCCCCGCGCCGCCCGGATAAATACCTCCGCTCACCGTCAGCGTACCATTCGCCACGGTGCCGGCGCCTGTTCCCGTCAATGCGCCGACCGTCACCGTGTTTCCGCCCAAATCAAGCGTACCGCCCGTGAGACGCACCACTGTGTTGGTCGGTAACGCCGTATCGACGTCTGCGGCGAGTTTCAGTGTTCCTTCCGCCACCTCCGTCGCGCAAGGATATTTGGCACCCGCCCCCGCAAGCGTCAACGTGCCGACGCCTCGCTTCACGAAAGCCGGTGCGGTCAGATACTCCTCAGGCGCATACGCCCACGCACTGGATACGAAACTCGAATTCAACAACGGCACAATGATCGACACGTCGTTCGCCGCCTCGATCGTACCGCCCGCGCCACCGATCTCGACCCTTGAAGGGTTCCCGCTTGCGGGCATCTCGTCAAAGTTGAGAAACAACTGACCGCTTGTATCGCGAACGTTCAGCGTGCCGCCGTTGAACACGAAGTAGGCTTCGCGGATTCCCGTCCCTGCCTTACGGACAACATTTGCCGCAGACAGATATCCGCCCAGCAGCGCGTAGCGGGCCACGCTCGCGGCAGACATGTCAATGATGCTGCCTGTCACCTCATTTGTGCCGCCATACTGATAGAAGTTGCGCCGATAAAGACGCAGATTACCGCCCACCTGCACGTTCGCGTTGGCCCGCATCGTGAAGGCTGCGGACTGGGTCGATTTCATGATTATCAAATCTCTCGTGACATTCAGGGATGAATCATCAATTGTGAATGAGGAATTCGCCCCATCAGCGTCTCTGCCGACTTCCAGATAGCGCGTCGAAATCGCACTTTCCACGGCACTCATATGCCCCAGTGAGACTCTGATAGCCGTGTAGTAGTCCGCTTCACCGGTCAGCGTGATGATCGCGTTTGTGCAAAGCACAGTCCCGCCCTCTAAGTAGAAGTTGCCGCCGAGCCGCGTGTACGTGTTCGTCCCGAAGACGGTGCTTCCGCCATACTGATAAAATGTTTTGTACACATTCGTTGCGCCCATGAAAGTCAGGCTTCCGCTCGCGGTCTCGTCTCCATACGGGTAGACGGAACCTCCCGAAGCCGTCAACGACCCGGCGATTTCACGGGCCAAAACCACCGGTGCCGTCGTGTTTGTGATCCGCAGAATCGCATTGTCGTTTAACGCGATCGGGTTCTCGAACGTCAAAGTCCCCTTAGCGTTCGCGTCATTGAGGATTAACGTTTCTGGATTGCCAACGTATGTCCAGGGCACCCCTTCTCCGCCGATATTCACAGAGAGCGCACCCGCCGCCGCACTCCAGCCGCCAGGTAGCACGCCGTCAAACGAGATCTGCCCGCCTGCCGGACCGATCGTATTCGTGGCTGAACCGTTCCACCCGCCCCATGTGCCACCTGCGAGGCGCAGATTGTCCGTCGATGAAAGCCCTTGGCCAAATTGCGCTACAAGCGTGCCGTTTGAGACGGCGAAATGACCGCCAAAATCGTTCGTGCCCGTCAGCGTGACGTCGGCCGGCCCTAACAGGATACCGCCCTTCGGATTTACATACGTATCCCCGTACGTCGTCGGAATATGCGCCGCGAAGACACTCGCTCCTGTGGTTTCTTCCGCCAGATACACAGCGGAGGTGAAGAAGAACGGGTTTTCCGGTTCGATGCGCGGGCCGACATCGAACGGCAGACTCCAAGATTTAATGACGCCGCTGTAATAACAATGGCGTACCGTGTCGTAAAGACCTCCCTCGCCGTTCTTGGCGACCGGAATCAGGTCCATACGCAAATCGCCACCTTGACTATAAACCTGAAAACGGTAGAGATACATCTTTGCCTGGCTGGAGCAATCCGTCGTCCTGCCGATAAAGAGGAAGGGGCTCGCGACAGTCGCGGAGCTAAACCCCGTTCCGGGACAGGACGCTTCCAAGGTGCCATTCAAGAAAAGACCTGCAGAGCTGGCTTCGATCTCGTACATCGTGTCCGCCGCAAGCGAGGTCGTGCCATAACCGCTTCCCCCCGATGCTCCTGTCGTCGTGTTGTAATCAAAACGCAACTTTCTGTCATTCAGGCAAAACACATTGAAAAATGGCGTCCCATTTCCATCCCCTCTACGTGCGCAAAAAACACTTTGTGCGCGGCCAATTGACGTCCCTTGGAATTTCACGCGGGCGAAGACACGGTCGGTTCCGTACAGCGTGAAATCGTCGAGCATAATGAATTGACCGACATCACGCGACGCGTTACCTGAGAAAAGATATTCTGTCGTGCAGTCAATGTCGTACGGCACTTCGGAGAGCAAAAAGCGAGCCGCACGAAGCGAGACGCCACCCCAGCCGTCCGGCAACTGATATTCATACGTTGTGGTTTCGGGATACACCGTCGTAAGGAACGCAACGTACCCCCAGTCGTTTGTTGTTTCACCTTTATCTTCGCTATCCAGAACAACCCAAAGCCCGTTCGTCTCGTTCGCGTGGCCAGAGAACGACAACACCAGCGACGAGCCCGATCCGCCGCTGGGCGGCGTGACGGTGACAACGCCGGTCCGCGCAGCGTAGGCAAATGTGGAAGAAACGACCGCGATTACGAATATCCTCTTCTTCATCCCTAATCTCCCATTGTCGACTTACCCAACCGTTGATCACTACAATACCCGATTGTCTATTTTCGTATTATAGCTGGCCCCCGTGTCGAAAGGCATATTAAAAAATTGTAAATTAACGGTTAGGAAATTGTAATATCCTTCACCCTGAGCTTACGGCTTGTGCTATCATGATTCTATGAAACCGCGCAATGTCCTCTTGATGATCACGCCTTACAGTCAACCCCGGACGGAGGGTATATCGCGTTTCGCGAAGGAACATGCATGGAATCTAATGGTGGCGGATCGGCTCGACGATAATGAGGATCCCCGCGACTATGACGGTGTCTTGATGACACTGCGCGACAAACCCGCCGCCGTGAGAACGGCGAAACGGCTGATCGACAGTGGCGTCGCCATCGTAGACCTCACAATCGAGCGCCCGGACATCCCGCTCCCGCGCGTCGTTTCTGACCACGAGGCGATTGGCCGCATCGCCGCCGCACACTTCGCGGAACGTGGATTCACACATTTCGCCTGGTTCTCGTCTAGCTGGTCCAACGTCCATGCATTGCGAATGAGCGGTTTCGTGAACGGATTTCCAGAAGGCACAAAAGTCCTCAAGTGGCGGTCGCCCAAATTAGTCGAAACCATCGCCGCCGCCCCCAAGCCGATTGCAGTGCTCGCCTACAATGATGTGGACGCCGCCCGCCTCGTTGCCGCTTGCCGAACAGCGGGTTATGCCGTACCGCAAGACGTCGCCCTACTCGGCATCGGTAACGACCCCTTTCTCTGCGAGAACCAAGCGACGCCGCTCTCGAGTGTGGAACAGAACCTCGCCCGCAATGCTTATGAAGGCGCGGCGCTCCTTGAAAAGCTGATGTCGCTAACGCCCTCGAAACGCAGGCTCGCGGCCACAAAAAAACCGCGCCTCACGAAGCCGGACGGTGTCGTCGCACGGGACTCCTCGGATACGCTCGCTCATGCGAACCCCATCATTCGCGACGCGCTCATTTTTATCCACGCGCATCTCGAAAAACCATTCGGTGCACGGGAGGTGGCGGAGGGCATCGGTATTACCCGCTCCAAACTCGACCATCTTTTTACGGCGGAAATCCATCGCTCGGTCGGCGCTGAGATTTGTCGCCAACGTATCCTCCGCGCGCAGCGCCTTCTCCGAGATCCATCCGTCCCGATCTATCTCGTCGCACGTGCCTGCGGTTTCTGTAACTCCGCCTACCTCACGAACACCTTTCGCCGTGTGACCGGCCTCACGCCCAAAGCGTGGCGTCACGCAAACCTCACATAGCCGCGCCGCACGGCCTTTGCTCCCCCTCCGGATCATCTAGATCAGACAGATCGATCTGATTCGGCGGATTTTGTTGAGTTTTCACGGACATGCGCTTTGACGCACAACAGTGAATCCGGTAAAATGAATTCTTATGCCACACAGAAAACTATCTTTGCGGCAGGCTGCACGCCACATCCGCATCTCGGAACGCGAGCTGTTCCATCTGGTACAGCGCGACGAGATTCCCTTTATCCGGCAGGGCGATGACGTGGTTTTCGAACACCGCGTGCTCGACGACTGGGCACAGCGTAGGATTATGGGACTCAGCAGCCGTATGCTCTCGGAGCATCACCGCCAAGAGACCGAAGTGCGCACGGACAGGGACTCGGATGACATCCTCATCAAGCGCCTCTGCCGCCCCGAATGGATCGACCCGGAGATGTCCGCGAAAACCAAGCCAGGCGTGATCCGTGACATGGTCGCCCTGGCGGTCACTACGGACCTGCTCTATGATGATGCCGCCTTGCAGCGCGAAATCGAAGAGCGCGAGAGCGTCAGTTCCACCGCGATCGGCGGCGGCGCCGCCTTTCTGCACGCACGCTACCACGACCCCTACTATGCCGCCGACTCCTTTATCGTGCTCGGCAAGACCGTGCAGCAGATTTTCTTCGGGGCGCAGGACGGTGAGCAGACCGATCTTTTCTTTTTGATCTGTTGTACCGACGACGTCTTGCATCTGCACGTCCTGGCTCGGCTCTGCATGTTGGCGCATGGCACTGAACTGCTCCCCGATCTGCGCGCCGCCACGACCGCCGAAGAGATGTACGCCATTCTTCTGAACGCTGAGCTTGAACTGTTAAAAGCCATGTAAAACCACGCCGCTCTGCGGCACAGCCGCTAAACTGCCGTATGAAGACACACATGCCCGCGCTCTCATGTTTGACAAAAAAGATGCGTATCGCCGCATGGTTCTTCGGTATCATGGCCCTCTCCTTGACGGCCATCGCGCAAACGCCGCGTGACTTCGCGATCGACCTGCGCGCCACGGTCTCTGACACCGCGCCCTGCATCACCCTCTCCTGGTCGCTGCGTCAGGCCAACAAAATCGCCTCGCAAAAACTCCACCGTCGTCTCAAAAACGCCAGCGGGATGCCTTGGGAACTCCAAGCAACACTTGCCTCCAATGCCACCACGTATGCCGACAGCAGCGCCGTGCCGGGTATCGAATACGAATACTGGCTGCAACGCTCATTCGCCGGGCTCTCGCCCTCTCCGGCGGTCGGCTACCTCAGCGCGGGCGTGAAGGTGCCCGAGGTTCATCAGCGCGGCACCCTGCTGCTGGTAGTCGATGACACACTGGCCGCGCCGTTGGCACCGGAGATCGCACAACTCACCGCCGATCTCGCCGCCGATGGCTGGACGGTGCAGTCCCTTCTCGCGCCGCGCGCCGGCACACCTGCCGCCGTCAAAGCGCTGATCCAGTCGGCCTACAATGCCGATCCCGAACAGGTCAAGATGGTCTATCTGCTCGGCCACGTCCCGGTCCCCTACTCCGGCAATATCGGACCGGACGGCCACAGCAACCATGTCGGCGCCTGGCCGGCCGATGGTTACTACGCCGATATGGACGGCATCTGGACCGACACCTCGGTAAGCAATACCAGTGCCTCGCGTCCAGCCAACGTCAACATCCCCGGTGATGGCAAGTTTGACCAAAGCTATCTGCCCAGTGCGACGGAACTGATGGTCGGGCGCGTTGATCTGCACAGCATGACCAAGGCCCCCTCCGCCGCCGCCACCGAGCTTCTCCTGTTGCGGCGCTACCTGCGCAAGGCGCACGACTACCGGCACAAACAGGGCGCATACGCCGCCATCCCGCGCCGCAGCTTGATCCGCGACGGATTCGGGTACTTCAGAGGCGAGGCCTTCGCCATCGCCGGATGGAGTTGGGCTTTCACCACTGTCGGACAGGACATCGACGTAGCACCGAGCGGCCAGTGGTTTGCAGATGCTTACGCCGGTGGCAAGGATTATCTCGTTGCCTATGGCAACGGTGGCGGCAGCTATGAAAGCGCCAGTACGGTCGGTACGACGACTGACTTCGGTCTGTATCCTAGCCGCGCGGTCTTCACCAGCCTTTTCGGTAGTTACTTCGGCGACTGGGATGCCGACAACGTGTTGCTGCGTGCGCCGCTGGCAGGCAACGCCACCGGCGATTCGCTCGGCCTGACCTGCTTCTGGGGTGGCCGCCCTAATCGCTTCATGCACCACCTCGGTATGGGCGAGACCGTCGGCTTCGCGACTCTCGTCTCGCATAACGCTAACTTCTGGAGTGTCCGCTACCAACCCAACGCCTACGCCGGCGTACACTGCGGTTTGATGGGCGACCCCGCTCTGCGCCTGCATGCAGTGGAGCCGCCGCGCCACTTGCACGCCACCAGCACCAACTCGCAGGTCACCCTCGCATGGAACGCCTCGTCCGAGCCCGCCCTGCAAGGCTACCACGTCTACCGCGCGCCCACGCCTGCCGGCCCCTTTACCCAATTGACTGAAGACCCTGTAACGGTCACCGCCTACACCGATTCAACCGTGACCGCTGACGAGACCTACACCTACCTCGTGCGCACGCTGAAGCTTGAGTCCGCCCCCGGGGGTTCCTACTACAACCTCAGTGTCGGCTCCGCGCTGACCCTGACCGCACGCGCCGCCTCCAGCGCCATCCCCTCCAATCCCACCGGCCTGACCGTCACGCCCAGCAACGCCGTACAGGCGACGCTCACGTGGAGCGACACCGCCGCAAACGAAACCGGATTTCGCATTGAACGCCGCGTTGATGCTGCCGACACCTTCAGCCTGCTCGCGACGGTCGCCGCCGACACCACCACATACCTCGATCCCGGTCCTTTCACGCACGGCAGCTCCTACGCCTATCGCGTGGTTGCCACAAACACCGCTGGTGACTCGCCCGCCTCGACTGAAGCTTCGTTCGTCGCGATTGCCGGGCATTTCACTCTGCCCAGCATCCGCCTGAAGGTCAGCAAAACCGCCGGCAACGTCGTGCTCGACGCCGAGCGTTTCGGCGGAGTCAACGGTGCCTGCTCGGTGAACTATGCCACCGCCAATACCTCCGCCGAAGCCGGTATCCACTATCAACCCGTTAACGGCACACTCGCATGGCCGGACGGCACGGTCGGCGCCAAGCCCATCACCGTGCCCATCGTCAATACCGGCACGCCCCAGCCCGCGCGCCAGTTCACGCTTGCGCTGAGCGGCAACTCCGCCGGCACCGGCCTGACCGCGAATCGGAAGGCCTCGATCCTGATCGAAGACCCGACCGCCACACTCGGCGCGCCGTGGAGTCAAGCCATCGTCGGCAGCGTCACGGACTCCTCTCCGGCTGTGCTGATCGACGGCATCCTCAGCAGCACCCTCATCGGCGGGTCGGGCATCACATCCGGTTCCACCGACAACGGACGCTTCATCTACCAGAGCCGCAGCGGCGACGGCAGCCTCACGGCCTATTTTCCAACCGGCATTCCGCACGACTCCAGCGCCCGCGTCTGTGTCATGATCCGCGCCTCGACCGCTAACAATGCCATCAGCGCGGCGGCAGTGGCTGGCACCACTGCCGCATTCGGCAGCAAGCTCGCCTACCGCGCTACGACAGGCGGCAGCGCATCCGCCATCCCCAGCAGCGCAAACGGCCTCTATTTGGACTGCTGGCTACGGCTCACCCGTATCGGCCCGCGCTTCACGGCTGAAGCCTCGAAAGACGGCACCGACTGGACTGTGCTCGGCGCGGCCACGCTCGGTGGCATGCCCGACACCGCGTTGTGGGGCATATTCCACCTTGCATCCAACAGGAATGACTTCCACCTTGCTTCCGCTTCTACGGTCACATTTGCGGATCCGCCCCTGCCGGCAGTTCCCACCAACTTAGTCGCCAACGCCCCCACACCGACTGCCGTCACGCTGACGTGGACGAGTGTGTCCGGCGCTTCAGGCTATGTGATCGAACGGCGAATGGAAGGCGAGGACTTTGTCCAACTCGCTGACATCGCGACGACTGACGGCTCAACCCAGACTTATACCGACACCGGCCTCAGTGCGGACACCGCCCTGGCCTACCGCGTGCGCGCCTACAACAGCGCCGCCAGCAGTGAATTTTGCGAACCGGTCACCATCACCACACCACCGCCCTATCTCCTGCTCACCGTTACCACCGCCGATACAGGCGGTGCCGATGCAACCGTGCAGCGTGACTTAGCATCGGTCCCGCTCGGCACCGGCGATGTTGTCTCGGTTGCCGGGTTCTACCACTACGACGGCAACTCCTGGTCCGTACTCAGTAACGCCTGCAAGAGCTATCTGCGCTTCGACCTCACGGACATCCCCACCCCGGTCAGCGCCCAGTTGGCCATGACCTTTGTCGAAGCGCGGCTGTTTGAGCAGAGCGGGTACTTTGATATCGACGCCGTGCTACTCGCCGACTCCTCTGACTCATGGGACGAGACAACCCTCACATGGAATAATGCCCCACAGAACGCCACGGCCTCCTACGGATTCACCGGAACCACGCACAACCTCGGCGGTCTATACGAAGAACGGTTGCCCATTGTCGGTGAAATCCTCCGGATGCCGCTGGATGCCGCCACGCTCTTCAGCAACCGCGGCGCTGACAACCGCGTCACCATCGCGCTGTATCAATACCTCGGCGCCACCACCGACTGGGCGTCGCGCGAGCATACGACACTCGCCCCGCCCGCGCTCGAATTTGCCTGCGTCAACCCAGCCCCGCTGCGTCCAGCGTTTTTCATCGCCACGCCGGGTCGCCTCTTCAGCATCCAGTTGGACTGGGCCGACGTTGCCACCAACGAAACCGGCTACGTGTTGGAGCGCAGTGTAAACGGCGGCGACTTCACGCTGTTCCAGACGCTGCCGCCGGACACCACCCATATCACCGACGACACCACGCAACCGAACACGCTCTACGCCTACCGCGTGCGCACCGTAAATGCCGCCGGATCATCCGCCTGGTCGTCGGTCGCCACACTCGAGACGCCCGGCACCTTCGAAGCCTGGGGTACCGTCTGGGACGCCGAAGGCTTGGTTCCGCATCTCTCGTGGAGGCTGAACTGGGATCTCGATCAGACACCGCCATTCGACGGCACCATGCCGTTGAACTTCGCCTCCAGCGGCACTGTGGCGCAGGTCAACGTCGATGCACACGTCAGCGGCATCAGCCTGCACAGCCGTGACCCCTTCACGCTGATCGACGGCGGCGGCTCGTTGATCCTCGGTGCTGGCGGTATCCGCGCGGCCAACCCGAACACCGACACACCGCTTCTCTACACCATCGCCTCCGATATCACACTCGAGGCCGACCAGACTTGGGGCGTGACCAATAACGGCGCAGGGCTCACCACCCTGCTCGTCAGCGGACCGGTCCAAGACGGCGACACACCCTTTGGTTTCACTAAGGCCGGTGACGGACACCTGATCCTTGCTGGCGATAATACGTACGGCGGCACAACGCGTATCACGGACGGTACCGTGTTGGTGCGGCATAGCAATGCCTTCGGCAGCGCAACAGGCGGCACGCTGGTGGAAGGTCCCGCGTGGATCGAACTCGACGGCGACCTTGCCGTGCCCGAACCGCTGACGCTTGCCAACAATGCTCCGGACGGCGCGGTGCGCGCCCTTGCCGGCACAAACACATGGAGCGGACCGGTCGCCTCCTCTACAGCATCCCCGCTGCGTGCACTCAATACGAGCAGCCTGACCTTCACGGGCGGCGTGACAGCCCCGTCCGGCCTCACACTCGTGCCTGATCCCAACGCGGAGATTGCCATCTCCGGTGCTCCGCTCACCGCCGGTGCCTCATCCAAGATCATCGCGCAAGGCGGCGGCACCGTCGCCTTTGGCGCATCCGACAATCTTTGGGGCACGTTGGAGATCGCCAGCACCACCGTGCGCACGGATGCCCCCAACGCCCTTCCGCCTAGATCGGTTGTCGCAATGGGCCGGACTGGCGCCCTCGATGCCGTGCTCGACCTGAACGGATTTGACCAAACGGTCGCCCAACTCAAACGCGGCCTGACCACGCCGGGCAACCGTATCGTGACCAGCGCGACACCCGCCACGCTGACCGTCGACCACAGCGGCTCCACGATGTATTACGACGGCGTCTTCAACGGCGCGGTCAACGTAACGAAAACCGGTAGCGGCACCTATTATTTGATCGCCACCGGTCATGAAACCAGCGGCGACTTTACCATCAGCAACGGCACACTGCGCTTCTACGCCACGCCGGTCATCGCCGACACAGCCCGCCTCAGCATCAGTGCGCCCGGCAAACTCCAACTCCCGGCCGACAGCGTCGAAACTGTCGGCGAGTTGGTTCTGGACGGCGGACGCAAATGGCAGGGCACCTGGGGTTCTTCGAGCAGCCCGGCCGACAACAAAGACGATACGCACTTCTCGGGCTCCGGCATGGTATTGGTTCCGTTCGGCAACAGCACAGCCTGGGATGGCGGCGCTTCCACCCCGGATATCAACGCGCCGTTCAACTGGGATTACGACGATCTGCCGGAATTGTACGACGGTTCGCGCCGATTGGCTTTCGGCGTCGGCGGTCATCTCGCGGTCGTGAACACCAACGTCCACTTCCGCGGCATCCTGCTCAACCGTACCGCCGACTTCACGATCGCCCCCGGCGGCGGCACGTTGACGCTCGGCACGGATGGCCTCTGCGCCGCACTGCCCGGCAATCTCCCCTACACCTACACGATCGAGGCACCGCTCGTGATGGCCGTGCCCCAACTCTGGTGTGTGACCAATGCGGGAGCGGCGCAGACCATGGTTGTCGTCACGGGCACGCTCTCCGACGGCGGTGCCAATCTGCCACTCGAAAAAGAAGGTATCGGTACGCTGTCATTGGCCGGCGACAACCGTGCCTATGGCGGCGAGATCATCGTGCGATCGAACAGCGTGTTGCGTGTTGCGCACATGTACGGGTTGGGTAGCACCGACACGCCAACCCGCGTTCAAGCCGGCGGGTGCCTTGAAGTGGGCGGGAACACCACGGTTGCGGAACCCGTGATCCTTGAAGATCCCGAAAGCACGCTCTGCGGTGTCAGCGGCACCAACCGCTGGTGCGGCCCTATCACGCAAAGTGGCCCCGTGCGCATCTGTGCCCGAGAAGGCGGCTCGTTCCTATTCACAGTGCCCGTCTCTCCGAGTTACGACTTGATTCTCTCGCCCGAGTTGGGTGCCTGCGTGGCGCTCGCGGAGCAACCGCAACGTTTGGGATCGCGGAAGCTCTGCGCCCACGGTGCTGGCGTCGTCGCCATCGCCGTAACGGGTAACACCTGGAGCACGCTGGAGATCGGCGGGGCGACGGTGCGGCTTGATGCTCCCAACGTCTTGCCCGTCAACAGTATTGTCGCGATGGGCGCAACCTACAATCTGGATGCCACGCTGGACCTGAACGGTAACGATCAAACGGTCGCGCAACTCAAACGAGGACTAACCACATCCGGTAACCGTACCGTGACCAGCGCGACGCCCGCCACGCTGACGGTCAATCAAATCAGCAGCACCTATTATTGCGATGCGAGCTTCAGCGGAGCGGTCAGCCTCGTCAAGACCGGTGCAGGAACACTCTACCTGCTAGGCACCAACACGACCGCCACCGGTGCCGTCACGGTGCAGGCCGGCACCTTGCGGCTCCACGCAACCGCCAGTCTGGGCCAGAGCACGCGTGTGACGGTCGCGGGCGGCACCCTGCGGCTTGGCAGTGGCGACAGCATCTCGGACGACGCCGACCTGGCCCTTGCGGCCAGCGGTGCCAAGCTCTACCTCGATACCGGTGTTACAGAAACCGTGCGCACACTGCGCATCGGCAACACCTTGATGCGGCGCGGCACCTACAGCGCGGATGCCGCAAGCGGCGCACAAGTGATCGACACCCTCCGCTTTTCCGGCACCGGCGTCCTACGCGTGTTGCGCGGCACCGAATCGGTCATCACCCTGCGGTAGCGCCCCTTCCCGTCCAGACCTCACGGCGCGGTCTTGGGGGGGCCTCCGGTCGCTGCATCGCGGAAGGCCCACATACGCCTCACCAACGGGTCGCCCGGCAAACCGTTAGTCAGGATCTGGCCGCGTATCTCGATCTGCTTGGTCGGCGCGGCCCGCGTGTACTGGTCGTTCAGTCGCATCAGGTCGGTGCGAAGGCGCTTCAATTCCGCTGCCACCCACGCTTCAGGTGCCTGCGCCTTGATCTGCACGCTGTCCGGTCGAGTGGACAGCCGCGCGGCAATGCCACCGGCAATCAAGCCAGTCCGCGATGCATCGCCTTCCGCCTTGGCTGCCATCGCCTTCACCAACGCATCGCGCCGCGCCAGCACCGCATCCAGTCGAGCCATCTGCGCCCGCAGGGTCGGTCCCAGCAACCAAGCGTTGTCCGGCTGACGCACAAATGCCTGAAAATCCTCAATCTTCTGAACCGCCTCGCGTGCCTGTGTCAACAGCGACACAAACGGCAGGTCGGCGACCATCGCTGGATCGACTGGCTCGGGATAGGCACTCAGATAGGTATAGAACTCTTCCACGCCCAGAAGCCGGTCATAGGCGCTGGCGGGCTCCTTGCGGCTACGTTTGGGTAGCGGACGGTCCAGCACGTCGCATGCGAACATCTTGGCCCGTTCCGCCTCATCCTCGAATGCACCCAGGCACGCCGGTAGATCGCCCTCACGCCCGATCCGTTTTTCGACCTCCCCGAAAAGGACGGATATCTGCCCGGCCTTGATCTTAAGGTTGGCGTGGGTTTGTTCGATAATCTGACGGGCGCCGGAGACGCGCGGGTCAAGCGCGCAGGCGTCGGCGGTTGGCAACTTGATGTCGGTCGCCAGAGCCTTCTGCATCTCCAACTCGCGCACCTGCTGGGCGGCGGCGAGCAGCAGGTTGAAGCTTTCGGCGAGCGCACGGACCGGCGGCTCTAACACGGTTGCCCGCCGTTTGAGCGACTGCTCCTTGCTGTCGCGCGCCTGACCGATTACTTTAACGATCTGCGCGTAGTTCGGCTGATCCTGTTCGAGTTGATCCAGCGCTTCCTCGAACTTGCGGCCCTCGTCGAGCAACGCGGCCTGCCGCCTCTCGATCTTCTCCAGCGCCGCCTTGAGCGGTTCCAGATAAGCCGGCGGCGTCTGCCCCAATCCTTCCATCGCCTGCCGCACCCCGTCATGATCGCCGCTCAGGTCAGCGAACGACACGTCCTCGCGGCCCAACGAAGCTTCTGACCGCAGATAGGCGTCCACCGCAACCTTTGCGGCTGTCATCGCGTCTTTCTGCGCGGCGGCCTTCTCGTTCCACTCCCACGCCTCTTTCTTGCTGGCCTGCAACATGCCTAAGTCGCGCGACACCTGCGTCCACCGTTCCTCCGCCAACGCCTGTTGCGCACGCGACCACACCGACACCGTGTTCTGCCACACGCCCAGCAATCGGCGCAACTCCCCGATCGTCACCTGCTTGGCCGACGCGCGCCGCGCGGTGGAAGCCTTCTCCACCATCGCAGAGGCCTCGGAAAACGCCTCATCGGCCGCCAAGCGCCGAGCCTCGCGCAGGAACGACTCGGCAGAGGGGCGCATGTGCTGATAGAGTCCGTATGCACCCAAGCCAGCCGCCAGCGTAACGGCCAGAATGCCGATGCGTAGCCAGACCTGCTGGTTCGAGCGCTTGATCGCCCCGTCGCGAAACTCCACCTCCAGATGCGAAAAGGCAATACGGTCGCCGTCTTTCAGCAAACGCTCCTTGTCCTCGCGCAACGGCATGCTGTTGACCGTGGTGCCATTCTTACTGCCCAGATCGCGGATCCAGCAACTTCCGTCTTCCTTGATCAAAATTTCAGCGTGGCGTCGGGACACCAGCAAATCCAGAAAAACCAGATTCGCCCCCGGATCGGATCCAATCGTGAAGACCGGCGGCACCAGCGGCTTACGCTGACCGCGCCCCTTGCCAGAGAGCACCTGAAGCTCCGAATGAGCCGTGCTGTCGCCCCCGCGCTCCGGCTCGACGCAGAGCACGCAGTTGCCGATACTGACCTTGTCGCCGATCGCCAACCGTTTTTTCGTGATACGTTTGCCGTTATAAAAGATGCCATTGGTGCTGTCGAGATCTTTGAGCCATGGATGCCGCCCCTTGCGAAAGAGCATCGCGTGCTGTGAGCTGCACAACTTCTCCTCTTTGGGCACTGGCCACGCGCAGGTGTGGCTGCGTCCGATCACCAGTTCGCCGACGAGCGCGTCCGAACTGATCTCGTGAATGATGCGTCCGTTATGTTCCAGCCGAATCAGCATGAGTTTAGGGCCCTGCCTTCCATTTGCGCACATCGAAATACCGCTGGTCTTCCACGCGCGAATAGACCGCCTTAGTGAACTCCGCCACCTTCTCGGCCTTTTTCCAGTTGTTTTGCATCATCGCGGCGTTGAACGCCAACTTCTGGCTGTTGAACCAGAGCGCCTGCCGTTCGCGTAGCTTGACGAGCAGCGCGAGCGCCTCCGTCTCGACCTCGCGATGGCCGGCCTGCACCGCCTGCGTCAGCAGCATCTGAAGCAAGGACTCCAGCGCCGCCCAGGTCGCCGGCGCGATCCGCTCCAGATCGGCACGGATCTGCCGTAGCACTGCGGACTCGTCAAGCGCGGCCGCATCCGGCACCCCTTCCCAGTAGGCAAACTCAAAGTCATCGGACGGATGGATCAATTTGACCGACATCATTTTTTCGGCGCGCACGCGCTCCGCAGCCGGCACCTCGGTGCGTGCGACCAGGCGGCGATCACCGTATAGCACCACGCTAGCCACGCCGAACCATGTGCCGTCACCGTCTCGCAGGTAGGTCACGCGCGTATAAGGGATGCCGTTCTTGCGACCGAAAAACGCAGGCGTGGGCGACGGCCGATCAAAGTTCCAGCGCCCGCCGCTGTCTGCCGCCTGCTGCATCCAGTCCTCCACGACCGCCGCGCGCGTCAGTCCCACAAAACGCACCTCGCGCTCCTCCTGCACCATGATGCGCATCGGCACATCCAGCGAGCGACCGATGAACCCTTCGAACATCATGCCTCCCTCAATCGTCGTGCGTTTGAAGGTGCCATTGCCGGGCAAGCACACATCGAACCCGCCCTCCTTACGACCGCCGGAGGGCGCGGGCTCAAACAGATCCACATAACGGCCGGTCGCGTCTTTGGTCCACTCGATCTCGACCTCCGGCGGCGGCCGCCGCGGCCAGAAGACGAGCGCGAGCACGACCAGCGGAATCACGACGGAGAGCCCCACCGTCAGGCGGCGTCGCACCCGTTTGCGCTCAATATCCAGCAAATGCTCGATCTCCTCAGGTGTTGCGGCGCGCGTCTGCATGGCGCGCGTCGCTCCCTCCTCCGTCCCATCGCCCAGTCCGGTCATCCCCCCCATCGAGCGCGTCAGTTCCGAGAACGCATCATCTGCCAGCGCCTCGGAGGTGGCTTGCGATGCGAAGGAGGACGCGCGTGTGGGTTCCAGTGCGGCCGCAGCCGTTAAAGCATCCGCCGCGAGCGTCGCCGGCTCATGCCCGTCGCCGGTCGGAGCCTCTGCATCCACCTCGTCCGACTCATCGACACGCAACACGGTCGCCTTGCCGATCACGATGCGCTGCCCCGGAGCCAGGGTCACGGCCCCTACGACCGGCTGGTCGTCCACGCGCGTACCGAACTGGCTGAGGTTCTCAAGGCGAGCCACGCCGTCGGCGACCTTCACCACGGCATGCATCCCCGACACATCAGACGCGAGCAATCGAAATGTGGTCGAACGCGAACGCCCGAGCGTCGTTTCGCCGGGTTTTAAGTCGCAGGCAGCACCTGCGGGCTCGCCCTTTTCAACAATCAACCGGAGCATACCGCTCTCCCCTTCAACGCTTGAAATACCCGCCCATACCGGATTCCATGGCACGGATCACGATCGGCACGGCGATGATAATGAACACGGCCGGCAGAATGAACAAGGCGGTCGGGATCAGCATCAGCGACGGGGCCCGCGCCGCCTGCCGCTCCGCACGCTGGAAGCGCCGCCGACGGATCTCCTCGGCCTGGATCTTGAGCGTCCCCGAAATGCTTGCGCCCATCTCACTACTCTGCACGACCGATGTCACCAGCGAACGGAACTCATCCAACTGAATGCGGTCGGCCATCGCCTTGAGCGCCTCGACGCGCGACTTACCCAGTTCAATCTGCCGCAACGTGACACCGAACTCGTCGCGCAAGGGCCCGCGCGGCCCTTCATTGACCAAGTTGCGCACCGCCGCGCCGAAATCCTGGCCGGCCTCCATCGCCACAGTAATCAGGTCGATCGCATACGGCATGCTCTTGGACATGCGGTCCTTGCGTTGCAGCGCACGGCGCGCGACCCACGGGACCGGATACGCCCACCCCATCAGTGCAAACAATGCACCGGCGAGCAGAGCATACCCGACGTGCAGCGACAAGATAAAGGTCACCACCCAGGCCACCGTGCCGATGACCGCGCCCGCAAAACACTGAAGCCCGCGGATCTCCAGCGGTTCCAACGGCAGCGCCGCAGCGATCAGATCGTTGCGGATTGCGCGCGCCTGCGTCGGGAAGACGTGGTCCATCCACGGCCCGGTCATTTTACCCAACATGCCGATCTCCGCGTAAAACACGCGGAAAATCAGCGGTTTGGTACCGGACAGCGTTTGGCTTTCTTTTCGGATCACGGCGTTGACACCGATCACCAGAAAGAGCACCGCCATGAAAACCAGCACTTGGATCACCACAACATCCATAACCGCCTCACTACCCTCCAACACATTGATCGTCCGCACACGCCCGGGACCGGCTCAAACGTCAATCGTCACAATCTTGTTGATCACCAAAAAACCGATCGTCTCCAGAACCACCACCGCTCCGATCGCGCACCAGCCGAGCTGGGTCTGCACCAGCGGTTGCATCAACTGGCGGTCCAACATGTATAGAATGATGAACGCCACCAACGGGGCCGAGGCCATGGCTATGGCCTCGAAACGGCCCTGTGCAGTCATGGTTCGCAGGCGGTCGTGAAAGTCCGTCCGATGCCGGATCGTGTCCGTGATCCGGTCAAGCACTTCGGCCAAACTGCCGCCGGACTGCATGGTCAGCTTGATCGCGGTCACCAACAGACTCAAATCTTCGCCCGGCATGCGCTCGCACAGGCGGCTCAGGCTTTCAGGCAGGTCCATGCCGAGACGGTACTCATGCAGCACCAGCGCCAGTTCTTCGGTCATCGGGCCGCCCATGTCACGAGAGACCAGTTCCAGGCTTTGGGGCAGCGCCGCGCCGGCCCGCAATCCGTTCGCGATGCCCAGCGTCAGATCGGTGAGACGGGCATCGAACAAGGCCTGACGCCGCTTGATGCGCGAGCGCAGCCACAGGATCGGTAAACGGAAACAGAGCACGGCGGCCAGTAGCGAGCAGCCGATCAGGATCCCGGGACGCAACACGTTGAAGGCGATCAGAATCGCCGCCAGGCTCCCGCCTCCGAGCAGTGCCGCCGACCAGCAGGATTGCGCCAGACGTTCAGGCGTCGTGAAGCGGTAGATCGGCCCCGACTGCGTGCGGCCGTCGCTTTTGACATAACGACCGGCCGACCGCTCCAGTCCGAGCTGCGCCAACAGCGGCGTCACCACCCACACGCCCCATGTGACGGCAGCGAACACCAGCAGCAGCACCGCGATGTCGACCATTCCAAAAACGCCCATGTCTCAGTCCTTCCTGCCTCCTCACGCCTTGGGAACAAACACACTCATATCCAACCGCAGGTCGCCCTTTGCCTTTAGCCCTTCCACGAACTGCGGAATGTTACCGGTTGCGACCATCGTTCCGGTCACCTTGCCGTCGGGACCGAAGCCTTTCTGCTCGAACAGGAAGATGTCCTGCAGCAGGATCGTGGCGCCTTCGCGTCCGGTCACCTCGGAGATCTGCACAATCTTGCGGCTGCCATCAGGCAGGCGGTTCTGCTGCACGATCAGGTTCACGGCCGACGCGATCTGCTCGCGGATCGCGGCGGAGGGCAACTCGAAGCCCGCCATCATGACCATGTTTTCCAGGCGCGACAGGCAATCACGTGGCGTGTTTGCATGCGCCGTGGTGAGCGAACCGTCGTGGCCCGTATTCATCGCCTGCAGCATATCCAAGGCTTCGGGTCCGCGGCACTCGCCAACCACGATGCGGTCGGGCCGCATACGCAGCGCATTGATCACCAGATCGCGGATCGCGACGCGCCCCCGGCCCTCGATGTTGGCCGGCCTCGCCTCCAGACGCACGATGTTGCGGTGGCTCAGCTTCAACTCGGCTGAATCCTCGATCGTCACCAGCCGCTCGCCACGCGGGATGAACTGCGAGAGCACATTCAGCAGCGTGGTCTTGCCGGAGCCCGTGCCGCCCGAGACCACGATGTTCTGCCGGGCGCGCACGGCCTCCTCCAGAAAGAGGGCGATCTCGGGCGTCATGCTGCCGAAGGCGATCAGGTCGTCGGTCGTCAGCTTGCGCCGGGCAAACTTACGCACCGTCACCGAGGAACCGTCCAAGGCCAGCGGCGGAATGACGGCATTGACGCGCGAACCGTCAGGCAGGCGCGCGTCCACCATCGGACTCGCCTCGTCCACATGCCGCCCCAACGGTTCCACGATGCGCTGGATGATCGTGATCAGATGGCGGTCGTCGAAAAAGCGCGCGCCGGTTTCGTAGAGGCGGCCCTTACGCTCCACGAAAATCCGCGAAGGCCCGTTGACCATCACCTCGTCCACAGTGGGATCGCGCAACATCGGCGTGATGGGACCGTAGCCGACCAGTTCGTCGAGCAACGTCTGCCGGAAGAGGTCGTGCTCCAGTTCGCGCGGCAGTTCGTGGCGCACCTCGCGCAGTACCTGATCGAGCGCCACCTCCAATTTGGCACGCAACTCGTCATCCTGAATCTGTTTCGTGGCGATCTCTGGCAGGTTCAGTTTGAATAGCACCTGTTCGTGAATCCGCCTCTTCATCGCCATCATCTCGTCGGTGTAGAGGATCGCGAGCGTGGCCAACGCCGGATCCATCGCGACATCCTCCGATCTGTCCTGCTCCTTATCGCGCGCGGCCGCAGACGGCGTACCCGCCGCGGCCCCGAACACCAGCTCATAGCCGCCGAGCGCCAAGCGGTCACCCGTCGTCAAGCGCACCGGCCCCCTCATTTTCTCGCCGTTATGCCAAGTGCCGAAGGTGCTGTCCGCATCTTCCGCCCAACAGGCACCGTCGCGCCAGACCAGACGCAGGTGCGTGCGCGACACCTTGGGGTCGTTCAGCACAATGCGGTTGTCCGGCGAACGTCCGACGGTGTTTATCTCTGCAGTATTCAGTTCGACACTGCGTTCCGGCGTCCGTCCGTCACGGGTTTTGAGGGTCAAGATCGGCATACGCGCTCAGAAGAAAAAGAACCGACGGCCGCGTTTTTCATGCTCGCGCTGCTTGTTGGATTTGGCCGCTTCGTCAACCGTTGGAGCGGTCTGGACCGAGACCGGCGCGGCCTCCCGCGTCGCCCCGGCAATCTGCGGGCTCAGCAGGATCAGCACCTTGCTGTCCTCTTTGAGGGTGTTCTTCTCAGAAAAGAACCACGAGATCGCCGGTACACTGCGCAAGAAGGGCACACCCTCGGTGCTGGACTGCTCGATCAGGCTCTTCATGCCGGCCAACACCATCGTATGGCCGAGCGGGCAGTTGATCGTCGTCTCGATACGGTTGCGCTTGAGATCGTAATCCGTGCCGACCGGCACCGGATAACTGAGTTCAATGTTCACATCCACCGACGCGGTCTTGGCGTCCAGCAGGCCGCCCTTGATCTTCATGATGAGGCCGTAATCGATGTCTTCGATCGAAGTCGCATCGCGCGTGGCTACCCTGACCTTCAGCGTACCGCCGCTGTGGTAGGTGCGCCACTCCGGCGAGTCATTTTTGAAGGTCATGTGCCCCGCCGTCTGAAAACGCCCCGGTCCATCACCAGCGAAAAATTTGAGCGCTCCCTGCAGACCGCTGTTGATTGAGTAGGTGCCGGCCCAGCCTGACGAGTTGTTGTCGAGGTTGCCCTGGAATCCGGCCGAGGTGGAGTTCAACACGACCAGGCCGGCCTTGGCCAGGTTCACGCCGATCTGCTTCTCCTCGGCATCCGTCACGCCTACAAAGACTGCGTCCATCTCAAGCATGGTCGGAACCACCTCGATGTCAAGCAACGCCTTGACGCGCGGATCATCGGTGGTCTGCGTCTGCGCCTGAGCGGCCGCGTCGCCCTCACGCTTGCGCGGCAGGGTCAGCCAGTTCTGCGCCTCGATGATCTGCACGATGCGGTCTTTGTCCTTCTGGCTGTACACCAGACCGTTCACGAAGATCGAGTTGCCGCTGAACGCGAGGCGGATGGCGCCGGGCTCTTTCTTATCGGCCGGAGCGTCGGCCTCGAGCACGGTCAGGCCGGCCTTTTCGAAGGCGGCCTTGAGCGACAGCATCACCTCGGGCGCCGGATAAAACGTGACCAGATTGGCAACCGAATCCTTGTACAGATCGACCACCTTCAACAGGTACTTCCAATGCTCGATGTTGCTGACTTCGCCCTTGAGCACCACGCGCCCGAGGTTGATCGCGACGTCGACTTCCGGCACGGCGTCCAGATCGCGCTTGACCGCCGAGAGCACCGCATTGATGTTCTCGAGCACAGTCAGCGCGAAGAGCGCCGACACACCGCCGTCTCCGGTCACCTGCAGATCGGTCATGCCGGCTTTGAGTCCCATGACGCGCAGTTGCTGCGGGCCCAAGGTCTCCACCTTGGCCAGCGAGGGATCGGCCAAACGGTAACCCTGCACCGGGAAGGGCAGGTTCAGCAGTTCCATTTTACCGACGCTGACCGTAACCGGCGTGGCGTCCGCCGCATGCGCGGGCAAGGCGCGCATCACGCCCTGAAACAGCGCCACAGCCAGGCAGCACCCCGCGAAACCCCACATGAGTTGGAATCTTTTCCGTTGCGTGTTCATCTGTCACCTCCTTAGTTTTGCCCCGCGGCCCTAGTTGGCACGGGAGCGGTGATAACGCCGGGAATCGGCGGCATCTCAAACGTCTTCAGTCCCTGCATCAGTTTGTCAAAGGTCTCCTCGTTCACCATGCCGGTGTCGATGCGGTTAATCGCCGCCTCGTCACCGGGACGGCGCAGCGCCAGCGTCAGGCGCGATTTGCCCTGCGCGGCGATCAGCACTTGAGCCTGCTGCGGCGGCAACGCGAGAATCAACTCACCCGCGCTGGCCTCGCCGCCGGTCGACAGCGTGCCCACGTCCAGCACGCGCACCCGCGGGAAAAGCACCAGCGTGGCTTCGCGCGCGATTTCTTCGGGCGCTGCCGACAGATCGGCCGTTTTCACCTGGCTCTTGACCCTGAATGTACCGATCACCGCTACCTCGTCGCCCGGCTGCACAATGCGCGCGATACCGCCTGCAGGTACGGTCAGCGAGACCGCCCATTCGCCCTCGCCTACGATATCCGCCATACTACGCGAAAGGCCGACATCGGAGAGCAGCACATAATCACCCTGAGCGATCGAACGCAACGCCTTCTGGCCGACCACCATCTCTGCGCGCGCCCAAAAAATGGCCTGCGCCGGCCGAGCCGAAACAGGCACCCTCTTCTCCATGACCGCATCGCTGGTGAGCACCTCACCGGCATTCACATCACGCGCCACGGCCACGACCGTGGTGGTCTTCTCGACTGCTTGGCGGCGCATGTGCAACAGCCGCCCCACCGCCAGCACGGCAGCCAGCCCCAGCAACACCGCCAGAATCAGAGGAATGAAATTCTTCATCGTCGTCCTTCCGTTTACCTTTCCTCACCCCAGGCGAAGCCACAGGTGCCCGCCTCTTTTTCCCACACCATGAACAGGATCCGGCGCGTTCCCCGGATCCAAAGCGTCAACTCCGAACGTGCGGGCGGCCGACCCAGCGCAATCATCTTGTCCAGTCGCCAGCCGACTGCGGCCAGCGCCGCCGCACACTCGCCGCGCACGGTCGCCACCGATCCGCCCAGTTCGCCGACCTGACGCCACGTCTCGCCCGACGGCTCGTCGGCGGTCACACGCGCCAGCGCCGGCAGCGCCACCGCCGACAGCGGCGCACCCTGCGCCGCCCGCACAACGGCAGCCGCCAGCACCGCGACAACCAGACAACATGCGCGCCTACTCATCGGGCCACCTTTCTTCAGCAATTTGCCGCCATTGTTGCGCCACCCGCTCCGAGTTGTCGACCCCGTAGCGGTTGCGGATGTACCCCGGCTCGGCTTTCTCCTTGGTTCGCATCAGCACCACATGCCGCTGATCCGGCTTGTCGCGTCCCTGCATAGCCAATGCCTGCTCCAGTGGCACGCCACTGTCGTACATGACCTGCCCCGCATTAAAAAGATAGCGTGTCCACTCCGGCATACGCATATCGAGCCGCACCTGCCCGCTCACCTTATGGCTCCAGTCGTAGACCTGATCGATGCGCCCATCACTGGCGGTGGGCCGGTGGTAGGCACTGGGCACACCGGCCGCATCAGCAAAGAAAAGCCGGTGCACCGTCCCCACATCGGTCTGACCGCGGTCGCCATAGCGTAGGCCCTTGTTCCACGCCACATACCGATCGGCGATCACCAACTGCTGCCGCGTCACAATCAAGTCGCCGATCCACAGAATACCGCCCAGCAGGATCATGTACAGGGGGATCGCCAGGACGGTCTCCAGCAGAACCGACCCTTCCGTGCCGCGCGCGCGTCTGTTGTTATGGTGCCCCGTATCCATGCGTACCTACGTTCTCCTCGCCATCCGTCACCGGCCATCCTCGGCGTCGGGCCAAAGTATACCACTAACCGCCGCGACCGCACAACTAAAAACGTCTGTTCACCGGCTCCAAGTTTCATACTGCTTGTGCCGCTTGTAATCCTCGATGCGGTCGCCGCGCCCCTCTTGGCCGACTGCCCAGAGTACCAGCAGGCTCAGCGCGAGCCAGCCCCATCCAGTTGTTTTCCTCATGCTTTACCTCTCCGTAGAGCCTGTCATTCGTGCATCACGTCATGATACTCTTTGGAAACCGCCGCATCCGCGTCGCGGTCCTTGCGCTGGGCGTCCAGCGTCTGCTTGGCCGTCTGCTCCCGCAGCGTGGCGGATTCACCGGCAACGACGAACATGCTCGTGACCGAACGGCTAAAAACCACCACAGCGACCACCACGGCGGCAGCGATCAGCACGGCCAAGATCACGTACTCCATGTTGATCCCGCCCGCCCGCCGGTCTCCCGCTCTGATTGTGGGATTATTTTTCATGTCGCACCTCGTCGGCACCCCGGACCTGTTACCGGAAACGGTTCAGTCGCGGCGCGGGCCGCGAACGGCGCTGTGCGCCCGTACCTCCGTCCTCGCCGCCACCCCGCAGCGGCGGCGGCAACGCGGGAGGCGCCTCCTTCGGCGGACCGAAAAGCCAGTCAAAGAAATCGTTGGCGTAGCTCTTTGTCTTGTCCTTCCGATAAGCATTGTACAGGTATTCGACGCCCGCTTCACTTCCCTCGCTGAGCAGCCAGGCGCCTACCGTCCCGCCGATGACCGAGCCTGGGATCGCACCGACACCACCGAAGAAACTCCCGATGGCAGTGCCGATGGCGGAGCCCACGGCCGCGCCAGTCATGCCACCCACGATCTTCAAGGATCCCTTCTCCAACTCGTTGACCGACTTGCTGAACTGCTCGCGGTCCCGGTTGTATATCGCTTCGAAGACATGTCCGCTCAGATGGGCGACCTTGATGCCCTTCAGCGCCCAGTCCAGAATTTTCAGCTTCTTCGAGTAGTTCTGGATCTTGTCCTGGTTCTTAGCCAACTGCTCGACCAACTTTTTATTTTGCTTCAGCGCCTCCTCGATGAAGTCGTTCAGTTTGCCAATGCCGTCGGCGCCCGCGTTCAGGATCTTGAAGGTCCAGGTATCCTGAACATAGTCCAAACCGTCGGCCGTTCCGTCCAGCACCTTGAGACCGAACTTGCCTGCCTCGCCGATAACCTCCGGGTCCTGCGCGACCAGATCGATCATGTCGAGCATGTTCGGCACACGCGGCAGGCCCGCCAGGTCCTGACTCGTCGGAAGGACCGTCCCACTGCTGTACACACCCCGGGCCACCGTCCAGATGTCGCTTCCCGGCTGGCCGGCTGTCAGCGTGCCGACCGCGAGCAGCAACGCGAGCGTGCCCGCCAGCGCACGGAGGTTTTGTTTCCAAGAGAAACCGACTGAACGCTTTTTCATTTTGGAACCTCCTTTTTCCAGAGCTTCAGCACTTGGTCACCCAGTTCAAGGTCCAACAGTTCAATCCGCGCACTCCGCGGGGCGGGCTTCTTGCCTTGAAAGGTCGCCTCAAGCAGCCAACGCGGCGCAGACGGATTCACGTAGCCGACGATCACGCCTTCCGATGCCCGGGCGAAGTAGACCGGACCGAAGTCCTTCCGGATGGACGGGTCGAGTTGGCAGACGCTCTCGACCAACGCCGCAGGTTGCCGCTCCGAGAGAAACGCCATAAGCTTCTCTTTGTCGCCGGCCTTCAACGCATGCATCAGCACGCCGCTCTGGACCATCCAACCGTGGTTGGCCTTGTCGAGGTAGTCCCGAAACATTTTCATGCGCACGATCATTCTCGCCTTCAGGAGCATCAACTCGCCCGCTTGGGAGTCTACGCGCGCCTTCAGCGCAGCGGGCAGCAGGACCGGTTCGCCCGTGGGCGGGTAGAGCGCCGAGAAAAGCTCCGCCGACGGAGCATAGTACCGCGACACCGCGACGATCAGCGGCTCTTTCAGGTCGTAAAGCGCCAGCGCCTGTTCAGGCGAAAGGTCTTCGACGCCGCGGAGGCTCTCGCCGCTGATGAACGCGAAATCCGTGAGCACGGGCATTTTCTCTGCAGTTTGATCCATGGCCAGGACCAGCAGCCCGTCTACCCACGGACTGTAGAACCCGGTCACCGACTGCGCGCCTTTGCATCCGCCGACCCACACGACCGCACTTGAAAAAAAGTCGTGCAGCTCGAAGCGTTCCGGCCGGCTGAACAACGCATTGACCTCAGCCTCCCACTTCTGCCGGAACGCCTCGTTGCCCCATTTCGCCACAGCGGCGTCAACGTCGACCGCCGCATGCAGGCGAAACATATTGGCGGTCATCCCCGCCATGACGCCGATCCCGACCTGCTCGGCCGTCGGCTTGGCGGTGCCGCCCGCCGTAGCCTGCGCCGCTGCGGAGAGCGTACACGCCAGGGATGTCCACACAGTCAGAAAAGTGAGCCCCCACTTTCCGGTCACACCGATTACGTCACATGTCATATCTGTCATCCTTTCCGAAACACCTTGTTTCCGCGCCGTTTCAATGAACCACCCACCCCTCGGCCCCGCCGTACGAGACCTCGGCGCCTTCGTTCATGCCTTTCGGCGCACCCTGCTGTCCGAGTGCGCCGCCGCCGTCGTACAGAGGTCTCCACGGTCCGTTTTTCATCTTACTAAGGATCTGTCCGGCAGTCTCGCCCTGCCACGCGCGATCCTTACCCTTGGCCCAAGCCCGGTGCAGCGGCAGCAACACCGCATCCCAGTCGCTGGTCTTCAGGTTCCAGAGCCGGTCGTCGGCATTATTCTCATACGTCACCTCATAACGGCCCTCGGCCGACCGGCGCGGCATGGGGTTATACCCTGCGATCGCCGCGCTCACGGTCCACATGAAACGGTTGCCCCCATTCACTGTGAAGGGTTTCATTACACCGACATCGCCGCCCACCGCCATGAACTGAAACGGATTGTTGAGACGCCGCGTGAGCCCGACGCAGAGGCTGCCGCCCTTGGCGAAGAAGCGCTCCTTGAGCACCTGCGGCTGCGCACACTCCGTGATATAATAGTTCTCGTCGTAGATCTCGCTGTCGTCGCCCTTGACCGAGCTCGATCCAGAGGTTTGCGCGATCATGACGCAGGCACCCTTCACCATCTTCCAGACCGAGCTGCACCAGTCCCACTCTGAGATCAGAATCGGATGGCCGCGCTTGTACTGGCGCTGGAGACCGGGACCGCCCGCGGCGTATTGTTTGACAAACCAGTCATCTGTGCCGGGACCGAACACCTCGCGCGCGCTGTTACCCTGTTCGCGTATGTAGTCAGCGTGGCGCAGGAAATCCTCCTCCTCTTCCTGCTCCAAGACGCGGAAGTTCTGATCCAGGGGCCGCTCCTCCTGCTCCAGCGCGTACATGATGCGCCCACCGCCCGCGAAACCGTCGTTCCACGTGTCCTTGGCGTTCTCCTTCAGGATCTTTTCGACCGTCTCCTTCACGCGTCGCGGCAGCTTGCGGATCAGCTCTTTCTCCTTGTCGTTCATCGCCTGAATCTCGGAGCGGCAATGGTCGATTTTCGGCGCCAGCGCGGTATAGCTCTTCCCTTGCGCCGCAGCGGACTGGCGCGCAGACTTGATCTGATCGACGGTCGTGAGGTGGCGCTTGTTGAGCAGGATGCGTTTATGCCCCGCGCCATTGCCGACCGATACGCCCTTACCGGTACCGTACCAAGGCAGACCGATGTTGCAGGTGCTGGGCGCATTGAACGCTTGCATCCGCTGGTTATCGATCTCCCAGCGCTTGAGCGTCAACCAGAGCCACTTGTCGACGATATAGTCCATCTCCATGCGGACCATCTGCACGTAAGTCCAGGCCATCGCCCGGTTGATCGCGGCCACGCGGCTGAGCGTGTCGGCCTGAACGATCGCAGCGGAGTAGGCACCGGCATCGGTGCCGTTCTGCACCTCGACTCGCTGCCGCACGGTTTCGCCGATGGCATAGACCGCGCACGCCATCATGAACATGGCGAGGAACACGACCATCGTGACGGCCAGCACCACTCCGCTGTCGTCCCGCCACAACCGCAACGCGGTTCTGTTCGCTGCGTGCAACATGTTGACCACTCTTGCTTACCAGCCGGAAACCGGCAATCCCATCTCTTGCAGCACCACATAGGGCCGCGGCAGGACGACCACCTCTTTGAAGCGCAGATGCGCCTGACGGATCAGGTCCGCACTGCCGACATTACCGGTGTCGTCGGCACGCTGCTCCAACCACTCCTTGCCGTCCGCCCACGGATTCACCAGCCAGCCAATCATCGGGCCGGCAATCGGAAAGATCAGCGCAAAATCATGCTCGACGGTGGCCTTGACATTCCAGCGTCCGACATCCTCAATCCGCACGCGCGTCTTGCGCCGCACACCGCCAGACCCAGGGATCTCGCCCCAGCCGGGAATCCGCTTGTCAGACTCGCCACCGGTCGTACCCTCCGCGATCCAGGCACACACCTGCTCGGCCGCCTGCTGAGCCGCCGCTTTGCGCTCGCCGTCATGACAGACCAGCGCCGCGCGCGCAGCGCAAAAGGCCGAATAGTGGACCACCTGCTTCGCCATCCAGATATGCGCAAATTGCATGCAGCCCAGCATCAACGTGAGAATCAGCGGGAAGGCAAGCACAAACTCCAGCATCACCGTCCCGGCCCGGCCGTCCGGCTGCACACGCGCTTCGCGCTCTCTGTCGAAATCGGGCTTCATGGTTTCACTTTCCCAGCAATGCCACGAGCACCCCCACCGCAATCGGCACACTGAACGGGATACGCGCGCGGGCGTCGTCTTTGGGCGGCAGCGCGGCGGCGGCAGCCTTACGGTCAAACCGCCAGTCGAACAGGCAGCGCAAGCCGTACACGAGCCGCGCCCCGTCCAGCGCACCAACCGCCAGCAACACGATACCGAACACGACACCCGCCAGCGACGTCGCCCACAGCAGGCGAAAGACCCTATCCCAGCCGACGATCGCTCCAGCGGCGAACAACATCTTCACGTCCCCGCCGCCGGCACCGCGCATCAGAAACGGTGGCAGCAAAAAAGCGCCGCACACCGCCGCCGCGGCAAAACCGTCCAGCAGACAGGGCAGACCGCCGTAGCCCAGCCGAAAGACCAAAGCCACCGCCGCACCGCCTACTGTCCAAAAATTGGGCAGACGCCGCGTGCGGCAGTCCTCCCACGACAAGACCGCAGCCCAGACCGCGACCGTTGCCAGCAGCAGACATCGCTCGACAGACACGATCCGTCCCTATCCCGCGTCCTTCCAGCCTGCTACTCGTGCATACCGTCGTGATAATCTTTCGCCTTGTCGGCGTCCGAGTCCTGCGTGCTGCGGGTCGCCTCCAGCGCGCTTTTGGCTTCGCTATGCCGCGTCGTGGCCCCTTTACCAGCCACATCAAACATGCCGACAATCGTCTTGCCGAACATGGCCACCGCCACCACCACGGCCGCCGCGATCAGCACGGCCAAGATGACGTACTCCATCATCACGCCGCCCGCGCGGTCACCCATCAGGCGACACAAAACCTTCTTGGTCCGACGTCGGCAGCTACCGGCGCGTATTCGCGTTCGGTAAGCTGCCTTGTTAGTTTGCTTTTTGTTTTTCTCCGTTTACCGAAGCTCCCCAACGCTTTAACAAGTCTCTGAATTGACGTGTGCGAGCAGCGTCCAACTCAAAAAAGCCCGTATTTCGCTCTAGCTCTACAAGAAGAAACATTTTTCGTTTATGACGACACAGTGTAAGTTTTACAGAACTGCCTTCAAATAGAACTTCTTCCAGATCCTCCTGTTTGCTGATACGACTCATTTCTGAGACGCTTTTTTCAACCGCATCTAACATTTTAGGAAGATCTTGGACAACAACATCTCCCTCTGCGGTTTCCGATTTGGTTTCTACCATGCTTGAGGTTGCCCGTTGTTTAAAACGAATCACCTTTTCACCATTATCATTGACTAAATTAACATCAACAACAACTGTACTGACCTTATTTTTATCTTTATAATTATATTTAGCCCCGGTTAACGAATTAACAGTATATGTTGTTTCAATAATTCGCATTGGCCAACGTTGTATTTCCGCCTGGACTGTCATGACAGAGGCAAAAATAAAACAAAGAAATAATCGCATAGTTCGTTTTCCTTTCTTACTAACTCCTGTTCCAGCCTTTCATACGCACCCCTCCGGCGAACCGGTTGCCTTTTGCCTGCCTTGTTGTTTTTCGTCCACCGGCTCTCACGGCAGCGGCAGGCACACGCCACTCATGACAAGCCGGTAAAGTTGAACAAACGCATTTCCGAACGTGCCAAAATCCTCGCCGCCGAGCGCCCCCTCGACCGAGAAGGTGCGGCCCGACGGATTGAAGAACCCGGTCGACGCGCCAACCAGCGGGAGGATCACCAGCACGCACAACACGACGTACTCCATCAATACGTCGCCACGCTCGCCGTCCCGACGGCGTTGCCGCCGTCCCGGTCCCTCTGAGTCTCCTGTGTATGGTGTCTCTCGCACTTTCACACATTCCTTAACAGCACCGACCACAAGCCACGATCATGTCAACTATTTACCGTATTTCCCTAGCCCTGTCAAGCGGTTTCGCGGCGGATTCGCAATCGGGCTTGGGAAGGTAAAAAAATCATGCGTTTCTTGTGAGAAAAGTGTGTGCAACTGGAGCACGGCGGGACTGTCCGCACCCCATTGCCCCGCATACGACATGTACACATTCTCCAACCGATTACCGCAAGCTGGCGGAACCGGCACGCGAAACTTCCAGCCAACCGACGTCCGGCGACACGCCGACCGAGTCCAGCATCGCGCAACGCAGCGCACGGTTACACCCCAGCGTCGGCACCAACGGGAAAGCGTGGCGCCGTAGGTCCGGTCCGCCCACCCGCGCCGGATGGATCAGGCAACCCACCCGCCCGGTCGCACGGTCCAGATAGCCGGCAAAGCAACAGCTCCCGTAGCGGCGCCGCCACAGCCAAGCGCTCACGCCAAAGGTCAGTGGTACCAGCCAGACCGCCAGCAGGTGATCGCGCCAGCCGCCGCGCGCCAGATGCACGCGCGCCAGATCGCGCCATCGCGGCCGCCCCCCACCCCACACCGCCTCGGTCGCCCGCGTGTTGGCCGCCAGATAGTCCGTCAGCCGCTCCGGCGCCCAGCGCATGTTCACGCAACAGCCGCAGCATCCCTGCCTGAAACTCTGACACTCCATAACTGCCTCCATGCGTCTGAAAAACGTCTCAAGTATACGCTGTCACCGCCAGCGAAGCAAACATACGCCCTGCATTTTTGTGCCTCTGCGCCCATATCATCGATTGTTCGCCTGATTGACAAACGGGGTTCGAAAGGCGATTATAGCGGCATGGAAGACACCAACTCTTACCTCGCGCTGTTTTTCGAGCCGATCCGGCCTTATCTCATGGATGATGCCGTCTCGGAGATTCTGATCAACGGGCCCAGCCAAATCTACATTGAGCAGAAGGGCAAGCTACTGGCGACCGACGCACACTTTGTCAGCGAACCCGCTTTGAAAGCCGCGGCGGTGAACGTGGCCAAGAATGTGGGACGTCTGCTCAACGACGAGAATCCGCGCCTCGACGCGCGCCTGCCGGACGGCTCGCGCGTGCATGCCGTCATTCCGCCGCTCGCGCGCTGCGGCACCGTAGTCGCGATCCGCAAGTTCAAGAAGGAGAAGCTGACCATCAATCAACTGATCGAGTTCGGTAGTATCACCCAGCCGGGCGCGCAACTGATCGACGCGATCGTCAAACTCCACAAGAACGTCATCGTCTCGGGTGCCACCTCGTCGGGCAAGACCTCGGTCCTCAACGTGCTGAGCGCGTTCATCCCGGACAACGAGCGCATCCTGGTCATCGAAGACGCCAGCGAACTGCAGCTCCAACAGCGCCACACGGTCTGCTTCGAAACGCGCAAGCCAGACAAGAACGGCCAAGGCGAAGTCACGATCCGCGACCTGATCCACTCCTCTCTGCGACTGCGCCCCGACCGCCTCGTCATCGGCGAAATCCGCGGCGGTGAAGCGCTTGACCTGCTGCAAGCGCTCAACACCGGTCACGCGGGCAGCATGTCCACCATCCACGCCAACAGTCCGCTCGACTGCCTGTCGCGCATCGAGACCTGCGCGCTGCTAAGCGGCATCGACATCCCGCTCTCCGCCCTGCGCGCGCAGGTAGCCTCAGCCATCGACGTCGTGGTGCACACGGCCCGCCTCTCGGACGGCTCGCGCAAAATCACGGCCATCTCAGAAGTGCTGGGACTCGAGAACGGCGAGTACCGGACACGCGACCTTTACGTCTACACGATCCGTGGGATCGCGCCGGACGGCTCGTTGGAGGGAGGGTTCTCCGGGACCGGCGCTATCCCGACCTTCCTGCACGAAGCACGCCTGCGCGGCCTGCCGATTGATGAGACGACCTTCGCGGCGCCCGGCGCCTGACCCCGTTAGAAACCGAAGAAGGAGCGCTTGTCCTCCTTCTCCAGCAGAATGTCGATGCGGCGCGTCTCGCCCGGCTTAACCGTATAATACTGCTGCACGGTCTTGTAGCCTTTGCACTCGACCACAATTTGATGGTTCTCATCTGCCGAGACCACGTAACGCCCGGCAGGCACCGACAATCCGTTCAGTAGCACCTGCGCGGTCTTGGGCGAGACCGTGATTTCGAAGGTTCCCTTGGCCGTAGCCGGCGCAGGCGCGGCAGCAACGGGTGCGGACTTGGCGGCGGTAGCCGGTGCTTCCGGAGCCGGTGCGGGAGCAGCAGGCGCGGGCTTGGCGGCGACTGGTGCCGCCGGAGCAGGCGCAGGTACGGCGGGCGCAGGCCTGGTAGCGGCGGCCGGCGTCTCCGGCGCAGGCGCGGCAGCAACGGGTGCGGACTTGGCGGCGGTAGCCGGTGCTTCCGGAGCCGGTGCGGAAGCAGCAGGCGCGGGAGCGGCGGCGGGTGCCGCCGGAGCGGGCGCGGGGGCAGCAGGCGCAGGCTTGGCGGCGGCGGCCGGCGTCTCCGGCGCGGGCGCGGGTGCAGCAGGCGCAGGCTTGGCGGCGGCGGCCGGCGTCTCCGGCACGGGCGCGGGTGCAGCAGGCGCAGGCTTGGCGGCGGCGGCCGGCGTCTCCGGCACGGGCGCGGGTGCAGCAGGCGCGGGAGTGGCGGCGACCGGCGCTTCCGGAACGGGCGTGAGCAGCCCCCCTCCCTCGTCGAGGGAGCGCTCAATCCCGCTGCCGGGAGCCAGTTTAACCGTCTCGATACGCGAGCGGAAGCGGCTGTCACCACGCACTGTGACCGAAACCGTCAACGTTTCGCCCTTCACCGGCAGTAGCCACTCTTTGGCCTCGCCGTCGGCCAACGCGCCGTCCGACATCCCCAGTTCGCGGCTGGTGAGCAACAACGGGCGCTTGGAACGGTTGACCAAGCGCAGCAGTCCCAAGCCTTTCTGCTGTTCCAGTGCACGGCGCAACCCGGCCGCCTCGGCACCGAACACCGCTGCGGCGGCAGCGTGTCCCAGCACCTCGCCCACCGCTTCGAGCCGTCGCAGGCGTTCTTCCAATGGTTCCTTCTGTTCAAGCGTCTGGGTCACCTTGTTGACATAGGCGGCGCGCGAAGTCTCCCAGCGAGCCTTGAATGGCACGTCGGCCAGCATTTCTGGCGTCACAGCACCCAGTACCGCGACTCCGTTCCGGCACGCCTCCAGTCCGCCGCCGCGAAGCTGCGCATCGAGCGCGTCCAACCGGCCGACCGCCTGGGCAAGCCGTGCCGCCTGCTCCTCGGCTCTCTGCCGTTCAGCTTTCTCCCGCGCTGCTTGTTCTTCGGCCGCCTTACGGCGTTGCTCCTGCTCGCGCTTGACACCCTCGACATACGCGACATAAGCGCGGTCAACCTGAGCGGCCGCATCCTCCATCGCCGGCGCGAGCCACGCTTTCAGCCGCGGCGACTGCGCGTCCAGCCACGCCAGCCGCTCGCGTTCAGCCTTGCCGTCCCGTCCGGCAGCCAACTCAGCCAGCGCCGCATCGCGCAGGCGCTTCACACCCTCGGCGGTGAGCGACGTGAGCCGCTCCTGCAGCGCGGCAAGGCGGCGTGTCCGCGCGGCTTCGTCAAGTCCGGGCCACGGCTCACTCGCCTGTGCCGTCAGGCGACCGGCGGCAGTCTCGGCGGCCAACCAGGAGGCATCGTCATCCAGCGCGCCGGGAATCGACGCGAGCAAACTCTGGTAAACCGGATCGCGTTCCGGCGGCAACGCAGCGACCGCCGGCTGCGGCTTCGGCTGTGTGGCGGCTGGCGCAACGTCTGCGGCTTTCGGCTCAGGCTGCGGCTTCGCGGCAACCGACGCAACGTCTGCGGCTTTCGGCTCCAGCGCCGACTGCGAAGGCGGATGGGTGGACACCTGGGTCTGGGACGTACGCTCCGGCTCCGTCGGCCCCCCACCCCCTCGCCGCTCCGCGACGCGGATGCCCAGCAACACACCGCCGATCCCCACCGCCACCACGCCTATGGCCACGCCAGCCAGCAACAGCCGTTTGCGCGTCCTGCGCCGTCCCGCCTCACGCCGTCCTGCCGCGATCAAGCCGCCGTCTGGAACCGCCAGCGTAGCATCCACCAACTCAACCGGGCGCGTGGCCAGCGTCATGCCGGGCCCAGCCGACGGATGACCGCCCGCCAGCGTGGCCACGGTCATCTCTCCGGCGTCAAACAGGTCGTCGCGCTCCGGCAGCACGGCCTCCGGCTTCAGTGCGTCTTCCAACGCCGCACGCATCTCAGCCGCACCGGCATGGCGCTGCGCAGGCTTCTCGCACAGCGCTCGGGTGATGACTTGCTTGAGACGCGGATGGCGCGTAAAAACCTCGTCATCGAAGGCAATCTGAGGTGGCTTGCGGATGCGGTCCTGAAAGGCGACCCACGCCGAGTTCAGGTCCGTCGGCAACCGTTCAAAGACCGGTTTGCCGGTGAGCGCCTCGTAGAGGCAGAGCCCAAGGGCATAAAGGTCCGACTGAGGCGAACCGCGGTCACCGCCGACCTCGGCGAACTCCGGTGCCATATAGTCCAGCGTTCCCGGTACGCCGCCGACCGTCACGGTACCAGTTACGTCGCGCGCCACACCAAGGTCAAAGATCTTGGCTTTGTCGGGCTGGCCCATCGGCGCATAGAGGTTGCCGGGCTTGATGTCGCGGTGGATGATCGGTCGCGCACTATTATGCAAAAACTGTAGCGCAGCGAGATAGTTGCTGAAGATCGTCACGACCTCGGCCACGTCCAGTCCGCCTTCATTCTTGATGCGGTGGCGCAACGTCCAGCCAGGCATGCCTTCGAGAAATTCCATGATGAGAAAATACTGCTTCTCGCCGCCCGTTCCCTTCAGCACCATGAAATCGACATATTTGACGAGATTCGGGTGCGGATACTGATGCAGGATCTTTGCCTCTTTGAGAAAACGGTCCGACTGCTTTTCCGCGAAAAGGTATTTGACCGCAACCAGCAGGCCGTCGCTGACGCGCCGCGCTTTGAAGACTTCGCCAAAACCACCGCGTCCCAAAACAGCTAACAGTTCGTACTCCTCTTTGCTCTTATGGCGCAGGCGACGGTAATGGATCTTGCGGAAATCCTCCAGCAACGCCATGAACGAAGGGTAACGCTCCCCGCGCTGCACTGCCAAGCATTTGGCGATCACCGTTCTGGCGGCATTGAGCACGCGGAAAACGCCCGGCCGGAAGGAGGGCGACGGCGCGGACGCATCCCGCCAGCGGTTGAGATAGCCAATGTGTGCGGTCGCCCCCAGAGGCTCATACGGCAGCACGCCGGTCAGCGCCTGATAGAAGCAGACGCCCAAACTGAAGATGTCAGAGACTTCGTCACCGCGAAAGCCGCCAATCGTGATGAAGTCCGGCGCCATGTAGTCGAAAGTGCCTTTCCAGCCGGCCGTGCTCATCTGACCGCTGTCATCACGCCGAGCGATATCGAAGTCAATCAGCTTGGCCTGCCCTTCCTTGGTGATGAAAATATTGGACGGCTTGATATCGCGATGTGTGATTCCGCGCTCGCGGGCATGGATTAACCCAGCGAGGCACTGCTCGAAAATGCTCTCGACTTGCGGCCACGGCAAGCCGTTTTTTGCGTTCTTGAGCCGGTCGCTGAGCGGTTCGCCCTCCAGCAGTTCCATCACCAGACACTGCGCCTCGTCCCACTCGCCGGCATGCCAGGCAAAACAGTCGCGGTAACTCACGATATGGGTGTGCGAAAGGCGGCGCAGGATATCGGCCTGCTCCTTAAACTTGAGCCGAAACTTGTCGTCTTCACCGGTGACGCGCACCACCTTGAGCGCGACCTCCTCGCCCTGCCGCACGTGAGGCAAAGCGTCGGTGACACAACGCGCCCGATAGACGCGTCCCTGCGCGCCATCGCCGATCAAGGCCAGCAGTTCATAATCACCGATCCGCTCTTTGCCGTTCTCGTCCATCTCACCATCCTATCGCTTCAGCCACACAAAAAAGGCCGCCGCCGCCACCGCTGCCGCCAGCACAAGCAGCCATACCCATCGCCGCGAACGTGCCGGACGCAACGGAGGCACCTCCGTCTGTGTGATCCGCTCGGCCGCAGAGCCGTCGGGGTCCGCCCCGGGCTCCTCCTGCACGGCAGGGGGTCCCTCTGCGCTTGATAACGGCGTGGCCGGCGTAACCTGCGACGGGGCGGCCGCACGCGACCATTCAGGCGGCGTCACGCCCTCGCCGGCGAAAATGGATGAATCCATCGTCTGACCGGTCGCGGCGGTCTGACCGGTCTCCCGTTCTTCGTCATCCACGGTCTCCGCTGCGATCGACGCGGCCTCAGCCTCCGCCTCCTGCTCCAGTTCCCGTGTGCGCGCCGGCACCTCCTGCGTCGGGCCCTGCGGCAATGCGTCAGCCACGCGCACCAACACGACCGAAACATTATCCTCGCCCCCGGCTTTGAGCGCCTCGCCGACCAGCAACCGGGCCAGCGCCTCCGGTTCATCAGAGGCATGTTTACGCAGTAGTTTCGACACCGTTTTGTCCGGCACCATCTTGGTCAACCCGTCCGAACAGAGCAGAAAGACGTCGCCGGCCACGACATCGACCGCCGTCTCATCCAGCAGCACCGTCTCTTCCAAACCAACGGCGCGCGTGATCACGCCCCGGAACATCGCGGGCAGATTCTTGTCATCGGCCAGACCGGCCGCGACCGCGACCGAATGATCCGCACTCAACTGCTGCAGCTTGCCTTTGCGATAGCGGTAGGCGCGACTGTCTCCGGCATGCAGCACGAGCGCCCGTTCCGGCATCACGCGGTCAAAGAGCAGCATCACCACCGTGCTGCCCGTACCGCTCAGGCCGTGCTCATCTGAACGAGTCTTAATCCAATGGCTGGCCCGGTTCAAGGCGCGCGACGCCAGCCGCGCGGCAGCGGCGACCGTCACGGCGAAGGGTGCGTCCGGCGACACGGTAAAGGCGTCACGCAGGGCATCGACCGTCGCCTTGCTCGCCACCTCGCCTCCCCGCGTGCCGCCCATGCCATCGGCCACGCAGAACACGCCCGCCTCGGGTATCCGCAGCACGGCGTCCTCATTGTTCCTGCGCCGCCGCCCGACATCCGTTACCTCTGCCGACGCAAGATATGCAAACGCACTGTTCACGAGATCCTCCTCCATGGCTCTGTCACTGGGCAAGCGGATCGACCCTGACCGCCTCGCTTTTGACGCTCTCTAACTGGTCCTTGTCCACCGCCGTCACGGCCACGTTCACTGCCTTAGTCAAATCGGCCACAGGCCATGCGCAATCGGGATGTTCAACCGTCGCCAGCAGATCCCAGCCCAGCAGCTTTCTGGCCCAAATACGATATTGGACAACATCCGTCTGAGACGGCGGTTTCCAAACAATGCGGACGGCCGTGTCTTCACGTTGTACCGACACACCCGACGGCGCGTCCGGCAACGGTTTAGCCGTGCCTTGCGCCACCTCGCTCCAAAGACTTTCGAGGCCGTCCTTATCCATCGCACAGACCCGATAGTAGCGGGCGGCACCCGGCTCTAAACCGGTGTCCTCGGCCTCCAGCGACACCCCTTCGAACACCGGCAGAAAGGCCAGTTTGCGGAACCCGCCGTCCGGTTTTTTGGAGACCTCAATGATATACCTACCGATGTCTTTTTCCGGATTGGATGCCCACGTCAATCGAATGCCGCGCGCGCGCTGCGTCGACGCTTCAAGGCCTGACGGTGTCGCGGGGATGACTTTGGTTTTAGCCTGCACCGGCGCGGAAGCCGACGAGCGCACGTTCGCCGTGTTGAAGGCGATGACCCGGTAGTGATAGACAGTGCCATCAGCGAGCCGACCGAGCCGCGCAGCGTCTTCTTGACCGCCGCGATCAAGATAATTGGTTCCGGTGCGGCTGGTCAGCCGCACGATCTGCCCCCACTCGTCGCTGTCGCCCATGGCTCGCCACACTTCATAGCCCGTCACTGCATCATCCGGCGAAGCTGTCCAAACGATCGGCACTTCGCGCGGCCGTGCGGACTGCACGGCCACTTGCTGCACAACCGGCGGCACCGCACGCGTGGTCGCATGCACCACCTGCGAATCGGCGCTCTCGGCAGTCACGCCGTTGACGGCGCGCACACGATAATAGTAAGCGCCCTCGTCTTCCAAATTGCCGGGGTTCCCGCCACCGTCCATAAAAGCCGTGACCTCACGTCCCTGCACTTCGCCGATCTTCTTGAATGGGCCTTCAACCGACCGGGCCTGGTAGACATCGTAACGCACCACGTCCTGTTCGGGGCTGGCCATCCACGCGAGCGGCACGCAGCGCACGCCGTTGGACTCAGCGGTCACCTTGGTCGGCGGCGCGGGGGGCGGCAGAGTCAGTACGGACGCGGTCGAGGAGGGCTCGCTGACCGCGTCGACCTTGTTCACGGCCAACACACGGTAACGGTAACGGGTGCTGTCCTTGAGCGTCGACCCCGCCGTTCCGCCGTCCACAAGCTCAGTGCCGGATATGATGCCGATCTCCTCGAACGTCTCTGGCGCGGCTTCGACGGCGCGTTGCACGCGGTAATGTTTGAGGCCGGCAGAAGATGACGCGGTCCACGTGACGGTCACCGCGCGCGAACCCGTCGCCTCGGCTCGGCACGAGGCGGGCGGTGTGGGCAACGGCGCGGTCATGGTCTTGACCGGCGCGGACGGTTCGCTGATCAGCCCGTCCCTGTCAAGAATGGCGCTGATCCGATAGTAATAGGCGGTAGCGTCTTTGAGCCACGTTTTGGGATCTTGGCCGTCGGTATAGGTCAACACGTCGCCGGGCAGGTCCACAACCCAAGCGTATGGCCCCCCCACGCTCTCGGCGCGCTCGATACGATAACAATAAGCCGGTTTGGTCGGCTTCGCCCACGACACCGTTGCCTGGCGCAGTCCACCATCCGTCACGGAAACGGCCTCGGGCTTGCCGTACGCGACCATTTGGCCGGTTTTCATGGGCAGACCCGTGCCGCCCGCCTCCGAAATGATATCTCCGCCCGATGACGTTGAGCGGCATCCTGCGATGTATGCCATGTGGAGCACCGCGAGGGCGGCCACCAAAACATAGAAACAACCAAACACAGCGTTCTGTCGTCCGAGCTGCATATTCGACTCCTTACCCGTGCCAAGCCGGCGTGACCGGCAGACACGTTCCGACGATCCACTGAACCGTCATCAAAACTATAGTGGTTTAGCAACTGTGTGACAAGTGCCATTACGCATCGGACGTCACGGCTCCCAGCGCTCCGTGTCCTCTCGCTGCGGACGCCATGCGGGACGGTGGCCGAAGAGCACGGTGCCGAGCCGCACCCAGGTCGCGCCCTCTTCCACCGCCACCTCATAATCGTTGCTCATACCCATCGAAAGATTCGGCAGGCCGATTGCAAACTCCTGCTCCCAGCGGTCGCGATATGCGCGCAACTGCGCAAAGACCGGACGCGCCAGCTCAGGATCGGGACAGAACGGCGCCATTGTCATCAACCCAGTCAGCGTGAGCGAGCGGCATTGCAGCGCACACTCGATCACCTCGGGCACCTGTTCGGGCTTGAGCCCCTCCTTGCTCGATTCACCTGAGACATTAACCTCCAGCAGGATCTCGGGCCGGTGACCACATTCGTCGGCGATCCGCTCAAGCCGTTCGAGCAGGGGCACAGAATCCACAGAATGGATGACGGAAAAAAGTTCCAAGGCGGGACGCACCTTGTTGCGTTGCAAGTGACCGATCAGATGCCACGACGGGCCGCTGATGCTCTCCGGTATCTTCCAAGCTGCCTCCTGCACCTTGTTTTCGCCGAAGAGTCTGACGCCCGCCTCCCATGCCTCGCGCACCACATCCGGGCCATGCGTCTTGGTAACACCGATGATCTCGACTTCATCCGGCTTGCGACCGGCCTTAGCGCAGGCTTCCGCGATGCGCACCTGCACGTCCATCAAAGTGTCAGAGATCGCTCTGTCCGTTTCCATATGACTCCCGACTCCCTTTTTTGACATGATTTCCCGCTACGCGGGCGCATATATCCATGATTTACATGATTGGGTTGCGGGCTCCGCCCGCGTTAGTTTGTCTGGAGCACGCTGTCGCGCTCCGCAGCGCCCCTCAAAAAACCTCTGCGTCTCTGCGTCTCTGCGTTAAATAAATTACCCGCCGTCAGCTACACGCGATGCGACCGCTGATAGCACGTTTGAGCGTCAGCGGATCGGAGTAACCCACACCGCTGTCTGCGGGCAGACCGAAGGCGAGGCGCGTCACACGCACCCCCAGCGGTCCGAGCAGTTCACTGATATAACCTGCGGTGGCATCGCCCTCCATATCAGTGCTCAGAGCCAGCAACACCTCCTCAACGCCGCCTCGTTCAATACGTCCGACGAGTGCGCGCAAGCGCAAGTCTGCGGGGCCGGTCTGCCGCGCGGGCGAGAGCTTGCCCATCAGCGCATGGTAACGGCCGCGATAGCCGCCGGAACGCTCGATGGCGAAAATGTCGGAAGGCTCCTCCACCACACACAGCAACGTGCCGTCGCGCGAAGTGTCGGCACAGAGACCACAAGGATCCTGCTCGCGCGCCGTGAACCCACCGCAGACCGTACAGCAACAGACCGTGGCGCGCGCCTCCTGCAAAGCCGCCACCAAAGTGTCCAGCAACAACTCGGGCTTACGAAGCAAAGCCAACGCGGCACGCTCCGCCGACCGCCGTCCCAGTCCGGGAAGTTTGGACAGCGCATGGATCAGATTATCGACCGGCGGCACCATGACGGCTTCAGCCCCCGAACATGTCATCCATGCCCGATCCCTGCATCATCTTGGCCATGGCTTCCTGCGTTTGCTTCTTGACCCCTTTGAGGGCGCCGTTGACCACGTTGTTGAGCATCGTCTCGAAACGCTCCGGCTTACCGGCGATGACCTCCTGCAGCGCCTCCTGTGCCACCTTGATCGATACGATCGTGAAATCGCCGCGCGCCACGCACGTGATGCCGCCGTTGGCGTATTCAAAGGTGATCTTTTCAATCTCCGACTGAATGCGCTTGGCTTCCTTGCGCATCTGCATCGCCTGCTTGACCTGGTCGAGCATACCCATGTGTCCAACTCCTCAAATGGTTGCGTCCGCGATTTCTCCACGCGGACAGATCTGGTTTACTTGACGGGTAGTTTAGTACACCCTGCCGCACGTCTCAAGCCTGTTTGCGGAAAACCAAACACATTTGATTTGACACCATAATGGATAGGCCCAAAAATCATCCCGTAGTTCGCGCAAACTTGATCTTCCGGCTGTATATTGATTCGAGTCCTGAAAATCAAAGCCATACCGCTTCCCCCGTGCAGGCAATTCAATATCGGCCGTTCTTTCAAGCAAGCGAATCGGATTGCGCTTCTCTTTCGGCACAACCTCCAGCGTGGGAATGGGAGTCCCGTCGTACTGCTCGAAGACCTCATCGCCCGACGAATAGTAGTTAGCGCGGGGTCGAACGCCTCGGCGGGGACGGCGGCGTTGAACATGAAGAACTTGTCCACGCCCATGCCGTGGTCGGCGATGTCCGAGGAGACGACCATGTTGCCGAGGCTGTGGGCCATCATGATTTTCTCGCCGGACAAGCCGTTGACGTAGTTCTTGAGGTACGGCGCGGCAAGGAACGCATTCTCCACGTTTTCGTGATAGTGGAATGCCGGTAGCCCGTACGAGTCCAATATCCGCTCGTCGCCCTTCCACGTCACCCCGTGGAAGCGCGCTTTGGAGCCGGACTGCCAGAGGCGCTTGAACATCTCGGAGTGCCAGGCGCGCGCCTCTTCCGGCGTGACGTTGAAGCCGTGCAGGAAGACGACGTTCGTGCCGTTCGCGGGCGGAAGACAGGAACCGGGCGTCACGGCGGCGGTGCCGTCGCGCAGGTTGACGCGGGTGTACATCTGCTCCACGGGCGCGACGCGCAGGGGCAGCGGCTTCTCCAGGACCTTCCTGCCCTTGCGCCAGATTTCAAGGACGAGGGGAGAGGTGGTCGCCACGCGGCCCTCGATGAGGATGACGCCCTTGGACGGGTCGGCGCGGGCGGCGTCGACGAAGGTGCCGGGGAGCGCCACGCCGCCGGCGGTGATCTTGCGCGTGGCGGCGGAGGCGAGACCCGCGACGTCCGAAACGAGGAAGGAACCGGCGTCGTTGGTGGAGAGCGAGGTCGGGACGCAGGCGAGCGCGTCCCTGGCGTGGCGGAGCTTAATCTCGATCTCGCCGCCGCCGGGCACCGCGTCGAGGTGGGCGAGGGCTTCGCCGATGTCCAGCCACACGGGGAAGAAGTCCGGCAGGTCGGCGCGGCCGTTGACGCGCTTGTCCCTGAAAAAGCGGAGCGAGAATTTTGTCGATGTCATATTTGAGCCCGCTATTGAGGTCTTAGCCATCCCATTCCAGATTGGTGTCGTTGTTCTTCGAGCCTCAGTCGCCCTGCCGCGGCAACACGTTACCACACCACGAAAACGCTCCGCAACCCTTGAATGTCTAATGTCAAACTACGACCCCATTTCTCCCTGGCCTGTTCCTCATGTTTCGCGAACCCCCATCCCGCCCACGAGGTGCCGGCGGGATCGAACGCGTTGCGCCCCTTGTGCGTCTCCTGCTTCTGCCAGGCGTAGCGCCTGAAGGGAGGGGGGGTGCCTGTTGCGGGCGTTTCTTCGAGCAGTTCGAACAGTTGGTCGCCGTCCGCGCTGT
>Ga0255343_1000683_pt1 | contig 51355 bp, 48 predicted proteins | sample wastewater_treat_4_FD_192413 | JGI IMG/M metagenome (GOLD analysis project Ga0255343, IMG submission 192413) | Wastewater microbial communities from Lulu Island WWTP, Vancouver, Canada - plant16 | ecosystem: Engineered > WWTP > Wastewater > Unclassified | place: Canada: Vancouver, British... | reverse complement strand
ACGCAAATACGAACAAATGTACACTTCCGAAGCCGTCGGTGTCTTTGCTCTCTACACCGTCTTGATGGCGCTTTTCACCAATCCCGTCATCGAAGCGGTAAAAACTATGGTCAGCTGAAAAAAATAATATTCTTCACAAAGGAAGATTTTAAAAGCAAATAACAAAAACATGGTCTGCGGAAAATATCGGCCCCCTTAAAGCATCCGCTTTAAGGGGGCTTTTTGTCCGGCACTCACAACAAAGCTAATTCAGAAAATCCACGTAAACAAAAAACCAGATTATTTTTAAGTATTCAGTGAATACATGTTTCCAATTCCGTAAAGATAACTCCCAGAAGTTAGCCGGAGCCTTTTCATATCGCGTGGCCGTAAAATAAAACGTGCCTCCTTTCTCATTAAAAACTTTAGAAACGATAATTTTAATTCGCCGCATATGATAAGGAGAACTTACAAAAACCGCGGATTTTAAATTATACTTTGACATTATTATCTTTGATTCTATGACTTCCAGGTGTGTGTTCTCATAAATCCGAGATTGCCATTTGCTCTGTTCAACTTTTTTACTGAATTCTGATTTGGATACATATTCTTTTGATATACTCTTGTCGGAAATTCGGTAAATTTTATAATAAGCGGGAATAATTAAATAACTTGCCGACCCTTTGTTCGTCAAAATGTCAACTTCCTTTTTACGCGCGTTGAAATCCTCCCCCAGAAGAAGTACAATCGCTCCCGTCTTATCCACATTGGATGAATACAACAAAAACCTTGGCGACAAGGCAATGCCAACAATCACGACACCAACAAGAACAAAAAATATGGCTAGCCTTGCCGATTTCTCCACGAAAATATCCTTGACATTCCGAACAATTATTTATATCAAATAATGCAATTTTATTGCAATGTCAACATTTTACAAATCAAACGAAAGGCTTTTTCCCTCAAAAAGCCATACCGCTTATTATAAATCAGAGCAACTAAGCGGTATCTTATTTTATGTTGTAAAGATATCAAAACTTGTTTATCTTTTTAAAGTTGTGGAGCAGAAATGAATGATTTCTTTTTGGAAAACACTTGTCCCGCGATAAAAAACAAAGAACCGAGCAGATGTCTTTACGCTTATATTATGGAAACCATCGACCTAGGCATTGTTATTCTGGGCTTAAAAAAGCAAGAGGTTATCTTTAAAAACAAATTTGCCAGCGAGCTTTTTCAGGACGCCGAAGATCAGCTCGGATATTATGCTTTGATGGCATTGCTCCTCCCCAATTACGGAAAAGTCGACAACAACGACATTATCGGCAAAACAAATACCATCTGGCATAAAAATCGCCTCTTAGGTTACACACCGTACATGATTGCCGATGGCTTCATTTGGGTGATTGTCAGAGACATTACGGAAAGAAGCCGTTTGGAATCAATCGCGGAAGCAGTAAGCGCCATGGAAAACACAAGTTATATCTTTTCCGGCATCAGGCATGAATTGGGCAACCCCATAAATTCCATTAAAATGACTCTAAGCGTTCTGAAAAAGAACCTTCCCCATTATTCTGTAAACGCCGTGGAAAAATTTGTTGATCGCGCCATGTCAGAAATATCTCGCGTTGAATTCCTTCTGCAAACACTTAAAAATTTCAGTTTATTTGAAAATCCCGATATACAAAATGTCAATATCGAAGATTTTATTTCTCGTTTTGTCTCGCTGGTATCCGGCGATTTAGGTCAAAAAGGAATCAAGATTAATTATCTGGTCATTCCTCCTGTAAATACAATCAGCGCTGATCCACGCTTGCTGCACCAGGTTATTCTGAATTTAATTACCAACGCGTCGGACGCCTTAAATCAGTGTGAGAACCCCCAAATCATGATCAGAGCCGAAGTCAAAGAGGGTTTTGTCGCCATAACTATTGAAGATAACGGTATAGGTATGTCTGAAGAAGAACAAGATAATCTTTTCAAGCCTTTTTATACAACAAAACCGCACGGCACAGGGTTGGGATTAATGATAGCATTAAAAATGGTAACCCTTATGAAGGGGAATATGGAAGTTAAAAGCTATAAGGATGTCGGAACAAAAGTTATTATCTTCATCCCCAAGGGTAAAAATGAATAACTTCAGTAAAAGAAAAATTCTCGTCATCGATGACAACAATATTTTCTGCGAATCCGTATATGACATCCTGCACGACGAATTAACAGATGTTCTTACCGCCAATACGGGCAAAGAAGGGTTAAAAATCTGTCAGGACGAAAAAATTGATATCGTTATTCTGGATCAAAAGCTGCCCGACACCGAAGGCGTTTCCATTTGCCCCTTCATATTGGAACAAAATGACCAGACAAAAATCATTTTTGTCACAGCCTACCCCAGTTTTGACAATGCGGTGGAAGCGATTAAAGTAGGGGCGCATGATTACCTCTCCAAGCCTTTTGAAATGGCCGAGCTAGAACTTGCCGTAAAACAAGCTTTTCGTACACAGGATCTGGAAAAAACAGAACAAATACAAATCTACCATGACAACAAGAAAAGCGAAGAAATCGGGTTCATTGCCGGTCAGGGAATTTTTGAAGAAGTTCTTAGGATGACTGACTTAGCCGCCACCAGCGACGCGCCGGTGCTTATCACCGGTGAAACCGGCACGGGAAAAAATGTCGTTGCCCGGGCAATTCATTATAAAAGCAATCTTCCCAAAAAACTTTTTTTCACCACAAATTGCGCCGCTTTTCCGGAAAGTCTCATTGAAGCGGAGCTATTCGGATCGGAAAAAGGCGCATTTACCGGAGCCACATCGTTACGCCGAGGCATTTTTGAATTAGCCGACGGCGGTACTCTCGTCTTGGATGAAATCGGCTCCATGCCCATCCACCTTCAATCGAAATTACTTGGCGTTCTAGAAGAAAAAAGAATACGCCGCGTGGGAGGCGAATCATTCAAACCAATCAATGTCCGTATAATCGCTATTTCCAATATCGATTTGGAAGAAGCAATCAGAAACAAAACTTTCCGAGATGACCTCTTCTACAGGCTCAGTGTCATACATATTCACGTGCCTCCGCTGCGAGAACGAAAGCAGGATATCCCCAAATTATGCGACTACTTCATCCGAGCCATGGCAAAAAACCCAAAAACAAAGCTTGCCGATTCTGAGCTCATCAGGTTGTTAGAATATCAATGGCCTGGAAATGTGCGTGAGTTGAAAAATGTGATCGAGAGAGCCCTGATCGTACAACAGGAACATTCTCTCCAACCTTCCCTGCTACTTAAAAGCAACCATAATCTATCATCTACACCTACGAATAATTTGGATAACGGAAAAAGCAATATACTAACTTTGGAAAATATGGAAAAACAACATATCGAAAAAGCCTTGATAAAATGCTCCGGTAATTACACCCAGACGGCAAAGGCACTTGGTATTTCGCTATCCACTTTAAAAAGAAAAGTAAAAAACTATAATCTGGCCCGCGTGGGAAAATAATTTCTCTGCCGGTTCAAAATAAACCAATCATTTTGACACGGTCATATAAATTCCCCCCCCATTCTTTTAATCATAAGCAATGAATATTACAAGTGTTTTATAAAAGCTATTCTTTGGCATAACAATTGCTGTAAATAATAGCAAACGGTTATTTTTTTATAAAATATAAAATACAGGAGATAATCATAATGAATACCGTAAATAATTTTGAAGCACTGAAGCAAAGAATAGCATCTTCACCGCGGGATAATTTTTCCAGGGGAAAACTATCCCACCTCGCTGAAGTTCTTATTGTCGATGACGAAGAATCATTCGTTCTAAGTCTTGCCGACGGGCTAAGCGTGTACAAAAAATATTTTAATCTGAGAACTGCCCCCAATGGTGCGGAAGCGATAAAAATTTTAAAACTGTCTTCAATCGACCTGGTTATTACCGATTTGAGCATGCCCAAAATGGACGGTTTTGAACTCCTTGCTTATATGAACAGGAATTATCCTAAAATACCCGTTATTCTTATGACCGCATATGGCACCCCCAAGATAGAAGAAATTGTCAGCAACATGGGAATATTTCGTTATTTGGAAAAGCCCTTGGATATTAATGTTGTCGCTGATAACATTTTTGACGCACTGGGAATAAATATTTCAACCTCAGACATAAAAGTACAAATTCCTGAACAGTTGAAAAAAGGCGATACGGCCTATACATCCACTGCTTTTTTACAGGGCACCACAATTGATGAAAAAGCAAAAATAAAAGCACAAAATATTTTAGGAACAGAGGAAACATCCAAAACAGTGGCAACTTTCGGCTCTCGCAGCAGTATTTCTCTCGATAACCTTAAAAAATTCAAAGAAACAACTAGTCATAAGAAAGAACAGCCGGACAAAAAAGTTGTTGTTAACGAAGTGAATAGAACTGCCGAGATCCAGGAAAAAAGGGCAATCTTAGAAGCCAAAGCAAAAGCGGAAGCAGAAAGATTTGCCCGTGAAGAAGCGGAAAGAAAAGCCAAAGAAGCGGAAGAAAGAGCTAGACAGGAAGCGCTCGCCCGCGAAGAAGCGGAAAGAAAAGCCAAAGAAGCGGAAGAAAGAGCGGAAAGAGCGAGACAGGAAGTGCTTGCCCGTGAAGAAGCGGAAAGAAAAGCCAAGGAAGCGGAAGAAAGAGCTAGACAGGAAACTCTTGCCCGGCAGGAAGCGGAAAGAAAAGCCAAAGAAGCGGAAGAAAGAGCGGAAAGAGCGAGACAGGAAGTGCTTGCCCGCGAAGAAGCGGAAAGAAAAGCCAAAGAAGCGGAAGAAAGAGCGGAAAAAGCGAGACAGGAAGCACTCGCACGGGAAGAAGCAATAAAAAAGGCAAAAGCAGAAGCTGATGCGGAAAAAAAGGCAAAAAAGGAAGAGCTTGCCCGGGAAGAAGCGGAAAGAAAAGCCAAGGAAGCGGAAGAAAGAGCTAGACAGGAAACTCTTGCCCGGCAGGAAGCGGAAAGAAAAGCCAAAGAAGCGGAAGAAAGAGCGGAAAGAGCGAGACAGGAAGTGCTTGCCCGTGAAGAAGCGGAAAGAAAAGCCAAAGAAGCGGAAGAAAGAGCTAGACAGGAAACTCTTGCCCGGCAGGAAGCGGAAAGAAAAGCCAAAGAAGCGGAAGAAAGAGCGGAAAAAGCGAGACAGGAAGTGCTTGCCCGTGAAGAAGCGGAAAGAAAAGCCAGAGAAGCTGAACAAAGAGCGGAAAAAGCAAGACAGGAAGCGCTCGCACGGGAAGAAGCAATCAAAAAAGAACGGGCACGCGCAGAAGCGGAAGAGAAAGCTAGACAGGAAGCGCTCGCCCGCAAGGAAGCTGAAGGTGAAACAAAAGAAGCGGATAAGCAAAAAAACAAAACAGAAAAGGATTTAAAGTCGGAAACGCTGCAAAAATTGAGTGCATGGAAAAAAAATTAAACCAGACAAAAATAAATATAAATAAGGATGAGTTTATATGAATATAGCCAAATTAAACAAAGCCATTGAAGTTTTAAAAAATAACTTAGGTGATAGTTTACTTTGCACAGCCATCGCATTGGAAGCTGATGGCCAATCAATCGCCGGATTCAATGCCAACCCCAAATTTGCGGCGCTTATTGTGAAAATAATAAAGGTCACCAACGATGCCGTCAAAATAAGTGGATTGCCGAAAATTGGTAAATATGCTACTTTCGACTTGCAGGATGATCAAATCCTTGTTGTTTTGCCCTTAGGGGAATATATTTGGGGCATTCTTCTAGACAGCACCAAAACGCAAATGGGGCTTTTGTTAAACATGGAAATCCCGCTGGCGATTGAAGCATTCGCCGAAGCGATTTCCTGATTTTGTTTTACGAATAAACATAAATGGCAAAAATTACGGGAATAAACATGCGTAAACCAAGCTCATATTCAGAGTGGTCCATGAAGGATACGCTTTCCAACGCACCGCAGGTGGAAGAACTTTTAAAAAATCTTGAATTCCATAAGTCTATCCAAAATGTAAACAACCGCATAAACAGCGCAGAAAATATTAAGGAAATAATTGTTGATATAAAAGAAGATATCCGCAAACTGTTCAACATAAACAGGTTGACAATTTATGCCATAGATAAGGAAAAGAAAGAGCTTTACACATTCAGTTCTGATAACGACGGCCTCACGGAACTTCGTTTGGCTGTAAGTAACGTCTCGATTGCCGGTTACGCGGCAAACAATAAAAAAACCGTTATCATAAATGATGTCTATGATGAACGAGAATTAAGAAAAATTAGCGACAAATTGAAGTTTGACCGCAGTTCGGACAGGCGACTAGGAGTGTTAACGGGTCAGGTTGTGGCAATACCCATTATGCATGAACATAACATAATGGGTGTTCTGGAAGTTATGACTCAAAAAGGCGAAGAGAAAATTGAAGATTACCGTCAAATTTTTCTCGATGAAATATGCGGTGTGTTGGGAATCGCATTTTATAATCACGAAAGATTTAACAAACAAAAACGTCTTTCCAAATTTGATTACTTAATCAGACAAGGATACGTCACCCAGGCACAAATAGACGCAGCCACGGAAGAAGCTCGCGAAAACAAAGAATCAGTAGAAAATATTCTTATAAAAAAATACAACATACCTAAAGAAGATATAGGCATATCTCTGGCTGAATGCTATGGCTGCGAATTCATCACTTACAATGATAAAATATCAATACCGGTCGATTTGTTAAAAAATCTCAACAAACCGTATTTAAAAAGGGAAACATGGGTGCCTTTGGAAAGGATTGATGGAAAAATCAGGGTTCTTGTTGATGATCCGATGGACATACTCAAGCGGGACGCCATTGAAGGGCTTTTAAAAACAAAGGCAATTAAATACGATGTCAGTTTTGCGGATGATATTATAAAATACATAGACAGGTTTTTTGCAAAATCACAAAATAACACCTCCATAGATGAAATAATTGGCAGATTAGAACAGGATGAAGAAGTTTTTGAAGAAGAAGAAAATGGTGAGCTCATCACCGAATCGCACAGCATCATCATGCAGTTGGTTAATAAAATAATCGATGAGGCATATGCTCGCCGTGCTTCCGACATACATATCGAACCAAACACAGACACGAAAAGTGTAGATGTAAGATACCGTATTGACGGAGAATGTTCTCTCTATCAAACTTTGCCCTACAGCTACCGAGCTGCGGTTATTTCGCGCATTAAGATCATGTCCAACCTTGATATCACCGTCAAAAGACTGCCCCAGGATGGAAAAATCAAATACAAAAAAGCCGGTGATGAGGAAATTGAGCTGCGCGTCGCCACAATTCCAACACAGGGCGGTGTGGAAGATATCGTCCTTCGAATTCTGGCTAAAGGCAAAACCATGCCATTGGAAGAGATGGCTTTGTCCAAAAGAAACTACTCTGAATTACTAAAAGCGCTGGAACAACCCTACGGCATGATTTTATGCGTTGGACCTACCGGCTCCGGAAAAACTACCACCCTCCATGCCGGTCTCAAACATATAAATACTCCGGACAGAAAAATATGGACGGCAGAAGATCCGGTGGAAATCACCCAACATGGCCTCAGGCAGGTGCAGGTTCAGCCGAAAATAGGCTTTGACTTTGCCGCGGCAATGCGTTCCTTCCTGCGCGCAGATCCTGACGTAATCATGGTCGGTGAAATGCGCGATTTTGAAACAGCCAAGATTGGCGTGGAAGCGTCGCTTACCGGCCACCTTGTTTTAAGTACCCTGCATACCAACAGCGCACCGGAAACAATCGTTCGCTTGCTGGATATGGGTATTGATCCGCTTAATTTTGCCGATGCTCTGCTCGCCATCCTGGCACAAAGACTAGTGAGAACGCTTTGTACAAAATGCAAGGAACCTTATCACCCCACCAAAGAAGAATATGACGAAATTGTAGAAACTTACGGCAAAAATAATTTTGATAAATTGAACACACCTTTTACAAGCGATTTAACGCTTTACCGTCCTAAAGGTTGTAACATGTGTGATGGAACAGGCTACCATGGACGCATGGGCATACATGAGCTTCTTATTGCTTCAGACAATATCAAAAGAATGATTCAAAGACATGAAAGCGTCGAACAAATCCGGGATTTGGCTATCGAAGAGGGCATGACAACCCTTCTGCAAGACGGCATCCAAAAAGCACTGCACGGATATACAGACATGAAACAGGTAAGGCGCGTCTGTATCAAGTAATTTTTCTCAGAAGTCAAGTAATATCGCTAAAGTAATCAGCCGAAAATACGTAAATTTCCGTATCTTTTTCTTTCCACGCTTGAGACGGCAAACCTGCTTTATGGCAGGTTTCCTGCAAAAAAGTTTGTCTGTCCATTTTATGTTCAGTGGCAACCTGCGGCAACAACAAACCTGAATTATAACCGCGCACAATGTATAAACCGTGTCTTCCCACTTCAATTTCGTTGATATCGTTAATGCGCCTCAAAGGACTTAAAACAGAGACCTCGAAATTTAAATCTCTAAGTTCTTCCGGCTGCAGAGCAGGGAATCTGGGATCATGAAACGCCGCCGCAATTGCCATTTCCTGTACCGTTTCCCAAAGCGGTTTAACCGCTTTAATGTAACCTATACATCCGCGCAAGCGATTATGTTTTTTTATCGTCACAAACGCGCCCCTTTTTTCTTTAAGCACCGGTAAATCCACCGTGAATTTCGGCATTTCTCTATCCTGAACTTTGGCGGCAATTGTTTTTTTCACGATATCCAACAGGACGTCTCTTTCTTTTTTAGTTAATTCCATTTTTATTCCCCTTGATAAATAAATCTCAACTAATCAATAATTCCTGCCATTATCAACATAAAAACTGTGGCACAATTTAGGGATTCTTTCTCCCTGTTTACAAATATTTTGCCAAACAAAACAAAATTCTTTTTTGCGCTGTAATGTTTTTATAGCTATCGATAGAAAACCGCCGACACATAGCCGACGACAGAACTTTTGTCACCGGTCACATCGCCGGAATTCGCGTATTTCAGAATTTTCGACTTAACCGCACCTAATCCCCTTGCCGCCAGCATGGCCACAGCCATGGGGCCTCCTCCGCAAGCTTCGGTAGAGTCATTGCTTAAACTTACGAGCAATCCCTCAGCGTCTGCTTTTTCCAGATACCGTATGGCAATATCATCAAGCTTTTTTGCCTCGCGATAGTCGTGAAAATGAGACAAATCGGAACTGCCCACAACCAATACTTTCTTTTTACGTGCGACCTGATTTATGATTCGGGCAAGTTCCCGACATGTATTTTCGTTCTGATCTCCCATCACCAAGGGAACAAAAGAAAAATCGCCCAGCGCAATCTGCAAGAAAGGAAGTTGGATTTCAACAGAATGCTCCTGCATGTGAGCGGCGGGAATATCCTTAATTACGTTACTGGAAAAAATAATTTCACGAGCTGAAACCTCATCGACCGGAATAACACCCAGAGGTGTTTCATAACCGCCCTGGGGGTAAACAGACACTCCGTGAAAAGCCACACGATGGCTTGGCCCGACAACAAAAACGGCATCATATTTTTCACCACGAATCAGTTTATAGGCATGTGCCGCAATTTGTCCGGAATACATATAACCCGCATGCGGAGAAATAAGAGCTAAAATATCACCGTCAATCCGCATATCCGGAACCGATTGGAAATAATCTTCAATGTCGCGGCGCAAAACATCAGGCCGCCCTGGATACCAAGAGCCCGCGATTACCGATCTTCTAATTTCTTTTTTCATAAGAAAAATTTTTACTTAAAATGCCATATCGCGCCCTGCGGTGTATCCAAAACATCGACGCCCAACGCCAGAAGTTGATCGCGGATGGAATCCGCTTCCGCCCAATTGCTCACACTTCTAGCGGCATTTCTTTTGTCAATAAGCTCTTTTATTTTCTTTATCTCTGAACGTGTAACTTGTGTATCAAACTCAATAATCCCCACCACTTCATTGATACTTTTTAACGCCGTCAGTGCTTTCTGAGCATTGCTCTTGCTTATTAAGCCGTCGGCCAAGAAATTATTAATTTTCCCCATAAACTCGAAAATAACAGCCAGTGCGGCGGCAATGTTTAAATCGTCATCTAGTGCCGATTCGAATCCGCTTCTAAGATCATATATCAGCTGATCCATGTCCGCAAAACCATCGTCTTCTTTTTCAATAGCGGCAAGACGAGAAATAAAGGCATTAATTTTTTTGACCGTGTTTTTCGCCGATTTTAATGCTTCTTCTGTAAAACTAATGGGCTTGCGGTAGTTGATTCCCAGCAGAAAAAATCTGATATCCGCACCGCGATAACCTTTTTGTTTTAATTGTTTCAGTGTGATTGCGTTATTCAGTGAACGAGACATTTTTCGGCCATTGATCAAGACCAATTCGACATTGATCCAATAATTGGCCCCGGTTTGCCCGGACAACGCCTTGTTAATAGCCAGAATATTTTCTCCATGAGGGAACGTTTCGTCGACACCGCCTATGTTAATGTCATAAACTGGCCCCAGATACTTATTAGCAATAGCCGCGCATTCCAAATGCCAAGAAGGCCTTACGCTGCCCCAACGAGTATTGTAATATATCCCTCTTTTCAATTCGTTCAAGTTGGCTCTTTTAAACAGCGCAAAATCCGCGGGGCTGTCTTTGTCGTAATCGTCGAGATCAATGGATTTACCCTGTCTGGTCTTCGATAAATCTACGTTGGAAAGAATGCCGTAATCCGACAATTTGGAAATATCAAAATAAACAGACCGTAGTTTTTCATAAGCAAAACTTTTTTCGGCCAGTTTATCAGCGATATTGAGCATTTCTTCAATATTATCAGAGGCCTTTACGTAAATATTTTCTCTGCGGATATTTAAAAATTCCACATCTTCCAAAAATATTCCCGTATACTTGGCTGAATAGTCGGACAAATTCATGGCGGCTTTATCCGACCCTTTAATCGATTTATCCGTAATATCCACTATATCCACAACATGCTTTGTGGCGAAGCCTTTATAAGTCAAATAACGGCAAATCAGATCGGCTAGGACAAAGCGGCGGTAATTACCCAGATGAGGCGCATCGTGAACGGTGGGACCACAGGTATGTATGGTTACCTCTCCGGCCTTGAGTGGTTTAAAAATGGTCTTCTGCCGTTTTATGACATTATAAAAGTAAAAGGAAGGAAGCTCTTCTTTAAATGTGTACAGCGGAGTGCTCAGGTATCTTTCACCGCTATCAGGAAAAATGACCACGATTAACCCTTCCGTTAGCTGCCTGGCTTTCTGAGCAGCTACAAACATAGCCGCCCCAGAACTCATCCCCGCCAATATGCCCTCTTCGCGGGCGAGCCTTCGCGCCGTTTCAAACGCGTCTTCGTCCAAAATATTTATTTTCTCATCCAAAAGGGTTTTATCAAATATCCCGGGACGATAAGATTCCTTCATATTTTTTAGCCCTTGAATCTTGTGCTTCAAATAGGGTTCGACACCGATGATTTTAATGCTCGGATTCAATTCCTTAAGGCGCCGGGAAATTCCCATGGCTGTGCCGGTTGTTCCCAGACTCGCAACAACCATGGTGACTCCACCATCAGTCTGCTGCCATATTTCTTGAGCAGTGCCGTAGTAATGAGCCGCAATATTGTCTTTATTATTAAATTGATCGGTGCAAAAATATTTTCCGGGATTTTCCCGTAGCATTTTATAAACATATTCAATGGAGCCGTCCGTCCCCAAATTAGCCGGCGTAAAATACAATTGCGCCCCTAGAGCCTTGAGAATTTTTTTTCTTTCTTCACTGGCCGACGCGGGCATTGCCAAGCACAACTTATACCCTTTTGCGGCGGCAATCATTGCCAAGCCTATTCCCGTATTACCGCTGGTGGCTTCTAAGATAATTTTCTGGGGTGTCAAATCCCCTCTTTCTTCCGCACCTTTGATCATAAAAAAGGCGGTACGGTCCTTGATGGAACCGCCGGGATTGGCGCTTTCCAGTTTGGCGAATATCTTCACTTTCTTGTTAGGATTAAGCTTCTGAATCTCGACCAAAGGCGTATTGCCAATGGCATCGATTATATTTTTCCAGTTTTTATTCATATATTAAGGCCTGAATAACAACTCTTCTCTATTAAATTGGGGAAGCATGTAAAACTTATCGCGACAGGGAAAGACAAGCGAAACAAACTAGCTGTCCATCTTCAGCCCGGGAATTTTAATAAATTGAACGCCTTCTTCCCTTAAGTTGTTTTCTTCTTGGGGAGTGGTCGTGCCTTTAATATTACGTTTCTCTTCCTCTCCAAAATGTATCTTCAAAGCAACTTCAGCAAATTTATCTCCTACATCTTCAAAATTTTTATCAATATATTGATGCAAAAGTTGCAACGCTTTAAAAGGAGAAATTTCTTTTTCCCGAAGATTGTCCGCCACGCGGGAATCTTTACCCATAATCGTAATGGAAGAAGGAACAATTTCCACATTGCAACTGTTGCAAACCGGACAGGAGATCAGCTTTTCTGAGCTCTGCAAAACCCAAGACTGCCGGTCTTTAAACCACCCCTCAAATGTGTGGCCTTTTTCGCATTTTAAATCGTAAATAATCACTTCTATCTTGTGTTCCTCTGCTTAAATTTGATTTTGTATTATTTTAACACGTTGCCGTATAAAAAACAATCATCTAATAAAGCCTTATAAAAAAACACATCTAATGGCAGCATAGTTTATACATGAACGGAAAAAGTATTTTTAAATGAAATAAAAAAGTGGACATTTAGAAATAAATTTTATATCGTGCCTGCCGAGTCGGGATGTGGCCCAGCTTGGTAGGGCACTGCGTTCGGGACGCAGGAGTCGCGCGTTCAAATCGCGCCATCCCGACCATCTTCGGTCAAAATATCAATGGTAACTTGCCTGCCTCAACCAATAAGAGCGGCCATTTTAAATATAGGCAAGTACATGGCGACAATCATTGTTCCCACAATACCGCCCAAGAAAACAATCATCAACGGCTCCATAAGTGTCATCATCGCGCTGACGGCGGCATCGACTTCATCATCATAAAAATCAGCGATTTTGCTCAGCATAGAATCAAGAGCGCCTGTTGCTTCACCTACGGCAATCATTTGAACCACCATTGGTGGAAACAAACCGGACGCTTCCAATGGTCCGGCGATGGATTCTCCTCCGCTGATACTTTGGCGTGTTTTAAGCAATGCATCTTCCACAACAACATTTCCGGAAGTTTTACTCACAATAGACAATCCTTCCAATATCGACACACCTGAACTCAGCATTGTCGCAAGGGTACGGGAAAATTTAGCTACGGCGACCTTTTTGAGAAGCTCTCCAAAAAGCGGCATTTTTAGCAAAAGGGAATCGATGGCCCAACGTCCTTTTTCGATTTTATAAACTCTGTTATAAATAATGTAAATTAAAACCAAGATACCAAGGATGATCCACCAATAACTCTGGGCAAAGTCACTGGCGGCAATCATCACCGCTGTCAAAGGGGGCAACTCGCCGCCCATGCTTTCAAACATCCCTCGAAAAACAGGGATAACCTTGATGAGCAACAGAGCAACTACTCCTAAAGAAATAAGTAAAATGGACGCCGGATAAACCATGGCACCCTTGACCCTGCTTTTGAGCTTCATCGCTTTTTCCATGTAATTGGAAAGACGATCCAAAACAACATCGAGAACGCCGCCTGCTTCTCCCGCCGCAATCAAATTTGTAAAAAGCTCGTCGAATATTTTAGGATATTTTTTTAGCGCATCGGTTAAGCTAGTGCCTCCCTCTATATCTTCCTTGATTTCTCGGATGATTTTGGCAAAAGCCTTATTGCTTTCCTGCTGCGCCAGGAGATCCAAACACTGAATGAGCGGAAGACCGGCACTAATCATCGTGGAAAAAACCCGGCAGAACACAACCACATTCTTTTCCTTAACTTTGCCTGCCAGGAAAGGTAGGTATTCGGTCAGATCTTTAGGCTTTTTTTTGATCTCCAGGGATTTAAAACCCTGACGGCGTAAAAATGTACGCACGGCAAGTTCATCAGCCGCTTCTATCTCGCCTTTTTTCAACTCGTCTTTTCTTGTCACTCCTTCCCAGAGATAAACCGGCATGCTAAATCCTTTCTTTATGAAAAAAGATTTTTTGATCTGCATTATAAGCTATCTCAAAACCAAACTCAACCCGGTTAGAGATTAATTCTAAAAGTAGCATTGTTCTTAATCCTTCGCTGTCTTGCTGCGCCGGCGAAATATTTCATACAAAATAATACCTGTGGCAACAGCAACATTAAAGGAGTCAAAACTACCAGCCATGGGAATACTCAATAAAAAATCACACTTCTTTCTCAACAGCGGCCTGATTCCCTTTGCTTCCCCACCCAAAAGAAGAGCGGTGGAACAATTAAAATCTATCTCTCTCAAATCTTTACCTCCGCGAGCTTCGGCGCCAAAAACCCAAAAACCTTTCCCTTTCAAATCGTCAACGGTTCGGGACAAATTACCAACTCTCGCCACAGGTATTTGCAGTGCACTGCCGGCGGAAGCCTTGATAACCGCCGCTGTCACTGGCGCCGCCCTGTCCGCAGGTATTATCACTCCGTTGCTGCCCAGACAATAGGCACTGCGGATTATTGATCCAAGATTCTGCGGATCCATAATAGTATCGAGGATTAAAACAAGATCAAATTTTGAAAATTTACTGCGGTTTTTAAGTAATTCATCCAAATTGCTGTAGACGTACGATTTACAGATCCCCACAACACCTTGATGATTTTTATTGCCGGTGAGTTTATTCAACTCTTGCCGATTTTTTATTTCCACCGGGATATTCTTCTGCCGCGCAACAGTTACTATTTCTCCTGCGGCGGAATCATCGCGGCCCGAAGAAACATAGAGTTTCACTAATCCCGAATCTGGCCGGCACAAAAGAATTTTAATAGGATTAATACCGTAAACCTTTTCCACCCCGTGCCCTTTTGTTTCAATTTATTGATTGTTATCTCGAGGCAAGACCTTCCGCAATTTCCTGAGTAATTTGACGGCAAGCCTCCAGAGGCTTCGCCGCAGCGCGTATCGGCCTGCCAACAACGATATAATCGGCACCAGCTTTTATCGCCTCATAAGCGCCAAGCGTCCTTTTTTGATCGTCCGTGTCTGTTTTGTTTCCCCCGCTGCGTATGCCCGGCGTTACAATAATAAAGTTGTCTCCCAGCTTGTTCCGCAGTTCATAAACATCCTGGGGAGAAGCAACCACGCCCGTCGCCCCCGCGGTAATCGCCATTCGCGCAAGATCAACGACCAATTTCTTGGCCTTCTTCCTAAATCCTATTTCCAGCAGGTCACGGTCATCCAAGCTAGTCAGAACAGTTACCGCCAAAATATCAGGCTTTGTTGTTTTCAATTCATCGGCGCAAGCATGAGCGGCCGAAATTGTTTCCCTGATCATTTTGCTGCCGCCTGAAGCATGAACATTAAACATATCCACGTCGAGCTTCACCACAGCACGGGCCGCCTGGGCCACTGTATTGGGAATATCATGAAACTTAAGATCTAAAAATACTTTGCCGCCTTTTTGCTTTATCGCCTTTATAATCTTTGGCCCCACAGCGCTGAAAAGTTCATTGCCTACCTTAAACATGCCCACCTGCCCGGAAAGCAACCCTACCCACGACAGGGCTTCATCATAGTTGTGGACATCAAGCGCAAAAATTAATCTTTCGCTTGCTTCCTTACTCAAGGTAATCTTCATCGCCGATAAACTCAGTATTGTCCGGAATCGGCTTGAAATCTTCTTTTGTTCCGTTCAGGTATTCCGGATGCGCGTAGACAACTTTTCCCGCAGCTATTTCCCGCAGCGCCAAAACGATTTCCCTGTTTTTGCTATCCAGCAATGGTTTTGCGCCTTTCAACAGCTGACGCGCACGCTGCGATGCCAATGATACCAAACCGAATCTGGTTTTTGCTACCTTTAAAGAATCTTCCACCGTAATTCTTGCCATTTAAAACTTCCTCCCGAATGGTTATTTCTGCATAAATTTTTTTATTTCGTCAGACAAAATTTCTTTTCTGCACTTTTCAGCAATATAAATAGAATGCAATTGTTTTACCGCTTCTTTTAAATCCTTATTGAAAATAATATAATTATACCATGAAATTTCCTTTAATTCACTCTCGGCCTGAGCAAGGCGGGCTTGAATTACTTCATCGCTTTCATGGCCTCGTTTTTTCAGGCGTTTCAGAAAATCATCCCGTGAAGGAGGTAACACAAAAACAAAAACACCGCCTCGGTATATTTTTTTTATTTTTTTCGCGCCTCGCGGCTCCACATCTAGAAGCAAATCTTTTCCTGTTTTAAGATACTTGTCCATGGTCTTTCGCGATGTTCCATACAAATGGCCAAAACTTTCCACCCATTCGACAAATTCACCGCGTTTAACACGCTTCAAAAAGTTTTCGCGGGAAACGAAATGATAATCTTTCCCGTTCACTTCCTGCGGCCGCGGCGGGCGGGAAGTGTAGGAAACGGAAAAATTCAATTGCGGACAAATATCAAGTAATCTCTGACAAATGCTGCTCTTACCCGCACCCGAGGGCGCGGAAACAACCAAGAATAATCCTTGTTTCATAAATTCACTCTATGTTTTGCGTCTGTTCACGCAATTTGCTCATTTCGCTTTTTGCTTCAATCACCCAACGGGCTATTTCTAGGTCATTGCTTTTTGCACCGATTGTATTGATTTCCCGGTTCATCTCCTGCAAAAGAAAATCAATTTTTTTCCCCTCGGCGTCATCACTGAGCAAGAGTTCATCAAATTGTTTGACATGGCTTTGCAGTCGTACGATTTCCTCCGTTATGTCTGATCTTTCTGCCATGATGGCCACCTCCTGGGCCAAGCGGGCATCATCCAGCGAATATCCCGCTGCCAGTTCTCTGATTCTATCCGTCAACCGCTCCTGGTATTCCACGACAACCTGCGGCGCGCGCGATTTAATCACGGCGACAATTTTCTTAACCATACCGAGTCGCTCTTGCATATCCTGATACAGCACGGCCCCCTCATCCTGCCGCATTTTTACCATCATTGCCAGTGCTTCACGTAGAGTGTTATCCACCGCCTCAAGCAGCTCCGCGCTCAATTGTACCTCTGTTGACACAACAAAAATGTCGCGAAAGGAAGCCAAGGTTTTCAGCGATATATCCTCAAACAAGCCGAATTCTGACTTAAGCCTGTTGAGGGCATCAAAATAACCGCGGGCCGCTTCCATATTGAAATTAACTTTCATGTTATCCGCGTTTTCACTTTCCAGCTTGATGTTAACTTCAATACGCCCGCGTTTGCATTTCTCAGCGATTTTCTTTTTTAATTCCGTCTCCAAGTGAAACAACACGGAAGGTAGACGCATGGATAATTCCAGAAATCTGTGGTTCACGGATTTCATTTCCACAGAAATTTTTATTCCCTGCAAAACCGTCTCTGCCCTACCGAAACCGGTCATACTTTTAATCATCGATCACCTTCCGAGCCGTGAGAATTCACGGTTGTTCTTGTTTTAATTGCAATAAGTACTTTGCCCTGATTTTACCGAACATGGCAATTTGCTTTTCTTCGGCATAATCGGCGTAAGTCCATGGGAGGGAGGTAAATTTCCCTTTCTGAAAAATCAATGTCAAATCAGCGTAAATACCATCGCGCAAATACGGCCGGTGCGTATAGCTCTTCCCCGTAGCCAGAATCAGATGGGCGGCGGCAATATAACCGGGATCGATATTTACCTGGCGCTGTTTATTTTTAGCTAATTTTCCCTCAACCTCGTTTGTTGCTAATTTGATATCCGGTAACATTTCTGCCTTGATTAATTTTTCCATCGTCATAAAGCGACGGAAAAGATTCCCTCCCATTTCCGAACAATAATAGTCCGTATAATCAAAGGGCATTTTTGCGCTAATGTAATCCGGCGGACCGTAATAACGCAACAGAGTATTTATCGTCTCGTTCAAAAGCCCTTCCTCCCTGGCCAAAATGCTAAAAATCAACTTGACCGGCTGGGCTGGTATTGGGTTGCTCATATCGCTCTAATCAATTCTTCCCGCGAAACGGTTGATGTCCCGATTTTTCCCACAACAATGCTCGCCGCCAGATTAGCCAGGCATGTGGCTTCCTTCAGATTGGCTTTCGCCGCCAGGCAAAGCGCGAGCGCACCAATCACCGTATCCCCCGCGCCGGTCACATCATACACTTCCTTCGCCTGCGCCGGGAAATACGTATGAACGATCCTGCGACCGTTCTCGAAAAGGCTCATCCCCTCCTCACCCCTCGTGACGAGCATCGCCTGAAAGTTATGCCTTCTCAAGATAATATCACTTAACCGTTCCAGATCATCACCGTTGCTTATTTCCATGCCGGCGGCCCGTTGCGCTTCATGGTGATTCGGCGTTATTATATCCGCCCCTTCATAGAGGGAAAAATTGCTTTGTTTAGGATCAACACAAATTAAAATTTCCGAGCCCTTTACTATATCCCTTATGCCGGCAACAAGAGCTTGGGAAACAACACCTTTATTGTAATCGGAAACAATAATAGTGCCAATCTTATGGCGCAGGGATCTGATATATTCCAAAATTTTTTTAGTTTCTGCCGGAGATATCGATTTTTTGCTTTCTTTATCAAAACGCACTACCTGCTGTCCATGCGCGACAATCCTTGTTTTAAGAGTTGTCGGCCTTTTTTTATCCACGATGACCCCACCTGTTTCAATTTTTCTCTGATTTAGTTCCTTAAGAAAAACCTTACCGATACTGTCCGTACCGATAACTCCGGTAACATAAGCTTTGCCGCCCATCGTGTAAATGCTGTTGAGTACATTGGCACACCCGCCCAGCATAATGCTGTCTTTTTGCACATCGACAACGGGAACCGGCGCTTCGGGGGAAATACGCGAAACCTTCCCCCAGATAAAATGATCAACCATTATATCACCGACAACCAGCACCGCTGTGCGGGAAAAATCAGCAATAATTTCCATCGCTCTTTTTTTTGATAAAATCCGCTGCACTTTAAGAAAACTTCCTAAATAACCCGCTTGTATAAATTAAAAAAGCGCCTTCGCGCCCAAGTAATAAAAAGCGCCGTAATACTATTACTAAGGCTTTAATTTGTCAAATAATTTTCCAAAGAATCTTTTGTTTTTGTTGCCGGCAGTTTGACTTATTTCTCGCAATCTTCTGACAAAGAATGCGTATTGGATGCCGAACACGGTATTGCCTAATTCATAAAACCATGGCACAAATTACCAGCCGCACTACCGGCAAAGAAAAAGTATTATCGGCGCTGCCGTAAGAAAAGGAGTTTAAATGCTGAATATTGAACAGTTCCGTCATGGTGACAATTTGGCTTATCTTGTTTATGGAAACACGCAGGCTATAGCCGTCGACGGCGTCAGCTGGTGGAAAATTCTTTCCTTCCTGGAAAAAAATAATCTGATCCTTTCTGCTGTCGCCAACACTCATCAACATTTTGACCATACTTCGGGCAATAATCACCTGTTAAAAGCGACAAAGGCAGAACTTCTAACTTTTACCGCTTTAACCGACGGCAAGGAATTCAATATCGATGATGAAAAAATCACTGTCTACCGGACACCGGGGCATACGGACGATTCCGTCTGCTTTTCCGCGGGGAATGTTTTTCTTTCCGGTGACACGTTGTTTAACGCCACCATCGGCAATTGCTTTTCCGGAAACCTGAAAAGTTTTTATCTTTCCATTAAGCGCCTGATGACCTTGCCGAACGAGACAATCATTTTTGCCGGACACGACTATGTTCGTGACTCCGTTACTTTTGCCCGCCGTTTGGAACCGGACAACAAAGAAATCGAAAAGTTCTGGAATTCATATAATCCCGAATGCGTTTATTCAACAATGGCCGATGAACGTAAAATTAATCCTTACCTACGTTTCAATGAAGAACCAATTGTAAATCTTCTGAAAAAAATGAAATTGCCTCACGACACGGAATGGGAACGCTGGCAATCGCTGATGTCCATAGAATAAATTCATTTGCTTTCGCTTTCCGCGAGTCCCGTTATTTGCAAAAATAACTTTTACCATCATTTTCTTATAAAACATAAAGCGTGGTAAATAAACAGTATTGACTTCAACAATATAATCAAGTAAAAAAATGAAACAATTTAAGAAGGGGCTTTTATGATCCGTTCAGCACTTTTAGTTACAGTAGGTGTCGGCATAACGGCTTTTATGTCTTTTTGGGCGGTAATTTTTTCAATTCTTCCCAACTCCGACGACAGGATACACAAAATAGCCATTCTTTGGAGTAAAATTTTACTTTTTATATGCAATACCAAAGTCGAAGTGATCGGCAGGGACAATCTGAAAACCGACAGACCATATGTTCTCATGTCCAATCATCAAAGTGATTTCGATATATTAATAACCCTTGCCCATCTTCCCGGGCAATTCCGCTGGTTGGCTAAGAAAGAGCTTTTTAACATCCCCGTTTTCGGGGCGGCAATGAAAAGCGCTGGATATATTTCCATCGACCGGCAAAACAGAGAAAAGGCCATGCAGAGTTTGGATGAGGCCGCGTTGCGCATACGCAACGGAAAATCGGTAATGACTTTTCCCGAAGGCACCAGAAGCCGTGACGGAGAAATCAAAGCGTTTAAGCAAGGAACTTTTTATCTCGCCATTAAGTCCGGTGTGCCCATTCTTCCCATCACCATAATCGGCAGCGGTCAAATTATGCCTAAAAGATCGCTCCGTGTTCGTCCGGGGAAAGTCAAACTGATCATCGACAAACCAATTGACGTGAGAGAGTATAGCATCGAAAACAGACAGGAGCTAATTGAAAATACCAGAAATACAATTATCAAAAATTATGATTACTGGCGGGAAGCCGGTACCGCTGTCATCAAAGACATAGAAAAGGAATCCTCTTGAATCTTACTACCGCGGTGCTTTTAGGAATTGTTCAGGGCCTTACCGAATTATTTCCTGTAAGCAGTTCCGCGCACCTTGTCATCCTCCAGAGTTTTTTCCCGGACTTTCGACAACCCGGCGTCGCTTTTGATGTGGTGGTGCATCTGGGAACGCTTGCCGCCGTAATCGTTTATTTCCGCAGCGAAATATGGAATATGGCGAAATCAATCCTGCCCCAAAACATAACGGCCTCACCTCCGGAAACGGAAAATGATTTTCGTGCCGGCCGAAAACTCCTGGCGCTAATTATTATCGGTACGATACCCGCCGCTTTTTTTGGTTTTCTTTTTCAGGAAAAGATTCACGCTATATTCGATTCCGCCCGGATGGCGGCATTTTTTTTAATCATTACCGGATTCCTTCTTTTCTTTTCCGACAGAGTCGGAAGCACGCCGCGCGGTGAAAAAGAAATGAATATCACCGACGCTATTTTAATCGGCCTCGCGCAAAGTATCGCCCTTCTGCCCGGCATTTCCCGTTCCGGAGCAACAATATCCGCGGGCGTTTTCCGCCACATAAACAGAACCGCTTCAGCGCGTTTTTCTTTTTTGCTTTCGCTGCCGGCGATATGCGGTGCCGCTATTTTGGAATCACCTTATCTTAAACACATCTCCCCGCAGGAAATATTTTCATACACTGCTGGTTTCCTCTGTGCCGCTTTGGCAGGACTTGTTTCGCTCAAACTTTTCTTTCTCATCATCCGTAAAGCCCGGCTGAAATATTTCGCTTACTACTGCTGGGCACTTGCCCTGTTCACGCTGCTTGTCAAATCTTATTTTTTCTGAAATAATTGGTTTGCTAGCAAAATATTTAATAATATACGCGCAAAATGGAAGAAAAAACAAAAACCAACAAAAGAAACCAGGAAATAAAGGGGATGCTTTTTCTCGCCCTCACCATTTTTTCCCTGCTTTGCCTTGTGTCCTACCACCCGCAAGATCCTTCTTTTACTCATTTTATTGCCGGCGGCAAGGCAACACATAATTTTACCGGCTTTATAGGTTCTTACACTGCCGATTCTTTGCTTCGTCTCCTGGGTTTCAGTTCTTTCCTGTTACCGATACTGTTTTTATTGCTTGCTTTAAAATATTTTTTAAGACCTGCTTTTATTGTAAAGAAGGGCCGCGTTTTGGGTTTTATCGTTTTCGTTCTTACGGTCGCCGGTCTTCTTTCTCTTATTTTCAACAGCGGCGTGCCTATCCGCGGCGAAACACTGAAGGCCGGAGGTCTCCTCGGTTCCATAATCGTAAAAATTCTTTTATACTTCTTTAACAAAGCTGGAACGTATATCATCTTACTTGTTTTATTTATCATAACATTAATTTCCCTGGTCGAATTTTCCCTGGTTTCGTTAACCGAACGCTTTTTCCAATCTTCTTTTAATATTTTTTCCTTGATTAAGGAGCACATGGTGAAATCTTTCAGTTTTATTTTCCTTAAATTAAGGAAACAAAAAAAGTCGGAGCCGATTATTGAAAAAGTTGCGCCGGTGATAAAAAAAACCAGGCCTAAGAAAATTGAACAGGCTCGTTTAGATTTCGCCAAAACAGCGGGCAATAGTAAATATCAGCTTCCCACCATAGCTTTGCTGGACGATGTTCCGCACAAAGATACCCGCGTCAAGCGGGACAGTCTGGTTACCAATTCGCGCATCTTGGAAAAAAAGCTGGCTGACTTCGGTGTGGAAGCAAAAGTGGTGGAAGTTACGCCCGGACCGGTAATCACGATGTACGAAGTGGAACCGGCCTCCGGAGTTAAAATAAACAGAATAACTAATTTGGCCGACGACCTGGCACTGGCCCTAATGGCACCCAGCATCCGCATCATTGCGCCGATCCCCGGAAAATCGGTTATCGGCATTGAAATTCCCAATCTAAAGCGTGAGCATGTTTTTCTCAAAGACGTTCTGGATAACGAGGAATTTATGGGTTCTGCTTCCAAGCTTCCCATTGCTCTGGGCGTAAATTTTGTCGGTACACCGGTTATCGCCGATTTGACCAAAATGCCGCATTTGCTTATTGCCGGCACCACTGGCTCAGGCAAAAGCGTCGCGCTCAATGCGATGATTTGCAGCATTCTTTTTAAAGCCCGCCCTGACGAGGTAAAATTCCTTATGATTGATCCAAAAAGACTGGAGCTTTCCTCCTACGGCGGCATTCCGCACTTAATACATCCCGTTGTCGTCGAGGCCAAAAAGGCTTCGCAGGTATTGCGCTGGACAGTGGAGGAAGTCGAAAGGCGATACAGGGTAATCAGCGATGTGGGCGCGAAAAGCATCGACTTCTACAATGATTTAATCGCCAAGGGGGCAAAAAGCAAGGCTTTTCGCGAAACAAAGGAACAGCAATCCGAACCGTTAGATAAAGCGGGAAATATCTCAAGCGGCCTGGCCGGAAGCGAGCAGCCGATAAATCATGTCCATCTGCCCTATATCGTCGTCGTTATCGACGAGCTGGCCGATTTAATGATGGTCGCCCCCCGTGACGTGGAAGAATCACTGACAAGGCTGGCACAGATGGCGCGCGCGGCAGGCATTCACTTGATTATCGCCACACAGCGTCCATCCGTAAATGTTATCACCGGCTTAATTAAAGCCAATTTCCCCACGCGCATATCGTTTCAGGTATCTTCAAAAATAGATTCACGCACGATAATCGATCAGCAGGGGGCGGAGCAACTGCTCGGTGCCGGCGATATGCTGTTTATTCCGCCCGGCACTTCCAAACTTTCCCGCATTCACGGCGCATACGTTTCAGACAAAGAAATTTCGCGGATTGTCGATTTCATCAAAATGCAGGCCCAACCACTATACGACGCCTCCATTGAGAAATTCCAGGCGACCGCCGCGCTTTCTCAGCGGGAGGACGATGATTATGACGAAAAATACGACGAAGCCGTGGCCTTAATCAGCGAATTGGGACAGGCCTCCATATCGTTGATTCAACGTTACATGAAAATCGGCTACAACCGTGCGGCGCGTATAATCGAACAGATGGAGCACGAAGGCGTCGTCGGTCCGTCCGACGGTGTAAAACCAAGGAAAGTTCTCATTCGAAAGCCTCCCCGTTGAAAAAACCAAACAAAAACAAAATTTATATTATCAGCCTGGGTTGCCCGAAAAATTTGATTGACTCGGAAGTAATGGCGGGACTTTTGAATAAATCCGGTGACATACGGCTGATGCGGACGCCGGAAAAGGCGGACACGGTCATCGTCAATACCTGCGCCTTTATTGAACCGGCCAGAGAAGAATCCATCGAAACCATCTTGACTCTGGCGCAGCAAAAGAAAAAGGGGGGAAGCGAGTTCAGATTGATTGTTGCCGGATGTCTGGCGCAACGCTACGGCAAAGAACTTCTCGACGAGATCCCCGAGGTTGATTTATGCATCGGCACGGGAGAAGTAAACAACATTGTAAAGCATGTAAATAAACTGAAAAAAACCGCTTTCCGGCGTGCCAGCATAACCGGCAGGCCAGCGTTCCTGATGAACTATCGCCACCCGAGAATACTTTCCGCAAAAACCGCCACAGCTTATCTGAAAATTTCCGACGGTTGTTCAAACCATTGTTCTTACTGCGTTATACCTTCGTTGCGCGGCAGAGCCCGCAGCCGGCTACCGGAAGATATTTTGCGCGAAGCGGAAAATCTGGCAAAAAAAGGCATTAAGGAAATCGTCATCACCGGTCAGGATACAACCGCTTACGGCAAAGATTTAAAAAGCCACCCGCGATTATCTGAACTTTTAAAAAATATGGAGCAGATTAAAGGAATCAAGTGGATTCGTCTTCTTTACGCCCACCCGGCACACATCACCAAAGATACAATGGAGGTTATCGCGGCGGGAAATAAAATTTGTCACTATATTGATTTGCCTATTCAGCACATCGATGACGATATTCTCCAAACCATGAACCGTAAAGTCGACAGCGCGAAAATAAAAAAAATAATCGCCCAGGCCAGGCAAATTATTCCCGGTTTGGCGCTGCGAACTTCCCTGATTGTCGGCTTCCCCGGCGAAACACAAAAAAAATTTGAAAAATTATTGGACTTTATGCGCGAAACCAGATTTGACCATCTCGGTGTTTTTACCTATTCGCGCGAAGAAGACACGGCAGCGGCAAAAATAAAAACGCAGATATCCGAAAAAGAGAAGGAAAAACGGCGGGACTTACTCATGACTGAGCAGGCTGCCATATCTCACTCCTTAAATGCAGAGTTAATCGGCACCACACAGGAGGTGCTGATTGAAGAAAAAAGCGACCACCCGCATTACGGTTTTATCGGCAGGTGCCGCAGGCAGGCCCCCGAAATTGACGGCGTTACCTATGTAAAAAATACCGACGCCAAAATCGGCTCTTTAATAAAATGTAAAATTTTCGCCGGCGATGATTATGATCTATTCGGCGAAATTGTTTAAGCAAAAACTCGTTTGACAATCCGACGCATATTAAAATATATTCATTTCCACATCTCCCAAAAGAGGAAATTATCATGCAAATTCAGGAAGTATTTTCCGCTTATAAAAAAGACCTGCAAGAAGTGGAAAGAAACCTAAACAAACACATAACTTCAGACGTAAAACTGATTCCCGATGTTTCACGTCATTTGATTGACAGCGGAGGCAAAAGATTCCGCCCGCTGCTGTTATTAATCTGCGGCGCGCTTTGCGGCTACAAAGGAAAAAACCGCTTTCCCATGGCCACCGTCATGGAATTTATTCATACCGCCACACTGCTGCACGACGATGTTGTTGACCAGGCCGTTATGCGACGCGGCAAAATCTCCGCCAACAACATCTGGGGAAACGCCGCGAGCGTTCTGGTGGGCGACTTTCTTTATTCCAAATCTTTCACTTTAATGACAGAAATCGGAAATTTGGCCATCATGAAAATGATGTCGGATGTGACCAACATCATGTCGGAGGGCGAAGTTTTTCAACTCATGAAATGCGGCGATGTCAATCTCACCGAAGAAGAATATTTAACGATCATTCATAAAAAAACGGCGGTGCTGATTTCCGCCGCCTGCGCCTCAGGCGCGATTCTCGCGGGCGCATCCGAAGATAAAGTTACCACGCTGGCGCATTTCGGGCTCAATATCGGCATGGCTTTTCAGATAACAGATGACACACTGGACTACATGGCCAAGGAAAAAGATTTCGGCAAAGCCATCGGTAAGGATCTGGAAGAAGGCAAAATGACCCTGCCGCTGATTTACGCCCTGAGAAAGGCCAAGCCGGCGGAGAGAAAAATAATCAAAGAAAAAGTGGCGCGCAGAAAATTATCCCAAAAATCACTGAAAGAAATTTTAATCTTTATCCAGAAACACGGCGGTATTGATTATGCGATGCAATGCGCGGGAAAATATATCAGCGATGCCAAACTCATGTTGAGTGTTTTTCCTGAGAGCATCCAAAAAAATCAGCTTTTTGCGGTAGCTGATTATATTATTTATCGCCAAACCTGAGCATTAAAATCAAATCACCGCCGGCGCATAATAACAGTCATCAACTTCGCCCGCACGGTCTTTTTTTAAAGCGGCTGGCAGATACTCCATAATATCCCGCGCGGTGATGCCGTCCATGCCTTTTTTTTCGGCAGCTAAATCTCCCGCCAGACCATGCAGGAACACGCCCTTGCGCGTTGCTTCGTGCGGCTTCAATCCCAGGCCATACATCGCCGCGATGCAGCCGGTAAGCACGTCGCCCGAGCCGGCACTGGCCATGCCCGCGTTACCACTTAAATTAACAAAAACTTCTCCTTCGGGATAGCCAATCAGGGAATGCGCGCCTTTTAACACTATTATGCTGTTGAGATTTTTTGCCGCTTCCTGCAATATCGCAATCTTATTTTTATCAATTTCCGCCACGGATTTGCCGCTAAGACGCGCCATTTCGCCCGGATGCGGCGTGAGAATCGTCGGAGACTTTCTTTCCCGCAAAATACCCACATCCATTGCCATCGCGGTAAGGCCGTCACCGTCAATGAGCAAGGGTTTTTTGATTTCCGCCGCCAATTCCCTGACCAATTGCATCGTTTCTTCATCCAAAGACAAGCCGGGGCCGATTACCACCATGTCCACTTTTGCCGCTGCTTCCAGCAATTTCTTTTTGTTTTTGAGAGTAATGCTCTTTGCGGCGGTTTCTTCCTGCGGCAGATAGACAATCTCCCTGCCTTTTACCGCGAGCTTGCCGATCATGGATTTTGGCGCGGCAAGGCGCGCGTAACCGCCGCCGGATTTCATGAAGGACATGGCCGCAAAGTAAGGCGCTCCGTAATAGCTGGCGGCTCCCGCGATAAACAAAACATCACCAACGGAACCTTTATAGGCCTGGGCGGCGCGCTTTGGTAAAGCAATAAAATCATTAGTAGCGATTTTTAGATCACTTTTTTGCGTAAGCGATGGAGGAAAGGAAATATGCGTGACAAAAAGATTACCGCACAGCTCATAACCCGGATAAAGCATATTGCCGATTTTCGGCAAACCGAAAGTTACTGTGTAATCGGCTTTTACCGCCACGCCCAAAATCTCGCCGGTATCGCCGTTGACGCCGGAAGGAATATCTAAGGACAGAACTTTCTTTTTGCTTTTCCTGTTGCTATTATTGCCGAGCACGATTACATCCGCGGCCAGCCCCGCGACCGGACGGTCCAGCCCCGTGCCGAAAATCGCGTCTATAATTAAATCGCTGTGCGCTACATCTTTTTTAGCCTGGGCCGCGCTTTGAAGCGCACAAACTTCAACGGGCAGTTTTTCCAATATGGCCATATTGGTGCGGGCCGCGCCTTTAAATTTTGCTTTGTCTCCCAGCAAAAATACTTTTACTTGACCGCCGCCGGAATGAATAAGCCGCGCTACGGCCAAGCCATCGCCGCCGTTGTTACCCGTGCCGCAGAAAATAACAGTTTTTTTACCGGCTATACCTATCTCTTTTTGCACTAAATGAACTGAAGCCAGTGCGGCATTTTCCATAAGTATTTCTTCGGCAATACCTAAGGTCTCGACACAGTAGCGATCCATAAACCGCATTTCTTCAACGCCGGCCAGTTTCATTACTTTCTCCTTCGAATCAAACTATTTTTGCGCGATGTACTGATTTATAGTAATATTACCTCTACTGAAGACATTTGCCAACAATATTTTTCAGGAAGGATTAACTTATGCAGACACTGAGCGATGCTATCAAAAAACGCGTATCCTGCCGAACATATTCAGACAAACCGATAGAAGAAACTATACGGAGGAAGATTGAATCAATACTCAACGCTGTGCACGAAGGGCCTTTCGGCAACAAAACGAAATTCAAACTGCTCAGTCTGGACTTTATCACACCTGACGACTGGAAAAAAATGGGCACTTACGGCGTGATCAAAGGCGCGCGTAATTTTCTGGCGGGAATTATCAGCCCCGGTCCGATGGCCATGGAAGATTACGGCTATTGCATGGAGGCGGTAATTCTTAAGGTGACGGCACTGGGACTGGGAACCTGCTGGCTGGGAGGCACATTTCAGTCCGGCGCTTTTGCTCGCGCCGCCGGTTTGCAAAAAGGCGAGCTTATGCCAACGATAACACCCGTAGGATATCCTGCGGACGAAAAGACGCTCACCGAAAAAATTATGCGTCGCTTCGCCGGGTCTGATAAGCGAAAACCGTGGAGTGATATTTTCTTTATCGATGATTTTTCCCATTCCCTGCCCGAAAATTCCGCTGGCAGATACAGTGAAGCGCTGGAGAATCTGCGCCTCGCGCCTTCTGCTTCCAACAAACAGCCGTGGCGGGTTTTATATGATTCGAAAAATAATGTTTTTCATTTCTTTGTCGAGCGCTCGCGCCAATACAAAATGCTGGGCATATCCCATTTGCAGGATATCGATCTGGGAATAGCAGTGAACCATTTTGAAATTACGGTGCGCGAAACGGGAATGGCCGGCGCTTGGAAAGTTAAAGCGAAAATGCCGAAAGAAAAAACACTTGATTACATCATCAGCTGGCAGAGGGAAAACTGAAAGTACCGTCAACTAATTTTAAGAACTTTGGCTCCTCTGATCTTGCCCTCTTTCAGCTCCATGAGGGCACGATTAGCTTCCCGTAAGGGATATTCTGTCACCTCCGGTATAAGCGGAATTTTGATGGCAAGCTCCAGAAATTCAGCGATATCCCGTCGCGTCACATTCGCCACGCTTTTAATCTCCTTTTCCTGCCAAAGATGTCGCGCATAATCCAGTTTCAGGAAATATTCTTTATCCGTTTCTTCCTTACGTATGGCGTTAACAACCAACCGGCCTGCCGGCTCCAGATTTTTGAGCGCCTCCACAACAGGCTTCCAGACTGGCGTCGTATCAATTATGGAGTGAAGTTTGTGTGGAGATTCATCGTCCGTGTCCCCCGCCCAGGCCGCGCCCAACTCCAAAGCAAAATTACGTTCGCGCTCGGAACGGGCAAAAACAAATATCTGGCTGTGCGGGTAAAGATATTGAAATAATTTTAAAACCAGATGGGCGGAGGCCCCGAATCCCGTCAGTCCCAGCCGCTGGCTGTCAGTAAGGTTGGCCAGTCTCAGCGAGCGATAGCCTATAGCGCCTGCACATAAAAGAGGCGCCGCCTGAGAACTCGTGAAATTTTCCGGTATGAGGAAAGCGTAATCCTGATTGATTTTAAGATATTCGGCGTAACCGCCGTCTGCATCTCGCCCTGTCGCTTTAAAATCAGCGCAGAGATTTTCATTGCCGCTGAGGCAAAAAGAACACTCTCCGCAGGAGCTGTAAATCCAGCCAACACCTACGTGCGCGCCTGGCTTGAACTTCCTTGCTTTTTTGCCGCGCTCTACAACCTTGCCCGCAATCTGATGCCCGAGGATTACGGGGAAACGGGGCGGAGGCGTTCGTCCTTCAATCTCGTCAAGTTCGGTGTGACAAACGCCGCAGGCGGATACTTGAACAAGAATTTCCTCGCTTCCGACAACAGGCACAGGAACTTCCACCTGTTTCAGCGGCTGAGGGTTTTCTTTTAAGCTAGTTATTCCCTCCAAAATCAGGGCTTTCATTGAGTACAAACCGAAAAATATTTTTCAACCTTTAAAAACCGCAGGCAAATCCAAAGGCACTTCAACGGGGCTGATGTATTCGGTGACGACATCCTTCCTGCCAACGATTTTCAGTTTTTCAAATAAAAAGGAGAACTGCTTTTCCAGCTCAGTACCTATTCCATCGCGCGTTGCGGCGGGCAGATGCCAGAGTTCCAATTTGAAAGGGCCCAACGCTTTCTTCCGTGTTTTATAAATAAACTGTTCTTCGGTATCTTTTTCTTTCCACTCGTCTTTCAAGTTAGTCTTTATGTATTTATATATTTTTTCCCGCAAATCGCCGGGAAATTTTTTACTTTCATAAATCATGTTTTGAAAACCGGTCGCCAGATGTATTTCCGCCGTGCCAACCGCCGGGAACCTGTCAAAAGCTTCATCGGGAAGAGTGGAAGCGCCGTGCTGAACGGCCCCGGCCAGGCCGTAACGGGAGCGCGCTACTTCAGATAATTTTTCCAAAACATCAAAATCGATTTTTACCTTGGCCACGGTTCCATCGGCCAGCGGAACTCCGCCGTGCGTCGTTCCTGTTTGCACGCTTATCTTGCTTATTCCCTTAAGCGAAGCACCGTGCTTTTTAAGCTCTTCCAGATATCCTTCCATAAAGGCCTCAAGCTCTTCGACGGTACTGTTTTTACCGCCGACTTCGCCAATCTCACCGCCCACAGAAACAGTAATGCCTTCCGGTTCCAGGTCGCGGATCATGGTGGTGAGTTCCGCCGCCAGCGTGTAATTCGTCGCCTGCTGCTCTTTGACCGTAGCTTTGGATAAATCCACCAGCGTGGAAGTATCAATATCGATATTGTAAAATCCCGCATCAATCGCCTCCCAGATTAGATTTTTCACCGTTTGCGCTTCTTTGGCGGCATCGGCGGCGTATTTTTTTGCGTTGATCTGAAAATGATCCCCCTGTAAAAAAACCGGCCCCTTATAACCGGTTTTTATCGCCGCTGCCTTTATCGCGCATGCGTATTCCGCCGGGCGCTGCCTGGTGTAATCTATCTCGGAGCGGGCAATTTCAAAAATAATCGGGCCTGCTTTCGCTTTCATCGCCGCGCGAAAAACCGACTGAGCCACGTCATAAGTTATCGCCCGGATGTTGATTGCCGGAACAGTAAATCCCTGTACTTCTTTGCGCCCCATAGCTTCATAAATCGGTTGAATCGTGGCGGAAAAAATTCCCAGTTCACGAGCCGCACGACGAATCAACCAGCAGGCCGCCTCTTGCGTTGCTTTATCCGCGCTGAATACTTTTGTATAAATTAAATCATCAATCAGCTTACTTTTAAGTTTTGCTTCATCTAAAATAGCAACATCCTGACCATCCAATTTTATTATCTTTTCGCATTTTTCTTTCAATTGCTCTTTGTTTTCAAAAATCATACGTGCTCCTTTTCTTTAAAATATATACTTGTTTCTTCTACATCTGCCGTGGAAAGTGGGGCATGTTTTTTAGTTCAAAATCTTTTTAACCGCGTTGATTTTCGCCCGCAAATTAATCAAATACGCTTCCTCGGGTTGTTTATCACCTTCAATGGGATCGTATTCTTCTTTTTTGATTACGGAAGTAATCTTTTCATAATCATCGCCGTACATTTTCAGCAGGCCCTCTATTTTTTCACGAAACCTCAGTGTATATTCAATAGCCCACTTCATATAAGCTCCGGCTTCATCTCCCGTACAATAAGCGCCATGCGCAAGCGCCAGAACTTCTACATCGTAGTCGGCTAGCTTTTTCAGCGAATCCAGATAAACTTGATAGTCCGTCAAAAATTCGCTGAAAATATAATCGCCCAATCCGGAAACGCCGATTGCTTCAGACGGCAGCAATATTTTTTGTTCAGGTATGTAAAAACTCAGCATATCTCTGGTATGCCCGGGAGTTTTTTATTATCTGAACAGTGATATCTTTTGACACCTGCATCGCATCGCCACCAGCAAGGACGTGGTCAATAAAAAAGGCTCAAAATAAACCTTGCCGTCCAGAGCAAAAGAATTGAGCTTTTTTATCAATTTAACCGCAGAGGGCTTTTTAAATATTTCGTCTGCTTCGCTGGAAGCGGCTATTTTCAACTCCGGCATGACCCTTTTGAGGAATCCGGCCGCGCCGCAGTGGTCAAAATGCACATGACTTAAAAAAAGATACTCCAGCCTCCTTTCTCCCATCAGGCGACGGATATCCCGCCAATAATGCTCGCCCAAAATATATAGGTCCGCATCAAACATTACGGGGGTGTTCACCGTCCAGCAAAAACGAAGGAACGGCAGCGGGCCCTAGGCGATAAAAGTTGCTTGTTATTCTGACCGGTTCGCTTTCACATAACATAAACAATAATCCTGCTTTAACGGTATGCCACCATCTGCTCAAAGGTGACTTGAAATGAAAACTGTAGTAAGAATTACGCCAGAAATTGTTTGGCCATCTCCACTTCCGTACGACTGCCGATGTAAATCGGTGAACATTTATTGATATTATCTACTTTTAAAGAAAGGATGTCCTCCTTGCCGTCCGTAGCCATGCCGCCGGCCTGTTCCATAATAAAAGCCATAGGCTGTAATTCAAACAACAACCTTAATTTACCCGAAGGCGCTTTCTGCAGTGCCGGATAGGTAAACAAGCCGCCCCTTTTTATCAGCACCTGGTTGATATCGGGAACAAAACCGCCGCTGTAACGCAGCTTATAACCCTCTTTTTCCAGTTGCTCGATAAATTTCTGATGCTGAGGTATCCAATCCCGACGCAAACCGCCGGGCGAAAAGATAGACCCTTTTTCCTTCATCTTAATGTTTTCTTGCGCCAGGACATATTCGCCCTCACGATTCAGAACAAATTCATGCGCACCCTTACCCGCGGAATAAATCATCGTAATCAATGGACCGTAGTTGATATAAAGCGCCGCCACCATCGTGTTCCTGCCTACACCCAGAATTGATTCTTTATGAATACCGATAATCGTGCCAATGGCCAGATTTGTTTCCACCAGCGAGGAACCGTCCAGCGGGTCAGCCGTCACTATATATTTTTCACCGCCCGAACCTATTTTGACGATTTCCCGGAGCTCTTCCGAGGCGTATTCCCGCACGAAGCCGGAATACTGAAGCTGGTTTTTCATTATTTCATCGGTAGCGCGGTCCAGCGAAAGCTGGTCTTCACCGTAGATATTTTTGGAACCGGCCAGTTTGCGGTTTGCTTCATGAATTTTTGCCGAGATATATTTGCCGACAACGGCAATCTGCCAAATGAGACGACGAAGTTCAACCTCCACACCGGCCATCCACATGTGTCTTCTTAAATCAACTATGTTTTTTGTGTAATCGCCAATTCCTTCTCCCATAATCACCTCCACATTAGTTAAGTTAAAAGCCTGACCGTGCGGGCACGTTTTGCCAGTATGAATTGCTAGCTCTATTGATTAACATTCTTTGAGTTTACTTGCAAATATTTAAGGTATAATCAGGGAAGAATTTCTATCCTTCACATCTATAATAATTTGATATCTTTAAAGATTCTTAGAAAAACAAATATTATTATCGTTCCCCGTCTGTTTTTGGATTTTATGGGTCAGAAGAACTATCTTTGGGGAGGTAACGGCTTAAATATTGACTTTGATCTTGCCTTGCGTTATGAATGCGACCTCTTTATTTTTTCATGATCAGATATGATCCAGGAGGTTTCTGTGGCGTCATCAAAATCTTATAAAATTGCCGTGGTTCCCGGCGACGGAACCGGTCCGGAAGTTGTTGCCGAAGGCCTGAAAGTGCTCAAAGCCGTGGCGGCATCCGAATCCATACGATACGAATTCGTTCATTATGATCTGGGCGGCGAGCGCTACAAAAAAACCGGCGAGATTCTGCCGGATTCCGTTCTGGAAGAGCTAAAAAAATTCAACGCTATTTATCTGGGCGCTATCGGCCATCCCGATGTCAAACCGGGCATTTTGGAAAAAGGACTGCTTTTGCGCCTGCGCTTCGAACTTGATCAATATATCAATCTGCGACCGGTGAAACTGTATCCCAACGTTCCCTGTCCACTCAAAGATAAGGGGCCAAAGGACATCGATTTTGTCGTCGTCCGGGAAAATACGGAAGGATTGTATACCGGCGCGGGCGGCGTTCTGAAAAAAGGCACGCCTGATGAAGTCGCCACGCAGGAATCCATTAATACAAGAAAAGGCGTGGAACGCTGCCTGCGCTATGCCTTTAAATACGCGCAGAAACGCAATAAGGTAAAAAAGCTCACGCTGTGCGGCAAAACCAATGTTTTGACTTACGGCTTCGACCTCTGGGAACGCACATTTTATGAAGTCGCCAAAGATTATCCGGATATCAAAACAGATTACGCGCATGTGGATGCCACCTGCATGTGGATGGTGAAAAATCCCGAGTGGTTCGACGTGATCGTCACTGACAACATGTTCGGCGATATCATCACCGATCTGGGCGCGATGATTCAGGGCGGCATGGGCATCGCCGCAGGCGGAAACATCAATCCCGAAGGTGTCTCCATGTTCGAACCCATCGGCGGCTCGGCACCCAAATACACGGGAAAGAACGTGATTAATCCCCTCGCGGCAATCTGCGCCGGCGGCATGATGCTGGAAACGCTCGGAGAAGACAGGGCTGGGAAAAGAGTGGAAAATGCCGTAATAAGACTTCTGGAGAGCGGCAAAATTAAAAGCCTAGATGCGGGCAAGATGGGTATGACAACCTGTGAGATAGGCGATTGGCTGGCTGAAAATATTTAAATATCAGCCTTCCGCTTGATATTTCTGCAGTTTTGCACGCAGCGTTTTGCGGGTTATTCCCAGACGGCGCGCCGCTTCACTTTTGTTGCCGCCGCAGGCGTCAAGAGCTCCAAGAATGCTTTTCTTCTCCACATCTTCCAAAGATAGATTTTGCGGCGGCCGATCAGACTCCGCCGCGCCCACGGAAGAAGCGCTGTCTTCCATAATCAGCGCAATTTCTGCGGCATCAAGAAAATCAGCGTGTGCCAGAACCACCGCTCTTTCCACGGCATTCATTAATTCGCGAATATTTCCCGGCCAACTATACGCCATAATTTTCTGCATCGCGCGCGGAGTGTATCCCTGAATGTTTTTGTTATTGCGTTCGGAAAAATGTTTCAGGAAATGCTGCGCCAGCATAGGAATATCCTCTTTTCTTTCGCGCAGCGGCGGCACATGCAGAGAAACGACATTGAGCCGGTAAAATAAATCCTCCCGGAAATTTCCTTTCTGAATCTCTTCTTTTAAATTTTTATTGGAAGCGGCAATAACACGCACGTCAACCTTAATCACCTCCGCGCCGCCCACCCTGGTCACTTCCCTTTCCTGCAAGACGCGCAGAAGTTTTACCTGCATCGCCTTGGACATTTCGCTTACTTCATCAAGAAACAGGCTGCCGCCGTGCGCTTGAACAAATTTTCCTTCGCGCCGGCGTTCCGCACCGGTGAACGCGCCCTTTTCATGACCAAAAAGTTCCGATTCCAACAGCGTTTCCGTCAGTGCCGCGCAGTTGATTTTGACAAACGGCGCTGACCTGCGCGCGCTGTTGAAATGAATGGCATTGGCGATCATTTCCTTGCCCGTACCCGATTCCCCGGAAATTAAAACCGTGGCTTCCGCGGGAGCAACCTGCGCCACTGTTTCCAGAAGTTTCACCATTGACTGGCTGCGACCAATAAGATTTTGCCGGTCAAACTGTTCCCCCAGCCTGCTTTTCAGGTATTCGTTTTCTTTTTTGAGCCGGTTGTGTTCGGTGGCGCGTTCGATCGTAATTTTTAGCTCGTCAAAATCCAGCGGTTTGGTTAGATAATCATATGCGCCTTTCTTCAGAGCGCTAACCGCCGTCTCCACGGAGGCATAAGCAGTCATGATAATCACCGGAATAGCCGGATTAATCATTTTTATTTGCTCGAGCGCTTCAATGCCGGAAATATTGAGCATGCGTATATCCATCAAAATCAAGTCAAATAACTGCCGGCGCACCTCCTCAATCGCCGCCGCTCCGTCATCAGCTTCCGCAACATCATAACCCCAGCCGCCCAACAGTTTTTTGAGCATTAGCCGGTGAGCGGAGTCGTCATCCACAACCATTATTGTCTGTTTAGTTTTCATTTTTGCACCTGTTTTTCATCTGCTCACAGCGGGAAAAACAAGGAAACTTGTGTCCCCTGCCCTTCGGAGCTTTCCACGACAATCCTTCCCCCGTGCGCCTCCATTATTTTTTGCACTACCGCCAGCCCCAACCCTGTTCCCGCCGGTTTGGAAGTGAAATAAGGATCGTAAACGCGGGGGAGATCCGCCTCTGCGATACCCATGCCTGTATCGACTATTACCACACAAAGACCGTCTTTTCCCTGCCCGAGTGAAATGTCCAACCGGCCACCGTTTTTCATCGCCGCCAAAGCATTTAAAAAAATATTAAGCAGAACCTGCTTGATTTTATCGGCATCAACTTCCATAGCCGGCTCTTGCTTTGCCATATTAATGCTTATCGTGACATTGTTTTTATGCGCTTCGGCTTCAATTAATTTTATCGCGTGACCGACCAAATCCGAAATGCGCGTTTTTCCCTTTTTCAATTCCAGGGGGCGGGCAAACTCGATAAGCTGAGTAATGACACGGTTTAATCTTTCCACCTCCGCCACGATGATATCCGCCGTTTTTTTATCTTCACTGTCCGACTGCAGTCTGTCCTTCAAATAGACAGCGAATCCTTTAATGGAGCTGAGGGGATTCCTTATTTCATGCGCCACACCGGCAGCCAAGGAACTGATGGAAGTCAGATGCCGGCTTCTGGCTACTTCTTGCTCCAATTCGCGGATTTGGGTAACGTCACGTATCAGCAGAATTTTGCCGGCAGAAGATTCCTCGTCGGTAAACCCCGCGGCAACCGTCTCCCATTTGCGCTTCTCGTCCCGCGACGTGATGACTTCGACATCACGTTCCAGCAAGCCGCCTTTTTCGGGTAACTCAGCCAATAAGTCTTGTAAGGGAACGGGAAGGACTGTCTTATCTTTTCCCCCCAATTCATCAGGACAAAACAAACGAAGAATGTCCTGCGCTTTTTCGTTACAGCTGATTACTTTTCCCGCGTCATCTAAAGCAATAAGGCCGATGGGTATGTTTTTGACCAAAGTTTCGGAAAATGCCCGCATGCGGGAAAGCGTGCTGCGTGTTAGGCGATAGGCCTGAACAAGAAAAAGAGAAATGATAGCCGAAGAACCAACAAGCAAAAGAACGATTATCCTTATAATCGTGTTGCGGGTATCAACGGCGACGGCTTTTTCAATCTTATCCATATTAAAGCCCACATAGACCACTAAATTTTCCCGCTTTTTTTCCCGCTCGTTTTTTGCATCCGGAGAATTAATGAAAAGGGGGAAAAATCCGCGATATACTTCAAACGTACTGGCGCCCTCCGGGTTTGCTGCCTGTCGCCACCTAACTTCTCTGCTTTGTGCGATTTCCCTAATATCCAAATCCAAGCCGTATTTCTGTCCCACCATCGATGGGTCGCTATCCGCGATGATATTTCCCCTATTTTCGGTAATAATTATATAATCGATGTCCGGCTGTTGGGCTGTGGCGATGAGCAACCTTTGCATATTAAAGACGCGGCTTTTTTCATCAGCCGCGTCTTGCAGTCCCGCCTCAAATGAACGAATCAGCGTCTCACCTTTTTCTACAAAAATTTCCACAGCATTTGCTTCCTGCTGCTGGAAATGCGCTCTGGTCATAGTAGCAGCAATGACAACTAAAACCGCGACCGCGCTTATGGCCACCCAAAGAGAAATATCAAAAATGTCCTTTTTTCTGCTTTTATTCATAAATGTCTTCTAACTTTTTTATTGCCGGATAAATATTATCCGCTTGAATATTTTTACCGGATACATATTACCCATATAGCTTTGATTAATTCAACTTATATTTTAATATACCTTATAATTACGATTACTTGTAAGAAATAGTATTTTTGGCATACCACTTGCTTACTAACAAGTCGGATAAGACAAAAAACAATTTAAAGGAGATTCATTATGAAAAAACTAGCATTAACATTAACAGCCATCGGGTTGGGCCTGCTCTTAACAATGCCCGCATTTGCTTTTGGACCACGCGAAAGCAAAGGCCCTGGTGTAGGATATGGAAATCCTGATTATCGAGGATATGGCTACTGCCGCGATGCGAGTTTCAGCAAGTTAAATCTTACCGATGAACAAAAAACCAAGCTTGAAGCTCTGCAATTAGCGCACGACAAAGAGGTAAGACCGATCAGAGAAAAGATGTTTGACAAATCCGTGGAACTGCGCCGGCTGTGGTTGCAAACAGACCCGGATAAAAACAAAATCAACGCCAAACAAAAAGAAGTCAGGACTCTGCGCGACCAGCTGGAAGATAAACGGACCACGTTTCGCTTGGAAGTCAACAAGGTTCTGACTGCCGAGCAGAAAGAAAAGCTGGCTGCTTACGGCTGGTGTAGAAAACCGGGATTCGGTCCGCGGGGCGGCATGAGAGGTCCGGGCGGCGGTTCTGGCCCGGGAATGTGTTACTAAATTAAGCCATTCTTCCCCTCCCCCACCTTCTTTTAAAAACCGGGAGAGCTCCCGCTCTTCCGGTTTTTACATTAATTAAAAAATAGTCTATAATTCATTGCCATGACAACATTTTCGCTTCAGACAGATAAAATTTCCCAGAAAACGCGGCCTGCTTTATTGATTTGCGTTTTTCTGCTTTCGCTTGCTGCGCCCGTGTTCCTTTTACCCGCGCCCTGCCACTGTGCGGACATTGAATTGCCAGAAATCTCCTATGGCAAAGAGAATCCAGCAGGTCCGAAAATACTTGTCGCCTACGCCACGCGCGCCGGTTCCACTGCCGAAGTCGCCCGGGCAATAGGGAAAAAACTGGCTGAAGACGGGGCAGCGGTTGACGTGAAGCCCATAAAAAAAATTCGCAGTTTTAGCGGCTATCAGGCGATTGTTTTAGGAAGCGCCATCAGACGCGGCGCCGTGCTGCCGGAGATTACAAATTTCATTGAAACCAACAAAAGCGAACTGGAGAAAATCACCGTCGCCTGTTTCATTGTCTGCATGATTTTAAGAGAAAATAATCAGGAAAATCGCGAAAAGGCTGCCTCTTATCTGGCACCGCTGCGGACAGAAATAGCTTTTGTGGATATCGGTTTATTTGCCGGAAAGCTGGATTACTCCAAACTCAGCTCTGTTGATGCCTTTGTCGTTAAAAATTTCATTGACACTCCGGAGGGAGATATACGCGACTGGCGGGAAATAAATGACTGGGCAAGAAATCTTGGAGAAAAATTAAGAAAATAATGAATTTTTTTAATCTTTTATTTTATTTTTTAACTCGTTCAATTTGTTGAGCGCTTCCAGTGGTGACATTGAGGTTATATCGATATTTTTTAGTTCGGCGATAACCTCGTCTTCTTTTTCCACAAACAAACTCATTTGCGGGTTAATTATTTTCCCTCCCGCCGCGCCGCGCGCTATGCGGGGCATACCGATTTCATCAAACTCTCCTTTTTCCAGATTGCGCAGGATTTCCTTGGCGCGCCTGATGACTTCCAGCGGCACGCCGGCGATGCGCGCCACTTCGATACCGTAACTGCGGCTGGTACCGCCTTCCATAATCTTGCGCAGAAAAATAATTTTTTCACCCCATTCTTTCACGGCGATGTTATAATTTTTCACGCCGTTTTTCGTTGCCGTCAGATCCGTCAACTGATGATAGTGAGTGGCAAACAAGGAGCGCACACCCATCTGGTGCAAATCGTGGATATATTCGGCTACCGCCCAGGCGATGCTCAAGCCGTCGAACGTGGAAGTTCCCCTTCCCACTTCATCAATGATCACCAGCGACCGCGACGTGGCATTCTTGAGAATCTGCGCGGTTTCCGTCATCTCTACCATAAATGTGCTCTGGCCCTTGACCAGACTGTCAGAGGCGCCGATGCGCGTGAAGATTTTATCCGCCACGCCAATTTTCGCGCGGGCAGCCGGCACAAAACTGCCCATCTGCGCCATCAACACAATCAGCGCGACCTGCCGGATGTAGGTGGATTTACCGGCCATGTTCGGCCCCGTAATGATAAGCAACCTGTTTTCCTGCAAGTCCAAAAGCGTGTCATTGGGCACAAAGCTTTCCTTCTTCAATGACACCTCCACCACGGGATGGCGGCCATCTTTGATTTCTATAACATCGTCATCGGTGATTTCTGGACAGACATAGCGGTATTTTTCGGCAACCTCGGCCAGCGCGCCCAAAGCGTCAAAATCCGCGAGCAGTGACGAATTTTTTTGGATTTCTCCTATATACTCACCGATTTTTTCTCGCAAAGAAACAAAAAGCTCCTGCTCCCGCTGATTTATTTTTTCTTCCGCGCTGAGCACGGTCTGCTCGAACTCTTTCAATTCCTGATTAATGTAACGCTCCGCGTTGACCAACGTCTGCTTTCTTATATAGGAATCAGGAACCAGATGCGCGTTGGCTTTGGTAACCTCGATATAATAACCGAAGACATTGTTAAATCCGACCTTCAGAGAATTTATTCCTGTTTTCTGCCTTTCGGTGTTTTCCAGCGCAGCAATCCATTTTTTGCCGTCACGGCTGATTGATCTTAACTTATCGAGCTCTTCGTCATAACCAGCAGCGATAAAACCTCCCTCCTGCGTGCGCGGTGGGGGATTCTCAGTAATTGCCCGCCCGATTAAATCCACTACATTCGGCATTTCCTGCAGGCCTTCTCGTAAATCGCGAAGCAGCGGCGCCGTAAAATCATCCAGCATACTTTTTATTTTGGGAATGCCGGCCAGTGATGTTTTCAGGGCAACCAGATCGCGCGGAGTGGACAGCTTCAAAGCCACACGGCCGGCAAGCCGTTCCAGGTCGTAAATTTCAGAAAAAGCTTTGCGCAGGTTTAGCCGCACGATATAATTTTCTTTAATCTCAGCCACCGCACCCAGGCGCGAACGAATTTTCTCCACATCCACCAGTGGATAATTGAGCCACCAGCGCAGGCGCCTAGCGCCCATCGGCGTGAGCGTTTCATTGAGGAGAGAAAAAAGAGCACCGGCCCTCGTGTTATCCTGAATCGTCACAAACAACTCCAGATTGCGCCGGGCTGTTTCGTCAAGAATGAGATAATTTTCCGGCCTGTACCATTTAATTTTGTTAATATGCTGCGGGCGGATTTTCTGCGTCTCGTCCACATAGCGCAAAATCGCCGCCGCCGCCCGGAGGGACGCCGGTTTTTCCTTCAAACCCGCTTCTTCCAGAATACCGGAAAAATCGTCGTCTAAAACGGGGCCAGCACTCTGCGGCGCAAAATATTCATTTGCCTGAAAATTAATCGTTCCCGCCGGCATCCGTTCTTTTAAGGTTTCCACAAGTAATTTATCGGGGAAGGTAAACGGCAGGATTAATTCTTTGAACTCCAGACCTGCGCAGGCCAAAAGAAGCGAATCGCTGTCGGAAAACTCGCTCACCTGAAACTCTCCTGTGGAAATATCCAGGAAGGCAAGACCGAATTTATTTTTATCAGTACAGATGCCGGCCAGATAGTTGTTTTCCCCTGCGGCAAGATTTTCTTCTTCCAGAACGAGACCGGGAGTAATCACCCTGATGACTTCCCGCTTGACAATTCCCTTGGCCAGTTTCGGATCTTCCACCTGCTCGCATACCGCCACCTTAAATCCCTTCTCAACAAGCTTGGCGATATAAGAAGCGGCGGCGTGATAGGGAAAGCCGCAAAGCGGCACGCTGTCCTCTTTCCCTTTGTTGCGCGAGGTCAGGGTAATTTCCAGGATAGGCGCGACGGTTTGCGCGTCTTCGAAAAACAATTCATAAAAATCGCCCATGCGGTAAAGCAAGATGCAGTCGGGATATTTCTGCTTGATTTCCACATACTGCTTCATCGCTGGAGTGAGATTCAGCTCTACGGCTGGCGCCATTTGCCGTCATCTCCTTTTTTCATGTCGATATAATCCGGATTTTGCGGTTTTTCAACTTTGTGATGCACGATAAAATGATTCGCCAGCCAGCTGACAAGACTGATAATCAGAGCGCCGACAAAAGCGGCAAGAAACCCCTTAACTTCGAAGCCGCTAATCATATATGCGACCAGTTGCAGCAAAAAAGCGTTAATGAAGAAAGTGAATATACCCAGCGTCAGTATATTCAGGGGAAGGGTAAAAATAATCAGCACCGGCTTGATGAAGACATTGATTAGTCCCAGAATGGCGGCGGCAAATATCGCCGCGAAAACGGACTCAACCGTTATGCCGGGCACCACCCAGGAAGCCAGTAAAATAGCCGCGGTAATGATAAGCCAGCGCGTTATGATTAACATCGTTTGTCCACTCCTGAATTCCCGCAATTATCCTTTTGTTTACTTAATCGGCGTTGACTGTATCTTTCGATTTTAGAAACACCCAGGAAACGCTGACGCCGCTCATGATGGATGTCTGCGTTTTCACCAGCGGGCTGTTCTCGAACACCGCCCCGTCGAGAAAATCGGCACTGACAAAAGCGTTAAACTTGAACTGCCTGTAGGATTTACTCAAACCAACGGTAAGAGTTGTACCGCTGTACCCACCGCTCGCGTCATAAGCCAAACGCCACGGCAGTGCATAAACAGGTTCCACCGTGTAGTAATAATCGTGATAACCTCCGTCGGCAAACATAGGACCCAACGAAACCCCCAAACGCAGGCCAGTGTGGGGAATAATGTCCCCTTTCTCAAAATTCAGACGCGGACTGATCACCCAGCCTTCGTGGGCAACGGATTCAAAATCCGTGGAAAAAACAGCGCGCACGGGCAAAAGCAGCTTCAAACTATATTGTTTTTGACGACTCTCCAGCAGAGTGATATCCAGGGCCGGGCCCACTTCAAACGTCGTATCCAAATCCTCCATAAAGGTGCGGGCGCAGTTTTTGCTGCTTTTGACCGGAACAGAACCATAAATGCTCACATCCAGCAGAATACGGTCGGTTTTAAAAACCTTTCCGGAAATTTTTTGCCTGTCCACCTTTATGATATCGCCGCGGTAAACAAAATATGGGTAAGGGAGAGCGTAAAAACTGCTTTCATCGGAGCCACGGTAGTCAGGCATATAAAGCAAACCCACACCCATGCCCAGTTCCCAAAGAGGCTTTTCCTCTTGTCCGAAACTGATTCCCGGCGGGGAAAAAAGAATCATCGCCATAATAATTGTTACCGCCCGTCGGAGATTCATCTTTTGCTCCAAAAATTAACCTCGCTGTAAAACAGATCCAGCCTATTTATCAAAAGGTACAAACTGTTCCTTTTTCGCGCCACACACCGGGCATTCGTCAGGCAACACTCCATCGGCAACATATCCGCAAATCTTACACACGTAATAATCCGTTTCCCTTTCTTCCATGAAGTGCGACATGGCCTGCTTGTAAAGTTTGGCGTGCGTTTCCTCCACATCCCTGCTCTGGCTGAAATGAACAACCGCTTCTTTCTCGCCCGCCGCTTCCGCGAGCTTTACAAATTTGTCATAGGCTACTTCCGCCACCTGCTTTTCCGATTCAAAACTTTCTGCCAGGTTTTCTTCGGTGCTTTTAATTTCTTTGAGCACGCGCAAAGCGCGCGCGCCGTGAATTTCTTCCGAAAAGGCAATCACGTTAAAGAGCTTGGCCATCTGTTTATACCCTTCGGCCTCAGCTTTCTGCGCGTACACTTTCAGGCGAAGAGCCGCCTTGGCTTCGCCCACATACGCCATATTCAGGGCACTACGAATTTTTTCGTCCATGCGCGTATCTCCTAATAATTTTTATTAACCAAATTATATGCTATTCCGGCGCAAATTCATCCTTGGACGTGCCGCACACCGGACAAGTCCAATCATCGGGCAAACCCTCAAACGCCGTACCGCGCGCTATCCCTCCGTCCGGATCGCCCTTATCCGGATCATAAACATAACCGCATATTCCACAAACATACTTCTTCATTTCTTCCTCCTGATTCTTTTCTCAGTTAGCACCCATTCTCTTTCTCAACTCCGCCGCTATCGTTTTGCCCAAATCATAACATATCTTCAACGCGCCTTCGTTGGGAGCGTTGCGCACAGATACAGACGGCGCCGCTATTTCCACTTTCATTTCTTTTAAAACCGCTTCCAGATCCCTGACGCCTTCGCCGCTCCAGCCAAAGGAACCAAAAGCCGCTCCGATAAGATTGGCCGGTTTCAGTCCTCTGAGATAGGTTGTCACGTCAGCCATTTGCGGCAGCATATTGTTGTTGAGCGTGGACGAACCGAGAATCAGCGCGCCGGCATCCAGTACCTCATAAGCCGCCTGACTGCGATGAAAATCATTCATGGAAACAAGACCGACCTTTACTCCCGCTTCCGCCAGGGATTCGCTGATTGCTCTGGCCATTTTTTCCGTGGAATGCCACATTGTGGCATAAAGCACAACGGCTTTATTCGTCGGTTTTTGCGCCGCCCACTTTTTATAAAGGTCAATAATCCATCCGAGCTGTTTGCGCCAGACGGGTCCGTGGTCAGGAGCAATAATTTTTATCTTCCAGTTTGTTGCCGCCACTTTTCCTAGCGTTTTGAGCACTATAGCCGAATAAGGCAATACGATGTTGGCATAATATGTGGCCGCTTCGTATTCCAGCAGGGACTGAGGAAGTTCATCGTCAAAGCGCTCCAGCGTGGCCAAATGCATGCCGAAAGCATCCTGAGAAAACAACAGCTCTTCTTCGGCCAGATAAGTGAACATGGAATCCGGCCAGTGAATCATGCGTGTTTCCATAAAAGTCAGACTCATGTTGCCCAAGCTCACTGTTTCTCCGTCCTTGACCGGAATGATTTCCTGTTGACCGTGATACAATTCCTTGAGCGTTTTCACGCCGATGGCGGACGCAAAAACTTTCTGCGGCTTAATCAAGTCGACTACTTCCATCAGGCACCCGCTGTGATCCATTTCGGAGTGGTTGGAAATGATGTACTTTATCTGCGAAGGGTCAATAACGGATTTTATACGGGAGAGCATTTCTTCTTTAAACGGCGCTTTAACGGCATCAATCAGCGTGACATCATCCGCCATAATCAGATACGCGTTGTAGGTGCTACCCTGCGGTGTGGTATAGCCATGAAAATCGCGAATCCTCCAGTCAATGGCACCTACCCAATAAACTTTATCAGTTACTTTTACTGCCGAATAAATATTTTTCATCTCCTCACCTCTAAATTTACTTTGGGATTCTAATGTTTCTAACCCGTGCGCGTCAATGGCAGTTTAAATCATTTTCGCGCCCGCGTCAAAAGCCACGAGATTTACGTCGCGTTTATCCGCGGCAACGCTTTTGTTTATCTCCCCCTCGAAAGCGTGCCGGTCAATCGGCAGCAGCTTCGTTTGCGCCAACGCGCCAATCATCACAATATTGCTCAAAACCGAATTCCCCATTTCCATCGCGACAGATGTCGCGTCAATCATCCAGCTTTTTGCCGTAAGTTTTTTAAAAATGCTTTTTATTTTTTGCTCGTGGGGATAATCGTAATCACCAGTAATCACCCCGATGGGATATACCACGCGGCTGTTGGACAGAACCGCAACACCGGGATTACCCCAGCGCGATAAAACACGCAGCGCTTCGGACGGCTCCAACGCCATAACAATATCCGCTTGACCAAAGGGAATCTGCGGACTCCAGGTTGATTTTTGGGAAACGCGCAGATGACTCATTACCGAGCCGCCGCGCTGTGACATGCCAAAAGTCTCCCCGATGGTCACGTAAAAACCTTTTGCCACCAGCATGTCCGCCAAAACACGTGAAGCCATGACATTGCCCTGCCCGCCAACGCCGGTTATAATAATATTCATCGGGTCTTTGGCCAAAAAAATTTTCACCTTGCAGCCACCTCCGTTTTTATAATCGCTTTTTGCGGGCAGATTAAGGCGCAGAAGCCGCAGCCGGCGCAGATTACTTCATCCACCACGGCTTTTCTTTTTGCTTTATCCCAGGTGAGCGCGGGACAGCGAAAGATTCTCGTGCACAAACGGTTACAGCCACATTCATCGCCCAAACATAATTTTTCGTTCACCTTTACTTCGTATTGTTTTTTGCCTTTTTTCTCGGGACTTAGCGCGCAGACCTGCTTCAGAATCAAAACTTTCAGATTGCCTTTTTTCTCGAGAAACGAGTTGAGTTTTTTCGTTGTCGCCTCCAAGTCAAACGGGTCGCTTGTTTCAACTTTGGCCCCGATGGCCGCGCAGATTTTGCCGATATCCACGGCGGGAACTGTTTCGTCCGTGGCGCTTAGCGTCAGCCCCGGATGCGGCTGAAAACCGGTCATCGCCGTTCCCGCGTTATCCATAACGACAAAAGTAATATCCGCCTGATGATGCCGCGCGTTAATAAGAGCGGGAAGAACAGCATGATAAAAAGTGGAATCGCCGCAGACGGAAAGCACGGGCTTATCAAAACCGAACATATCCAGCTTGGCAAAACCGCTGGCCAGCCCCGTGCCTGAACCCATGGAATGGAGCGTGTGCACGGTATGAAATCCGATGGCGGGAAAAAGCGCTGCCATCGCGTAACAACCTATATCGCCGCAGACAAAACCCTCACGCCCGTCGAGTTTGAGCGCCGTATTGATATCCCAGAAAGACGCACGGTGCGGACAGCCGGGACAGAAAGTCTGCTCGCGCGGCGGAATCACTGCGGCGACTCTTTGCAGCTCCCGCGCGTAAGATGCGGGCAGAGTTTTATATTTAACTTTCATGATTTTGGCCAGCTCCTGCGCCACCATGTCGGGATTGAGTTCGCCCACGGAGGGGAAAGTGCCGTCGATCTTTCCGTGAAAAGTTTTAGCGTCGATTTCTCTGGGATAACTCGCCGCCAGCACCTTGATATTTTCTTCCATAAACGGCAGCACTTCTTCCACCACCATTATTTTACTGGCCAGGCGCAGATATTTTTTCAGCAGTTTTTCCGGCAGCGGCCATGTGCAGCTGAGTTTCAGTATGCCCACACGTTTTTGCAGACCCAGCATGCTCACTGCTTCCCTGCTGTAAAGGAAACAGGCGCTACTGGTAATGATCAGAATCTGCGGTTTTGGTGGTCCGATATATTTGTTGAAAGGACTTTTTTCAAAAAGCTCTCCGGCTTTTTTTAATTTTTCCTGCTGGAGTTTGTGTTTGACGCCCACCGGCGTGCTGATTACCGGACCTTTGAGCGGATCCGTCAACGGCCCGTCATAAACAAAACGCGCCCGGGGAATTTTAGCGGGCAGTTTGCCGCAGATGACGTTGCCGCTTGCGTGCGACATGCGCGTGACCGAGCGCAGCATGACGATGTTATGTACTTTTTCGGAAAGCTCAAATGCCCATTTGGTCAAATCCTTGGCCTCCTGAAAATCGGCGGGCTCCAGCAGGGGCATCTCCAGCATTCGGGCGAAATAACGCGATTCTCCTTCGTTGACGCTGGAGAGAGCGCCCGGGTCTTCGCAGCTCACCAAAACAATTCCGCCGCGCGTGCCGGATGCCGTCAGGTGCAGGAGAAAATCGGAAGCCACGTTGACGCCGTTTTGCTTCATCACGCACATTGAGCGCAGGCCGGCAAAGGAAGCGGCGGCGGCCACTTCCACTGCCACTTTTTCGTTGGCGGACCACTCCACGTAAAGATTTCTTTGTCTGGCCACGGAAGCGAGATTTTCGATAACTTCCGACGAAGGCGTGCCCGGATAAGCGGCGGCGACATTCACGCCCGCTTCCAGCGCGCCGCGCGCGATGGCCTCGTTGCCCATGAATAAAACTTCTTTATTGGCCGCCGACAATAATTTGTTCATTCTTTCAACCTGCTTTTAAAATTTTCCTCACCATTGCGTCGCGGCTATCCAGATACAAAAGATTTTTTGCCGAACCGCTTTTACGCACGATATTTTTCAGCGCGTTTTTCTTTTTATCCATTGCCGCGACTTTAAGCTGCCGCAAGCTTTTCACGGGCGCTTCCTTTATCTCCAATACGCCACGTTTTACCGCCAGATCAACCAACTCCCTGCCCTTTTGCGTGCGGACAATCAACTGATTCCAGCCGCGCTGCTCGTCAACTGTACCGGCGAAGCGCGCCGCCCCGACGGACACGTCGGCATATTCCGCTGTGCTGTCCGTGCAATAATTACATGCTTCGCGGATGCAGACCTGCGCCTCGTTAAACGGAATTTCTTTAACGCCCCTTCGCGTGTAGAGTTCCAGAATGTTTTTCCCCGCGGGAATATCCATGCGTTTTATCTCCTCCCGCTTTACGCTTTTTTCCGCCAACAGCGCGGAAAATTTTTCCGCGGATAACACCCAGCCGCAATAAAGGCCAATAACAAACTGCAAGTGATCAATTTTTGGCGCCTCTTCTTTATCTCTGTTTAATTTCATTTTGGCCAAAGCCAGCGCCTGACAGGGCGTGGCCACGACACCGGCATTCGCGTTTTCCTGCCGGACAAACTGATTAAAAGCCGCCGCCATCGGCGAGACAATGAATTTAGCACCTGCGTTTTTTCGCAGCATGCTTTTATCACTTGCCGCCGTACCATGGCGCAAATATTGCTCATCCGACGAAACAAGCGCGGCATCAATCCACCCTTCCACCAACGCCAATTCCATCAGCGCCGTAACCGTGCCGCCGTGCTGGGCAACAGCGCGAATTTCGGGATCCGCCGCGCGGGTTAAATAATAGGTCTTCACTGCGCCTATTTCCGGCGTCAAATCTTTCGCATCAAAAAGAAGCTCCCTTAAGCGGCTCAAATCGGCAGGCGTACGCGGACAGTAGGCATAGCATTTGCCATCGGTCAAATCGCAGTAATGCAATTGAACCGTACGGTCATTATATATTGTCTGATAGGGGCAAAGGTTCACGCAGGCGCCGCAGCCGGTGCATAATTTGGCATCCAGCACGTTATTTTTCAATAATTTCTGGCTACTTAGCTTTTTTGACATCAAAACTCCAACAGGGAAATGAGCTGCTTTTATATAACATTAGCGCCGGCGAGGCAAGACAAGGATAAAAGTTGTAAAAAACGGCGGAAAACGCTAATATATTACCTAAAGAACACCGGGGGAGCAGACTTATGAAAAAAACCATAACCGTAATCATTTTGCTTTTGTTTGCCATAACTGCCTGCGCGCCGACGCAGAGTTCTCGCTACCGCGAGGGTTCCAACGTCGGGCAGGAAGTAAATATTACCGTTGCTGACGAAAAGCGCCTAACGCAGGAAGCTCTGCCGAAAATGCTTAAGGATTATCCTCCGGCCAAAAGCGAGCAGTTGCAGAAATATGTTTCCAAAATCGGGATGAAAATCGTTCGGGCAAATAACCTGGAAGGCAATCCTTATGACTATACCTTTACCGTGGTGGACGTTGTTGATGTAAATGCATTCGCCATGCCCGCGGGAACAATCTTTGTCACCATGCCGCTCATTGCCATGACCTCCAGCGAGGCGGAACTGGCCGGCGTTATTTCGCATGAAATCGGTCATGTTGTCGCCCGGCACGCCGCGGAAAGAATGTACATCATGGAAAAAGAAAACAACAAAACATGGCTATACGCGGGCGGCGGCGCGGTACTGGGCGCAGCCGCTGGTCTGGGCCTTGGTCTGCTGATTTGCGGTAAAGACGATACCGCTTGCCTGGTAAAGGCGGCGGCGCTCGGCGGAGTCGTTGGGGTGGGCGGCGGTTTACTGGCTCAGAATTACAAATTTCTGGTAAATTCCCGTGAAGACGAAATGGAAGCAGACCGCATCGGGTTTAAATATGCCGTCAATGCCGGATACGATAAAAACGAGGTGGGCCGGTTTTACGAACGGCTTCTGGAAATAGAAAAGAAATCCAAACAATCCGGTGATGCCCTTTCTAAAAGTCTGTCTGACGCTTTCAGCACACATCCGCCCAGCGAAGAAAGAGTAAAGCAAATGAAGGAACTGGCCGAACAAAGTCCAGCGAAAAAAGGCATTGTCAGCACAGAGGAGTTTACAAAAAACAGGCAACTCGCCGCGAGTTTGCAGAAGAAAAAGAAATAGAAAAAGCCAAATATTTCCCGCAGAAAAACGCAAGTATTATGCAGAAGATCGTCGTATTTATCTTTATCATTGCCGGGATGATTTTGCCGCTTCTGGAAGGATGCGGACACAGCACCATCATCAAGAGGCACGAAGTAGCTGATATTCCGGATATACCATTCACGCGCATCATCAAATTGTATAATCCTGAAGGCACTCCTGACAAGACTCTTGCCGGATTAGTTTTTATCATGGGAGACGCAAAAATCTGCACGGATTACCCGCGCGAAGAAAACATAAAAAACCTTGAAGAACTAGACATGGTGGAGAAGCAGACCTATAAATACTTCAACAATTATGTCATTAAGGCAGGCGACCAGATTTTCGGCTATGTAGCCGTCCCCATAGATTACAGAATGAATATTTGGGAAAATTTAAAAGACGAAAAATGCCGATATAAAGTTCAGATTATCGAACCGGAAAAGATAAAAGGAAATAACGGCATAGGTACAGGCTTCGGTCCCGGACCCGGGGGTGGAATATAATTTTCTTTTACTTATTTAAAGTTTAGTCTCGTTTTCGAATTATTGCTTCAACAATATATTCTTTTATCCTCGTTAAAAACATTGTAAAAAAGCGAATTATTTGTAGAACTACAAACTAATTATAATACTCCTCCAAAAGCTGGAAGTATACGATCGAGATGGAGTGAGGGTATATCCCAAAAAGTAAATAAGCCCCGCCGCGCCTGGCGACTTCAAAGCCAGAATTGCTCTAAAAGCCTTCTGAAAAAAGAGAAAAACCATGTCTTGGCTTTCGAACGAGTGTGGAATTGGAACGGGTTTAAAATGTTTAAAACCACTTCAGTTTAAAAATTTAACCTGGACAAAAATTATTTCTTAAATGAGCATATTTTCTGTCTTGATAATGGGGCAGGGTTCAAACGGCTTGCTTCTCCTCAAACAAAAATCATCTTTTAGCTCTTTCAGTAATCTCACTTTCAAAGTGACTCAATTTATCACGACCGGAGACAACTAGCTTATTCATAGTGACTTGAGTGTTTTGGGACTACCCGGGACTACCCCCCGGAAGTTGTGCCAGAGTTAATTAGAGTGTAGAATAAAAAGCACTTTAAGGAGGCACAGATGAAGAAGCGATTTACAGAGGAGCAGATCATCGGTATTTTGCAGGAGGCGGAGATAGGGGCGAAGGTAATGGATGTATGCCGTAAGCACGGGATCAGCGATGCGACAT
>Ga0255343_1000678_pt1 | contig 51527 bp, 35 predicted proteins | sample wastewater_treat_4_FD_192413 | JGI IMG/M metagenome (GOLD analysis project Ga0255343, IMG submission 192413) | Wastewater microbial communities from Lulu Island WWTP, Vancouver, Canada - plant16 | ecosystem: Engineered > WWTP > Wastewater > Unclassified | place: Canada: Vancouver, British... | reverse complement strand
TCATCGTGTTCCCTGGGGATCCGACTACTCCCGACGCTGTATTTCCCAACAACGTGTTTGGGACTGCCCCTGGGACGTTTATCGTTGGAAAAATGCGCCATCCTGTGCGCCAAGTTGAGGCAACTCGGCAGGACATTCGCTCATTTTTTACTGACATAATGGGCTACAACCAGTACGACATGTCCGGACGTGACGACTTGGTGGCTGAACTTACAGGGTCCTTGATCATCGATCACATCCGCAAGATCGGTTATGTCGGCCTGACTGAGCGGTGCGACCTGGAAGGTGCAAAGGCCATGCATGAGGCCTTTGGCCTGCGTCTGACCTTTGCCTTTGATTTGGCTGAAGGTGAGTACCACACCAACGTGGTGTTTACTATGCTGGCTGGACGTGGCGCCATTTTGTCAGCTGACGGCTACAAGGATCCTGAGGTACCAAAGGCAATCGCCAAGGCTTATGACAATAAAGTCATTTGGTTAACACCACAGCAAAAGGCCGCGTTTGCTGGAAACGGAATCACCCTGACAGAAGATAGAGTCTGGCTAAGCACAGCAGCAGTCAATTCGTTGACCAAGGAACAAATGGACCAATTCGCGAAGTACGGCTTTAAAGTCGGCCACGTTGATTTATCTGAAATAGAAAAAGCAGGTGGAAGTCTGAGGTGCTGTGTTGCCGAAATCTTTTAATTAATTCCAGCACTTAAAACATCTTTTATCGCATCAAAAGCCCACTGTTACTGAATCTCTTTTGGTCCTGGGACAATAAACATTTTGTCCTCTAAGGACTCCTCGTCTGTAGCGGCTGCCTGCGATTCAGAACCCCGCCATCCTTTAAACGCATCGATTGCCAATGCTTGGTCCCCTGTGGTTTCAGTCGGCGCCCACCCTGTAGTCATTTGATCCTGCAGGGCCCACATCTCCTGCTTTAGCTTGGCACGACGTTTTTTGCGCCTGTAGACAAACAAAAACAGCAGAGTTATCGCCAACCATATCGCAGCGGCACTTGTCAGCACCACTATCAAGCTATCAATCCGACTAAACGAAGATTTAAAATCCTCAAAGGCCTCTTCTGGATAGACTCCAAATGCACGATGAAAGGCCGCTTCAAACGGCTCACCATTGCGCAAGAACTTGATAGTATTAGCTATTCCCTCACCAGATGAGACGCGGTTTAGATATCTGAAAAACAGCATCGATTGGGAATATGCCAGATGTACCTGAGCGCCAGAACTTGGGAAACCGTTTGTAATCTCGGCCAAGGGAATAAACGACTTGGTTAAGCTGGCATCCATGGACGACCTCAGACGATCAGCCACGCTTTCATCGGCGACAAGCATGGCAAACCCTTCATGAAACCAGCGCGGGACCTGACGCCCTTCAAGCGCTGAGTCCAGGTATATGTGGGCAAGTTCATGGACGAACGTGTCACGAACCTTAAAAACCTCGTTTCCTCGCGCTGACATGACTATTTTGTCCATGTGCGACATGGCAATACCAGCGACCCAACCCTTGATTGGCCGTGACGTACCCACCATTTCACTCATGGATTCATCGTCGGAAGCAATTGCAACCTCGATCACCCTTGGGTCATCAATGCCTAAGACACCTAAAACATAGCGACGCTTTGATTCTGCATCACGCTCAAGCCACTCTACGACGTGCTTTGCCCCTGGAGCAGGGTTAAACACAAAATGAGGGTTTTTCTGGGCGTACGCCAAACCCGAGGTAAACAAAAGCACTGCTGCCATGACTGGAACTATTTGCAAATTATTCATGGTCGTTTTGGGCGTTAAGGACGTTGCCAGAAAAAGCGCCCGCGTGAAGCCCCAACCTCCAACAAGAAGCCAAAGTTAAACTTGATACGACCAGACTCATCCGCAAGGCCTGCAGGTGGATTTAGAAACGGGCCAGCCTCCCGAAAAGCCCGTAAGGCCTCGTCATCTAGGAATGACAGCCCTGATTGGCGCACAATCTCCAACCTGCTAATCGCCCCCTTGGCGTCCAGTTCCACGGCAACCACAGTCAGCCTATCCTTTTTGCCGTATACCTCACCGGTTGGGTCTCGCGATGCATAAAGGTCACCAGGAGACCAAGTTCCCCTGACGCCGTTTTTAACCCTTTGGAAAAAGTCCCAATATCTGAAGCTTCTGGAATTAACCATTGTAGTTTCGCCCTCGTCGGTCACCCCAAGAAGCGCATCATCTGAACCTGATGGACCACCAGTACCATAACTGCCACCATCGCCACGCCCCATCCGACCAGCAAAACCACCTCCAGCCCCTAGTGATGGGACCATCAACCTGCCAAGGGCGGCCATATCTATTTTGCCCGCCGCGGCCTTTTCCCCCTTTAGCACGGTTTCTTGGGCATCAGGAAGCTGGCCCTCACCCGCCTTTTTTCCAGCCCCAGCGACCGCGTCGCCATCAGTCCCTTCATCACCTGGCGCCACTTTTGCACCCGGACGCGCCCTATCACCCGGCGCCCCAGGCTTACCGGGGCTAGCCGCCGGCCTGCCCCTATGGCGCGACCGCTGTTCCTTTTTTACTTTGGTGTCATATTTGCTTAAAAAGCGGGCATGTTCCGGAACTTCTTCGACGGCAGGCTTTGGGATGTCTACAATCTGCCCGTCCGCCACTTCCTGTCTGGCCTTTTTGGCTTGCTCAGCCTCGGCCTTCTCCTTGGCCTCCTGGGCACGCTCCAGCACCCTCAAGCGGACTGCCTGCTTGGCCTCTTGTTCAACTTTGGCAGGTGGAGGTTCAACATTAAGCAGCAGTACAAATAAAAGCAGGTGGAGCAATGCTGAAACGGCAATGCCCCATACAATCTGTCGAGAGCTAGATTTGTCGCGCATCTCGATCATCCTGGCAGCTATTGAGCCTCATCAGGCAAGTGCTCAAGGGCCGCCGCAAAGTTTTTCACACCCAGTCCCCTTAAAGTATCAATTAGGCCCATCACCTGCCCATATTCTACAGTCCGGTCTGCATCAATAACGGCCATGGCAGACGGATTTTCTTCCAAAATCGCGGGTATTCGCGCCTTAATCTGGTCGATATCCATAATCTCGTCATTCAACATGAACTGGCCATCAGAAGAAACTCGAAAAGCCAAGGAACTTTCAGCAAGTTCATCACCAGTACTACCTTCTGGCAACTGCACCTCAAACCCCTTTCGAGTTATATAAGTTGCTGTAACCATGAATATAATCAACAAAACCAACATAACGTCGACCATCGGCGTCACGTTGATCTCAGTAATCATTCTACGTTTTTCCAGCCCCACAATAGCTTCTCCGCAAACACGGCAATCATACTATCTATTCGATTACTCAATGGTCAAGGTCTTGGCTAAAACAGGTCCTATCTCGTACCCTAAGACACTCACTCAAATTGCTTTGCCCATGTAGACTGCTTTCTCGATAATGGAGTACACTAGTGAAGGTGGAGCAGTGAGCATTAGGGTTTTCGGCGTGTTAGAAGGAGGCTTTATGAATCTTATCACTGCAGAATGGCGGTTTTTGACCCTTGCGATCACTGTTCTCGGCGCGGCGCTCTTTTTGGGGTGTGACGCTGTTGGACAGGGGGAAGAACCGGACGGGGATGCTAATTCGAGGCAGGTTGACGCGGTCGTCGAAGCTCCTCCACTTGAGGGAGGTTCCAACAACGCCGAGGACCGAGTTGACCTTGATTCAACTGGGAATCTACGACGTACAAACCCTGAGGTGAGCTTGGAGGATCCCAAGCCATCAGATGCCTCGCAGGATGATGCGGACGAGCCTGAGTCTGACCCTTTGGATCCTGAAACACCGGCGGATACCTCGACTGACGATGGGGACGTTGAAAGGCTTTGTGAAAAGACTGAGTGTTGTTTCGACGTGGCCATAGATCCGGCCCCCGTCTCGCTCTCGCCCTTCCAGATTCAGCGGGTGACCGAGTCGGCTTACCCAGTGCCAGATGGGGTTCCTCTGGAGAGTGACCTTCTACTAATCAGGGCAAAGTGGCGCGACGTCTTCGCGGATCCTTCGAGTGGGGTCTGTCAAACGCCCTGTGGTGGACACTGTGTGCCGTCGGGGGGAAAGGTTTATTTGGTGGACACTCGGACCGACGCGGTACGGTTCGTAGGGGACGAGGACACCGAGACCTGGAAGAGCTGGGGGCCAGCTATTGTTCACACTCCCACCATCTATGGGTATGAAGTGGAGCTTGATGACGGGAAGCTGTACTACTTCAATTCAACGGACAACGCATGGCAAGAGCCGGCTGCGGGCAACGGGACAGTACGCCCCTGGGCGGTATGTTTTCTGACGGTGGGGCGAAACGGTCGCTGCATTCATTTCCCACTTACAGCCGATCCAGGCCCGTGCCCCCTAGATGTGCCAGAGTACTTGATGTCTGGTGGCCAATGCCCCACTTTCTAAATGAACCCCTAAGAACCTTCACATCAAGCAAAGCATCAGCAACGTGGTGCCAATACCTAGGACAAGGTTACTGCTCTACTTGATCTCTCAAATCAAGCAAAACCTGAATGTACTCGTCAGGTAGGTCGGCGTGTATGTCGTGGGCAGACTTAAAGTCCCCTATATATTTGCCATTTGGTATTAAATCCACAACTCTTTGAGCATCTATTTCGTCCATAGCGGCTAGAAGAACGTCGTTTCCATCGTAATATCCGGGTGCAGTTACCTCATTAGGTGCTACATGCATCACAACTGTAGGCGACTTGATGCTTTTCAGGGTTTCTTCTTGGTCAAATCCAGCAAACCATGAAAAATCATAAAAAGTCACTCCGAATCTCAAATCATAATTGCCTGACCCGTCCTGCATATTCGCATTCAAGGCATAAAGGGCGTTTATCCCAAGCTTGGGTGGGTAGTACCATATTTTGGGTATTTCCCCGGGATGTTTATCCAAATACCTCAATGCCGGGGCTTTTACCAACTGATTCCAGGCTTGTGGATGCTGGGCGTCAAAGACTTCCTGCATGTAGTCATTTTCTAGCGAAAACTGCATGAATGTATCTATCTCACTTTGATTCAGATAGTCATACATGTTCTTAAACCCTAGCCACGCAATTGTTTTTTCCGCCCTTCCAGGTAGGGTTGAAAAGAAAGGACCATCCTCCAAAACAGTCGCAATGATGTGGTCAGGTCTGTTGGCAGAAACATAAGCGGCAAGCAATGCTCCCGAGGAGTGCCCCGAAATATAGACCTTGTCCTTAATCACGTTTTCGATGAACCATATTATGTCGTTTCCTATTGTGACCGCGTTGTATTTATCGCGTTGTATTTATCAGGATTCTTGGATGATTTTCCGTGCCCATAGTAGTCAAGGGCGTAAACATGAAAATGTTCTGATAGCCTTGGCAGTACTTTTGCGTAATCGTAGCAGTCGACCTGTTGCCCATGAAGTAAAAGGAGTTTTGGTCCGTTGTTTGGGCCCTCAATGTAATAAATCTCCAAACCACCTTCTAACCTGGCCATGTCTTCGGTAAAACCTAGTTTGTATCCACTTTCTTCTAAAAAACTTGCGTTTAGGTAGTCGAAATTCAAATTCCTGTACGCAAAAACGCAAACGGCCATTGTTACTGCTAGAGCGACTATTCCAACTGCTACGGCGAGCTTAAACTTCATAGCTTTCGTCGATTTTGCCAAAACAGCACCTTCAAAGCCGACATCAGAGTTGATCAGCTTTAATGTTCCTTTCTTCTACGTAAGGATCGATGCATCTTTAAAACCTCGCCAAAGGCTATTTGGCGATCAAATGCCTCTGCTATGCTGTATCCTTCTAGCTGTACCAAAAACGCCCTGATGATTCCGGCGTGTGTTACCACCAAAACGTTTTGTGATTCAACGTTTGGCAAATCAGCAATGAAGTCGTCAACTCGTTTTGTCATTTGTACGTAGGATTCGCCTTGTGGGGTCGGCACATTGACGTAATCGTCAAACCATCGTTTTCCAGCCTCTTGGGCGTAGATGTCGTCCCATTTTACCCTTTCCCACTTGCCAAAACTGTATTCTGTTATGCGCTTGTCTATGATGACGTTTTTTGAAAATGCTTCTGCCAAACGCGTGCATCGCGTGAGCGGGCTGCTGTAGACCTTGCTAAAGGCCACCCCTTCTAGCTGTTTTTTTACAGCCTCCAACTCCTGCTCAAAGCTGTCAGCAAGCCCAACATCTGTATTGCCGTAACAAATGCCTTTTGGCATGGAAACGCTGGTATGACGAAGCAAATATAAGGCCACAGCTGGATAAGACCCTTAAAGAAGGCGACCCATTATACCCACACAGCGATGGCTGCATATGCTAGATAGAAGGCTATTTCGTTGAATTGCTGCATGGCTCCCAATACATCACCGGTAAAGCCACCAATTCTTTTTTCGATGTATCGCTTCAAGACTATGTAAATCAAGGCGAATATGGGGAGAATTGCTAACATTATTTTCCAATTCAAAAAAACCAAAGGAACGGCTGCCAAAACTGCAGCAATAACTATCGTCGCAGTATCAGGCTTGCGTCGAGTATGCCCCGCCTTGCTGTTTTCGACGCGTGCGTATTGCGAGTTTCTGATCATCAAAATGGGGGTAAACCTGCTTGTGGAGTGAGCCGCCACCAGCACCCAGGGAAGCTGTGACGACGATATAGAAACAAAAAGCGAAAACTTAAGTAAAAACGCCAGGATCAAAGCCATGACGCCGTACGCTCCAGAACGGCTATCCTTCATTATTTCCAGGATTCTTTCTTTGGTATAGCCACCTCCAAAACCATCGAAAAAGTCAGCAAAACCGTCCTCGTGCAAGGCCCCTGTCGCAAGGATCATTGCTGCCAAAGCTGCAACGGCCGCAACTGATTGTGGAAGACGCAAGGCCAAAGCAAATAAGGCAAAAACCACCGCCGCCAAACCACCAACAATAATTCCCACCAAAGGAAAGTAGCGTAATGCCGGCGTAAGTTTTTCCTCGCAAAAATCAATCTGCCCCACCGGAATGCGAGAATAGTACTGTAAGGCGTGAAGAAATAAACTAAATTCCTGCTTCATGCTTTCTATCAATTTGCTCATCACAAACTTCTGCTTCGTCGAAGCTTGCCATTTGGTTCAAGAAATTAACCGCAGATTCCAAAATTGGGTAGGCAACCGCAACGCCTGTGCCTTCGCCCAAACGTAAATCAAGGTGCAGTATCGGGTCGGCCTTCATGTATTCAAGCATGTGGCGGTGTCCTGGCTCGTTGGATGAGTGGCAATAGATAACATTATCCAACACATCGGGCTGCATGTTGTAGGCCGCCAAAAAGCCGGAAGTTGCGATAAACCCGTCTGCCAGAATCGTCATATTCAATCGTCTGGCCTCTATAACCCCACCACAAATCATGGCTATTTCCAGTCCGCCAAACGTTGCCAGCGTTTCAATTGGCGTTTTTGGGTCATATTTTTCAGCTACTTGGCTCAAAATCCGACATTTGCGTTCCATTCCGTCGGCCTTAAGCCCGGTACCAGGTCCAACACAATCGCGAAGTGGTATGCCCGCGATTTTATGTAGTAACAACGACGCTGACGACGTGTTACCGATGCCCATTTCACCAAATCCTATTACATTGCAGCCTCGATTAAACTCCTCTTGCACACACTGCGCACCGGTTTCAATCGCCTTTTGACATAGTTCGATTGACATTGCTGGTGCGTGCATCATGTTTTGCGTGCCACGAGCCAACTTGTGATTCTCAACGTTTGTGCCTTCAGGAAAGTCGTAATCAACACCAGCATCAATGACTCTAAGGTGGATGCCGTGTTGGCGTGTGAACACATTTATTCCAGCACCACCTTGCACAAAATTCATGACCATTTGCCAGGTAACTTCTTTGGAATAAGCGCTGACACCTTCATCGACTATGCCGTGGTCGGCAGCAAAAGTCAGAATTGCGGGTTTTCTTAACTCGGGTGTCGAGCTGTTTTGGATTATGCCAATTTTCAAAGCCAATTCTTCTAATTTCCCCAGAGATCCCAAGGGCTTGGTCCGGGTGTCTATTTTCCTTTGCAATTCTTGTCTTATCATTTCCTGCACCCTTAAAAAATCAGCAGAAGCAGCTAATCAAGCCTCAGATTGGGGCCATTCTAATTGGCTTTTGAATAAAGACAAGGTTGCAAGGACGCGAAAGCGCCACCGTCTAATTGATGTCAAAGGTTCACAATTATGGCTATGATCCTGGGATAAATTGAGAAAATTCCTGAACTGGTCAAGAATAGGCACCTTGGGCGTTGTCGGCAAAAGTTTATTTTTGAGCGTGTGATGATAGGTAAATTTGGTTCCGCTTTAGGTGTGATTTTCAGAGGTGTTGGGCAAGTAATGCTTCAAGAAAATGCTTTGACTGGTCTGCTGTTGCTGGTCGGCATTTTTTATGGCTCGATTTCCATGGGCCTTGCAGCGCTTTTGGCCACTGTTTGTGGCTCACTGACCGCTCGTGCACTTGGCTTTGGTAATGCCAACTTGCGCAAGGGGCTGTATGGGTTTAGCGCCGCACTGGTCGGAGTGGCGGTGATGCTTTTCTTGCGGCCGTCGCTTGTCGCTTGGGCCATTGTGATTGTTGGCGCTGCGTTAGCGGCCGTCCTCCAGCACCTTTTCATAAAGCTCAAAATCCCGGCGTTCACCCTGCCGTTTGTTTTGGTGACGTGGCTCATCCTCTTTGTTTGCAGAACTTTTTGCGCCGATCTGTTGGCTGTCCCGACGCCAGCTTTGGCTAACTCGTGGGATTCCTTGGCTGACGGCTTTAAAGGCTTTGGTCAGGTGATTTTTCAGCCAAGCCTAGTGTCAGGTTTGCTTTTCTTTTTGGCAGTGTTTATAAGTTCGCCCATAGCAGCGCTGTACGGTCTTTTTGGTGCCATTGTATCTGCAATGTTGGCCTTTGCCTTCGCGGCACCCATCACAGATATAAACCTTGGCATCTATGGATTCAACGCGGTCCTTTGTTCGCTGGTATTTGCTGGAAATCGTGTAAGGGACGGCTTTTGGGTCTTGATCGCGGTACTGCTGTCGCTTGCCATAAGCCTGCTGATGATGCGTTTGCAGTTAACACAACTGACCTTCCCGTTTGTGCTTGCCACTTGGATTACCTTGTTGCTTAAGCGACTGCTGCCGAAGTCATAAGGGACGTTTAATTCAACCCAAAAAACCGGCTGGCTAGGTTGCCGACACCCGTTTAATCCTATAACATCCGTATTTCAGACAGGAGAAACCTGATTTAGGCAGACACTGATAAATACAGGTTTTTAGACTGGAGGGATATAACATGAATCGAACAACCTTTTGGAAGCTATATTTTGTGACAATTCTTAGCGTTCCAATCTTGGCAGTGTCCTGTGCATCTTCAAGCGACACCCCCACCGACCTGCCAGATTCTGTGTCCGATGTTGGGCAGGATACAAACGATAAGGATGTGCCGACGGGCGACGCGGATGTGACGGATGACACAGTGGCGCCGGGTGACATAAGCCCCGCGGATGCTACTGACGACACAGATTTAACAGGAGACGCGGATGTGGCCGATGATGCTGATGTGACGGGCGACAATGAAACGATTGACGATACAGATGACGGCTTCACAGACGATCAGCTGGACAAGTGCCTGACTTGTGCTCCTGGCGATCAGGTCCTGCCACATCTAGCCGTAAGTGGGTCCTCAAACGTTTGGCTATCCTGGTTTTCATCCACCAGCACAGGCTTCGACATGTACTTGCAGCTGATGGATAAGGACGGTAAGCCAAAACTTGACGCCAATGGCTTATTGGTCAGCGACCACCCGTCCGCAACTTGGGTCATGGACTATGGGCTTGCATCCGACAATGAAGGCAACGCCATACTTGCCTTTAGCGACATGCGCGTCGCAAACCGCCTGACGCTTCGTGCTTACAAGATTGCTCCTGAAGGAACATTCATGTGGGGCGATGACGGCATCGCGCTTTCGCTTGGGTCGGGCGAAGACATGTCTCCCACTTTGGTTGTGGCTAGCGACGGCGATGCGGTCGTGGCCTGGACTGAAAACGATGATAGGGCTGAAACTAGTATCATCCGTGTTCAGCGCATTGCCCCTGACGGAACCTTGCGGTGGCCTGAAGGGAAGACACTTACCCCCGACAATGAAAACCTGTTTGTGCGGCCCCAAGTGGTCGCCGCACCAGACGGCGGATTCATCGTTATGTGGGTGGAGACTCCAGACATGATGAGCACCGACCGAGTCATTTGGGCCCAGAAATTTGCAGCGGATGGAAGCGCCTTGTGGGACGATCCGGTAACAGTCAGTAATTCCATGGGCATCGCCTTCTATCACGCACCACTGATGGTCGCCGATGCTAGTGGCGGAGCCTTCGTGGCTTGGTTTGGGGTGGGGCAATCCGAACTCAAGGGATTCATCCAACACGTGGATTCAACAGGAGCTTTGACCATGGGGGCAGAGGGAGCCGCTTTTTCCACATCCGAAACCACCAACCAAATCATCAGTGGTTTAGTCTTCGTACCTGAAACTGGCGGGGCTGTGGTTTCCTGGAAGGAAACGTCATTAAATCAAGATGATTGCGGCCTATATCTGCAAGCGTTTAGCGCGACCGGAACACGGCTATGGGCTGACGAAGGACTGGCCTTGGTGCCACGAACCGACACACAGGTACTGGCTGGTGCGCTGAAAGCCCACGGACAAAGCGTCATCGTGCTTTACGGGGAATGGATCTACGAAAACATCTTGGATGCTCAGATGGCGGTCGCACAAGTACCTCTTGTCGCCGAGCCTGAACCGGTTTCAACCGTGTTATGTAATCACGTAACCAGCAAGGACCATGCAACTGGAAGCGACCTTGTAAACAACGGCTTTTGGTTTGCATGGGAGGAGGTAGGGGCCAGCGAAGAAAAAGACATCTACGGCGCTTTCTGGTCGCCCACAGCCCCCTGATCTGATATAATTGGACGACTTTCATTGAACGGAAATAACATGGAAACCCCTGTACCCGAAGAAGAAAGCGTCCAACAAATCAACTACAACAAGCTGTTCGACGGCATTCGTGGTTTCAAGGCCAACGAACACATTCCACGTCAAGAGTTTTATGCTGAGTTGAGCAAGCACCAGAATCCGCACACCCTGTTTATTGGCTGCTCCGATTCGCGTGTTATTCCAAATCTTGTCACCAGAACAATCCCTGGTGAACTGTTTGTGGTGCGCAACATAGGCAATTTTGTGCCCTTTTATGACAGGCGTTCCGAGACTTTTGTGGCCACCTCGGCGGTAATCGAGTATGCCGTCAAGCAGCTGCAAGTAACCAATATAGTAGTCTGTGGGCACTCGAACTGTGGTGGTTGTGCCGCGCTTTACAACAGCGATAAGGACATGAGGCAGCTACCACACACCAAAAAGTGGCTTGAGCTTGCAGCACCTGTAAAAAAGATCGTCGAAGAAAAGATAGCCAAAAAGATAATTTCCATCGAAGAACGCGGCCCATACACCGAAAAAATGAACGTGGTTGTACAAATTAGCCACCTGATGAAATACCCATACATTCGCAAACTTGTAAAACAAGGCGAGCTAACTGTAATGGGCTGGTACTACGACATTGAAACAGGTGAAATCTACAGTTACGACAAGGAACTTAAAAGGTTTATTAGGGTGGAGTAGTTAGGACGGGGCAAAAAACTTTGGTTAGGCATCTGGAGTGATGCATACCTTAGTTTCGGGGTCGCACTTCGCACCTGCCCCTTCACAATCAGCAGCTTCCGCTAAACTGCCATCAGTGCAGATCCGAATTTGGTCGCCGACACACACGTTTTCGGTGCAGTCTGTGCAATCTATTGCGTCACCCTCTACAGAGCCGCAGACCTTTCCATCTGCACACTCAGTTGGAAGTGCCAAGACGCCATCGTTTCCACACAATTGAATCTTGGTCACATCATCATCAACACAGGCATTATCCTCACATTCTGGAACACAAACCTTCTCTAAGGGATCACACACAAAAGCAACCCCCGGATATTCCTCCTCATTGGTTTCACAAACGACAGCTTCTGCCAAAACGCCAGTGTCTGTGTCACAAATGCGAATCTTAGTTACATCTTCAGCATCGCACACGTTTTCAGTGCAATCCTCAACAACTTCCTTACAGGCGGTGCCTTCCTCGTTGCACTCCTTGGGATCGCAGTCAGTCACGGCCGGGGCCTCGCCCTCTACGCAGGTGGTTAAAACGCCATCTTCGCAAGAAGTCTTGGTCTCGGTGCATGTCTCCACTACTTCTTTGCACCCAGTGCCTTCCTCGTTGCACTCCTTGGGATCGCAGTCGGATACGACTGGGTCCTTATCCTTCTCACACACCGTCAAAACGCCATCTTCGCAAGAAGTCTTGGTCTCGACGCATTTGTCGGTAGCAACTACTTTGCAGCCTGTGCCTTCAGCATTGCACTCCTTGGGGTCGCAGTCAGTCACGGCCGGGGCCTCGCCCTCTACGCAGGTGGTTAAAACGCCATCTTCGCAAGAAGTCTTGGTCTCGGTGCATGTCTCCACTACTTCTTTGCACCCAGTGCCTTCCTCGTTGCACTCCTTGGGATCGCAGTCGGATACGACTGGGTCCTTATCCTTCTCACACACCGTCAAAACGCCATCTTCGCAAGAAGTCTTGGTCTCGACGCATTTGTCGGTAGCAACTACTTTGCAGCCTGTGCCTTCAGCATTGCACTCCTTGGGGTCGCAGTCAGTCACAGCCGGGTCCTTACCTTCCTCGCACACGGTTAAAACGCCATCTGTGCAAGAAGTCTTAGTCTCGGTGCACTTTTCTGTGACAACTTCCTTACAGGCAGTTCCAGCTTCGTTGCACTCACCTGACGCACAGTCAGTCCTAACAGGGTCCTTGTCTTGTTCACATGTCACCAACACGCCATCTATACATGTGGTGGAATTGATGAGACATTTGCCGTCGGCTGGGTCGACGGGGTCATCACCACAGGCAAATGTGCCTAGTGATATGCCAAACACGACGATAAAAAGTAGTAAACGTTTCATGATCAAAACCTCCAATAACAAGTTAAAAACGATTGACCATCGCAGAAAGTCTATGAATCGGAAAAGCGCTTTGCAAATCCACGACAAAAAAAGTCGCATTTCTCCAGAATAACAGTCGTCGGAAGCGAGGTTCGGTATGAAAATTATCTAATGATTTTCACCCAAAAACTTGAAGATTCTCAGTGACTTATCAACGCGAGCCGCCCACGCGGCCTCATTGTGTAGAGCACCTGGTTCGTGCCAATGATATAAATCCTTTTGATATTCATATCCCATCGCCGCCAAGGCATCAGCGAATGCTCTGGTGGCACAATAGTTGTCGCGCTCGTTTTCGTCCTCATGGGCGTCTTGTGGGCCTGTAGAGCAACCTGAGCCCTCACCGCCGCCAGAATCAACGTAGACAATAAAGTCGCGTTTCCCAACCTCGACGTACAGTTGTTGCATTGTTGGTTGGTCTAATTCAAATCGCCCCCAAGCCAAAGTTCCTGAAAGAGAGGCTGCAAATGCATAGTCGTCAGGGTACAGGTGGGCTATGTAAAGGCTAATTAGACCTCCTAAAGATGACCCCATAAGACCGCGTAAGTCCTTGGTAGCAAAGTGGCTTTCAACAAACGGACGCACATCTTTTTGGATAAAATCAGCGTAAGCGTCGCCTTTGGCATGCCATACCCTGCCCAAAACTTTGTCGTCGACATGGATGTATTCCTCCATGCGATCATCGGTGTTGTCGACGCCAACGATCAGAAAATTGCCTTGGATTGCGCTCATGGCCTCACGCAGTTTCCACCCACCTCCAATGGCATCAGGTGCAAACAGGTTTTGCCCATCATGTGCATACAGAACAGCCCAAGGACCTGCCATTGCTGGGACATAGACTCTGATGTCACGAGCTTCAAGCCCTTGACCAGATAGAAACCGAAAACGTTGTAAGTGCGCCGTTTGTGGCGCTGTAACAAAGCTGATTTCACCGTGTTCATCGTATTGATGGGCCCGCGCCCATGGATCGGCTATGTAGGTGTCTTCATAGGTGTTTTCTTTAACGAATTTATAGCCTGACCCAATTGGATTGGGGATGCTAACTTCAATGTGCCACAAATCATCGCCACTCTTGGTCATGGCTTGTTTTTGCCAGTTGTTGAAGTCCCCAGCAACAAACCATGGGCCATCAAAGTGTCGGTGTAAAAACAGATAGTTTCCATCCCTACATTTAATTGGAAACCCGGTGCCATGTGAGATCTGGATGAAAGCTTGATCGACATCAACGCTGCCAGCGATGGCGGCCCTGGCCCAGTATTCAGCATCCTTGGGCTCCTGGGTTTCAGGGGTGTCTAAGTCAGAAGCGTCTGAATCTGGGGCATCTAAATCAAGGTCATTGGCGCCTATTTCATCCGTGGGTACGGAATCAGGCGAGTTTTCATCTGTTTCTGCAAGGGTGTCCACGTCTGCGTCGCCTTGAACGTCATCGGCTTTGGAATCAGAAACTATATCCACGTCTGCGTTGCCTAGATCACTATCACTTTGGTAATCAATAATAATGTCGAGGTCTACCCTGCTGCCTGAACCTTCGTCTGCTTGGGAATCAGATGGCCCAGATGAACACGCGCTTACTGCGGCTACCAAAGCGATCCACAAAACCAATTTTAGTCGCCCAATCAATGAAAATCCCCTGTCTTGCCAGGTCTACACAGCAAAACCGCCCCAAACCAGAGCCCTATCGGCATACACCAGCAGGACTACACGTTCCATTATTACACGGCCCATTGTTTAGATTAAAACCCCAATTCCCAAAATCAAGATCCCTGCAATAACAGTTTAAATTCAAGGTAGAACCAGAATATGTCCCAACACAGACCTTGGAACCGTCAGTCGGGATATCGCACTCTCCGCACTCTTCAAAACACGCTGGATATGGATAGTCAGGCCGAATCTCCCAACCCTTGATAGTCCCCCCAGTACAAGTCAAGTTGCCGCTAGTACACCCACCTGAATTACACGGCGCGGAGGCCTCGCACGCTGGATATTCCAGATGATTATTCGGGCAACGGCACATGCAGCCAGTAGAACGTGCCTTGCCATCGCAGGCAGTACCGTCTTTATCACGGCAGGATTTGGTGGGCGCGTAGTATTCGCATGCCGCCTGACTGCATACACATTGTGAATCCTTGCAGTTGTAACCCCGGGGGCACTGATTCCCACAGCCACTGCAATGATTCCGGTCACTTGAGATATTTACACAAACCCCACCGCAGTTGATCAAACCGCTGGGACACTGGCAATTACCGTTGACGCAAGTCTCTAAATGACTACAAACCCTGCCACACTGGCCGCAGTTTTGCGTATCTGAAGAAAGATCAATGCACGTACGGGCGCAACAGCTCTTACCGGGATCGCACTTGAACCCGCAACTACCACAGTTATTGTTGTTTTTCGTAATATCCGTACAGTTGCCTGAACAACAATCAGAACCTGAGACACACGAATTGCGACAGCTGCCGCAATTCATGCGATCCGTTAGCAAATTGACACAATTACCTTTGCAACAAGTTTGACCTGAAGAACAAAATGTGCCGCAACTACCGCAGTTATTGTTACTGGTCATCACATCAGCGCACGTGCCACTGCAGCATAACTCGTCTGGGCCGCAGGCATTACCACAAGTGCCGCAATTATCTACGTCTGATGATTTCAGCACGCACTCACCACTGCAGCAGCTATAGCCAGTAGGGCATTTTCTGCCGCAAGTGCCGCAGTTGTTGACATCATTTTCAGTATCTTCACACCCACTAAGACAGCAAGTTTGACCAGCACCACACCCCGAGCCGCTCCCGCACTTACACACGCCATTGTCGCAAATCTCGCCAGGACGGCATTTTTTCTCACAAGCGCCACAGTTATTGACATCAACCCCGTTAACCCTGACACACCGAAGGTTGCAACACGATTCACCCGAAAGGCAATTTCTTCCACAACTACCGCAACTGTCTTGTGTATTCAAAGGCGTCTCACAACCATTGCCATGGGAGCCATCGCAATCACCCCACCCCTGGTTGCATCCCAGAAGTTTACAATCGCCAGTAGCACAGGTCGCCGTTGCATTGTCAAACTGACACAAAACCCCACAACCGCCGCAATTCTCGACGGAATGTAAATCCACCTCACAGCCGTTATCTGGATTGCCATCACAATCATCCCAACCCCAATTGCACTGGGAAAGCTCGCATTCACCCGAATCGCAAGTCGCCGTTGCATTGTCAATCCAACACGCTTTTGAACAACCGCCACAATTCGTTAACGTGTTTAAAGGCGTCTCACAGCCATTGATGACCACGCCGTCACAATCACCCCAATTAGCATCGCAACTAAGCTCGCATTTCCCCTGATTGCAGACTGGCGTCGCATTAGCCTGTTTTGGACAAACAATCCCACAGGAACCGCAGTTTTCGACCAAACTCAAATCAGCTTCGCAACCAGTCGCAAAATCCGTGTCGCAATCGCCCCACCCTTCGGCACATTGCGAAATCTTACATTCCCCACGATCACAAATAGGCGTCCCGTGCTCTACCTCGCACTCAACGCATTCAGGCCCACAACGCTCAGCTTCCTCTGAAACGCAACCACCTAGCCCAACCCACTCATCTTCGCGACCACACGGAGCTTCACCCGGACGACAATCGCATTGCCCATCAACACAGGTCCCATCACCACAATTCGTCCAACACTGTCCGCAATGCCTTGTGGACGTGGTCAAATCCACACATTTGGTCCCACAAACGACCTTCCCATCCTCATCGCAAACTTGCCCCTCACAGTCCTCACCCTCACAATCCATTGGCATGGCGTCATCATGATTATCGTCACTGACTTCGTTGTCCTCGCCAGGCCTATCCTTCCCAGAATCCACCCCCCCAGCCCTATCATCAGTCGGGGCCTGCAAAGAATCGCCACCATCCCCCATAGAATCTAGCTGCCCTTTGACAGAACTTGAACCACAAGCCAAGAAAAAGCCCGCCATCACAGCCAACACAAAAATACCACGAAATTTATGCACCCAAACCTCCAAAGGGCCAGTCCTAGTCAAGGATTCTAGCATTTAAGGCAACCATATCCCACCTCAAACACCCCCTTCACCCCAAGTTCCCGGAATTGGCGCCTAGTCGATGTGTGAGAATGGTGGCTTTGGGATGGCAATCTAGTCGTTGACGTTGATGAACTGGAGTGTATATTTGTCATTGGTACTAGATGGCTGGATTGGCACTGCGGTGAGGAAAATAGAATGGAGATTCCTTTAGGACTACAAAAGGCGATAAAGGACAACAGGTTAGTAGTATTTGTTGGTGCAGGACTATCATATGAGCTCAAAAACTCACAAGGCAAAAAATTAGGAGGTTGGGTCAACCTAGTCGCACATATTATAGAAGAACTAGAGAGAAAAGGACATGATGTCGCTTACTTACAACCAGTACTTAGTAAGCATGACCCAACAGCCGCACTCGCTCTCATTGAGTCTCGAATTGAACCTCCAAATAACGAGTTATCAAAGGACGAAATCTATCGAATTGTCAGGTCTTTTTACGAACTAAGTGACGAAAACGAGTATTCTCTGCATAAAAAGGTACTTAAGCTAACTAACAGAGTCATCACTACGAACTATGACACAGCGTTTGAAGAGGTCGAACCTCGATTTAGAGGATACAAGGCATACAAAGGAAAAGACCATGAGTTAAGAGAACTCGTGGAAAATGATAATAACGGATTCTTGATCAAGTTACATGGTTGTTCTGAAAACACCGGTTCCATGATTTTGTTTCCATCTGACTACAAAAAGCTTTACGAAAGCAAAGAAAGAGATGCTCTGCATTTATTAACGGTCTTGAGGACCATCATACTGCACAAAACAATTCTCTTTTTAGGCTTTAAACTAGATGAACCCCAGATAAATGGCATCTTCAAAGAGATAGAGTACATACAAGGTACAAAAGACCAAAGGCATTTTGTTGTTGCAAGGAAGGAGTCAACGGGCAATCCACCAGACTGTGTTGGATCGATTGTTAACATCTCTATTGAGGACTTCATTAATGAGCTTATTAGAATTAAAGAAACTCAAACAAGTACGGATCCAGAAAAAAGAAGGCTAGAGGAGCAACTTAAAGCAGCTTCAAAAAAAATTGCCGAATTAGAAAAACAGCCTTCTTACCAAGAAGAACTCGCTGAAAAGACAAGACTTTTAGAAAGAGAGGCCTATAAATATTACATAAAAGGAGTGGAGTACAGTTTATCAAATGAATTCTCATTGGCCGCAGAACAGTATGAAATGGCAACTGAATTAAAACCAGACTTTCACGAAGCCTTCAATAATTGGGGATATGCTTTACGAGAGCTAGCAGAAACCAAGCAAGGAAAAGAGAGAGATGACTTGTATAAACAAGCCTTACAAAAGTACGAAAAAGCAATTGACATAGAATCCGATGCTTATGAAGCCTTTTATAACTTGGGAAATGCTTTACAAGAGCTAGCGAAAACCAAAGAAGGAAAAGAGGCCGATGAGCTGTACAAACAAGCCTTCGAAAAGTACAAAAATGCAATTGACATAAAACCAGACTATCATGGAGCCTTCAATAACTGGGGAAATGCTTTACAAGAGCTAGCAGAAACCAAAGAAGGAAAAGAAAGAGATGACTTGTATAAACAAGCCTTACAAAAGTACGAAAAAGCAACTGAATTAAAACCAAACGATCATGGAGTCTTGAACAACTGGGCAATTGCTTTACAAGCGCTAGCGAGTACCAAAGAAGGAAAAGAAGCCGATAGACTCTACAAACAAGCCTTGCAAAAGTACGAAAAAGCAACTGAGATAAAGCCAGACGATCATGGAGTCTTTTATAACTGGGGATATGCTTTACAAGCGCTAGCAGAAACCAAAGAAGGAAAAGAAGCCGATAGACTCTACAAACAAGCCTTGCAAAAGTACGAAAAAGCAACTGAGATAAAGCCAGACGATCATGAAGTCTTGAACAATTGGGGAATTGCTTTACAAGCACTAGCAGAAACCAAAGAAGGAAAAGAGGCAGATGAACTGTACAAACAAGCCTTACAAAAGTTCGAAAAAGCAAGTGAATTAAAACCAGACGATCATGAAGTCTTGGACAACTGGGAAAATGTTTTACGAGCCCTAGCAAAAACCAAAGAAGGAAAAGAGGCCGATAGACTGTTCATACAAGCCTTGGAAGCATATGAACGAGCCTTGGAGAGGTACAAAAAGGCAACTGGGGCAGTTTGGATATCCGTTTTTGATCATGATTGATGCCATCACACCAGCTACTTTTGTGGGGCTGTAAGGTGCTGTCTGCCGTTGCCGCTCCCAATTGCTGAAACTCCTTACTAGCCTTACCCTCTGATTAGACAGGAAATTAAAAATAATTCTTTGACAAGATAGCCAATAATAATTATCAAAATAGTCAGGGTTTGTTTTTTAACACTTTTTCCAAGGAGGAAATCATGGCTGTTATGAATGCGGTGGGTAAAGCGGTTTTGGATATGGGACCTGGTATGAAGGTTACCTGTGAGTCTCGGAAGATGCAGTTTGTGCTGGACGAGCCGCCGGAGCTTGGTGGCACCAATTTGGGGATGAATCCGGTGGAGGCTTTGCTCAATTCTCTGGCTGCTTGTAAGTGCATTGTGGCAAAATGCTTTGCTAAGGCAAATGGGGTCGAGCTGGAGGGGCTTACCGTTTCTTGTAAGGGGGTGCTGGATCCTGATGGATTTATGGGCATCAATCCTGATGTCAAGATTGGTTTTTCCGAAATTACAACGACTTACAACTTTAAAACGTCGTCACCAAAAGACAAGGTTGACGCCCTTGTCAAGTACATTGAATCACACTGCCCAGTGCACGACACACTTGTCAATCCTGCAAAGTTCAAATGCGTTGTGAAAGTCTAAGCCTTCCTAAAATTACACCACGCCCAGCTAAAACAGTTCAATAATTCATCTATTGGTGATAACCTCCCACTGCTTTTGAATCCTTATGGGGGAAAAATGGCTCAAAAAGAATCGTGTTCAAAATCAAGATGTTGGCTAATTGGCTTGGTGGCCGCACTATTATTTCTTCCAGTTGTATTGAATGGTTGGCCACAGGTGTTTAAAAACTGGGGAGTCTGCTCAAGGGTGAGCTCTCACCTCAAAAATTCCGACGCCGCGTTCGCCGAGGGAGACTACGGTCTTGCAATGGCCGAGGCTAACCGTGCTAGACAATTGGAGCCCCAAAACGCAGCTGCCCAAAACCGCGTATCTAGGGCCAGGATATTCCTTTTAGGGTGGAATCCTGAAGGACTGGCTAACATGGATATTGGCGAGCTGAAGGCAGATATAGCTATTGTTGAAAAGGCGTTTGCCGCGGATAAGGCAACGGTGACCGCGTTTAAGGGCATGTTGGCGTACGCCCAAGCTGCTAGAGATGAGGCAGACAAGCACTTTAACGCAGCCTTGGCACTTGATGGAAACAATGGACTTGCCCACTTTGGCCTTGCGGTTGCACTATTGAACCAAAGGGAGATAGACCAAAACTTGGTGGAGCATCTGAAGGTGGCCCTTGAAGCTCGCCCCAACCAGGCGGATCTTCACGTATTTATGGGCAACACTATGCAAACTTTGGGGGATTTAAAGGCCGCCGAGGAGGCCTATGCTAAGGCGACTGCCATAAGGGCCAATACAGTTTGGCTGACAAAGCTTGCCCGAGTCCAGATGATGCAAAATGAAGCAGAAAAGGCCGTCTTGTCAGCCCAAAAAGCCCTGATGGCTGATGAAAACAACCAGGCCGCGTGGCTGATTCTTGGGCAGTCGTTTTTAGCTGGCAAGAAGCACCAGGAGGCCATTGGGGCCCTGCAACATGCCCTAAGCATGCAAGAAAACCAGGATGTTTTATTTAATCTGGGTCTAGCCTACAACTCCGCTCAGCTATACTCCGAGGCGTTGCCGGTCTTCAACCGAATGGTTCAGGCAGGAAACCGTGATCCAGTGGTTATGTCTGAGCTTGCAATCGCATTAGAGGGCACTAACAACGTTCCAGAGGCAGTCAAGATATATACAGCCCTGGTCCAGATGACTCACCCTCAACCAGAATCGCCCCAAGGAATGGCTCTGGCCCAAATAGTTGAGCGTGCAAAGAACCGTCTAGCGGCCCTTCAGGGTGGCGGGCAATAGAACGGGCAGGTTTAATCAGCAACTGTATTTACTGTAATCTCAGGCGGGTTCACCAAGGCCCGTTTCACGGCACATAGCTCCGCGGATTTCTCAAGAGCCCTGTGATATTTTTCAGGAAAGTCGGCTGGCACATGTACCTTCAGGTCGATTTTGGCCATACGTCTTTCAGCGTGGTCATAACGCATTTCCTGGGTCAGGTAGACGCCTTCAGTTGGCAGGCCATGGTTTTTACAAAAGCTCAAAACGTAGATACCAGCACACGTCCCGATGGAGGCCATAAACAGGGTGAATGGCTCAGGGGCCGAGCCTTCGCCACCTGAAGCAACACCTTGGTCAGTAGCAATCACTTGCTCACCCAATTGAGCGTTTACTCGCAAGCCACCTGGGAAAGTAATCTTCATTTGCATTTAATCTCCTTGCCGACAAACGGCGCCCTAGCTGCGGACTAAGATGGACATTTAAGTTGGGATGGCAAGGTGGGACAGGCTCAGGGGCAGGAGCAGGGATCGGGGTGGAGGCATGATCGTTGGACCAATACCACCGTTATGTTGTCTGCTCCACCGGCGCTGTTGGCTGCTTCGATCAGTCGTTCGGCTCGTTGATTTAGAGAGCCTGGTCCACACAAAATATCCGAGATCTCTTTATCTTCCAGCATGTCGTTTAGACCATCGGAGCAAAACAAAAACACGTCTCCATGCTCGTAGCGCACTCGCATGCTTTCGATGTCTGCCCGTTTTTGCAACCCAAGAGCCTTGGTAATTATGTTTCGCATTGGAAAGTCACGTTCCTGGCTCTTTGAAATCATCTGCATCTTCAGGTATTCGTTGAGCAAGGAATGGTCCTTGGTAACCGGTCGAAGTCGACCTTTTCTAAGCCGATAAAGCCGACTATCACCCGACCAGACCACAAAGACGCTACGCCCTTGAAACATTGCTATAACTAGCGTTGTCCCCATGCCTTCATGGGCTGGGCTTGATGAACCAAGACTGAAAATCTCGCGATTAGCAAAAACAACTGAATTAATCAGCTCCTGTTCAGGCGCCTTCAACGTCTCATCTGCCACTGACTCAGAGTGTAGCAGCTTTTTCTTAACCGCCCCCTCGACTTTACCGTCAAACCATCGCTGTATCGAATCAACACAAATACCAGAGGCCACATCCCCCTTACGATGACCTCCCATGCCATCAGCCACACCAAACAGCCCAAGATCAGGCCGAACAATATATGAGTCCTCATTTCTTGAACGTATGCGCCCAGGATTAGTCGATGCAACACCTGTATAGTCACCCTCAAGTCTGATTGTTTGAGTCTCAATCATCTTTTTTTCCCCTTGGGAACAACTGGCGGTTTCAAAATCTGAGGTCGCTCAGGGTTTTGGCTTCCTCGCTGAGTCTCCATCTCAGCAAACAGCATCGCTGGAGCCACGGCCGATACTGGGACCAAACCTGATTCTGCCCCACAATAACCGTTAAATACACCATATTTGTCACCAGTGGCCAATATTCTGTTAATTGAAGATAAAGGAGTCCCTACCACTTCAAAGCCGCGCACCAAAGTAGCTTCCCCAGTCTCAGCGTCCACACGCCAAGCAACCCTAGGCATCCCCTTGTAAGCCTGAAAGCCATAAGAGCTGGTATTGGTGGCCCCACCAGCTATGGTATCGATGATGATACCGTAAGGCTTGCCCTGCCGCCTGACTTCATCGAGAAGCATCTGTTTCAACTCACCATCAGTAACTGAATTGGAGGCTTTTACCACCAAAGTAGCCATCCGACCAACTGGCCTCTGATAACCATCAGAACGGCCATGACCATTGGACTTGTCCACCCCTTCAACTGGTCGACGCCCCATCAAAAACCCCTTCAACCTACCCTTTTCGACCAAATCCACGCGGCTACCAAGAACCCCCTCATCATCGACCTTGTAGTAGCCATTAAGCGATTCACCTTCCCAGTCTAACATGCCGGGATCATCATAGATATCAATAAATTCAGGCAGTATTCTTTGCCCCAACTGCCCCTTAAAGGTGTGTCCCTCTTCGTCGCTGTTTTGCCTAAATCCCTCCAACCTATGCCCAACAGTTTCATGGAAAAAAACACCCGTTGCCTGAGGAGACATCAAAACTGGCACAGTTTGCGGCTCTAGCACCTCGGCTAAACGAAGCGCAAGGACCCTTTGGGCAAGCTCTCTTGCGTCCTTTTCAGCCTTGGCTGCACTTGGAAGGTCTTTTTCAAAACGACCGTAGTATGACACTGAATCCTGAACCAAAAGCCCATCATCAGCCCTAGCGACAGCTGTAATGAACATCTGGTAGTAGTTGTCCACGGTCCTGACCCGACTTCCCTCGCTGTTTACCATGTACCTGGTCAGAGAAACAGCAGCAACCTCAACCGACGAGTCAAAGATTTCATCGTAATCCAAGAAAACTGTTGAAACCTTACGAACTATTGATTCCCAAGGCTTACGATCAAACTTCCACTCTTTTTCCGGTTCAATGTGCTTGTAAGGCGCTTCCTTACTAAGACTTGCGACCTTTCGCTCCTTTGGGTCATTGACCGCTTTTGCCTTGACAGTAAGAAACGACATCAACGCCGATTTGTAACGATAATCCATCAATAGCCACAACACCCGCCGCAAGCCTTCCTCTGATTCATCAATGGGAACCAAGTTGTTAGGCTCATACTTTTGATTCAGATTGAAAAATTCTTCAGGGTCCTCCGACGAATCCATTGAGTAATCACCCACTCGGACATCAACAGAGGCGAACCTGCTCTTCACGTCGGCACTTTGAAACACAGCTCCAGCCTTACCAGAAACGTAGGATCTGTTTAGGTTACGAACTGTTACCGACATAAAGTATGGCAGATCATAACCGTCGAGCTGCAGTTGAGCGCTATTACGCTCAAGCTCTGCTGTCATTGCAGGCAAAATCCAGTCATTCTCGCCAGCGGTTACAGGTACTGAAATCAACAAGATAGCAAAAGCCACAACGTACTTGTTCACCAGTTAACACCTCTAAATATCAAATGAATCCAGCTTCAACAATTCATACCAGTTATTGGGTAACCTGATAAAAACCTGAGTTGGTGACCATTTAACAGGACTCTAAATGGACTCCAAATGGACTCCAGACCAAAACGGACTCCAAATCAGGAGAAAGGTTTATATTACGCCCCAAAGCCAGCCGTAGCAACCATTTGGGCCCAAAATCACTGAGTTAGCCTAGGCCTTGCTGTCTTCGGGGAAATGATTACTTATGGATCCAGGCAAAGCCCCTGGGAACATGGTGGACGTAACATCCCAGAAACGCTGATTATTGGTTTGGAGAGAACATGAAAACGAATCGCATGCCAAAATGGCTGGCCTTCTTTTGGCGGCCAAAAGTTCGAATCGTGCTATCAATTTTAATTGGTGGTGGACTAGGTTTTCTTTACTGGTACAAGATTGGATGCGCCTCTGGTGGGTGCCCTATAACCTCGGACCCTTGGCTGACAACAGTCTTTGGAGCGCTGATGGGTGCTTCTATTGGATGGCCATCTCCTGACCAAAACAAATCATCGGCTCCAGAGACTGATGAAACTGAAAGCTCTGGTAGTTCAGCCAAGTCTGATGTAGGCTGATACTGCCTTTTAGATAAAAGGAGATACACATGGGTTTTTTTTCAAGGCTGTTTGGCTCTAAAAAAGGTGAAGCGCAGTTAGCTGAAAAGCCAACTCAGTCGCCACAGATATTGCGCTTGCAAAAAAGGGCGACAAAAAACTTTGGACAGCCTCAAGATCGACAGATGGCGTTGGCCTCACTTGCCGAAATTGGCACCGAGGAAGCCATAGACGCCCTGCTTTTGCGCTATACCTTCAGGATTGAGCAGACCATTGGTGACGAGGAAGAAAAGCGTACAGTCTACGGATATCTGATCGATCTGGGGTCAGTTGCCGTAGACCCTATCCTGCGCTTTTTGGAAAAGCATAATGCACCGTTTTGGCCGACCAAGGCTTTGACCGAGATTGTTGGTGAAGAGCGAACTGTTGGCTATCTGATTGACATAGTGCAAGACATGGAAGCCATTTTTGATAAGGATATCGAGCAAAAGGTTGAGCTTATTAGCAACCTTCGAGAATTCAAGGATCCAAGGGTAAAAGACCTGCTTTTAGGGTATCTTGATGACGACAACGAGGAATTCAGAGTCCATGCGGTCGAAGGGTTGGCAGACTTTGGTGACGAAGAAATGGGAGACACCTTGGTTGAACGTCTGTTGTCCGAGGATGAAACTCAGCGAGTCAAGACTACTGTGCTCGAACTGCTAATTGACCGCAAATGGAAAATCAAGCGCCACAAAGAAGCCATTCGCAAGGTAATCCCTGATGCCTACTGGATCGACGATGTGGGCGTCATTCACCGGCGGTGACAGGAACAGGGGCAGGATCAGGGACAGGAGAACCTCTTTAACGTTAACTTCAGCTAGACAGTGAATTTGGGTTGCCAATTTCCCCATTAAGTGAAATTATCCGCCCGGGGGATTGGCCCCATATGATTTTAGATGGCCATGACTTTGGACCAGCAGGTAGTAGACCAAGTTCAAGAGCTCTTGGATTTGGACAACGAACAATTACTTGGGGAATACTTAAATCAGCTTAACATCTCGGACATCCGTGAGCTGATTGACGAATTTCCAAAGCACGGGCACCTGTTTATTGAAAATCTTTCGATCACCCGAGCCGTTTTTGCCTTTAGTATCCTGGACTTTTCCGATCAGGAACGAGTTTTTAGAAAGCTTTCCGGGCCTAGGGTTTTTGCCCTGATCAATGAGCTTCCGCCAGACGACAGAACGGCTTTTTTCGAAGAATTACACGGCGATACTGTTAAAAAGCTGATCACCCTACTTCCTGCAGACGAACGAAAGCAGGCCTTGACCTTGCTTGGTTACAAGGAAGACAGTGTTGGCCGTTTGATGACCCCCGACTATGTGGCGGTTCGAAAAGACTGGCCAGTTTCCAAGGTTTTGGACCACATCAGAAAGTACGGGGTCAACTCGGAAACCATTGATGTCATCTACGTCATCGATGATGACGGCGTCCTTTTGGACGACTTGATGATCCGCAAGGTCTTGTTGGCTCAGCCTGATACGCTGATTGAAGACCTCATAGATAGCCGTTTGATTTTCTTGAAGGCAAACATGCCCCAAGAAGAGGCCATTGAAATTTTTAGGCTCAATAACCGGGTTGCCTTACCAGTTGTAGACGACGTCGGCGTGCTTTTGGGTATTGTAACCATCGACGACATGTTGTGGGTCGCCCAAGAAGAGTACGCTGAAGACATGCAGAAAATCGGTGGTACCGAAGCCCTGGATGAGCCTTACCTTGACACGCCTGTCATAGATCTTTTCAAAAAACGTGTAGTTTGGCTGGTTGTCCTGTTTTTAGGTGAGCTTTTAACTGCATCCGCAATGGGATTCTTTGAAGATCAAATCGCAAAAGCGACAGTTTTGGCGTTGTTTGTTCCTTTGATTATTTCCAGTGGCGGAAACACTGGTGGCCAGGCATCAACCCTCATTATCCAAGCCATGGCGCTTGGCGAGGTCACCCTAAAAGATTGGTGGAAGATTTTTAGACGGGAAATAGTGCAGGGAAGCCTATTGGGCCTGGTACTAGGCGTGATTGGCTTTTTACGCATTGTCGTATGGCACATGATTTTTCCCGATCTGTATGGTCCCCACTGGTTTTTAATCGGGTTGGTAGTTGGCCTGTCACTAGTTGGTGTGGTTTTATTGGGTTCTTTGACTGGCTCAATGCTGCCTTTGATTATGAAACGCCTTGGTGCCGACCCTGCCTCTTCATCGGCACCATTTGTTGCTACTTTGGTCGACGTTACTGGGGTGATACTCTACTTTACAATGGCTATTTTGTTCCTACAGGGGACTCTGCTGTAGGGTTTTGTAGCGCCAGAGCTTCCCAAACCGCCAACACAGACTTGTCGATGGCATGGCGAGCAGTTGCGAAGTTCATCTTTGCTGGGCTACCCTTAGAAGGCTTGTAGTTAATTAAAACCGCAAAGTCCAGCATCCGTCCATCGGGTAAGGAAGCCGAACCAGCCAAGCTAACAACATCATCAAGGGTGCCTGTTTTTGCCCTCAAATTGCCTTCCAGTGGGGTCTTCTTAAATCGCTTCTTCATAGTGCCCTGTTTACCAGCCACTGGTAAAAGGCCATCAAGTTGATCACAGCAGGTACTGGCCCTGGAGTAGAACAACAGCTGAACTATCGAGCGAGCAGATGCTAAATTTGCATCATAAAGACCCGAACCATTGGTGAACTTGAAAGAATTCCTGGAAATACCAACTTTTTCTACCAACCAAGTCCCAAGCGCCCTTGCACCCTCAGTGAACCCGACCGGCTTTTTGCGACCACTGGCACCCACAAGCCTCAGCATTGTTTCGGCAATCGGATTGATGCTGTCATGCATGACTGGGATCAACAGCTCCTTGACTGTAGCAGAAGAGCGCTCACAGATGACCTCTGCATTCTTTGGTGAAGTCCCCACTTTGGCCTGTCCCTTTACCTTGACGCCAGCCTTTCGCAAAGCGGCCTTAAAAACGCCTCCAGCAAAGGTTGCGGGGTTCGGGACTCGCTTTAAAACGGCCAAAGAGCCTTTTCCAGGGGACCTACCAGACACCGTCACTTCCAAAAATCCATCTTCAGCCAGCTCTACCTTGATTGTGGGTTGTGGTCGCTTGCCAACAGGCGCGGTCACAGCCGTGTTAACAATCCGTAAGTTATCGGATTCAGGGGTAACTTTAACTTTAGACGGATTTCCAGCACCTCCAGGGGCGACTGAAACCACTATCGCGTTTCGATTTACTTGAAACCCAGCCACCCCAGCTCTGTAGGCAGAATCTGTACTTTTACGATCAAAAGCAGGAGGCACATCAGCGCTATTAAAAGGGTCCAACACGATTTTCAATGCGTTGGCCCTTTTGTAACCAGCATCAAAAACACACTTGGCAAGCTTTTCCAGGTCCTCTTGCTTTAATAAAGGGTCACCACTGGTTGAGATAATGATTTCCCTGGCGTTTGGAGCTTTGCCAACCACACTAACCTTCGTGGGTAAGGTGTAGTCAGCACCCAAAGTAGCCAGCGCTACAGCCGCAGTGAAGATTTTAGTGACCGAAGCAGGATTTAACAGCTTGTTTTCATTTAATTTAGCAACCGCCACCCCATCGAGGGCAAAATAGGCGGAAACTGTAAGCTCATCTGATTGCAAGTCGACCAAGGGTGCCAACAAATCGGCACCATGACTACTTGCCCCGGTAAACAACAGGACTACCCAAAAAGGCAGCAACCATGAAGCAATTCTTACAGCCATTACTTAGACCTTTAAATCTGACCTACCAGATGATTTTAGATATCGTCACTGTAGTCTGCGCATCTAAAGCCATAGACAGGATTGCTGGCTTCAAGGTGAACGTGAAAAAACCTATCAGTCGCCCTTGCACGACAGGTTTGCTGTTTGGTGACTTGGCAGTTACCACCCTTTAGCAGGCGTTCATTTCCGCGTTCAGGAACCAATTCCCGAGCATCAACCACTTCAGAATAGGCTATACAAACTGGCAGCCCCTTTGGAGAATACTCTGATGCGCAAACGCCAAAGCAGTTGTCATTTTCCTCACACTCACTGCATGTTGTATAGCAAGTCTCCTTGCAGTTGGGTGTTGCACACTTAAGACAGACACACTCATCCGGCAAACTTTCTTTACAGGTCATGTCAGCTTTGAAATAGCCTTCTACCCACTCAGAAACATTGCCAGTCATATCGTAGATGTGCTCACCGTTTTCAACGATCAAATCATCAATGCTGGACATAACCTTAGCAGGCGACGAAATTCCGGTGCAGAACATCAAGCTCACCCTGTAAGCTTCCCTGTCGCATTTATTAATATCAATGTTTGGGTCAGAAATTGGCCAAGGTCGCTTTCTTTCAGCAGTTGTGGCCTGACCAACAGCAGCTCTTTCCCATTCAACCTCCGTTGGTAGGCGTCTACCGTGGAAATTACAGTACTCACGGGCCATATCCAAGGTTACGTTCACGACTGGGAAATCATCATAAAGCGGGTTACCGTAGTAGTCTTCGATACCGAGCGTATTAAAGTACTTGGGTTCCCTACAGCCTCCCAACTCGACGCAGTGCCGATACTGAAGGTTTGTAACTTCATGCTGCTCAATCAGGAAGGGCGCCACATCAACCTTGACGGCTGGATAAGTGCTTGGCATTCCAAAGGCATCTTTACAGCTTTTAGGGGTCTCATTGGCATTGTAGCAAGGAGCCTCATCGCCAAACAAAAACAACCCCCCTTTGATCTTCACCATTTTGGTCGGCTCTGGAGGTGTAACCCCTGTAACGCAAGAGACCGCCAACAAAACGGTAACAATGCTTATCCAAAGGCGATTCATCGCAAACTCCTAAACGCTAGAAGGTTCCAGTAGCCCCAATCCATGCAGTCTCACCATCGTATCCACCAACAAGGACTGGGCGGCGATTAGAATCGGAAACCCTATCTTCAGGGCGCACTGCCGAACGGGCCCCCTCCCAAATCAGAAGACTGGTACCCAAAACTGCCAAACCAGCACCAACTCCATAACCAACATATGCCCACGTACGGTAAGTTTTGAAGTCATCGGAATCAGTGAATTTTTTGGCGGCCTCAGAGCGCATCCAGATGCCAGCGCCTGCAGCCCCACCACCTAGAATTAGGGACGTAATCCCAAGCCCACCACGCCATGAAAATGGTTTCTTACGCAAGTATAAATTGGCGTCTACCGCATACTCACCTTCAGGTGTAACTTCAATAGTTTGCTGGAATTGAGTGTATTTCTCTTTTTCGATGATAATTTGGTGAGTTCCAGCCTCAACCACCAGCGGCTCGTAAAATGGGGTGACTGCTACAACCTTACCATCAACGTAAATTCTGGCGTTTCGAATATTGGACTTGACGTGCAAAATACCCTCTTTGCGAATCCTTTCCATTGAAAAAGTCATACTCAAGGGAGCTCGTGAACGCACTGTAAAGCCCTGGGATAAAGTATGGAATCCAGCTTTTTCCAGCCGGACAGTGTGGTTTCCCTCAGCCAAGTGAATGGAGACTGGCGTCTGACCAACCATCTGATCCGAGTCGTCTATGAAAACGTTGGCGCCCTCTGGATCTGACGATATATTGATCTCTGGCAGAGATATGTACGCCTTTTCCTTCATCAGGGCAATTGTGCTTTCAACGTCTTTGACGTCGCCTGGAGCCTCTCCCACCATCTTTTCATGCAACTCAAGATAGCCGCGAAAAGCATCTGCCGCCTTTTGATATTCCGCCGCTTTTTCATAAGCTTTTGCGAGGTTATAAAGAATCGAATAGTGTGGGAATAGCTTGTGAGCCTCTTCAAATGCCTTCACCGCCTCTACGTATTGACTGTTACCATAAAACTCAAGCCCTTCATTGGCCAAGCGGCTGGCCTTAGCCTTTGGGTCATCTGACCTGGATGAATCTTCTGAGTCAGCCTGTTGCGTGTCGGTTTGTGCAGACTCTGCGGCAGATTGTGAAGAGCCGCTTTCTTCGGGATTAGCCTGAAGGGACGAATCGGTGGACGCTCGTGCCAGATGGCTCCATCCCATAAAAGCCAACGTTACAAGCAGGCAACAGGTTTTAGTTACCATATTCATAGCTACCACTCCGGCATTACGATTGTCACAGTTCCAAACCAGTCGTAATTACTCTTCATCTTTCATCTGCACTCTTAGTTGGCGGCGAAGAAGCCCGATTAGCCATTCGGTTGGCCCAAGAAAAATGTACACAGCCCCAAACGCCAATAACGTATAGGAAGCTTTGATTTTTATCATGGCAATAATCAGGCTGGAAGCCAAAAGCATCAAAGCAATCTTGGTACCAAGCCCAGCGTTAATCTGTTTGAAATTGCGATATCTAACGTTGCTGACCATCAGCAAGCCCATTGCAATCATTGTCACCATAAATGGGATGATTCTTGAACGCTCTGAAACCCCAAGATCCGACATACCCCAAGCCAGAGTCGCGACGATACCTGCGGCAGCTGGAATGGGCAATCCAGTAAACCATGGGGTAGGTTTGCTGCGCCTTTCAGTCATAACGTTGAAACGAGCCAGCCGCATCGCCCCACAGGCAACGTAGATAAAGGCAATCAAAAGACCGACCCAGCTAACCTCCATATGACTCAAGGCAAAGGAGTAGCCCAAAATACCAGGCGCCACCCCGAAACTAATCACATCGGCCAAGGAATCCAGCTGGACTCCAAATTTCGTCTCCGACCTAGTCATCCGGGCCACGCGACCATCCAAACCATCAGCAATCAAGGCAACCAAAATCGCTATGGCGGCTCGCCTAACACCTGTACTTCCACCACCTTCCATTACTGAGGCTATCGCAAACAGTCCAAAGAAAACGCTGGCGAGAGTAAAAAGGTTTGGCAGAATATATTTGCTCTTTCGCAGATCCATCGTTGAATTCTACAACCTGACGACGGTAAAATCAAAGGCGCACGCGCCTTGTCCAGGTAATAACCGAAATCTTCACCCTTTACAATCAATTTACAAGTTGTGTCATAATTTTTAATCCTTGCTGTTTTGCAGTAAGTGCTGATATTTTGATTCGCCCTTTCGATTTTGGGGAGGTTCGTGTGGCTCGTTGGTTAATTACTGGTGGTTCTGGTTTTTTGGGTATCAATCTGGCGCGACATCTTTTACAAACGGGACATGAAGTCGCGACCTTGGACAAGCTTGGCTTCGATTACAAAGATACTGTAGACAAAGTCACTCACTATCAGATTGACGTCAGAAATCGCGATGCTGTGGACAGGTGTATTGCCACAGGATTTGACGTAGTTGTCCATGGAGCGGCCGCTCTACCCCTTGAATCTAAAAAGGAAATTTTTAGCACAAACGTTGATGGCACCAGAAACGTCCTTGAATCCATCGAAAGACACAAAGTTCCTCGCTCGGTCTACATCTCATCGACTGCTGTTTATGGATTGCCAGATCATCACCCCCTGCTTGAAACTGACCCGATGATTGGGGTTGGTCCTTATGGCGAAACCAAGATCATCGCCGAGGCTATGGTCAAAGACTTTCGCAAAAAAGGGTTGACCATAACAACTATCAGGCCTAAATCGTTTATTGGCCCTGAACGTCTTGGGGTTTTTGCAATCTTTTACGATTGGGCTGCCACTGGACATTCATTTCCCATGATTGGGCGTGGAAAAAATCTGTACCAGTTGTTAGACGTGGAGGATCTGTGCACAGCCATTGTGGCAGCCGCTGAACACCCCGATGCAGAGGCGGTAAACACCGAGTTCAATATTGGTGCGATCGAATTTCAGACGATGAGGGAAGACTATCAAGTGGTCCTGGATAGAGCTGGTTTCGGGAAGAAAATCCGCAGTTCTCCGGCCAGTCTGGTGGTGCTTGGCCTGGAAATTTTAGATATATTGGGACTTTCACCCTTGTATCCGTGGGTATACAAAACAGCCACTAAGGACAGTTTTGTTTCGGTAGAGAAGGCCGAAAAAGTTTTGGGATTCGTTCCAAAATATTCCAACAAGCAGGCTCTTATTAGGAACTTCGAGTGGTACTTGGCAAACAAGGAATCATTCGAAAGTGCTGGAGGAACCAGTCACAGAGTGCCTTGGAAGCAGGGAATCTTAGGCATAGTAAAGAAATTCTATTAGATCCAAAATCCTTACTGGAATCTGACTCAAAGCCAAAACCGTTCAAAGCCAAAATCAAGAGCGTACCAAGCCTTAACCATCAATTCAGGCAACGATTATTTTAGATTTGAAAGGAATATGGAGGGAGTCACATTTTTCTAGTAGCGACGATCACGGCCCCAGCCACCGCGGTCACGGTCGCCATAGCCGCGGTCACGGTCGCCATAGCCACGATCACGGTCGCCATAGCCACGATCACGGTCGCCGTAACGGTCACCGTAACCACCGCGATCACCGTAGCCACCACCACGGGGTCCACGCTCTTCACGCTCACGTGGGAAATCGACCTTAATAGTACGGCCATCGAGCATTGTGCCATCAAGAGCATTCTTCGCATTTTGCGCAGCTTCGTCTGTTGTAAAAGTTACGAAGCCAAAACCTTTTGAGCGCCCAGTCGCTCTGTCAACAATGATCCGCACTTCCTCGATTTCGCCGAACTCTTCGCACGCAGCTTTCAGGCTAGCCTCGGTTGTCCCCCACGCCAATCCACCAAAGAACAGCTTGTTACCCATGGAAACCCACTCCTTAAGAAACACTTTTTCACGGGGAAGCCGCCTCCCCGTAGGCTGCCCGCACCTGCGGGCTTAGGAGACAAAGATCCACCCAACCCCAAAGACCCCAAAATTTCCTGAAAGCGTGGATACCACGGTGCACAAGACACAACGGTGACTAAGCGAACAAGAAGACACTGGGAGCAAAACACGGGTCAAGGCAGGACTACCACCTCCAATAACCTTGGCAGTATACACCTGTCGAAAACTCGGGTCAAGGGAATAATTTCAGTTATTTGAGTTATTTTTGGATGGCCATTTTCCCGAAAACTTTTCAAAAAATCATTGAAAAGACACAAGCGCAACAGAAAAGGCTTCTTGCTTGTAATAATTCGTGTCTGTTGAAGAATAAGCGTTGAAATTAAAGCCTGGAGTTTTCGAGCAAGTCAAATTAAGCCTCTTGGTCCCATCTGCTATTGGGGTATAGCCATGAAAAATCCTGGCAAAATCTGGAAGAGGTACTGACCTGACCTGACCTTGAGCCATAATTACCCAAAACGTATAGCCAGTGGGACCAGAAAGCAAAAGTTGTTGATAAGATGGCTGAATGGCACTTTCCAAAGTCCAGCTGATGCCGTTTTTAGTCCAAAATGTGTTTTCAACTGGCTCTACTATTTTTGGAAAACCCATAGCCTGAGGCAAGTAGGTATAGTACCGACCGGCCACAAGCAGGCGCCCACCAAATTGGGCAGCGGCCATAAAATCGGTGTTTTCCTGTGAAACAGAAAGGTTAGAAAAAGAGTTACAGTCAAAAGCTACTAGTGCGCCTTCTCTACCATAAACCAAAACGTCGCACTCTCCCCTCCTAACAAGCCCTTTGTAATCGGCTGGCCAAGGGATCTGCCAAACCTCAAAATCATCACCTTTTTTGCGGATCAACTCGCCGGCCTTGCTAAGCGTCCAAAAATCATCAACGGCAACAGCATCCAAGGCAATTAATTCGCCTTCAACCGGGTATTCCACCTGAAGTGGCGTTCCAGATACGCCTGTGACAACGGCCCCATTGACACCGACTGCTACTATCGTGTTGTCAAAAAAGCGTTTCACTGCTCTGGTTTGGACGCCACCTGGCACCATTTCAAACCGAAAGTCCGAGTTTTCATATCGCAACAAATATGGGCCACCAGCTAGCGACATCGCTAGCTCACCATTATCGCCGACAACCCCTGAAATCCCATAAAAATCAACAGCTACCCCTGATGCAACCCGGGTTGCCACCCTACCATCGAAATGCCACACCCTTCCCATTTCCCCGACAACCCAGAAATCATCTTTGGAAACGCCCCAGATACCTCTGATTGGGGTACCGGTCCTCATACCCTGAACGATGATGTCATTTCCATCGTACAGATAGATTGCCCCACCATCATCAGCCATCAGTATGCCTTCTGGGACTGTCGTCATGGCGCTGATGGCCCTGGGGATTGAAGTCTGTTCAAAAAGGACATCTGATCCCTCAATGACGGCCACCGGCAGGTTGGTTTCAGGTTTCAATCCAGTGGTCATGGTGACTGAATAAGGCATTCCATTCATGGAGCGTGTAGAAATGGACTGATAAATCGAATAACCCTCGCCAGCAATGGGACCTGTAAATTCTTTGGGCTGCCAGGAAATCCTTATGCGGTCAGGCTCGACTCGCTGATAACCCTTCAAAAGATCTAAAAAGCCATCGGCGCCCAAATTCCAGCCACCCAAAAGTCCTGGACCGTTTATTCCAAGTGGATGCTCGGGTAGTTCAGGTACGGCCAGCCATAGGTCTCGGTCGGTTTCTATGTTTAGCCGGACATTTATTCCCTCAATAGGCGCTCCACTGCAGGTCACGCCTGGAACAACCCCCATCCTGACCATATAAGCATTGCCAATTGGCGGTTTAACCATGGCAGCGCAGACTACCGAAAATTGGCCTCTGCGGACATTTATCTTGAAATTTCCCTTTCGGTCGGGAAAGGCTCCTGGCCCAGGATCGGGATTACCACCAAACATGGTAGAACCAGAGGTCCAACATTGCCCGTACATGTGCCCTTCGGCCCAAAAAGGTTTGATGAAGTACTTTTCGTAATCAAGCACCCTGCCACTGACGGTACAAGCCGCTGAGGTGCCAGTGCCTGGTGGGTTGACTGGATTTTCAGGAGAGGCCAAGCCGCTGATGTACAGGGTGACGTTTCTGGCATCAAAACCAACGATCGAAGAAGCCGAATAACCTAAAGATGTTGCATGAACAGCAACTGGACCCGTCAAGTCAGTTCCAGCAAACGTGATCTGCCCCCTATCGTCAGTTAGCCCTTGATACGGGGTGTGGGGGTCGGCGCCCAGGATTACATATGCGTCAGGTAAACCACGACCTGTCTGGCTGGACAAGACAGTGACATTAACGTCGCCTCGAATGGGCGGGCCCCAAGTTCCGGCGCCCCGTTGCGTTGGGTCAAAGTAACGAAAGGCCTTTTCCCTTGCGGCCTCACCATCACCTATGGTTGTTACTGTAACAGCTCCAGTCTCATCGGCCCTTGGCGCCGTTGCATACACTGAGGTCGCGGATTCCACCACAACCTTTGGTGAGGGAATGTCACCGAAAAACACTGAATCAACGTCAGCTAAGCCGTACCCCATTATGCGAACAATAGTGCCACCTGCTATGGCGCCAGATTCAGGTTCAACGGCCAAGATCTGCATGTCAGGTGCTTGATACTCAAAGCCATTTACCAGTGTGGTATCACCAACAACAACGCGCACAGATACATCGACCAAACCAGGGCTGCCAACTGGGGTGACTGCCTGGATCTCAGTTTCCGAGACCACAACTACTGATGTTGCAGGAATTCCCCCAAAGCGGACTGAAGTGCCAGGGGCAAAACCAGTTCCAACAATTGTCACCCTGGTACCACCTGCTGCAGGTCCCTTATCAGGAAACACAGACGCTACGGACACGCCTGGCAAAGATGGACGCACCACCTTTTCTTCAAACAAATAGGCATCTTCAAGTACAGCTTGACCGACATCAGTGATTGCCCTTAGGTTGACCAAACCAGGATCATGAGGTGGGGTGATGGCAAAAGCGGTGCCGTCATCACCAAACCGCACTGAAACTGCTTGCCGGTCGCCAAGCATAAAAATCGGGCGCATCGCAAAGCCAGAACCTTTGATCACAATTGGAGAACCGCCAGTGGCAGACCCTGAACTAGGTTCGACGCTGACCAAAGACAGTGGTTGTTCATAGGTGAAAGCGTCTTTGATGCTGTCAACTTCGCCATCGGGTCTTTTGGCAAAGACATCAACTAGGCCAGCTGGAGCAGGAGGAACTGTACAGTTTGCAATCTGTGAATTCAGGACAAACACAAAAGGCGACTTATTTGCGCCAAACCATACCTCCATACCTTCGTAAAAGCCTGAACCATGAAGAGCTACGGTACCTGGTTTTACACTGCTGCCACGGTCAGGATCGACTCGGTATATTTCAAATGGACCAACTGGCTCATCAATGTCATTCGGCGGTTCACTAACGTCTAAACTGTCCACATCTTGAGCATCAGGCTCAGCATCATTTGGATCCGGTGTAGAAAGATCAAAGGCTTCAGGGTCAGACGAATCACCTTCATCGGTGACATCATCGGTGACATCAGGAATCGCAGCATCAAAGGCGTCGACGGTTGGAGCAATGCCATCAAAAGGCTCGCTTGCTGAAAAGTTATTTCCTTCACAGCCAGCAAACAAGAGAACAAAGCCAAGACATGCAAGCGAACAAACTACTTTAAAACCAAGGCATCTCATTTTGAAGCCAATCAAAGTCAAATGTCAGGCAACAAAAATTACCAACGGTCAGGATATCCCAAACGTTTTCGTCAAGATCATATATCTTAACAGAATAAAATGCAGTTGCCCCAACATTATTGCAGTTTTTAGAAAGATTTAAGGCGCCAATCCAAGAGAATTGGACTCTAAAAGCAGGTCAAAGTGCGAAATATTTTTAAATCTTACACCAATAAACCTTGCTATTTCAGCAACAAGTGCATAATATATCCGCGGTTCCAGGCAAGGTGCCCGTGGAACATTGCTATTTTCTTTATGGAGGAATACAGATGAAAGCGTTTGCAAGGGTATTCGCCGTTGGCCTGATGACAGTTGCATTGGCCACATTTGTCGCCTGCGGTGACGACGACACCCCAACCCCACAGCCAGACTCAGTTGAGACCCCTGACGATGGCGACACGGACACAACTGAGCCAGGCGACGATGTGAAGCCAGACGAAGACGTTGATGCAAGGGAAGACACCGATCCAGGCGAAGAGCCTGAGCCCGACACCAAGGAAGACGCCGACACCGAGGACGACACCGACACCAAGGAAGACGCCGACACCGAGGACGACACCGACACCGACACTGAAGAGCCACCAGAGTGCGTCAAGGACTGTGAAGGCCGTACATGCGGACTCGACCCAGTTTGTGGGGAGAGCTGTGGCGAATGTGACACAGACGGTGGCGAAATTTGCGTCGAAATGATTGGCCAGTGCCTCGAAGCGAAAAACTGGGATACCGACAAGCCCACATCCTGGGGCCCAGCTGGTTTGGTTCAAACTCTCGACCTGCCTGACACAGGAACTTCCAAGGAAGTTTGCTTTGACTACACGGATGACGGCGATGGAGACAATGGTTTGTCAGGTGTCAAAGGCCTCATCGGCAATGCCCTCAAAGATGCCCATACTTTCGGAATCATCTTTGAGTTTGAAGATGTAACCAACTTCGAGAATTCAGGTGAGTTCAGACTGATTGGCCTGATGGGCGAGCCTGATAAAAGTGAAGGAGCTGAGCCAGGCGACTACCTGATTAACGAAGACTCCTACATCAGGGAAGCCGCGGTACCGATGATTACTTTCCCCGGCTCCGAGGTTACAAACCGCGTGCTGACAACTCCTAAAGCTCGCTTTGTCCTGACCATTCCGGTCCAGGAAAATCTTGTCATTAGCGCCAGCTTGTCAGATGCCCAAATAAAGGGTGACGTTGTCGCATGTGATGATGATGACAAGTGTGCAGATGGTGTCGTAATTGAAAACGGCGTGCTGTCTGGCATCCTGACCAAACAAGATTTCCAGCGTGTGGCAGATGATCTGGTGGCTTGGTGCGATGCTCAGCCTGAGGACGAAAGAGACAGTATGTGCGGTTACCTGAAGCCCTCAACCATCAACATGGTTCTTGGCTTGTTCGACTTGCACAAGAAAAGTGACGGAACTTACGTACCAAAGAACGTAGACGAGGGCTTCCCAGCTAACGCTCTGTCTGCGTGCGTACAGTTCACCCTGAGCAAAATTGTCATCAAGGGCTTCATTCCTGAAGAGCCCGCAGCCGAATAATCTCACCTTTCCTTAATTGAATACCTAAAAATTCATTAATCCCCCATGGCTATTCCAGCCGACAGATTTGATCTAATCTTCAATTACACCTTACAATATGCGTGTTGACATTACGCAATATGCACTTACTAGTTGGAGGAAATCATGAGATTAAGTTTTGTAGTAACAAGTGTTGTCGCGACAATGTTTCTTTTTGCCTGTGGGGGTAAAATTACTGAGTTCAAGCCCACTGAACAGGAAAAGGCGCACGCTGCCGCCCTGACAACTGATACACTAGAACTGAAGGAACTTAAGGTTAATCTTCAGGGAGAGGGAGCGCTTGGAGCGCTAAACAGCATTCAAGAGAGCGCCTTATATCTGACCAGTCAGCAGCAGCAGCGAAATGTCTCGCCAAATAATGTGCTTGGCCTCCTTTCCGGCGGCATGGAACTGCGATCATTCGGTGATTGCGCTTCGGTAAGCGACTCCAGAGTCACTTATAACAATTGTGGCGACGAAAATAGTTCAATTAACGGCTACTTTGAGGTCGATGGAGATGTGGTCAAGATGGACATCACCATTCGATCAAAGGGTTATGACGATATTGACTTGGTATACAGATATGAAGGGGCCGTTATCGTCAGCGACACGTTACTTGATGGAGCTTTAAGCATTAGTTTGAGTGGTGCTACCTTCTCTTACACTCTCGATGTCAGGTACAGTCAAATTGTGATAGCGTCGGACTGTGCTGTTGGTGGAAGCTTAAGACTTGAGGTGAACACCAAGGTTTCCGGCACGTCAATCTCGACTGGGGCCACCAGCGCAACTGTCATAGTCGATTTTGGACCCAATTGTGGTGCGATGACCATGAAGGGTGGAAAATAGGTACTGATTAACCTAGCTTACGAGTCCGCCTTAGTTCTTCTTGCACTTTCTTGTACTGAACCTCAAAGGCTACGGTTCCTTCTTGCATGTTTCTGATGCGTTTTTTAACCTCAAGGTCCAAATCCTCGTCGGCGTTCAGATGGCGTCGTAAGATTGGAGACATCACAACAACAAGCTCGTTGTCCATGCCGTAAACTTCATCAACGTGCCTGGAATGAAACAGCATGTCAGTAATTTGCCTGATCAGATATTCAAGCATCTGGTCCCCGATACCAAACTCACGATCCCTTGCTACTTGAGCTTTCACCCTATTTGTTTCGTGATAATTCAGATGCTGGGTAGCAATGATATCGCGGGCTCTGTCAGAAATCTCCTTGTCCAACCTGATGTATTCCTTAAGGACGGACTCAATGTCCATCACCACCTCTTCAACCATGTCGTCTGCAACTTCTATTAATTCAGCATCGAGCAGAGCTTGCACGACGTCCTTGGCAATAGGAGAGACCTTACCGCTCAATAATTTCATTTAATCCTCCTAGGAACTGTCAAAAGGCAATCAGCCTGCCCAAAACGGCGCGGAAGTTTACCACGTAAACACCACAAGCCGCTATGAAAATTTAAGAATTTTTAGGCAGTTTCTTGAAGCAAATCACTAAAAGTCAGCTAATTCTTCATCTATCGCCAACCAATCGTTTTCAGTGGCGTATTCAGTTGGCTCGGTGCCAACCAGGTGTGGCATCGGAGTACCGCCACTGGAAGCAAGAAGGCCAGTTTCAAGGTCAATGTTTACGATAACCACACCTTCTGGAACTTCTTCAAGGTCGTCAACAACAGGCAGGCCGTCTGTAGCCACGGCCATGAAGTTCATCCAGGCAGGCAAGGCTGTATCAGCACCAAACACACGCCCCTTTTCCTTGGAGCGGCCAAGCCACCTTTCTCTAAGGTCCTGTCCAAGCCATGTGACAGTTGTCAGCTCGTGGGTTGAACCGATGAACCAAACATCAAACGGCAAGGTACCAGTTTTGCCATAGACAGGACGATTGAGCTTTTTGGCGGCCCTTCCAGTTCCACGCTCTGCCACGTTTCGTAGGTTGTGAGTGATAATAAAGGCAGTTTCTTCGGTCATCACCCTCAAAGCATCTTCAGTCTGAGCGGCAGTTTCAAGTGAAATTGCGTCAAACAATGAGGTGGCGGCGTCTCTGGATGATCTGTTATCGACTACCAGCGTCCCTGTGGAATCTCGAATTTCCCTTATTAAAACAGGCTTTACAGCGATCCCTTCATTATGGAAAGTAGCAAAGGCAGTAAGCATTTCCATTGGACTTGCGTCTGCGCCTAAAGCTTCCGGCGTGTAGCCGCCAAGAGTTTGGTTAAATCCAAGGCCACGCAACCAGTCATTAAGACCGCTAATTCCAATGGAATCCATGACGGTTTTAAAAACTCGTAAAGAAATGCGGTTTTCCGACCTAGTCAAGGCCTCATACAGCGTCATATCCTTGGTGTCGTCTTTGTCGCCAGTTGGCGCCCACTCACCTTCGCGGTAAGGAGTACCTGCCAGCACCGTGGAAGGAGCGACTCCCATGTCATAAGCCTTGGAATAGTAAAGAGGCTTGATAACACTGCCAGTCTGGCGGATAGATTCTGTTCTATTGACCTGGGAAATATCGAAGTCGCTGCCACCAACTAACGCGACAATGCGACCAGATTTCGGTTCCACAGATGCGATGGCTACTTGGGGACCTGGAAAGACTTCAAGTTGAAATTCTGGGCTTCCAGACGCGACATCGTTTGCAGCAGTCTTGGCACCACGTTTTTTGGATTTTGGCTTGGGCCGGTTGGGGTCAGCTAACCTGACTAGCAAAACATCGCCGGCGGTAACGGCATCAGCGGCAGACTTTAATTTGCCATCAAGAGAGGTTCTGGCCCTGTCCTTGTTCTTTTTTGGGAACTCTGTGTATTTGGTGGCCCATTTCATAAGCTCCAAGGGAATGAATCCTTTGATTTCAGGGGTTACCTGGATGTGCACACCGCCAGAATCCACGCTGGAGGCCAATGCCAACACGGTGTCTCGCGGCGAAAGCTGTGAGACACCAGAAATAGCCAAAAAACTTTGGTTGCGCTGCAAAAACTCATCCCATCTTGGCGCTTCTATATGGGCTATGGGACCTGAATACCCCTGCCGTTTAGCCAAACTTACAGCGGCATCCCTAGCGACTTCTTGGGCCACCAACTGTAATCCCAGGTCAATTGTTGTAGTGGCTGTAAGGCCGCCTTCACCTGCCAAGACAGGGACAGACGACGATTTTTTGGCAAGTGGAGCGATAGCCTGCATAGCTTTGGTGGCTGGGATGGGGGCCCTTTCCCTTAGGTTGTTTTTGGGGCGTACCGCCTGAACCTTTTTGGCGAGGGCGGCGTTAAAATCCTCTTCACTTAAGATTCCCTTCAGGTGCATCCGCCTAAGGACATGGTTTCGTCTTGATTCCACAACGTCAGGCTTAGAAACTGGGGTAACAGAGCCTGGCGACTGAGGTAAAACCGCAAGAGCTGCAGCCTCGGCCGCATCCAATTCATGAAGCTCCTTACCAAAATAGGCCCTGGAAGCAGCCTGGACCCCATACGAATTGTTACCAAGAAAGAGCATGTTCAGATACAGGGTCAGAATTTGATCCTTAGTATAGATGTCTTCAATCCGCCTAGCCACGATTGCTTCGCGCACCTTTCTGGCCATCTTGCGTTCTGAAGACAGCAATAAAGTTCTAGCTGTCTGCTGGGTGATGGTGCTGGCCCCCTCCTTGACACGCCCACTCCTTATGTTTACGTAGGCGGCCCTTAAAATAGCCCTTAGGTCGGTCCCTGAATGGTTGAAAAACCTTTCGTCTTCAGAGGCTAAAAAGGCGTTTACCACCAAAGGAGGCATCTCCTCGACCGGAACCATATACCTACGCTGGGAATACACTTCAGACAGAATCTGGCCATGTGCCGCACGAACTTGGCTAACCGTTTCAAATCGAATGGCATCGTATGGAGGAATAAGCGGCAAGTCCCGAGCCAGCCAAACATAGGCGCCCCCCAACAAAAACACGACAGCAAGCCCCCCAGCAATCATGCAAACAAAAACAAGGCGGATTACCACAAGAGGCCAAGATCTGCCGCGAGGATTTGTAATTTCAAGCTTGGACATCAACCCAGACTCTCAAAAACTTTTGCATTGTAATCTAAAAAGGATGGTCAGCAAAATCATATCCTTGGATTTCGAACCATTTTTGGTTGACAACTTGATGAAACTTCATCTAAACTGCTTCGGCTTTTGAAATCCGTTGGCGAAGTAGCTCAGACGGTAGAGCAGGCGGCTCATATCCGCCGAGTCGGGGGTTCAAGTCCCTCCTTCGCCACCAAAGTCTAAATATTCTGTTTTTCTTTAGACTGTCGTCGGCTAGTTTTTGATCAAATTACTGGTTGAGAGCATACGCCCAAAACAGCGATATAATTATACAAAGACCATCGGAATCGTAGAAATTCAATTTTTAGATGAAAAAAACGTGAAAGCCCCTTTAGTTTTTTTTGCATTGCGGGCATAATCTTTCGGATTGTCGGATGACTGCGCCGAGTAGTTCTGGTTCAGTCCCAACCGGCGCAGCCTGCCTTTGAGAGGTTTGGAGGTTACAGATGAAGGCCCGATGGCAATTATGGGGGTTGGCGTTAAGTCTAACTGGCTTAGTCGCCTGTGCCACAGACGTTGGCACTATTGATAGGACACAAAACGACAAGCTAGAAAAGAAGATGTTCGCCGGTCTTTGGTACCTTGCCCAAACGGTTATCGACATCCCCCAAAGCGGCGCATTCAGCTTCGTTGGAGAGATGAACTTTGGTGGTACCAGTAAGGTCGTCTTCGACATCAGCGAATCCACTTTGACTGTGTACCCAGTTTCTGAGTACATCGAAGGTGCGGAAAAGAAATGGAACACGCACAAAATCCGCAAATACTGGGATGACAGGTGCCTTGACCGGGAGTCCGATGCTCCCGAGTATGGGTGCATTGATGGCAAGGACAACTTGGGCAACCCAGATAAGCTTTGCTGCTACGTCGAGCAGTACGTTGGGCAGCCTGTTGCCATCTTTGACATCAAGTCCCACTTTGATGTCATCCGTAGGTACAATGCGCAAACTGGTGAACAGTCCAACGTGATCGAGGAAAACACCACGGACAAGTTCTGGTGGCAGCGCAAGTACATGCGGGTTAACTGGGCTCGCAATAGGGTCTCTGACTATACCTTCATGGCTAGAATGATCGACCAGTCCCCCGTTGATTACTACGTCCAGGAATTCGAGGGTGAGAGGGGAAATCCTGATGCCCCGACAATTACTGAAGATTACATCGACGTGGTCACCAAGGTATATGGCCAGCCGCAAAGTACTGGAAGCTGCGACGTTTATGGAGTTTCCTATGGCGACTGCGCCCCAGCGGTAGTTAAATTCAGGACCGCCTTCCGCAAAGTGGATCCAGACCAAAACTACGAACCGTTGCGATTCCACAACGAGGTTGAGCAGGCCCTGTTTGGTTACTTCTTAACGGAACGAAACACATACGACGAAGATTGGGGGTTGATTGAATCTGGTAGAACTTCTTTCATCAACCGTTGGAATCTGTGGGCTAATTCCTTCAAGGAAGAAGAAGTGATTGGTCTGGATGGTAATCCTAAGCCTTGTTTCAAGGATTGGGCCAATACCGGCTGTGATACTGAAAACATCGAAGGTTCAAAGGAATTCTGTAAGGCAGACGATTGGTACACCCATGGAACCTGTGTACTGCGAACTCCGCTGCCTTACTCTGCGCGTGGACTGAAACCGATATTGTTTACAGTATCCCATGAACTGCCTGAATCGCTTTGGCCAGCCACAATGAGAATGGCCGAAGTTTGGTCAAAGGCCTTCAAGGAAACAGTCGCGTGGCTGTACTTCTGGGAAGAAAAGGGCTTGATTCATGGCCAAAATCAGCTTCGTGAGTGTCAAACAAACGCCGATTGTGCAAGCCATGCACTTGTTGATACAACCTTTGAACTCGACAAGGTCGATGGCGACAACCTGCCTAAAAACAATAGGGGCGGAATTCTGTGGTCTAACATGAACAAAACCATGGTTATACTGCCAAACAAGGGCATTTCCATGCCTGACTGGCGGTTTCCAGATGGTTTAAATGCAAAGTGCGCCGTGCGACTTGTTAACTTGGCTGGCGAAGCACCTGCCAACCTAGACGTTGCTGGCGTAAATGTCCTTTCTAACGTGCCAGCTTTGACCACCTCCTCCTACAATCCTGATGTACCCGGATATGCTGTAATTGACCCAGTAAACGGCGCTAATTTCGAAGTGCGAGGCGTTGGCTCTGTTACTGCCGATTGCCCTGCCAACCACATCGTTACCGTTGTCGCTGCCCCTGGGAAGGTATTCACGGCGACCACACCCAAACTTGTGACCGCTATTTCAGGCCTTAGGGTTATAAACGCGACTGACATCGACATTGACGTCTCGATCAATGGCGGTCTGCGATTTGGCAATCTTGCACCAAAAGCCAACACTGGTTACATGGAAATTGCTGGTGGTAGCAATGGAACTTATCTGCCCGCAGATTTCGTCCCACAACGCCTTGTTGCCACTGAGGCCGGCAGTCGTGGTGACCTGACCTGTTTCCGCACAGATCACCTTAACAAGTGCGTCGGTTATGGCCATAACCTTACCGAGGCTGACTGGACAAGATGGGAAACCATCCTGGGTTCACTTCCCGAAATGTTCGTCCTGTGCCGAAACACTTACACCCCCAAGAACGATGAGACTGGGGAACAAAACGACGACATGTGGCAGACCAACCTGTACGCTCCGTGGACTGAGATCGTCAATGCCACAAACGAACAACTGGCCTTGCTTCCAAAGGTCAACCCCTGCGTTGACTTCCTGTTTGGTGCTGACAAGTTGGGGCCAGAAGAGAGGCTTGAAAATGCCAGCAAGATGAAGAAAATCGGTGACTCTCGCTACAGCAGTGTTAACTGGGTCAGCGAATCTCAGTACTCGTCTCCGCTTGGTTATGGTCCTAGCGCCTCAGACCCAGACACTGGCGAAATCTTCTGGGGTACCGCCAATATTTATGGCGCCTACATGTATTATTACGCGAACATGTATCGTGACCTCTTTGACCTGATCTCCGGCAAACTCAGCACCTCGGACTACGTCCTAGGCCAAAACGTCAGGGAATGGGTCGCCGGCAAGGCAACAGGCTCCAGAGAAGCGGCACTGCAAACGGAAAGTGTTGATTCTATGATGTCTATGCCTGATCAGGGTGCTGCGATGAGAAGTGCCATGCAGCATGAATTGGACCCATCCGTTTACATGGCTCACGATGGGCGCCCAGTCAGTCACATGGACATCTACAACGTGATCCTTGACAAGGACCTCGGCCGCAAGCTTCAAGGCGCACTGCCTACCCTTGGTAATGGCCAGGGCAAAGTCAGACTTAACGCTGTTAAGGGCACTCCTTACGAGCACCTGTTGTACAACTCCGAAGTTGAGATGCTTCATGAGGCTGGCCAAGTTGCATCAGCTTCACCTGTTGACTGGGCAACGTTGGAAGACTTCAACAAGAAGGAACGTCAACGCCATCAATTCCTGGGCGCTCATAACTACTGCTACTCGGACTTCTCGGACGAAGGCTTGATTGGTAGTGTCAAGGCTTGGGCGTGTATCGGTGATGACCCAAGACCTCGATGCACCAGGGAAAGCTTCGACCCGTTAGATGTAACGACGTACTACAACAACAAGTGCTGCATTGACGATGGCGAGCTTTTGGCTGAGGCCATCTTGATGCGTTTCTATGCTGCTGTAGTTGAGCACGAAGTCGGACACACCGTCGGTCTACGCCACAACTTTTCGGCATCCACGGACGTCTTTAACTTCTTTGATCCATATTATGACATCAGAGAGCTTGAGCCAGTCCCATGTGTTGGCCATTCCGAGTGTGACCAGGCTTTGGGTCAGTTCTGCAAAGATGGTTATTGCCACCAGAAAAAGGCTACAACCTGTAGTAGGAAAGAGGACTGTGGTTATATCCAAGACAACGGCAATGTTGACCATTACGACACCTTTGACTGCGTCAGCAGCAAGTGTGTCGAGTTGGTGCGCTGTGGTCTGCAAGGCCAGTGTCCAGATGGTATGACCTGCAATGGTGCTGATCGTAACTGCTACGAGAACTCAAACGGCACTATGGTCAGAAAGGAAATTCCCGTAGATGCGGACAACTCTTTGATTCGGCAGATGATTCCACGCGGTCCATTGACTGCCTCGGAAATTGAGAAGGGCCGGACGATTTATCAATATTCATCGATTATGGACTACGGTCAACGTTGGAACTCCGACGTTATGGAGCTTGGTAAGTACGACACTGCGGCGATTCGTTTTGGTTATGGAAGCTTGGTTGACGTTTACCAAGACACAAGACATCTGCATGACAGCGTTCACCAGTTTGCCCAAGCATATGGTTACAATTCAGATTCCCAAACGTCTGACAATATGGAAACATCAAGCTGGAACTGGGGTATCTACTTCTCGCAGTTCTACTTCTTGAACAACATGATTGGGGTAGAAGCCAACCGGACAGATGGACCATATGCCAGAAACAGGGCGGCAACTCCGTTCTACCAGATTCAGCTTGAACAGCAGATGGTTACCAACTACTACCGTGAATACTCTGAATTAAGCCGAGTGCAGGTCCCTTATAAGTTCAACGGAGACGAATACGACGGCAACGTTGGCATCTTGACCTGGGACACCGGTATCGACCCATTGGAAATCGTCCATAACTTTGGCATTTCATTGAAGGACTACTACCTTATGGACGCCTTCAAACGTGACCGTTATGGCTTTGGTTTGAACGCGAACCCACTTAGCTATATGTCAAGGATTGCCAGCCGTTACATGGATGCCATGCGTGGTTCTGCCATGTACTACGCCTTGTTTGGACACATCCTTAAGAACTACGGTTGGAGGGCCATCTGGGCTAACGGCCGGATGATGGGATGGGGGCTGCGTCGGGCATCTGAGACTGGATTCGAGATTTTGGCTAACACCTTGGCGTCTCCAGCTCCAGGTTCCTTCAAGCTGAATAAAGACACCAAGCTCTACGAAAATATTAGCTACGATTCGGGTGTACCCGGTTCCGAGCTGAATATTGGTCTGGGGCTTGGTAAGTATCCCTACACCAGATTCTCTGAGCAGGCAGGCTATTTCCAGTGGCAACACGCTGAATCCATTGGCTCGTTCTGGGAGAAGCTTGCTGCCATTATGACGCTTACTGACTCAACTGTTTACTTCACCACTAACTATGTTGGTGAGCAGCTCAACATCGGCGTTGGTACTTCTCTTGGGTTTAACACCATGTATCCCCGCCAGTTGACTGAAGTATTCGGGTCGATCATCGTAGGTGACAAGGACTATCACGCTTGGTCTGCTGAAGGTGGCAGGGCTCAACCCAGAAAGTATTTTGACGAATACAACATGGATGCCTACACAGTTTCCCCGTCCCCTTATCTGACCCAGAACAAGGACAAGCCGGCGACAATGGTTGAGCCTTCCATAGACAACCTGACCTTGAAGGCTTATCTGTTGCTTTATGGAATGGCCTATCTGCCAGCATCCTTCGATCCGGCATTCTTGGATTCCTTCGCTATATGTATCGATGGCAGTGGCAGTTGCCCGGATATCAGCCCAAGTTCCGGCATCGTTCCCGAGACCTTCACCGATCCATTTGGTGGAAAGACCTACCGAGTCTGGGCACCTGTGTACAGGACGGACTGGTATTCGCCCAATGTTGCGCTGGTTCGTAAGGCACAAGCCCAACAGGCAGCTTGGGAAGCCGCGGACGACGACGCTAAGGTCCAGGCTGAAATGGAATTGCGTGAGTCGATTGAGACATTGGATTTAATGCGTGGCCTGTATGAAATCTACAGCGCCATGCGCATTTAGGCAGGGGGTATGACCATGAGGAAACTTACTTACAACATGGCTCAGACTCCAGGAGGAAGATTCATGAGACATTCAGTCAAGGCCGTCCTGCCGATGCTCACGTTGCTGGTCGTATCTTGTGCGCAGGACTTAGGCACCATAGACCGTGTACAACACAACCCAGTTGCGAAACGAGACATTCTTTTCCATGAAGATGGAACTAGAAAGGAGTGGTTCGTTCAGGTAACTACCATTGAGGCTCCCTACGCTTCGGCGTACAGCTTTGTTGGCGATCAGGGACCGATGGAACGGGGCGTTTTCGAGATTCAGGAAGGCGTGCTGTACTTCTATCGTTCTTATTCATTCGCGGAAAACGAATGGGTTGGAAATCCCAGAACTGACGTCGACCAGCGCTTGACGAACGAGGATGGGTCACCCTACTTGATAGATGGTAAAGAGGTGTGGACATCTAAAAACACACCTTTGCTGGCCTACCCTATTACTTCTCACATGGACATCATTTGGGAATACAACCCCAATACTGGTGAAAAGACCAACGTGCGAGTTGAAAACACAACTGATCGCATGTGGTACGAACGCGAGTATATGAGGGTTACCTGGGGTAACAACTTAATGGTTTCCTGGGCTGGCTTTACCACGGCTATGCGCGTTGGTGGTACATACGCTGGTAATCTTGGGGTGCCTACCATTCATCACGATCTCTCTGCTCACAAGGAAACAGCACCCAGAATGAACCAAAAAGAAGGCTACATGGATTTTGTGAATGACTGGACACTTACCGCTCAAACGGAAGAGCTGGAAGGCTATGGAACTATACCGTTGTGCTGGTTTTATGCCTGGTATTCCGGTGGCGTGTATGAATGCATTTCCGAGAAAATCCAAACCAGAACCTCTTTCTTGGCTGTTGATATTGAAAGGGAAGCCGAATATGAGCCCCTACATTACGACGATTTTGAAATGAATCGCTTCGGTTACTTTAGGGAAGAGAGGCTGGTTTGGGACAAGGAATATGGCTTTACGTATGATGGCGTTCGCAAAATGGTTAATCGCCATGACATCTTTAAGAAAGATGAAAATGGCAAAATCATCGGTGTTAAGCCCGTGATTTATCACTTGAATATCGGATATCCAAACGATTTGATCGACGAGGCAAGCGGACTAGCGGCAGAGTGGAGTCGCGCCTTTGACGCGGCAGTGAAGGCTGCAACCGGAAAGCTGCCTTATGAGCTGCCAGCCTACCATGCGAATGGCCAGCCGATGCTCAAGGATGATGGAAGCGCAGTTCATGTTGCCAGCATGTTCATCGTCTGTGAAAACAATCGCCAGGATTTCGAAGCTCGTGATGCCGGCACCGTTGTTGCGGACGAAACCATCTGTGGCTCATTGGATGACTACAAGCCTCTTGGAGACCTTCGATACAACTTCTTGTCAGCAATCACAGCTCCGACGCAAGTTGGCCTTTATGGATACGGCCCCTCATCGGTTAACCCCTTGTCTGGACGTATCGTTAAAGCTGCTGCAAACAACTATGTTGCGGCTATGCGTCTAGGAGCTAGAAGGGCTTTGGATCGCCTTGAACTGCTTGCTGGCGTGAAATCCTTTAGGGAAGTGGCTGATGGCGCTTACATCGCCCAAGATGTGCGAAACAAGAGCCTAGAAAGGACCACCTACTTCAAACCTGGATATACCCGTGAAGAGGCTGTTGAGCTGGCCCAAAAATTGGTTCCTCCCGAGGTGCAGTCTGCGCTTACAGGTGGCGCCATTGGAAAAACTGACAGAAACCCCACAGCCGGCCGTATGGGAATGCTGGCGGCCAATCCTGACATTGAGGCGATGCTGATCTCTGATGACGTGCGTATGCTGTTTAAGGATCCGCGCCTTGGTGCTGCAAATAGTGGTGCTGTAAGTGGCCCTGGCGGCGCATATGCTCTTCGCCATTGGGCAAACGCAAAGGGTGTTCAGGAACGCATCAAGGCAATGACTGAACAAACCAAGATGGGCCTTGATAAGGCTGACTATTACGATGGGGCAATCCTGCGTTTGGCCGATGAGTTCAAGGCGCAATACGACAAGGCCCTTTGTGAAGGATTGAGAAACGTTCAAAACACCGCCTTTGACTTTAGCGCTTTCAATGATAGCAACCCATGCTCAACAAAGGCTTTGATTGGCCAGCTTCGTGAGGCTTTCGCTTATTACAGCCAGATGAGCCCCTATGCATACGAGCGAAGCGTCATCCCAACCCCGCTTGAAATGGAGACTTTTGAGCCAATTTTGGTTGAATCCCAGAAGGCGATGAACGGGCTTTTGGATAAATTGCGCCAGGAATTCGCTCAGGAGCTTTACAAGCGGATTTACTGGGGCGTGGCAATTCATGAAGTCGGGCATACTCTTGGCCTGCGCCATAACTTTGAGGCCTCGACTGACGCCCTTAACTTCCCACAGGAATACTGGCAACTGCGGGTTACCAAGAATGGGGACAAATACGAACCAGTTGGCCTTTGGGGTGAGACCAAAACCCAGGTTGCTGCTGGACTTAGGGAATATCAGTACTCTTCGGTTATGGACTACTATGCCAAGTTCAACATGCCGTGGCTTGGAATTGGATTGTATGATATCGCCGCGATTAAGTATGCTTACGCCAGAACGGTTGAAGTATTCGAAAAGAATCCCGATTTGACCAAATTTGCCAAGTACATCGACATCGACCCCAGAGAGGTTTCTTCGGATAACCTGCCTGCCTTTAAGGAAAGGGGCGAAGGCTTTGGATTGGCG
>Ga0255343_1000669_pt1 | contig 51831 bp, 46 predicted proteins | sample wastewater_treat_4_FD_192413 | JGI IMG/M metagenome (GOLD analysis project Ga0255343, IMG submission 192413) | Wastewater microbial communities from Lulu Island WWTP, Vancouver, Canada - plant16 | ecosystem: Engineered > WWTP > Wastewater > Unclassified | place: Canada: Vancouver, British... | reverse complement strand
CCTTTAAGTTCAAAATGATGATGTATTGGACTCATAAGAAATACCCTCTTCCCTTCTCCATACTTCTTTTTTGTATACTTAAAATATGAAACCTGTATTATTACTGACAATGCTTCAATAACAAATATACCACCAAGAACCAAAAGAAGTGGTTCAGTATTAGTTAAAATTGCAAGGGCTGAAATCGCCCCCCCTATTGCAAAAGATCCAACATTCCCCATAAATATTTTTGCAGGGTAAAAGTTAAAAAACAGAAATCCTAAGAGAGAGCCAGCAAATGCAAGAGAAAAATAAGATATAGAATTATTATTTTTAGAGATAAGAAAATAAAAAATAAATATAGGAATGCTCACTCCAGCCAAAAGCCCATCAAGTCCATCAGTTAGATTTACTGAGTTAGCAGTTGCAAGAATTACTAAGAGATTAAATAAACCTAAAATAATTAGACTAAAACTAACATTTTTAAATCTCAGAGCAAATAGAATGAATGGTATTGAAAAAATTATTTGTAATAAAATACTTTCCCTTGCTTTTAAGCCATAGGGAGATTTTTTAAAAATTTTTAAAAAATCATCCAAAAATCCAATTACAGAAAAGGCAAGTGTCATATAAATAATAAGATAGCTCTGCATTGTAAGAACACCACTAATAGCAGAATATATGACATAAACAACAATTGTAATAACTATAAACAAAATTCCACCCATTGTTATAGTGTTAGATTTTGAAAGATGAGATTTTGGTCCTTCATCTCTAACAAATTGATAAAATTTTAGTGTATGGGAAAGCTTAATAAATAATGGAACTAACATAATAACAAGCAAAGAAGTAATTAAAAATATTCCTACCAATTTATCAACACCTCTACTACTTTTTCAAGGTTCATAGAATTTGATCCTTTGATAAGTATTGCATCTCCTGATTTAACAGTTTCTTTAAGATAATTAGATATGGCAAAAGAATCATTAAACTGGATAAACTCTATATCAGGAGATAGTTCATCTTTTATATGGGAAGCGTACTTACCTACATATAAAACCTTGTTAAATGAATTGGCGCTCACTATTTTAGCTATTCGTCTATGAAGAGAATCAGATTTAGCACCAAGCTCAAGCATATCTCCCATTACAAGTATGGAATTAATTTTATGGATCTTATCAAAAGCTCTTATGCTTGCTTCAAAAGAGAGAGGATTAGCATTATATGAATCATCAAAAACTTTTATTCCATCTCTCAGATTTAAAAGTCTTCCTCTGCCTGGTAAGGGTTTAAACTTGAGAAGTCCTGTTTTTATTTCATTTGATGTAAGACCAAAAGTAAAACCTAAATATATAGCTGGAAGAGAATTTAAAACAAAATGTTCTCCTAAGGTTTCTAAACTAAAACTCCCAGCTTTTTTACCGTTTATCGTCACATCAAAATAAGTAAAAGATCCATTAAAAACTATATTTTCCCCTATAATGTTTGATAAACTCTTAATTCCGTAAGAGTAACCTGAAGATACAAAATTTAATGCACTTCTACTTAATAAGTTATCGCCATTAACAAGTAAAAAACAATTTTCTTTCAAAGCTTTGGCAAGTTTTACTTTTTCAGCAAAAACACCATTTATGTCTCCCAAAAATTCAAGATGTGATTCTCCTATATTCGTTATTATACCTATATCTGGGGTAACAATACTTAGATTTTCATCCATCTCGCCAGGATAAGAAGCGCTAATCTCAGCCACAAAGTATTTAGTATTCATATTTATTTTAGTTAAACTTAAAGGTAGCCCTATGGGAGTGTTAAAGTTACCAAAAGTTTTAGAAATATTGAGTTTTGTGCTTAAAACCGAATAAATTAGCTCTTTTACTGTTGTCTTACCTGCTGAACCTGTAATACAGATTTGAACTGGATTAACTTCATCAAGAATAAATTTCCCAACTTTCTTTAAAGCCTCTTTTGTATCGCTCACAACTATTTGAAAGTAAGAATCTTTATCTAATTTTAACTCTCTTTCAGATATCAATCCAATTGCACCATTTTTTAAAGCATCTTCAGCAAAATCATGCCCATTGCTATTTATACCCCTGATGCAAACAAAAACTTCACCATCTTTAATTTTTCTTGAATCAACATTTAAGCTTAGTTCGATTGGTGTAAACGGAGAATATTCATCCCCATTTATAATTAACTTACCACCTAAAAGTTGGGCTAAATGAAAAAGCTTAATCTTCAATACTAAAACCTTGAGATATTAATATTTTTCTTGTCTCAACTGTATCGTCAAAATCAAGCGCTCTCCCTTTTATAAGAAACTCTCGCTGGTTCCCTCTACCTAAAATAACTACAATGTCATCTTTACCTGCCATTGATAAAGCTTTACTTATAGCTCTACCTCTATCTTCTTCAATTATACAATTTTTCTGCTTTTCTTTTTCTATACCAGCTAAAAAATCAGAAAAACCTATTTCGGGATCTTCATCTTCTGGGTCATCCGTAGTAAGAATTATATTATCAAATAAATTTGATATAAATTTTGCTGTAAGCTTTCGTTCTTCTTTATCGCCGCCACCAACATTTCCAAAAACAACTATCTTTTTTTTGTACTTACAACTATTAATTTGACCAGAAATGCTTTGAATTGCTATAGGAGTATTTGCTTTATCTATGACAATAGTTGCAGGATGAGTAGATTTAATTAGATCCCACCTACCTGGTATTTTATCAATGGATGAAAAGGCACTAATTAGCTCTTCTGCATCAAAACCAAGAGCAATACATATACCAAAAGAAGCAAGAATATTTATAGCATTATAGAAACCAGGGATATGGGACTTGATAAAATAATTTTTACCATCGTAGGAAAATTTAAAAAATATTTCATTATTACTAACTTCTCTAAATTCTTCAAGCTTTATTTCTGCATTAATGCTTGAACCATAAGAAATGTACTTAGGATGAATAGTAGAAAATTTCTCAAAATATTCACTATCTCTATTTAAAATCGAAAATCCATCTTTTTTGGTCTGTGCAAAAAGTTTTGTTTTAGACTCAATATAATCATTAAAAGAACCATGATAGTTTATATGATGATTAAAGCTTATATTAGTTAAAGAAGTTACATCAAAACTTAATCCAAAAAGTCGTTCCTCTGCTAATCCAAAAGAGCTTGCTTCCAGTATAACATATTTAGATCCATCTTTTTTAAATTTATTGAAAAGATAATTTAATTCCATCGGTTCAGGAGTGGTAACCGGACCAGATAACATTATGTCTAACTTATTATTTAATGAGTAACAACCAGCAGTTCCAATCAATGAAGCTTTTTTACCAATTAAATTAATAACTTTATATGTAAGATATGCAACTGACGTCTTGCCGGTTGTTCCAGTAATACCAACTAATTTTAAACTTTCGGCTGGATTAGAATAAAATTTTTGAGCTATTAAGCTGTAAGCTTTTTTTGTAGAAGGAACAATTATCAGTGAAACTGGTTCTTTAGTATAAAGATCTTTTGCCTCTTCAGAAATTATAGCCACTGCTCCATTTTCAATCGCCTTATTGATAAATCTATGTCCATCATGGTTTTTGCCTTTTAGGCAAATAAATATATCACCTTTTTTTATCTTTCTCGAGTCATTTTTTACACCATTAATCTGTAAATCTTTGAAATTAACTAATTCTTTATCTGGGATGATATTTATAATAGAACTTAATCTCATTTTAATGGATGTAGCTCAAGCCACTTAACAATTTCATTAAATATTGGAGCTGCTACAGTTGAACCATAAACTTCCCCAACATATGGATCTGGCTCATCAATTGAGACAAGAATAACATAAGCTGGATCTTCAACAGGATAGAATCCGATGAAGGAGCAAACATATTTTCCTTGAACGTAGACTCCACCTTCTACTTTAGTTGCAGTGCCAGTCTTTCCCCCTATTGAAAGTCCGGGTACTTTAGCCTGGATCACACCATTTGGATCTTGGACAACATTTTTTAAGGCAATTTTCAGTTCATTGGCAGTTTGTTCAGAAATAACTTTTTTTAAAACCTCTGGTTCTTTTTTTTCTATAGTATTGCCTTTACTATCAATTATTTCTTTAACTATCATAGGTTTCATCATAATACCGTTGTTTACTATTGTTGAATAACCTGTAATAAGTTGAAGGGGGGTTGCTGAAATACCTTGCCCAAAAGACATTGTAGCAGGTGTTGTAGCAGACCAATTTTGTGGTGGAAGAAGTATTCCCTTCTCCTGTCCATAGAATTCAACAGGTAATTTTTCTCCAAAACCAAATCTTCTTGCATATTTATATAATAGATCTTTAAGTTTCAAGCCAATTTTTACAAAAGAAACATTACAGGAATTCCTCAATATATCTGAAAGATTTTGATTTTTGCCATGTGCAATCATGCACTCAATAGTCTTACCAGCAACATTTATACTACCGTTACATTCATGTAGAGTTAGTGGCGTTATAACCCCCTCTTCAAGGGCACAAGCTGCAACAAAAGGCTTAAAGATAGATCCTGGTTCATAATTCATTGAAGTTGCCCTATTAATATATTTTGAATCATTTATGTATTTATCCCAATTGTTTAAATCATATCCAGGTCTACTTGCCATTGCAAGAATTTCTCCAGTTTTCGGATTCATAACAATAGATACGCCACCTGCAGCATTCCAATTATATATGTGCTTATCAAGAATAGTCTCAACAACACCTTGTAAATCAGAATCAATTGTTAGCGCAACAGATTTGCCATCATTGGCATCTATGTAAATTAAAGAAGAACCAGGAATATTGTCTCCTTCAAAAGAATGATAAATAATTTTTGTTCCTTCCTGCCCCGCCAAGATATCATTTAGGGTATATTCTAAACCTGTTAACCCTTGATTATCCATTCCTACATATCCAATAACAGAGGATGCTGTATCCCTTTTAGGATATTCTCTTTTTTCATCCTCTTCAAATCCATAATCTCCTTTAGGTGGTCTTAATGCTTCTATATCATTTTTCTGGCTTGTAGAAATTTTTCTTTTTATGTAGCAAAAATAGTAATTTTTGTTTTCTTTAATTATATTAACTATCTCATTCTCATCCATTCCTATTATGGGTGAAACAACATTTGCAAAAACTTCCGGATCTTTCAATACTTTTGGGTTTGCATAAAGAGAGTAAGCCTCATTACTCTCTGCTAATGTAATTCTATTTCTGTCAAATATTTTTCCCCTTCGTGCAATTATTGATCTAAATTCTTTTCCGTTTTCTTCAGTACGATATGCTTGAATTTCTGGATTGATAAAGCTAATATTGAAAAGCCTATAAGAAAGCATTGATACAATTAAAATCGACATAATTGGAAATATGAAGGCTATACGTATTTTTGCTACTTTGGTTTTATTTTTCATTTTCTAATTTCAGTTTCTCGCAATCCTCTGCATAACGCATTTTTAATTCATTAATTGCTTTTTCTCTTATAATTTTTAAATTTGTTAAACTCTCATATTGAACCTTTAATTCCGAAAGTGTATCTTTAAGCTTTGTATTAAGATTTAAAGCTTCTGAATATTTATTTGAAATTACAAGATATTGACTAAAACATATACCATAAATCAATAAAATTATGAAAAGAAATATAACTTTTGTTATCAAATCTCTTTTCATAATCTTACTCCAACTCTTAATTTTGCACTTCTTGCTGCTTTATTAAAAGCAATTTCACTTTCATCTGGAATTATTACTTTTTTGTTTAATGGCTCAAAAAACTTAGAACTCTTAAAAAAGTTCTTTACAAGTCTGTCTTCAAGAGAGTGATAAGAAATAATTGCCACTCTACCATTTTTATTTATTATATCAGGTAAAATTAAGAAAAATTTGTTCAGTTCAGATAATTCAGAATTGACATATATTCTTAGAGCTTGGAAAGTCTTTGTAGCTGGATTTATTTTCCCTCTATATTTATAAACCCTTGAAACTATTTGAGTCAATTCACTACAAGTTTCTATTGGTTTTTTCCTTCGCTGTTCAACTATAGCATTAGCAATTTTACGTGCCATTCTTTCCTCACCATATGAAAATATTATATCAGAAATATCTTTTTCTCTATAATTATTAAGTATATAAGAAGCTGGTTGCTCTTTACTAGTGCGATTATATCGCATATCGCATGACTTATTTGAAAAAAAACTAAATCCTCTGTCTTCTTTGACTATATGATACATGGACAACCCTAAATCAACCAATACTTTATCGAATCCTGTTATATTCGAAGCTTTTAATGCTTCTTTAGCAGAAGAAAAAGGAATATTGAATAGCAAAAAATCTTCTCCAATCTCTTTAAGTCTCTTTTCTGCAACAGAAAGAATTTCTCTGTCACGGTCTAACCCAACGAGAAAACCCTTTCCTTTAATTTTATTAAGAAGAATGCTTGAATGGCCACCTTCTCCACAAGTACAATCAAGGATCTTATCAAAAAGTTTAATATCAAGATAATCTAAAATAGCTTCACCAAAAACGGGCTTGTGAAAATATTCTTCCATTTCTATATACTTTTTAAACACCGATTTTCATAAATTATTACTTAATAATTATACAATTATATCTATTAAAATATTAATATGCATCAAAAGTTATTAAACAAAAACATTTCTTCTATAATCGATAATATTAATATACATCTTGTTTATCTTTTACATAAAACGTAAAAGATTTTAACAAAAAGAGTGCTTTACCAAACAGAAAAAAAATTTTGAGCAAGAGATAAGCCGGGTTCTGTGCTCAATATTTGCATATTGAGTGGCAATCATTTATCTAAGCGATCACCATGGGACTTGGGCGAGCAACCCTCAAACATCCCTTTTTGATCTTGCTCCAGGTGGGGTTTGCCAAGCCAATCAGTCACCTGATTGCTGGTGAGCTCTTACCTCACCTTTTCACCCTTACCCTGTCTTCTAAAAAACAGGGCGGTATATTTTCTGTGGCACTTTCCTTAAGGTCACCCTCACTGGCAATTAACCAGCACCCTGCTCTACGGAGCCCGGACTTTCCTCAGAAAGTAATTTAATATTACTACTCTCTGCGATTGCCTCTCTTGCTCAAAACTAATAAAACAAAGTTCATATTATAATACTAAATTTTAAAAAAATGGTTTATTTAAACTTATAATTCAAAGTAATTTTTTGTTCTTTTGCAGCCCATTTTAATTTACAAACTATAGTAGAAGCAATAAAGCGGACAGGTATGCAAACTCTTCCAGGTTCAACTAAAATAGGTACAACATCTTTATTTGTAGGATCAATAGCCACTCTTTTAGTATTTACAAAAGCATACGGATTATTTATCTCCATTTCAATTATTTTATCCTTAACCAAAATAACAAGTTTTAAGTCCTTGCTATTCCATTCAAAATAAGCACCAAATGGTTCAAGTATATAACGTAAGGGCAGATAACTTCTCGAATTTTTTATAAAAGGGGTAGTATCCATTACAAATTGTTTTTCATTAATGTACATATTTTTAGAGCCAATAGTATAGACAAGATTTAGTTCTTCTGTATAACTTGCAAGTTTAACTTTATTAAGAGATTTAAAATTGCTATAAAATGAAGATGGAGCTTCAAAATATAATTTTGGATTTAATGAAACTATTTTTATACCATACAAAAATATATTTGAAGGATCTTTCCTAAGCTCAGTTAATGGAATTGCAACCTCATAAAATCTATGATCTTTCTCGGAAGATATAGTCTTTCCAAAACCTGGTATGGCTTTCCCGTTTGAATAGTATACGCTCGAGAAACAGTTAATTCCTACATAATACCTATAAATAAGCATACATCCTTCAGGACAATCTGCACATATTAAGGTGTAATTTCTATCAATTCCATTAGTAATTTTGCCATCCAAATCCCAATCAAGAGTTAATTCAAAATAGTCCTCACAAAAAGGTTTAGATGGACTTTTATCTTTTCCATCATCAGAAACTACATCAATCAGAATATAAAGATTTTTAAAATCATTTTTGAAATAAATATTAACTGTATTATAAGATATTTTTAAGGCATCGTTCCAGCAATATTTATCACATATACCATCGATTTTAGGAATAAAAAAAGCAAATGTTGAATTCTCTTCTGCATATGAAATGTTTACAATATTTAACAAATAAATGAGAAAAACAAATAAAGTTAGAACTTTTCTTATAAAACTCAATTTATTCCTCTTTTAATTATCAACTGACCTTACATTTAAAATACATTTAATATACAAAAAAGTTCAAAAATTATTATTTAGTAAAAATAAATGCACCATCCTTTGCATCAACAATAATTGTGTCACCTTCATTGAACTCTTTACTAAGAATTTTTATTGAAAGAGGATCTACAATTTCTCGCTGTATAACTCTTTTTATGGGTCTTGCACCAAAAACAGGATCAAAACCTTTCTCCGCAATTAGTTGTTTAGCAGTATCAGAAACATTAAGTGTAATACCTTTTTCTACAAGTCTTTTCTCAATTTGTCTAAGTTGTATATCAACGATTTCTAAAATTTCCTTCATGCCAAGCCTATTAAATATTACAATTTCATCAACTCTATTTATAAACTCGGGGCGAAATTGCTGTCTCAGAATCTCATTTACTTTCTGCCTAAGCTCTTCATAACTTAAATTAGCACTCTGAATATACTGACTTCCAATATTTGAAGTCATAATAATAACAGTATTCTTGAAACTAACTACTCTACCACGCCCATCAGTAAGACGACCATCGTCAAGTATTTGAAGAAAAACATTAAATACATCGGGACTGGCTTTCTCTATTTCATCAAACAAAATTACAGAATAAGGCCGCCTTCTCACTGCTTCTGTAAGCTGTCCTCCCTCTTCATATCCTACATAACCTGGAGGTGCTCCAATAAGTCTTGATACAGAGAATTTCTCCATATATTCAGACATATCAAATCTTAAAAGAGCTTTTTCGTCATCAAACAAAAATTCAGCTAAAGCTCTTGCAAGTTCAGTTTTACCAACACCAGTTGGACCTAAAAATATAAATGACCCAATTGGTCTATTTGGGTCTGATAACCCTGCTCTTGCTCTACGAACTGCATTAGAAACAGCTCTTATCGCTTCATCTTGTCCAACAACTCTTTTCTTAAGTCTTTCCTCCATATGGATGAGCTTTTCTATTTCACTCTCCATAAGTCTTGAAAGTGGAATTCCTGTCCATTTAGAAACCACTTCTGCAATATCTTCCTGGTCAACTTCTTCTTTGAGCATTCTTTTTTCTGGAGGTATTTCAGACATTTTTTTATTTAATTCCTCGAGTTTTTTCTCAAGTTGAATCCTAACACCATACCTTAACTCTGCAGCTCTATCCCAATCCCCTCGAAGCTCTGCCTGATGTTCTTCATTTTTTAATTGCTCAATTTTTTCTTTAGTTTCCCTTATTTCCTTAATTATAGACTTTTCAGCCTCCCATTGAGCTCTCATTGCATGGGCTTTCTCTTTATACTCTGCTATTTCACTCTCAATTTTATTTAGTTTCTCCTCCGAAGAAGGATCTTTTTCTCTTTTAATAGCTTGTCTTTCAATTTCTAATTGCCTAAGTTGCCTCTCTACCTCATCAAGCTCCACTGGTAAACTATCTATCTCCATTCTTAACTTTGCGCATGCTTCATCTACAAGGTCTATTGCTTTATCTGGAAGAAACCTATCTGGAATATATCTATTTGACAACACTGTAGCAGCTACTAAAGCTGAATCTCTTATTTTAACACCATGATGTACTTCATATTTTTCCTTTAATCCCCTTAATATTGCTATAGTATCATCTATGCTTGGTTCACTTACATAGATTGGCTGAAATCTCCTTTCTAATGCAGGATCTTTCTCTATTTTCTCTCTATACTCATCAAGCGTAGTAGCACCTATACAGCGTAATTCTCCACGAGCAAGAGCTGGCTTTAACATATTTGAAGCATCAACTGCTCCTTCGGCAGCTCCAGCTCCTACTATTGTGTGAAGCTCATCAATGAAGAGAATTATTTTCCCTTCTGAAGAGGTAACTTCTTTTAATACTGCCTTTAATCTCTCTTCAAATTCTCCTCTGAATTTTGAACCAGCTACTAAAGAAGCAATATCCAAAGCAATCAATTTCTTATCTTTGAGACCTTCCGGTACATCTCCGCTTGCAATTCTTTGTGCTATGCCTTCAACAATTGCAGTTTTACCAACTCCCGGATCTCCAATTAGCACTGGATTATTTTTTGTTCTACGAGACAAAACTTGAATTACTCTTCTTATTTCTTCGTTCCTCCCAATAACAGGATCAAGTTTTCCACTTTTTGCAAGAGATGTTAAGTCCCTGCCATATTTTGATAAAGACATATATTTATCCTCAGGATTTTGATCCACTACACGTTGAGATCCTCTCAAATCTTGTAAGACTTTTAAAATTCTGTCTTTGGTTATCCCGAATGAACGAAATAACTTCGCAATTCCACCTTCAACTTCTTCTGACATAGAAAGAAGGATATGTTCTGTGGAGATATATTCATCATTTAGGTTTTGTGCTTCTTTGTACGCATTTTCTAAAACTCTATTAAGGCGTTGGCTTAAATAAATCTGAGTTAATCCGTAAACTTTTGGGAAATTGTCAATCTCCCTCTTTAAGTTGTTTATAAAAAAATTTAAGTCTATGCCAATTTTTTCTAATAATGGATAAATTATTCCATCTTTTTGCTCAAGCAAACTTAATAAAAGATGCTCTGGCTCAATAGTTTGGTTATTATTACTCTGAGCATTATTTTGAGCTTCAACCAAAGCCTCTTGAGCTTTAATAGTAAGTTTATTCATATCTATTGCCATATTCAACCTCTTTTTAAATTATTATTTATCTTTTTTAATAATAAAAATACCCAATAAAACTAAAAAACTATTCTTTTTATTGAAATTATGGCAATTAACTGATTCTACTTGAGAAGTTCTGCTATTTTCTCCCCAAATTCTTTTGCGGCAGATGGACCATCACCGGTTACTATTTTCCCGTCTACTTCCACAGAATTTCCTGTATAAATTGCCCCTTCTTTTTTTATATTTTCAATCTCAGAAGTATATACTGTCGCTTTTTTCCCTTTCAAAAGCCCAGCTCTTGCAAGAGTAACAGGAGCAATACATATTGCACCTATAACTTTACTTTTTTCGTAAGCTTTTTTAGCAATTTCGTGAGCTTTTTCATTTTCCCAATACTCATTAGCCCCAGAACCACCGACGAATACAACTGCATCATAATCATCAATGTCTACTTCATCTATGAGGATATCTGGAACTACTTTTGTTCCAAGCATGCCTGTAGCTTCTTTTTTTGTGCTTGATGCAATAGTTATTTTCGCTCCTTCATTTTCTAAAACTTCTCTGGGGTGTAAATATTCTTCGTCTCTAAAATTATTTGAAGCAATAATCATTAAAACACTCTTTCCAACTAAACTCATAATATCTCCCTCCTTTGCTAATATTTTACAAAATATTAAAGATAATCAATAATATTATATCAATAAACAAAAATTTATAAGTTACTAACAGGTCATGCTAACTTATTTCCTGATGAGATATTATTATATTTTATCAAATTACTTGTCATAACTTGTTTACATTTTCATTTTGCTCGATTTTTCTACGAGGAATTACTGGATTCCTTAATAACTGATTTCAGGAATGACAGTGTATTGATTCGGAATAACACCACCTCATTCAATCCGAAGAACGGAAGCGACTGAGAATTCTATGATTTCAAGATTACTATGACTTAACTAAAATAAATTACATTTAGAGTATTTTTATTAATATTAAAAAGATGATAAAGCTAATAAAGAAGTAGGTGGAACAGATTTTTTAAATTTAAAGAGCAAAAATATGTGAAAATAAGTTAAAAATTGGAGAAAACAAAAAGAATAGACATAAAATGCTAAAATTTGGGAATATTAAAGGCAAAACTAAGGAGTTTTTCAGAGCTCTCACACAACATGCTCGACAAAACAACTAAGGGACTTAAGAGATAAAGATAAACATTAGCAGATAACGCTGCTTAAACTATTGGAAGATGTTCTTTTAAATGGAAGATCTGTTTAAAGAGGATAGTAAATTATATGAAATTCTAACACAAATATAATCATTTACGTAGGTTACTTACCTTTTATTAACCGAATTACAAATAATTTAAAAGGCATTAATAATATTTCAAAGCAAAAATGTTATCTTATGGTAAAAAGACAACAGAGTGAAAAATGTTCCAGTCCAATAATTTGCATTGAACTAGCTATTTTTTGTGATTTACATAACTAAATCCTGAATAATGTTGATTATACCAACGATTGCTCTATACACTCCATAAATAAAAAATATATATTTGATCTTATCATAAGTATTAGATTTAAGGGCTTTTAACTACAAATTTATAATTAATTCTCGCTTTCTCGGACCATCAAATTCAAGAAAGAAAATCCCTTCCCACCTACCTAAGAGAAGTTTACCATCTTCGATTATTACGATTCTTTGATTTCCAATTATGGAAGCTTTTATATGAGCATCGGCATTACCTTCGAAGTGATTATATAATCCATTATATGGAATAATTTTAGATAAGTGATTCAAAAAATCTTCCATAACAGAAGGGTCATACGCCTCATTTATTGTAATTGCTGCAGTTGTATGTGGAACATATAATAAGAGATTACCATGTTCAATATTTGCTTTTTTTATTATTTCGTTAATTTTTGAAGTTACATTGATCGCTTCGATACGCTGAGAAGAATTGATATTAATAATAAATTTCATTTTTTACCTCTAAATAAATTATATAAAATTATATAAAATTATATAAAATTTTAGAATATCATTTTTATTTTATGCCAAGAAACTGCATATTTCGGTATTTTTAGTTTTGAGTAGAATAATTTATATCTACCCCTTTTCTTTGAGTTAGACCCCTAAATCTGGACAATTTGTTATCAAATTTAAAATAATTTCTTAGCTCTTTTATATAAGTCATTATTTACTTCTTTTAAAAGAATCAATCTTTAATTTTAAATGCTTTTCTTCATACTCTTCATAACATTCTCTTGGAGTTCTATAACCAATAGCAGAGTGAATCCTCTCATTATTGAAAAGTTTACCCATTCTCTTAGTTTCTCTGCACATTCTTCAAAGGTATCAAATTCAAACCTCTGAGTACATTTAAAATGTATTATTGGGTGAAAATGCATTTGATAATCGAAATTTTTTCTTCTTTTACTTATAAAAAATCTCTTCTCCATTTTTTACCCCCTTATTTACACTCTTAATTTTATTACAAACTGTCCAGTTAATTAGGTTTCTGGAACAAAAAAATGTTCATTTTGTAAGACAATATACTTTGTTGTTTATTTTGAATTTTCATATTTTGATTTTGACTACAATAAAAATATTAACTCATCGCATTTCTGACACAACACAAGCATGAAAATAATAACTTTAATCCTTTTCTTATGCCTCTTATATTGCAAACAATCTAATTTCTTTAATAATCATAATTTTATATTTTGAAGTTATTGTTTTCAGAGGAATTAACAACAAGAGATTTGAGCTCCCAGCTCAAACTTTATATTTCCATAGTTTTATTTAAAATAATTTTTATATTACACCTTTTTCTTTAAGTTCTTCTATTTCACGATCAGAATAACCTAACTCCTTCAAAATTTCATTTGTATGTTCTCCTAACAAAGGAGGGTGCCTTTCAATATCTAAATTGGAATTATCGATGTGGATTGGATTTCTTAAAAGTTTTATTTCTCCGCAAAAAGGATGCAAAATAGAAGCAATTAAACCTCTGTCAATAACTTGGAGGTCATTTAGAGTTTTATCAATTGTATTCACGGGCCCAGTTGGAATATTATTGAGTTTGAATGAAGATAACCAATAATCCATACTCTTTTTCTGGAATACCTGACTTAATATTGAAATCAGTTCATCTCGATTTTTAACTCTATCAGTATTAGTCGAAAATCTTTTATCGCTTGATAAATCTTCTCTTTCAATAACCTTACAGAGTCGTATCCATTGATCATCATTCCCTACAGCTAAAATGAAATACCCATCGAGGGCTCTGAAAACTTGGTATGGAACAATGTTTGGGTGAGCGTTGCCGTATCTTTTTGGCAATTCTCCGCTTATAAGATAACCACTTGCTACATTAACAAGCGATGAAATAGCGCATTCCATAAGTGAATTATCTATTTTGGCTCCGATACCTTCAATGTCTCTTCTTCTAATAGAAGAAATTATTGATATTACAGTATACAAAGCAGTAATTACATCAACAATTGCAACTCCAACTTTCATAGGTTCTCCATTTTCTTCACCTGTTATACTCATAAGCCCGCTATGTCCCTGAATCATTATATCGTAACCTGGTTCTTCTCTGCGTGGTCCCGTTAAACCAAAGCCACTTATATTTGCCCAAATTATTTTTTTGTTTATTGATTTAAACCTTTCATATGAAAAGTTAAATTTCTCAATTCTTGATAGAGTATAGTTTAGTACCACTACATCGCAAGCAGATGTTAGACTATCAATGATTTTATTTGCCTCGTCTGACTTAAAATTTAAGGTAACAGAACGTTTATTTCTGTTGGCACATAGATAATATGCACTTTCTCCATTTACAAATGGAGGCCCCCATCCTCTTGTTTCATCACCTCTTTTTGGGTTTTCTATTTTTATTACATCTGCACCAAGATCTCCCAAAATTGCAGTACATAAAGGACCTGCAAGAACACGTGTAAGATCAAGCACTCTAATACCAGATAAAGACTTCATATTTTAACCTCCATTATACAGAAATAAACTTAATTGATATAATTTTATTATTAGTATTATTTTAAGAAAGGAAAAACAAATGAAAGCATTGATCACCGGTGGAGCAGGATTTATTGGTTCAAACCTTGCTGAGAGGCTTATAAAAGAAGGCTTTCATGTCTCTATTATTGATAATTTATCTTCAGGTTTTTTAAAAAATGTTCCAGATAAAGCTAATTTTTACCTAGCAGATATTACAGATAAAGAAATAGTTAATAAAATATTTGAAATTGAAAAACCAGATTATGTGTTTCATTTAGCTGCTCAGATAGATGTTAGAGCATCTATTAGAAACCCTGTATTTGATGCGAGTATTAATATAATTGGAGGAATCAATATTCTCGAAGAATGTATAAAACATAAAACAAAGAAAATAATATATACAAATACCGGAGGAGCTTTATATGGTAACGTTTTGCAGGACGATATACCGGTTAAAGAGGATTATAGAATAAATCCTGATTGCCATTATGGGGTCAGTAAATTAACTTTTGAAAATTATTTAAAGCTATATAATAAACTTTATGGTTTAAATTTCGTAAGCTTAAGACTCCCTAATGTATATGGTGAGAAGCAGAACCCTTACGGAGAAGCTGGAGTTGTTGCAATTTTCATAGGTAAAATTCTTTCGGGTGAAAAAGTTTATATTTATGGTGACGGCAATCAAACGAGAGATTACACTTATGTCGGAGATATTATTGATGGAATTATTATTTCATTAAATAAAGGTAATAACGAATGCTATAATTTAGGAACTGGTAAAGAAATATCAGTAAACGAACTATTCGATATTATTAGTAATGTTTCTGACTGTAAAGGATTAGATCCAGTATATGTAGAGAAAAGAGCTGGGGAAATTGAAAGAATTGCTCTAAATGCAGAAAAAGCTAAAAAAGAGCTTGGTTGGGAACCAAAGACCGATATTTCAGATGGCATTAGAAAAACATACGAATTTTTTCAGGAAACATTTAATAAATGAACGAAATAAACTGGTTATTCGATCTTGATAATACCCTATATAGCGCTGATTCGGGGATGTTTGATTATTTAAACAAAAGAATTAATATGTACGTTTCAAGTAAATTGAAGATAGATGTTTCATATGTACTACAAATAAGGAAGAGATATATTAAAGAATATTGCTCAACTCTTTTGGGTCTCAAAAATGAATTTGACATAGATCCTGCTGAATTTTTATTTTATGTTCACAATATAGATGTAAATATGTTTTTACAAAAAGAAGAAAAACTTAATGATTTTATATTAAACCTCCCAGGGGAAAAATATATTGTAACGAATAGCCCACTTTTTTATGCCAAGAATGTTCTTAAAGCTTTAGGAGTTAATGAACTTTTCGGAAATATTTATGATATTGTATTTATGGATTATTATGGAAAGCCTTATATAAATTCAATTAAAAAAGTAATTAAAAAATTAGATATAGATATCAAAAGTGCAATATTTATAGATGATTCTTTTGAAAATATTATTTCAGCAAAATACCTTGGATTTAAAACTATATACATTTACAAAGATAGTGAATATATGGACTATTATGAAGATTTTTTCTTTCCGAAAATAAGGAGTGTATTAATTTAATGATTAAATTGGCTTTGTTATTTGGAGGGATCTCTCCCGAACATGAAATTTCAATTATTTCTGCAAAATCTGTTTATACTAATCTAACAAAAGGTAGATATAATCCTCTACTTATAGGTATATCTAAAAGTGGAAAGTGGAATTTATTTACAGAAGGGGAGTTTATGTCTCTAAAAACTGTTCCTGAGAAAGATCAGGAATTAACCCTATCTCTTAATAAAAGAAAAGGAATATATTTAGACGATGAGTTCATTCCTATTGATTGTGCATTTCCTGTTTTACATGGTAAAGGTGGAGAAGATGGATTAATTCAGGGATTATTAGAGTTATGTAATATTCCATATGTTGGAGCTGATACGCAATCTTCGACCTTATGTATGAATAAAGTTCTTACAAAGAAAATACTTGATGCATCAAATATAAAACAGGCTGATTGTTTACATTTCTTTAAAGAAAATATTGAATTAAATGATGAAACTCTAACAAAGATTATTTCAAAACTTAAACTTCCTCTATTTGTAAAACCTGCTAATACTGGTTCAAGTATCGGAATATCAAAAGTATCAAACGATAGTGAACTAAAAGAAGCAATTAAGTTAGCATTCAATTATTCCAGAGAAGTTATTATTGAGAGAGCTATTAATGCAAGGGAAATAGAGTGCAGTGTTCTTGGTGATTTTGAGCATATTGAAGCTTCTTACCCTGGAGAAATTATTCCAAAGAGAGATTTTTATGATTATGAAGCTAAGTATGTTGACACTGATACTGAGCTTGTAATACCAGCAAACCTTGATACAACTATGATTAACTTGGTCAAAGAGACTAGTAAAACATGTTTTAAACTTTTAGGCTGTTATGGAATGGCAAGAGTGGATTTTCTACTTGATAAAGAAACGAATGAATTGTATTTAAACGAAATAAACACTATACCGGGCTTTACTTCAATTAGCATGTATCCAAAATTGTGGGAATATTCAGGAATACATTACAACGAGCTTATTGATAAACTTATTGATTTAGCATTTCAAAGAAACAAAAATGAATTTTAATTGTTTTATATAGATGGTGGAAAATATTGGAGGATTAAAAATGGGTACTAAGTATATTTTTGTAACTGGTGGAGTTATGTCTTCCCTTGGAAAAGGGATTCTTACATCTTCTATTGGGAGAACTTTAAAAGCAAGAGGATTCAAGGTATCTATAATAAAATTTGATCCATACTTAAATGTCGATGCTGGGCTACAAAACCCATACCAGCATGGAGAAGTATTTGTGACTGATGATGGTGCTGAGACAGATCTTGACTTAGGTCATTACGAAAGGTTTCTTGACGAAAATTTATCACGTTTAAATAATGTTACTGCTGGGTCGGTTTATTCACAATTAGTAGCAAAAGAAAGAAGAGGGGATTTTCTTGGTGCAACAGTTCAAACTATACCGCACCTTACAAATGAAATAAAGCAAAGAATCTATCAGCTTAAAGAAGCAGTAGAGCCAGATATAATTATAGGTGAAATCGGTGGCACAGTAGGAGATATTGAAGGCTTGCCATTCCTTGAGGCAATAAGGGAATTCAGAATGGAAAATCCTCCTCATGATGTACTTTTCCTGCACCTTACATATTTACCACATTTAAAAGCCACAGGTGAATTGAAAACAAAACCAACTCAGCATAGTGTAGCAGAACTTAGAAGAGTCGGGATTCAACCAGATATAATTGCGTGTCGTTCAGACAAGGAAATATCAGATGTAATTGCCGAAAAGATATCACTTTTTTGTGATGTAAAAAAGGAGAGAATTTTTTCGGTCGTTGATGCTGAAAACATCTATGAAGTACCTCTAATGATTGAGAAGGAGGGATTAAGCAAGACCTTATTAGAGCTCTGGGGACTTCCAGATTTAAATGCAAATTTTGATGAATGGGAAGAAATGGTTAATACAATAAACAATCTCACCCGTTCAGTAAACATAGGTATAATCGGCAAATATACTTCTATGTGCGATGCTTATATATCTCTTGTTGAAGCCTTAAAACATGCCCAGGTGAGCACAAAAGTAAAAGTAAACATTAAATGGATCCCTGCAGAAAGCTTGGAGATAAATGATCCCAATGAAGTGCTTAATGGCTTACACGGCATACTCATTCCTGGTGGTTTTGGAAAAAGAGGAATAGAGGGAATGATCAGAGCAGTAAAATACGCTAGGGAGAAAAACATTCCTTTCTTAGGAATTTGCCTTGGATTACAAGTGGCAGTCATAGATTATGCAAGAAATTTTTTAAGATTAACGAATGCTAATTCCTCCGAGTTTGATCCAACCACCCCATATCCTGTTATAGGTTTAATGCCCGAACAGAAAGATTTAAACGAAAAAGGTGCAACTATGAGGCTTGGTGCTTTTTCTTTCAAAATTTCTCAAGGTACATTAGCAAGCAAATTATACAATAAAGAAATAATTAGTGAAAGGCATAGACATAGATATGAATTAAACAATGCATTTAGGAATCGCCTTGAAATGGCAAACATGAAAATATCTGGTATTTGTATGGATAAAAACCTTGTTGAAATCATCGAGTTAACGACTCACCCATTTTTCATTGCCTGCCAATTTCATCCTGAACTTACTTCAAGGCCACTAAGACCACATCCATTATTCGTTGGATTTATTGATGCTTGTTTTAAATACAACGAAAAATTAGAAGAAGAAAAATCATAACAAATATGATAGATGATTTTATTAGAATAAGAGGGGCAAGAGAACACAATTTAAAAAATATAAATCTTGATATACCGAGAAACAAATTTGTAGTTATCACAGGTATTTCTGGCTCAGGTAAGTCTTCTCTTGCTTTTGATACTATATATGCTGAAGGACAGCGAAAATACTTGGAGTCACTTTCAGCATATGCAAGACAATTTATCGGAGAATTAAGGAAACCAAATGTTGACCATATAGATGGTTTATCTCCTTCTATTGCAATAACCCAGCATTCAGGGAGCAAAAACCCTCGTTCAACTGTTGGTACTATGACAGAAGTATACGATTATTTAAGACTTCTATTTGCAAGAATCGGTATTCCACACTGTCCTAACTGTGGTAAGGAAATTAAATCCCAGAGTTTAGATCAAATTATTGAAAGGGCAATGCTCTCATTTAACAATAAAATGATTCAGATTATTGCACCAATTGTGAGAGAAAAGAAAGGAGAGTTTAAGAATCTCTTTTCAGACTTACAGGTGAAAGGTTACGTAAAAGTTATTGTGGATGAAAATCTCTATGACATTGACGATGAAATAATTCTTAAAAAAACTGAAAAACATTCCATATTAGTTATTATTGACCAACTTACTGTGGAAGAAAGTGAAAGACTTAGAATAGCTGATTCGATTGAACAGGCATTAGAACTAGCAGACGGCATAATAGAAATAAGAGTTAATACAGAAAATAAGTGGGAAACGCATATATTTTCTGAGAAATTTGCCTGTCCTACATGCGGAATTAGCATATCTGAAATCGAGCCGAGACTTTTCTCGTTCAATAGCCCTTTTGGTGCCTGCCCAGAGTGTAATGGATTGGGGGTTATAAATGAGGTTAGTCCATCATTAATTATCAAAGCCCCAGAAAAATCTATTCTTGATGGTGCAATAGATATACCTGGCTTTAGAAGTTATACAGAAAGCTATACTTTAAACCTTATTGAACGAGTGCTTGAAAGATATGGAGAATCATCGGATACCCCATTTAAATTATTAAAGAAAGAAACAAAGAATGCTATTCTCTACGGTGATAGATACTATGAGGGATTAATTAATACTATAAAAAGAAGGTATTCAGAAACAGATTCAGAAATAATGCTTTGGGAATACGAAAAACTTATGGTTAAGAAAAGATGTCCCTTCTGTAATGGAACACGTCTTAAGAAAGAGGCTTTAGCAGTAACCATAAATGGTAAAAATATCGCTGATTTATGTGATATGTCTTTACGAAATCTTTTACAATTCTTTGAGACAATAAAACTTACAGAAAACGAGAAACTCATTGCAGATAGAATTTTAAAGGAAATAAGTTCAAGACTTAACTTTATTATTAATGTTGGACTTGATTATCTATCTTTAAGCAGGGAATCTGCAACTCTTTCAGGTGGAGAAGCTCAAAGATTAAGGCTTGCAAGTCAGGTTGGTTCCGGATTGGTTGGTGTACTATATGTATTGGATGAACCAAGCATTGGTTTGCATTCAAAAGATAATGAGAAACTTCTAAATACACTATTTAGACTTAGAGATCTTGGAAATACTGTGATTGTGGTTGAACATGATGAAAATACAATAAGGAGTGCCGATTTTATAGTTGATGTTGGTCCTGGAGCAGGAAACAATGGAGGCGAAATTATAGTTTCTGGAAAATTAGATGATGTAATAAAAGAAGAAAAATCAGTTACTGGTAGATTTTTGTCAGGTAAAGAGTTTATTCCTATTCCTGAAACAAGAAGAAAAGGAAATGGCAAAACTCTCAAACTTACTGGTGTAAGAGAGCACAATCTTAAAAATATTTCTGTTAGTTTTAATTTAGGAAAATTTATCTGTGTTACAGGGGTTTCTGGCTCAGGAAAAAGCACATTAATTAATGATGTACTTTACAGAGCACTTGCATCAATTCTATACAATTCTAAGGAGACTCCAGGAGAATATGATAAAATTTCTGGTGTCGAAAATATTAAGAAAGTAATTATCGTTGACCAAAATCCAATTGGAAGAACTCCACGGTCAAACCCAGCTACTTATATTGGTCTTTGGACTGATATAAGACAGATTTTTGCTTCACTTCCAGAATCAAAAATGAGAGGCTATACAATAAGTAGATTTAGTTTTAATGTAAAGGGTGGAAGATGTGAAGCATGTATGGGAGATGGTTTAAAAAAGGTAGAAATGCAATTTTTACCAGATGTTTATATACCTTGCGAGGTATGTGAAGGTAAAAGATTTAACAAAGAGACACTTTTAATAAGGTATAAAGGATATAATGTTTATGATGTTCTCGATATGACAGCTGATGACGCATTTGAATTATTTAAAAATTATCCCTTTGCAAGGAGAAAACTTGAATTATTAAGAGATGTTGGATTAGGATATATCAAACTTGGTCAATTTTCAACAACTCTTTCAGGGGGAGAAGCTCAGAGGATAAAATTAGCTCTTGAGCTATCTAAGAAAAGTGAGGGTAAAACTTTGTATATTCTTGATGAGCCAACAACTGGCTTACACTTTGCAGACATAAAAAGACTTTTGGAGGTCTTAAACAAATTAGTTGACAAGGGGAATACAGTCATAGTGATTGAACATAACCTCGATGTTATAAAAAGTTGTGATTATTTAATTGATTTGGGGCCAGGCGGAGGAGATTATGGAGGATATGTTGTTGCTAAAGGAACGCCTGAAGAAGTAGCAAAAAGCGAAAATTCTTATACTGGTATGTATCTGAGAGATATACTAAAGAAGGATAAGATTATAGCATGATTTTATTTAGAGACTATGAGTTAGATGCTTACATTCTATCTGATATCGGCTTGTGTAGAGAAAAGAACGAAGATAATTGCCTGTTAGCTTACTCTATTGTCCCTGATATTAAAGTTTTAATGGCTGTCGCTGATGGAGTAAGAAATAATGCTGTTCCTGAAATTGCAAGTAAAATCGTGATCGAAAAAATTAAGGAATATTATATGAACAAGGAGACTATTTTTAGTGATGAATTCAAAAACATAAACAACGGAGATTTTTTAATTAAAACAATTGAACAAATTAACACACAGATACTTTTGATGTCGCAAAAAATTAAGTCTTATTCAAATATGGCAGCTACTTTGGCGGTTTCTATTATAACAAAAAACAATAGATTTATTGGTTTAACGGTTGGAGATACATATCTTTATCGCTATCACGGGAGAAGATTAACTAAATTATGTGGTAGTGAACCATTATCATCTATTAAAGAGCCAGATAAACATGTAATTGGAGTTAGCAAAGAACTATCTTACACTATAAAAGAGTTTCGCATAGAAAGGGGAGATATTTATCTCACTGCAACTGACGGTGCAGTGAGATATGAAAAATTTAATGAAGAGGCTTTAAAAATCCTTTTAAATAATAATACTGATTCTCGAGAAATCTGTAATGCTTTTGTAAGATCTGCCATATCAAATAATGTAAAAGACAATATTACACTTGGTGCTATTATTGTAAAGTAATGAATTTAAAGCTTTCATATGCCTCTGCTATTAAACTCGGCTTAAGAAAAGGTGTAATAGATTTTCCTCTTGAGACAATCTACGTAATGATAGGCGAGAAATGTAGAAACTCTTGCAAGTTCTGTTCTCAATCTATTACATCTTCAGCTTGTTCTAATTATTTATCCCGTATTACCTGGCAAAATGTTAGTGATGTAGAACTTCTAAATACCATAGATAAAGTAAATGACATAAAGAGAATCTGTCTTCAGATAGTTTCGGATGATAACTCTCTAAATATGCTTAAATCATTAGTCATTAATCTAATCTTGGTAAGCAAAAATAATTTCAAAATTTCAATTTCCATAGCTTCATCAAATATTGAATATTTGGAGAGTTTGTTTGAAATTGGAGTAGATACTATTACAATACCACTTGATTGTGCCAAATTAAAAACATATAAAAAATTTAAAGGAACTGATTTTAAAGAAAAAATTCAAGCTTTGGTTAACTTATCTCAAATTTACAAAGGGAATGTTGGCACTCATTTAATATATGGCCTGTCAGATACGATTGAAGACTTTTTCAAAATGATGAGTTTCTTAAAATCAAACTCAATTAATACTGGGCTTTTCTCGTTTACTCCACTAACTGGAACTGAACTTGAAAATCTTCCTAAACCAGATTTAAGTTCATATAGGAAGGTACAAGTATTAAGAGCCCTAATATATGAGAATGTTTCATTTGAACCAGAATTTAATAGTTCTGGAGGTCTTATAAAACTTAATGTTAAAATAGAAGATTTGGGGAGGTTTAAAAAATTAATTAAGAGCGGTAAACCATTCCTTACAAGTGGTTGTGATAACTGCACAAGACCTTATTATAACGATAGCCCCGGTAAGGAACTATATAATTTTCATCGTCCACTAACTGATATTGAAATCAACAAATGTATATGTGAATTCCTTGCTGGATTGAATACCAACTTAAATAATCTTATTTGAGGTAGACGATTACAAAGGTATCTTTTGGATCAAAATAACTTACATGTGGGTGAGTTTTTAAAAAGTTTCTTATTTCATCTCTTAATATACCCTTTCCCTCTCCATGCATCACATATACAAGAGGTAATTTGCTCAAGTATGCATCATCAAGATATTTATCAAGTAGAGGCAAAGCTTCTTCAACCCTTAAACCATGAAGGTCTATCTTTTGAGAAATTAATCTTTTCTTTTTAACGCCATCTAAAGAAATAGATTCATAATTTTCTTCTTTCGTCTCTTCTAATTTTGATAATTCATTTAATGGCATTACAGCCCTAAAGGAGCCCATTATTACCTCAACAGTCTTTTTTTCATCGTCTTTAGATATGACAAGCCCTTCTCTCTTGTATTTACGCACCCATACGCTTGATCCAATTACGACATCTGAGCTTTCCTGGATTGGTAATAGGTCTTTTTCCATTTCCTCCATTTCTTTTAGCTTATTCTCTGTTTCTTCCTCAATCTGTCTTATATCTTCAAAGAGTTTATGGGCCTCAGAAGATGCTTCTTTCCTTTTGGCAAGCTCCGATAATAAGCTTAAAGCTTTCTCTCTTATTTCCTTTATTTCTTTAACAGTATTTCGATAAAGAGATTTTTTCTTTTCTTTAACAGAAGATTCAAAATTTCTAACTTCACGATTATATTTATTTTTAAGTTCTTCTGCTTCTTTTCTAGCTGATTCGCTCGTTATTCTATGAGCTTCAATTTCTTCTGTTTTTTGCATTAAGCCATCAATTAAAGTTTTTACTTCTAATTCTTTTTTCCCGACATACTTCTCTGCAGATTCTACTAAATCTTCAGGTAAACCCAACCTTTTAGCAATCTGTAAAGCATGACTTTGTCCTGGTACTCCTATTAAAACTTTAAAAGTAGGTTTTAATGATTCTAAATCAAAACCAACACAAGCATTTTCAGCTTCATCATAATTGTAAGCAAACGATTTTATCTGACTTAAATGAGTTGTAATAATCTGAGGAACCCTTTCCCTGTGAAGGTAGCTTATTATAGCCATACCGAGAGCTGCACCTTCATCCGGATCTGTTCCAGCACCTAATTCATCTAATAAAACAAGAGTATTCTTATTAGCAAGCTTTAAAATATGAACTATATTTGATAGATGAGAGGAGAAACTACTAAGACTCTGTTCGATGCTCTGTTCCTCTCCTATATCTGCTAAGATATCTGCAAAATAACCAATTAATGTATTGTCACCTGAGGGAATATGGAGACCGCAATAAGTCATTGCTATTAATAAACCACAGGTTTTTAAAGTAACAGTTTTACCACCAGTGTTAGGTCCTGTTATAATTAAAGTGCGGAAATTCTTTCCTAAATTTAAATCTATAGGGACTACCTCATTACCTGGTATTAATGGATGCCTTGCCTTCTTTAAATCGAATAGCTGATTATCGCTTATCTCTGGTTCAATATAATTCTGCTCAATTGCCATAACTGCTTTTGCGAAGATAAAGTCGAGCTCTTCAATAATTTTAATCGAAGATAAAATCTCATGTGCTTTTTCTCTAACGATATTAGATAGTAGTGATAAAATCCTGCTGATCTCTCTTTTCTCCTGAGATAACAAAATATTAAAATCATTATTTAATGAAGTTATTAAAAGGGGTTCCACAAAAAGAGTTTCTCCAGAAGTTGATTGGTCATAAACTATGCATGGAAAATGTGCTTTAAACTCAGCTTTTAAAGGAATCACATATCTTCCATTTCTTATAGTTATAATATTTTCCTGAAACATTCTTGAGTAAGACTGAGAGTTAAAAAGTTCGTTTGCTTTACTATAGATTAATGCTCTTGACTCCTTAATGTTTCTTCTTATTCGTGATAACTCTTCTGAAGCATTAGTTTTCACTTCACAGTCTTCACTAATTTTTGATTCTATTGTATCTTCAATCTCTTTCTGTGGTGTAATCTGAGACGCATATTTGGAGAGGATAGGAAAGTCATCTTTAATGTCTTTAAAAGAATCTTTTATTTTTCTTAAAGTTTTTAGCTGATTTAATATGCTTAACAATTCTTTTTCATTAAGTAATCCACTAATAGCAGCTCTATCAGTTGCTGTTTTAGCTTCATTTGTTTCTAAAATAGGTAGAGTGCTATAACTATTTATGTATTTTTTCGCTTCAGTGACTTCTTTAAGGCTTGTTTTAATAGTTTCAAGGTTAGAAGAAGGTTTAAGAGATAAACATTCTTGAATACCTGCTTTTGTTTTTGCATAATTAGAAAGAATCTTTAAGACTTTATCAAGCTCAAGAACTCTAAGGCTATTGTTATCCATCTTTTAAAGCTCCTTATTAAAACTTTCTTTTCTAATAAGATTTTAAAATAATTATCACTAAAACCATTATAATAGCAAGAGTCTAATTTAGTTCATTTTAACATCTCATGGCATTTTTGCCACAACACAAGCATGAAAATAATATCTTTAATCCTTTTCTTGTGCCACTTATATAACAAAACAATCTAATTTCTTTGCCAAATATAATCTTATGATCACGGAGTTATTGTTTTTGGAAGAATACTTTGCCCAGTTTTTAGTTGGAACTTCAGTCTTCTTATTACCAAAAACACCGCTTAGTAAATATAAAGAAACAAAAATCGCAAATACTACAATTAAAGTAATTACCTTTTAAGTATTTTATACAACTAACTCTAAGACTTTTTATTTTTTAAATCATCTAAAATGTATTATAGATATTAATTATTCTCTAAGGTTTTGTCATAAAACTCACCCAAAATAGTCAGTTGGATTTAACCTTGGCTTTTGTGCTGTTATAGCAATAGCTTTAAAATCGTTATCTATTATTTTCTTTATGAAGAACCTGTTTGAAAAACCTACTTTTTCAAGAAGACCTATCATTTCCCCCATTTCTGCTTCATATAATAACTTTTTTAAAAAGAGGTCATTTTTACTATTTTCTTCCATTACAACCATAAACTTTCCATTCTCTTTAAGAAGCCTTAAATAACTCGATAAATATGCAACAGGGTCTTCCTTGAGTTGCTCTATTCCGATCAAAGCGATTAAGTGAAATTGCTCATCTTTAAGTTTTGTAATGTTATCCAGATTCCATAAAAGAGAAATGAATTTATCGCCTACTTTGTATTCTTTTATGTAATTTGATAGCTCATTAGACAGCTTTTTCCCGGATGAAATTATCGCTATAAGGTTATCATCTTTCAGTTTTTGAGATATAGAAGGAATAATCGAAATATCCTTAATTCCTTGAATTGCGATTCTTTCACCTTTTGAGAATTTTACAATCTTTAGGAAGACATTATCAAGATTTCTATGGTTTTTAGGCTTAAATTCACTTTTTGTATCTATCATAATTTGAGAATATACATCCACAGTATTTTTGTCTGTAATATGCAAGCTCTCTTGATTTTATAACTCCTTCTCTGTAAAAGGGTCTAAAATCTTTATAAATGAATTCTGAATCTTTTACTACTTCATCAGCAACAACTTTAATAAGTTCATGTTTTTGATAGATACTATAAAGAAGAGTTGTTGAAATATATCTAATACCCATCTCCTTGGCTATATTATTTGTCTTGATAAGACGCATTTTATAACAAAACTCACATCGATAGGGTTCAAATGTATTATTGGTTAATATTAATTCTTTTAAAAAATCCTCCCAGTTATATTCCTCATAAATTACGTCTATCTTAAAATCAATAGAAAGTTTTTTAACACTAGAAAGCCTATCCAGATACTCTTTGTAAGGATGAATGTTGGGATTGTAAAATAGTCCAACAACTTCAAAATCATCCTTAAACGATGAGACTGGCATTATTCCACAAGGCGCACAACAAATATGTAGCAACAATTTATCTTTCAAAATAGATTATTTCCTTCTTCCTGGTAACCTTTCTCAATCAAATATTTAAAGCCCTTAGATGTTAATATTCTACCTTTTGGAGTTTTCTCTATGAAACCAAGAGAAAGAAGATATGGTTCAATCATTTCTTCAATGGTTGTTTTATCTTCGTTTAAAATGGCTTGAATAGTTGTGAGACCGAGAGGTTTACCATTTTTACTTTTTAAAAGGAGCAACAATTTTCTATCCTCTTCACCTAAACCTAATTCATCGATTCTTAGAGATTCAAATGTATTTTGTATAGTACTGCTGTCAATTTTTCCACTTTTATAAACAGAAGCATAATCTCTCGCTCTTTTTATTAAATTTATTGCGATTCTCGGAGTTCCTCTTGACCTTATAGCAATCTCAAGTGCTTCTTTCTCATTTATTTCTACTTCAAGGAAAGCTGCTGCATTTAATACTATTTTTATAAGCTCTTGGGGGGAATAAAAATTTAGAGAGAAGACAAGACCAAATCTGTCCCTCAAAGGCTTTGATAAAAGCCCAGCTTTTGTTGTAGCTCCAACAAGAGAAAATTTATTCACTGGTATTGATACTGCTTTTATATTTCTTCCACTACCGCGTATTATATTTATTTGAAAATCTTCCATTACACTATAAAAGGCTTCCTCCACTCTTTTATCAAGCCTATGTATCTCGTCAATAAAAAGAATATCTCCTTCATCTAAAGTTACTACAAGGGAAAATAAGTCAATAACCCTCTTTAATGAAGTTGCAGTTGTCTTTATAAGGTTAGTTTTCATTTCATTCGCAATAACATTAGCTAAAGAAGTTTTTCCTAAGCCTGGCGGACCATAAAGAAGAATATGCTCCAAGCAATCTCCTCTACTCCTTGCAGCAAGCATTGCGATTTTTAGATTTTCTTTTATTGCCTCTTGACCCACATACTCTGTTAAATTAGACGGTCTTAAGGTGTTATCATCTTTTAACTCGGTATTATTTTGGTTTTTCTGTTCTGACATATGTTATATCTCTATCTAAGGTAAATTTTTTCACTTTAATTATTCCTTGCTTTAAAAGGAATAATTCTTTACTTTCTCCAAGAGTTTTTATTATTTCAAATTCTTCTTTTAGTACGCTCTTTGTTATTTTGTTGACCTTAATTAGATCATTATAAGTGAGGGTTGTATAATCTTTCCTTTCAAATTTACCTGTATCTTTTCCGCAGTAATAGAGATCACCATTTTTTTTGTTAATCCATTTATTACCAAAGTAAGATATTCCATTTATAATTTTTATAGATGCATCCCTGTACGAAGTATTACCAGTTAATTCATAAAGCATAAGCAGAAAATAAACTTCATTTAATATATGATTTAGAGAAAAATGAGTTTTAAAAGATTTGTTTTCGGGGATTATATAGTCATATAACAAAAAACCATTATTTTTGGTTTTAACACCTCTTCCTTCTTTAATATAATCTAAAAGCAAATCACCAATGTGAGAACTTAAATTAAGTGCCTCTTTAATATTTAGTCTTTTATACACAAAAGCCAAGAAAATTGCAGCATCTACTGAAAATCTCGTGTCGAAATATTCATTACTTATTTTGTATTCGCTTTTTAGCCAATTTGATTCTGTAGTAGAATACCAGAAGCCATATTTATTTCTACTCTTATGAAGTGCATATAATGAATTTATCGCAATATCATAAATAAAAGTTTCATAACTCGTAAAGTAGAATTCGAGCAAGCTTCTTTGTGCATACATTGAGTAATCCCAATAATAGGTATTCTTGTTTTCATTTCTGTATCCCAAACTGTTTTCAGTTAGATAATAGAATCCATTCTCGAAATATCTCTTTTTTAGTGAAAAATCCGTTACTCTCATATACTTTTGAGTAACTGCAGAGTTTATATTAAAAAGACTCTTTTTAGAAATTAAGTACCAATCCTCAATGTTATTCTTTATTTTGAAGTTAATTGTGTTTAAAATTTTTAATTCCGAATCAACCATATTCGAGATCAATGTTATTTCTGAAGGAGCATCGATCCTTTCCTGTAAGCCATAACCGATATTTTTATATTGGAAAACACAACCTTTAAATAAAGTAAGTTTTGTTTTTTCTTTATCGTTTACTTTTAGATATAATGTCTCTCCAGGCAGATTAATTTTTTTTGATTCTTCTATATTTACTAGCCCGTCATCACTTTTACTGTAAGTAAATCTATAAGGAATTAAGTCTGTGAATTCGTTCAGTTTCTCGGTTGTCACTGAGAGGGTGTACTCAAAATCTTTAATATAAGCTCCATTGTTTTTAAACCTCAAGAAAACAAATAAATCTTCATTCGCGAGCAATCTAAACCATGTTTCTAAAGTAAGTATTGTATTGTTTCCATCTTCTATATCTGCAGTAACTATTACTTCTGTAATGAAATTTTCAAAATAATTAATTTTGTAAGAAAGTCTCTCAATTTTAAGTTCATTCTTAAAGGTAATTTTATATGAATTAAACTTTTCCTCCTTATTTTTATAGGAAAAGTTAATGTAGTTTTTACCCCATTCAATAGGATTTTTGTCTATAGTAGGACCTGTTTTACAAATTGTGTCTGGAGCAAGGACTAGCTGATAAGGAAATAAGAATATAGTTAGAAAAACAATAATTATCAATATTAGAACAATATTTCTTTTTACCAATCTATAATTTAAAAGCATTTCATAAAATTATAAGTTTAAAACTTTATTTCTCATTATACTATTTTATAGGGAAAAATTTATAATAAATAGAAAATTATGAGTGATAAAGTAGATTCATTTTATGAAAAAGAATTGAAGCCACTACTCAGGGGCTATCTTTCCAGTGAAGTTATGTCTAAGATAGATTGTGCTTTTGTTTTTGCAAGAGAAGCCCATAAAGATCAATATAGATCATCAGGCGAGCCTTTCATTTTACATCCTTTAAATGTAGCAAAAATCCTTGCAGAGCATCATGCCTCAGCGGATATTATAATAACTGCTCTTTTGCATGATGTTGTTGAGGATACAGGTATTGGGTTGGAAGAGATTAAAGAAAAATTTGGAGAGGACATTTCTGAGTTAGTTAAACTTCTTACGGGTTTAAAGAGCATAAATTTTAGCTCTGAAGAAGAAGGTCAGGCAGAAAATTTAAGAAAATTGCTTCTTGCAATGGCATCTGATGTAAGAGTAGTTCTAATTAAAATAGCTGATAGAGTTCATAACATGAGAACATTAAACTATTTAAGTCCTGAACGACAATTAAAAATTGCCCAGGAAACAATGGATATTTATGTTCCAATAGTTCATAGACTTGGGATGTATGCTTTTAAGTGGGAATTAGAAGATCTTTCATTTAGATATATTCATCCTGAGGAGTATAAAAAGCTTGCAAAACTTGTTGCCAAAAGAAGAAAAGATAGAGAAGAATATATAAACAAAGTAATTAATATACTTTATAGTGAATTATCTAAGAATTCTATAAAATGTAAAATTGAAGGTAGACCAAAAAATTTATACTCAACCTATAAAAAGATGGAACGTAATCATATACAATTGAATGAAGTTTATGACCTTTTCGCTGTAAGAGTTTTAGTTCAGAATATAAGTGATTGTTATACGGTCTTAGGAATAATACATAATATCTGGAGACCTGTTCCTGGTAGAATTAAGGATTATATTTCTTCTCCTAAACCAAACGGATATCGCTCTCTTCATACAACAATCTTTGGACCTGGCGAAGAACCTGTCGAGATTCAGATAAGAACATTTGAGATGCATATAAATGATGAAGTTGGAATAGCTGCTCACTGGAGATATAAAGAAGGAGCTGCAGGAGATAAGGATTTTGATGAGAAGATTAAATGGTTAAGACAACTTATAGATTGGCATGATGAAACAAGTAGCGCAGCTGATTTTGTTCAATCAGTAAAATTTGACCTTTTTAGGGATGAAATATTTGTTTTTACACCAAAAGGGAAAGTAATAGATCTTCCAGTCGGGGCAACACCAATAGATTTTGCTTATAGAATTCACACAGATATTGGGAATTCTTGCATAGGCGCAAAAGTGAACGGAAGGATTGCTCCACTTGATTATAAGCTTCAAACCGGTGATAGAGTTCAGATATTGACTTCAAAAATACCTCATGGTCCAGGAAAAGATTGGCTAAATATCGCTCGTTCTGCTTCTACTCGAGCTAAAATTAAAACTTGGTATAAAAAACTTGAAGCAAACGAAGAAGAGGCTGAAAAGGAAGAAACTCTCAAAAAGGAGACAACTTCAAAAGTACAGAAAAAGCCTGCAAAGTGCTCCGAGAAGGAAAAATATGTTGTTATGGTTGATGGTTGCGAAGATCTTCCAATTACTTTTCCTAAATGTTGTAGTCCTGTTCCATATGATGAAATAATTGGTTATATTTCAAGAGGTAAGGGAATTACAATACACAGGAAAAATTGCCCTAACACTAAAACATTAGAAAAAGATAGGATTATACCTGCTCATTGGTGTAATATAGATGATACATCGTTTATAACTGGTTTATTTATTCGAGCAAAAGATCAGCCTGGAGTATTAGCGGAAGTATCAAAAGCAATTTCTGACGAAGGAATAAATGTGATTGACCTTAAAGCAAAAGTTTTGCTAAATGATATAGCAAAAATATCAGCCAAAATTGAGGTAAAAAACATTATTGAATTGTCTAAATTAATGGATAAACTCTCGAAATTATCATGTGTTCAAAAAGTAAGAAGGGTTTAAATTAATGCGAATCGTCATTCAGAGAGTCTTGTCTGGCAAAATAACGGTTAACAATGAAGTTATCTCTGCGATAAATAAAGGTTTAGTAGTATTTGTAGGGATCGAAAAAAGTGATACCGAAAAAGATGTTTTAGAATTAGCAAGAAAGATAAGCAATATTAGAATTTTTGAAGATGAAGCAGGAAAGATGATGTTTAAACTTCCAGATAGTGGAGAAATTCTTCTAATTCCTCAATTTACTCTCATTGGAAGCTTAAAAGGAACACTAAGGCCTGATTTTACTGATGCTATGGAACCAACTAAGGCAAGAGAGCTTTTTTATAAGCTTTCCAAAAGTCTTAGAGAGGAATACTCACGAATCGTTAAAGAAGGAGCATTTGGCGAACATATGATTGTAGATCTTGGAATTGATGGACCTGTAACAATAATTTATGATACGAGGAGTAAATAGTGAAGTTAGAAACCATAGTTTGCGGTAGAATTTACACAAATTCATATATATTATATGATGATTTTAATAGATGCTTCATTATTGACCCAGCTTCAGGAAAACCTATTTTAGATTACATTAATGAAAATTCCTTAAAGATTCAGGCTATTCTTTTAACTCATGGTCATTATGACCATATTGATGGTATACCGGATATTCTTAATAGTTTCAAAGACATACCGATCTATATTGACGAGGACGATAAGAATTGTCTCTTTGACCCTTTATGGAATGGTTCTTTTGATACAGATGCTCTTGTAATTATAGCAAATGCTAATAAAGTACTAAATTATGAAAAAGATTTAAAATTTGATAATGCTTCATTCAAAGTGTTCAAGTTTCCAGGACATACCCCCGGAAGTGTAGTATTACAATATGAAAAAATGCTTTTCACTGGAGATTTTATTTTTAGAGGATCTGTAGGGAGGACAAATTATTATAGAGGTTCTAGTCGAAGTATGATGGAATCACTAAATAAGTTTATTGAGATTTTTGGAAATATTAATTACGATTTTAAAATATACCCAGGGCATATGGAGTCTACAACTTTAAGTTATGAGTTGCTTCATAATCCATTTCTCGTTAGAATTATAAATTCGAATAAGTGATATATGGGGCAGTAGTTCAGCTGGGAGAACGCATCCCTCGCACGGATGAGGTCAGCGGTTCAAATCCGCTCTGCTCCACCATATTGAATTAGCTGCCGAAAAAATTTTATAATTTTTTGTAGCACCTTCATAAAAATATTGTATAATATTAGATACTGATAGCGCTTTTTCTATCATTAAATGAATCATAAAAATCATAAAGGAGATGGAAAAGTGAGTTCAACAATTAGTAATTATTTATCAAAATTAGAGTTTGGTAAGCCGCTGAAGTATAAAAACATGGGTGTTATTCCTTTATTTACTTCTATTGATAGCATAGAATATCTTACATTGAAAGAGGCACTAAACAAAAAACTCCTTATAATTACAGAAGTAAGTAAAGGGGGAGCTGTGCCTGAATTGAGAGTTACAAATAAGGCTGAGATGCCAGTTTTACTTCTTGACGGTGAAGAGCTTATTGGTGCAAAGCAGAATAGAATATTAAATACAACGATTTTGCTTAAAGAAAAATCAGAAACTATTATCCCTGTTAGTTGCACTGAGCAGGGAAGGTGGTCATATAAATCAGATAAGTTTAATGTATCGGATGTAATTGCTGCACATAACATTAGAGCTAAGAAGGCTTCGTCAGTGTCTGCAAATTTGAGTAATTCAAATGAATTTGTTTCAGACCAGTTTGAAGTTTGGAATGAAATTGATAGGATTGCCCGTAACACAAATATTCACTCTGAAACAGGTGCAATGAAAGATATATTTTATGCTAAAATGGAGGACTTAGATAAATTTTTAGAAGCATTTAAGTGCGAACCTCATCAAAAGGGATTGCTTATTACCATTAATGGAGAAGTGGTTGGTTTTGATGCTATTTCGCTTGAGTCTGCTTATAAAAAGCTTCATCCAAAATTAGTCAAGAGCTATGCAATGGATGCTCTTTTGCAAAAAAAGAAGAAATGTGTGCTCCCATCTATCGAGAAAGCTAAAACCTTCATTAAAGAAGCGATATCAGCTCACGGGAAAAAATATAAATCTATAGGATATGGTTGGGATTATCGATTTGAGAGTGAAAATATTGTAGGCTCAGCCCTTATATACAATAGAAATGTGATTCACACAGCTTTCTTTAGAATAGAAAAAAGCGATGAAGTTGGAACTATAGCTGGATATGACCGTCGCAAACACTACAGAATTTATATGTAGAAACTAATGATATTGTACAACATGTCGAGTAGAGCACATAGTTACACAATGGTTTAATGCAACTATGTGCCCCCTCACAGAACCCGCCGTGCGGTTTTCCCGCAACGGGCTCTTAAATCTCATTCACTAAATTACAGCATAAGGATGATAGATTTTGGGTAATGGAAGAGGATAAGCATTAATGTAAATTTGGAAACTATTCCAGCTAAAAGATTTCTTCTGACTTCTTCTATTTAACCATTTGAATATTAATTTACGAACTATTTGATAGAATCTTTGTATGGATGAACTATTCCCACCAATACCATAATAGAGGTAATGTCCTCTTATCTTAAGAGTAAGCATGTCCCAGATATCCTTAATTTTAAGAGTATTTCTATATTTCTTTAAGTAATTATTAATATTCTTTACGCACTTAGCGAACCTCTTCTTTTCCGTCTTCCTTCCAACCTTAAAGTAACCATTTCTACTTTCTGTCAAATAATGAGTGAACCCGAGAAAATCAAAAGTATCAGGTCTCTTATTGTTTCTTTTAGCGGTAGATTCCCCAAACCTTCCAAATCTAATAATTCTTGTCTTCTGTTCAGAGAGTGTAAGTTTAAATAAGGATAATCTTTTCTTTAGCTCTTCAAGAATAATTTCAGTCTCTTTTCTTCCTTGGGAACATATAACAAAATCATCACAATAGCGAATCATTCCAACATATCCCTTAAGGTTTCTCTTTTTAAAGTTTCTAAGCCATGTATCAAGAGCGTAATGAAGATAGACATTTGCAAGTATTGGGGAAAGGATAGCACCTTGGGGAGTTCCATCTTCTGCAGAATTAAATACTCCTTCTTCCATAATGCCTGATTTTAGAAATCTAACAATAAGTCTTATTAAATTTTTATCTCCAATTCTAATATTGAGTGCTTGTATCAATATTTTGTGGTTAACTGTATCAAAGAAACTACTAATATCAGCATCTATTATGTAATTTACAGGATTCTTCCTAATCATTGTATCAAGTGCAAATAAAGCTTTATGTGGACTTCTTTCTGGTCTGAATCCGAATGAGCAGTTGAGAAAATCTTGTTCGTATAAAGCTTCGAGTATTCTCTTTATTGCCATCTGAACTATCTTATCTTCAATTATTGGAATTCCTATTGGTCTTAATTTACCATCACTTTTTGGAATGTAGATTTTTTTAACAGGATAAGGTCTGTATGACCATCTTTTCATTCTATATACAAGATTGTTGATATTCTCATTCAGGTTCTTTTCGTATTCCTTAAATGTTATATTGTCTATTCCTGGTGCTTTATCCCTCTTTAACATGTAGAAGCATTCAGTAAGGTTTTGAACATTTAAAAGACACATTAAATTAATAAGCCTCTTCTTCTTATTCTCTGCTGTAATTTTAGATATAAGGGTAAGTTTCGTTTCCATAAAATTACCTCCTTAAGTTCATAGACTTAATTATGTTTCTCTTATCCCTTTACATAAGATTTTGGTTTCCTTCGGGTAGATTTAATTCTTCACAGGACATTACTCCTGTTACACCCCTACTATGAAACCATCCGACTTTCAGATAGTTATTTCTCCATCCTCATCTTTTTTAAACTTGTTTGGAGATATTCTTGATAGTTTTATTTTATTACTCTGTATACTAATCAGGAAAACTATCTGAATCTCCCAAGTTCCTGTAGTCTCCATTCGATATAATACCATGGTCCCAGACACCGAAGGAGTTACTGACTTCTTGCATTAACGAAATTAGTAATATTGTCTTCCAACATGTGTAAACTGTCGACCTCCTTACTAAAATTAATTTCGGTGCTCAATCCCTTCACTTTCATTACGGTCTTATACCTCCTATCTGTTGGCTTCACTTGATTTGTTACCTCATCAAGTGCAACATAAGTGATAGGCTGTTTGCTAAACATTACCTATACTGGACTTTAACTAGTAAGAGACTACAAGCTTTGCTTGGCGCACACACATATTTATTTACCCAGTATTTATTGATGTTCAATGAGCTTATTTGCTATTTTTACTGCTATTGAATTATTTATCGTGTTTTTTACACTTAAATAAGAAATGGCTTTTATAAAAAAATTCATACAGAGGTTGAAGATCAACTTGAAGCAATCAATGCCCTACTCCAAGTAAGTACAGGAAACATATTTACATCCAACTTCACAAACTAACCAAGGTTTGCCTTGATAAAATCAGGGGCTATTTTTAGTTATATACTACAGAGCTTTTTGTCTCTTTTGTAGTCAAATGGTTTAATATTGAATACAATTAGGAGTAAATCCTTGAGAGGATTATTCTCTAATAACAGCATTTAGTTTTTCAAAGAAACATTCAAGTGTATTTTTCTGAAGTTCCTCCCAAAAACTGGGTTACCATCACCGTCAAACATATAGAAGTGAACAATGTCTTCAGAAAAATTAATCTCAACAAGCTTAACAATTTGTTCATTAATCATAATGTTCGTCTTGATCACAATATCATAAGTCTGTGCTGTTGCATTACTAAAAGGAAAAACAACTCCTAATAGTAATAGAAACGATAGAATTAAACTGATTAATACATCCTTTAGTTTAAACACACGCATCGCTCGAATGTTTCGGTTTAGTGAAGAACTAAATCCGTTCTCTCTCTGCTTGTAGAAGGAAAACTATTAAACTCATCTAATACCTCTTAATTCTTTATTTTTTACTCCAAGTATGAAAGATAGTAATATTTTCAAAAAAGTCAAGTTGTTGTATAATTTGCATGAGAAATTATGATATAATAAATGGAGTTAAACGCTATTTTGTATAAAATTTATAGAAAATTGGAAGCATAAGGTTATTGAATGGAAATTCAGATTGATTTGCATACACTTGAACGTGCAGAAGAACGAGGTACTAATGAAGGAGAAATCAAAGATGTTATTAACACAGGATTTTCTATTCCAGCTAAATATGGGAGAATAGGAAAAGCTAAAATTTATGAATTTAAGCGAAATCGCTTTAATAAATATTATGAACAGAAATATGTTGAAGTTTTTTATATTGTTGAGGAAGATAAAATTATAACAATAACTGTATATGTGTTTTATGGTAAATGGGGGGTGTAAAAATGTATGTAATTTATAACGATAAAATAGATCTTCTTTACATTAGGTTAGATGATGAGAAACAAAATGTGGTCAACAAGCGAATTACTGAGGATATTGTTTTAGATATCGGGGAAGATGACAGAATTGTTGGCATCGAAATTATAAATGCCTCGAGGCATGTAACCATTGATAAACTTTCACCTATTAAGTATGAAATAGTAAACCAATAGATTATTAATGATTTTGCTTAAAGGCCCCCTTCTATTTGCCTGTAACTATTAGTTTTTCAGTTTTATCTTCTTTAATATACAAGAATCATTTTGATATCTTTTAAAAGTTGTTATCAGAATTATCTAAAAGTTAAAAATGAATAAGTTACGAAACATATGAGACTGCTTACAAAGCTTAACTTTGTCGTTTCTGAAAGAACTGGCAAGGCAATAAAGTTCAAGGCAAGGTAATGTCATGGAAACTTCCGGAAAGTCATGCAAAATGTCACGATTGTGTAAATGTCACGCAAAGAGTGAAAATGTCACGAAAAATGAAAATGTTATATGTATAGTTGATTACTTAAATGTTATAAACGAACAAAAACGAGGGTTAGAGAATGGGCACCATTTCGTAGGAAATTACACAATTACTGCAGGGTTTTATTATCAGAAACTCTTGCATACTATTTATGAATTGAGAAAATACATTTTTGTTGGCGCATAAATGAAAAAAATGGCGTATAAAATAGTGAAGCAGGTTTATAATTTTTATGAGTCAGACTAAGGAAAGAGAGGGATTTTAATTGGAAGGTAAGCATAATATTCCAGCTAATTGGAAATTGGCGAGATTGTTTATGATCCTTGTTGTGGAGCAGGTGGATTTTTAGCCCAGTCTTACCAACATATGAAAGAAAAGGCAAAAACAGCCTTAGATATAGAGACTCTTAAAACCAGAACCTTTTATGGTAGAGAGAAAAATCTTGTTTATCCCATTACTTTAGCAAATCTTGTTCTTCATGATATAGATGATCCTTATATTTGGTATGGGAACACTCTAACTGGTTTAGAAATCTACGGTGATTTATTCCAAGATGCCCAAGGACTATTTGATGTGGTACTTACCAATCCTCCGTTCGGTGGTAAAGAAGGCAAAGATGCTCAGACAAAATTTGCATATAAGACAGGATCCATTAAATTTTATTTTTACAGCATGTTATAGACAGCCTTAAAGCTGGTGGTAGATGCGTAATTGTGATGGATGAAGGAGTCTTATTCCGTATGAATGAAAATGCCTTTGTCCAGACTAAGCGCAAATTCTTAAATGAGTGTAATCTCTGGTGTATTATCAGCCTTCCGCCAAAAATATTTGTAAGTGCTGGAGCAGCAAGTAAAACCAATCTATTATTTTTTACCAGAGGTGAACCAACAAAAGAGATATGGTATTATGATCTATCTGACCTGAATATTACAAAGAAACAACCTTTGAGTATGACACACTTTGAGAAATTCTTTAATTTACTTCCCAAAAGAGGATATTTTGATCGTTCCTGGAGTGTTCCAGCGGAAGAAATAGTAGCAAAGAATTATGATTTAAAAGCAGTTAATCCAAATCGCAAGATTCAATATGATACAAGAACACCTCAAGAGTTGTTATCAATAATAGAAGCAGAATCAGATGAAATTGAAAATATCCTTTATAGATTAAAGAATAATATATTTAAAACACTAACTTTTATGATAAAAGTGGGGTATTACAGCTCTTTTTGGTGATGTTTTCTAAAAATAAAATACCCAAATACGTTATTGATATTTATAAGTTATTACATTTTTTTCATTATTGAAAAATATAAAGTATTTACCTGTAATTAATAAAAGTTGACTACTGGAGCTTATTTATATAAATTTGTAAAGATTAAAATGGAATTAAATAATTGGAGACTATTAGATATGGGTAGGAGAAATGCATCCTACAATATGGCTTTGGATGAAGTGCTATTAGAGGTTAGATCTAAGAATATCTCACCAAATACTATTAGGTTTCTTCAGTTTTCTCCGCCTGCTGCACTTTTAGGGTACCATCAAAGTCTTAAACAGGAAATAAGGGTGGATTTTTGCAAGGAGTCAGGAATAGATATAAACAGGAGGATAACAGGAGGTGGTGCACTTTTTTTTGATGAAACTCAAATTGGCTGGGAAATAATTTGCGATAAGGGCTTCTTCGGTTCAAATGTTGCTAATACAAAATTATTTGAAAGATTGTCTCAACCATTGATTATAGCTTTAAAAAAGTTAGGAATAAACGCTGAATTTAGACCAAGAAATGATATAGAGGTTAGAGGGAGAAAGATTTCAGGTACCGGTGGAGCAAGTGACGGAAATGCATTTCTTTTTCAGGGGACACTTCTCGTAGATTTTGATGTTGAGACTATGTTTCGAGCATTGCGGGTACCAATAGAGAAACTAAAGTTTAGAGAGCTTGAATCCGCTAAAGAAAGAGTTACATGCATCAGATGGGAGACTAACTTTACTCCATCGACAGATTATATAAAGAGACTCCTTAGGGAAAGCTTTGAAGAAGAATTTAATATTACTCTTTATGAAGCTGGCTTAACCCCTGAAGAAGAGACATTACTCAAAGAAAAAGAGGTAAAGTTTAAATCCAACATATGGATAGATAAAATTAAACTTCCTTCAAATGATAAAGATATAGTTTATTCTCTTTATAAGACAGATGGCGGGGTCATAAGAACAACTTTGGAATTAGACTTGAAGAGACGGAGGATACTATCAGCCCTATTTACTGGAGACTTTTTTACTTACCCTGCAGAATCTATCTTAAATCTTGAAGCAGAGCTTAAAAATATTTCTATAGATCCAGTTATTTATGAGCAAAAAATAGAAGAATTCTTTGAGAGAGAGAAATTATATATAAGTGGAATAAAAGCAGCAGATTTCGTTTCTGCAGTTGATAAAGCATTAGAAAAGTTATCAATTATGAAAAGCGGTATAACGCTTTCTGAGGCAAATCACATATTCACAGTTAATGCTACATTTTCAGAAATAAGAGAAATGAAACCAAAGCATCTTCTTCTTCCATATTGTGCAAAGTCTACAACTTGCGGATACAGATATAAAAAGGATTGTATAGAATGCGGTAATTGCACTATAGGAGAGGCATATAAACTTGGCAAAGAAAAGGATATGTGGGTTACAACAGTTCTTAGCTTTGAGGATTTAATAGATACATTAAAAGAACTTAAATCAAAGGGTGTAAAATCATTTGTTGGGAGTTGTTGCGAAGCATTCTATACAAAACATATGGAAGATTTTTATGAGGTTGGCACTCCGGGAATTCTAATAGATATCGATAGTACAACCTGCTATGATTTAGGAAAAGCAACTTCAGCTTACAGAGGTAGCTTTGAGAATAAAACAGAGCTAAATTTCTCTCTTTTGGAAAAGGTGTTAAATGTTTTGTGATGTTCTCATCATAGGTTGTGGTCCAGCAGGGTCATCTGCTGCGGTGGAAGCCTCTAAGATGGGAGTAGACACATTAGTAGTTGAAAAAAAACGCTCAATTGGTAATCCTGTTCAATGCGCAGAGTTTATACCAAAGCTTCTCCTAAATGAAATAAATGTTACAAGAAATAGCATTATTCAGGAAACAAAATTTATTAAAATTTACTTAAGAGGAGAAATTTTAGCTGAATTTAATTCTCCAGGGTATATGCTTGATAGGTCAATTTTTGATAAAGAATTAACATATTACGCCTCTACCTACGGAGCAAAGATTCTAATAAATTCTTACTGCTTATCGAAAGAAGGCAACAAAGTCCTCTTAAATAGAGGGAATAATGCTTTTGAAATTTATCCAAAAGTAATTATTGGTGCAGATGGTCCACTATCAACAGTTGGTGAGTGGATAAACAGTAAGAATGAAAAATTTTTGATAGGCTTACAATATGAATTACATTTAAAAGAGCAGTTAGATTATCTTGAGATTTACTTTGAAGATTCAATATTTGGGGGATATGGATGGTTATTTCCTAAAGGTAACATTGCAAATGTAGGGATCGGTGTAAACTGGACAGAAAACTTTGATAATGCTCATTTAATTAGGATACTTAACGAATTTGCTGACTACCTTGAAAAAGTCGGGAAAATAATAAACACTCCCCTATCAATAACTTCTGGTTTAATTCCTGCTGGTGGACCACTTAATAAAACTGTAGAAAGTAATATCTTACTCGTTGGTGATGCAGCAGGTCAGACTCATCCAATAACAGGAGGAGGGATACCTCAGGCCATAATTTGCGGTAAAATTGCAGGGAAAGTTGCTGCTCAATCTGTTAAAGAAAAAAATTTGGATATACTTTATAATTACGAGAAAATGTGGAAGAAAATTTATGGTAAAGAGCTAAACCGAGCTAAGAACAAAAGAGATTTATGGGAAGCCAATTGGGAAGAGTTAGATTCTGATTTAATAAGAAACTGCTGGCCATCATTTAGGGAATATTATGACTGAATTTGATAATCTGCTCAAAGAAGCAAGAGAGCTATCTTACGAAAATCTTGGAAGAAAAATAACTTTTTACTACCCTGGAATGTTTACCTATTATGGAGATGTTGGTGCTTATCCTGCTATCTCCATAACTGGAAAAAGTTGTGCCCTAAAGTGTGCTCATTGCGGTGGCAAACTTCTTGAATCTATGATTCCTGCAGAGACACCAGAAAAACTAATTAATGCATGCAAACGTGTAAAAGAGAAAGGGAATTTTGGAGTTCTCATTACCGGTGGTTGTTTGGCAGATGGGAGTCTTCCATGGAAGAAGTTTATTAATGCTATCTCTTATGTAAAAGAAAATTTTGGTTTATTTGTGTCGGTCCACACTGGTTTAATAGATGAAGATACTGCGAAGAGTTTAGCTTCTGCTGGTATTGATCAGGCATTAATTGATGTTATTACTGACTATGAGACTTATAGAAATGTATATAATTTGGATTCTAATATTCCAGATATTACAAAGTCCTTAGAAGCATTAAAGTTATCAAATATTCCAATTATTCCTCATATAGTTGTTGGACTTAATTTTGGTAAGATCACCGGTGAGTATGATGCAGTTAAGATTATTAAAGATTTTGAGCCAGAGGCTTTAGTATTTGTTTCTCTAATGCCTGTTTCAGGGACACAAATGGCAAAAGTTAAGCCTCCCTCTGCAGAAGAGATAGCAGTTTTAATGGCTAAAGCAAGATTCGATTTGCCTTTCATTCCCTTTTCTCTTGGATGCGTAAGAGAGAGAGGGAACCATTTGATTGATCTTTTAGCAGTTGAAAGTGGTATAAATAGGATAGCTCTTCCTTGTGATGAAGCGGTAAAAAAAGCAGAGGATTATGCTCTCGAAATTGAATGGAAAAGAACTTGTTGTTCAGTGCCTTAGTTGATAGAACTATAAAAAATATAAAGAAAGGGGAATGCAAAGAATGGAAAGCCCTGAATATTTAAGAATTAGTTTAGCAGCAGCAATGACGCTTGGTTTTAAGGGAGGGTCGTTTTATAGAAATGCAAAATCCCCCTGCATAAATGTTCTCTTAACTTATGATTCAGGGTGTGGTGGAAACTGTGCTTATTGCGGACTATCTCTTAAAAGGATTGGTAGTTACAACGAAAAGAGTTTTATCAGGGTTGGTTGGCCTTCTTTTCAGCTAAATGATATAATTCAGGGGATTAATAATAATATTAATAAAGTTGATAGAATTTGCATATCTATGGTTACCAATGGAAGAGCAACAAAAGATACAATTCATTTAACTCAGATTTTTAGGGAAAATTTTAATATACCTGTATCTCTTCTAATTGCACCAACTGTTCTTAAAAAAGAAGATTTAATAAAGTTTAAGGAGGCTGGTGCAGAAAGGATTGGTATTTCGGTTGATGCAGCTACTCCTGCTCTTTTCTCTTCCTTAAGAGGAGAAGGAGTTAATGGACCACATAGGTGGAATAGATACTGGAAATGCTTTGAGGATGCATTGGAAGTATTTGGAGAAAGAATGGTTGGAATTCATCTAATAGTAGGATTAGGCGAGACAGAGAAAGAAATGATCGAAACAATCCAAAAAGTTTATAATATGGGGGGTACAACACACCTTTTCTCTTTTTACCCTGAAGTTAACTCTAAACTTGAAGAGAAATTCCCTCCGCCAATTGGGCAATATAGAAGAATTCAACTTGCAAGATATTTAATCGATGAAGGAATTATTAATACTAAAAGTTTTAGTTTTGATAATAATGGTAAAATAACCGATTTTGGTTTACCATCTTTAAAACTTAATACTATTGTTGAGTCTGGAAAACCATTTATGACAAGCGGTTGTCCCGATGAGAAGGGTGAGGTTGCTTGCAATAGACCTTATTCTAATTCTCGCCCAAGCGAAGAAATTCGCAATTTCCCATTTTTACCCGAGAAAGAAGATATCGATAAAATTAAGAATGAATTAGAAATAGATTTAAATTAAATCTTATCTACTAAGTTCTTAAGTGTATCAAGGTTTTCGATATCCTCTTTTAAGTCTTCTCCTTTAGGAGTTTCAAGTATTTTTGGTATATTTGCAAGACGCCTATCATTCATGATAAAACGAAAGGCATCGATGCCAATCTTTCCTTTACCAATATGCTCATGCCGATCTACATTTGAACCTAAAGTTGTTTTCGAGTCATTTATATGAATTACTTTAAGATTCTTAAACCCTATGATTTCACAGAACTCATTCATTGTTTCGTTATATTTATCATAAGACCTAATATCATACCCTGCCTCAAAAATGTGAGCAGTATCAATGCAAACCGAGATTTTTTCCTTATAGTTAGAATTATCGATAACTTCTCGAAGGTGTTCAAACCTGAATCCTATACTTGTTCCCTGCCCTGCTGTAGTTTCAAGAGTTATTGATACATCGATATTAGGGAGCTTTTCGTAAACCATATCAATGGAGAGAGCGATTTTCTTTAAACCTTGTTCTATTCCAGCTCCACCGTGATAACCAGGGTGAATAACAATATGTTTTATACCAAGCATTTCACAACGTAACATTTCATCCATTAATGCGTAATGCGAGCGAATTAGAACCTTCTTATCTTGTGCGGAAAGGTTTATAAGGTATGAGCTGTGAGCAATTATAGGTAAAATATTGGTTTTGGAAGATAATTCTCTAAATCTTCTACTTTCTTCTTCCTCAAGGGGTGGAGCATTCCACCGAGTATTATTTTTAGTAAATAGCTGTATTGTTTTGCACCCAATTGATTCTCCTCTTTGAATAGCAAAATGTACTCCACCTTCTATTGACATATGAGCCCCAATAAGTGGCTCCCGTAATGTATTCATCTATTTCTTACATATTTTACTGAAATTATGTTCTTATTAACACTATCTATTATTTTGCTCTCCAAAATACCAAAGATATCCATTCCACGTGACCGCAGTGGTTGTTCCAGTTGGTAGGAAATTTTTAAGTTTTCTATTTATTGCACAACAATCCACTCTATCGTAAAGTGGTATAGATGGCAATTCGTCAGTTACAATTTCCTGAACTTTCCTTAAATTTTTATTTATTTTGTCTTTATCAAGTGATTCATAATTTTCGTCTAATAATCTGTCCACTTCTCTATTTGAATAACCTGTATAGTTTTGTCCAGTGTAACCATTTTTATCGTTTGGTATTTGAGAAGAATGAAGAAGAGAATAAAGGTTTGAACTTGGACCCATAATCCATGCATACATACAAGCTGTTGGTCCTGAAAACTCTCTCAATTGAAGTGTTGAAATAAAAAAAGTAGTGGTAGTTTCATTTTCTACCTCTACCTTAATTCCAGCTTTTTCCCAGTAAGCCTTTATTTCTTTTTGAATATCTTCTCTTGTTTTGTTGTAAGAGGTTGTTTTAAATGTTATTAATAAGGTTTCTCCATCTTTTTCCCGAAGTCCAGTATAAGGGTCTAATATCCAACCAGCTTCGTTTAATAATTCGTCTGCTTTTGGGGGATTATATTCATATTTTGTTATTGTGGAATCATCGTAGGCAGGATGTCTCGATGGAAGCCATGAGTGAGAGACAGGCTGTTTACCATTAAAAAATTTATTAACAATGCTTTGTCTATCAATACTATAGATAAGTGCTTTTCTTACATTTTTATCTGAAAGAATTTCATTATCCACGTTTAAATCAATATGTTCCCATGTAAGGGCAGGTACAAAGATAGAAATTAGAGAGGATATATTTTCCTTCTTTCTGGAATATTTTTCAAGCTCTAATGCCTGATCAAAGGTTAATCCAAAAGTAACAACATCTATATATCCTTCTTTAGCTGCATTAAATAATGAATCAGTTGATTCTATTATTTTGAAAGTAATTTCCTTTGCTAATGGTTTATCTAACATAAAGTTCTCATTTCTTTCAAGCTTTATGTATTGACCTCTCTTCCACTCTTTAACTTTATATGGACCTGCATGGAGGGGTCTTTCTTTATATTCACTCATAACTGCTTCTACTATAAATTCCTCATCTTTTTTATACTGGTCAGATTTATAAGTTTCATCTTCTGGAGTGTCGGGATCATCTTCTACATAATAATTTGGATCGTTTAGGTCATACTCAAGGTCATAATTCCAATAATGCTTGGGCATAATTGAAATTCCGTAATTTGCATAAAGGTAGGGACGATCCCATTTGATTTTTACAGTATAGTTATCTACAATTTCTAATTTAGTCCATCTATCAATTTGTGTGTGTACTATAGGAAAAGCAGGATGATTAAAAAGATAGAAAGCAAACTTTAAGTCTTGAGAAGTTATAGGCTCTCCATCTGCCCATTTTAACCCTTTCCTTAATTCGTAAGTCACTTCCATTGTTCCATTATCATAAACTTTCCATAGTTTGTTCTCAAGAGTTGGTATTACTTTTATCAAACTTGGATAAATACACCAATTTTCGTCATAACCTTCTACTGTTGTTGAGTAAATTAAGCCTGCCACTTGAGTTGTTGCAGTCATTGAATCAGCGTTATAAAATAACGTTCTTGGCTCTTGAGGTAAGCCAATTATTATTTCTTTTTCTTCTTTTGGAGGATGTCTTAACATCCATAAACTATAGCAAGCCTCACCAAGCACTGCTATCTCTTTTGGCATTATACATCTAAAATCTCCATTTTTCCTGTAATACATAAGCTGATTTTTGGGAAGATAGCATACTGATAGTTTACCTGCTACTTCTGGAGAAATTTCCTTTAGCTCATAGTAACCATCCTGAGCTAAAACTAAAGGTTCCTCCATATACTTTTTTGCTTCTTCAATAGCTTCTTTTCCCTTTGCAGTGAAGAGCCACATACCCATTTGATATCTTAGAAGTGCATCATTTGGGTGAAACTCTTTTTCTTTTTCAATTATTTCGTTTACAGCTGCAGTAACAATGTAAGTATGTAAAGGATGATTTTTAGGCACATCAGAAAATTCATATCCTGTATCCACTAATTTTAATTCTTTTGCTTTTACGAGCCACTTAATAAACTCTCCTCTTCTTATTGGCCTTCGAGGAAGCAAGATATCACTGTAATCGATTATTCCTTCAGCTGTTATATTATCTACATACTCTTTTGTCCATAAGAATTCTCCATAGATATTGGGTGATTTAATTTCAATAGGTCCATTTATAGCATAGGCAGGGATTGAAGTAATAAAAAGTAGGAGTAAAACGACAATTAAAATACGCTTCATTTTTAAACCTCCTTAAACTTAATATTATTTTTAATTTTAGTTAAAAATTAATCAAGGTGGCTTTTTGCTCTTTTAATCCAGTTTTTGTCTGAAATAAGAGTTCTCCCAACTCCTATAAGGTCTGCTGATTGTGCCTTTAATATTTTCTCAGCAAATTCTGCCCTTTTTATCCCACCAGTTATGATTATTGGGAGATTAGTAACTTCCTTTACTGCTTCTGCGAAAGGGACAAAATAGCCTTGTATATGTTGTACTTCTTTAGGTCTACTTCCACACATTCCTCCAGAAATATCAAGTATGGAAATACCATTTTTCTCTAAAGCTTTTGCAACTTTTAACCCTTCTTCAAGAGTTAATCCGTTTTCAAAAATTTTAACTCCAGGAGGATTATCAGATATTCCAAGCCTAACAAGTACTGGATAATCTTTACCTACCTTGCCTTTAACCTCCTCAATTACCTCGAGAAGAAATCTCATTCTATTTTCTATTTGACCACTATAATTATCATTTCTTCTATTTGTTAGAGGTGAGAGAAACTGACTTCCTAAAAATCCATGAGCTGAGTGAATCTCAACCATATCATAGCCTGCAACTTTACCTCTTTTAGCTGCATCACCAAACGCTTTAATTATTTCTGATATTTGTGAAATTGTTAATTCTTGAGGGATTATTTGAGTATTAGGATGAGGTACTGGGCTTGGACCAGCCGGAGGTGGTGTAAAAGCATTACTTCTATTACTTCCTGCATGATTTATTTGGACTGCTACAATAGTATTTGCCCCGTGAACTGCCTCTGCTATTCTTTTATGTCCTTCTATATCGCTATCTCTTGCGATTGTTATTTGCTTTAGGTTTGTTCTCCCTTCGGGTAGAACTGCACAATGCTCGACAATTAATAAACCCATTCCAAGTTTAGCTACTTCTCCGTAGTAAGATACGATTTCATCGGTAATACTGCCATCATCATTTGCTTTCTCAGTAGCTATGGGTGGAAATACAATTCTATTCGGTAATATCTTTTCGTTAATCCTTAATTCGCTAAATAATATGCTCATTTTCATACCTCAAACACTTTTTTAAAGATTTTTCTTATTAAATTACGCCCTTTTTATAAATTATAAGAGTAATACGCAAGTTTGTGAACTCTTTTTGTATTATATAGATAAATAATCTCTCCTAACTTAAATCCAAGATCTGTATTTCATAGTTAGTTTATTATCTACATGTTACATAAATGGATTATACGATAAAAACACCATTCATTGTTTGCTGGGGGAATAATCCGAGATATTTATTTAAAGAATTAAGCAATATTATAGGTTATAAGGAAAAAGTATCGAAAGATAAAAGCTTAAAAACAGTATTTAAAAAATAAAGGAATCAGTAAATAACAATGAATCAGTTGTTGCAGGGGCTCTTGATATGTCCTCCGTTATCAGAATTTGTATTGTTTTCACAGTAAAATTAAATAAAGTGTTATATGTTCTTGACATAGATGTATGTTAAGATAAAATCGTAATTTGTAGGAATAAGTTAAACATTTTGTATGTGAAGAAGAAAGCTATGCTTAGAAGTTTAAAAACAGTATTTATTGTTTTATTGTGTATTTTCTTTGTAATGCTTTATTTCAATTCATCTTCTTTTATACCGGAGATAACAACCATTAAAGTAAACAATTCTATAAAGGAAGAAAAAGATATTGATGTTAATCCTGAAATAGAAGAGATCCAATGTAATTATGAAGGTATAGGAGAATATCCCGCTAAAGACTTAATTCCTAAAAATGCAAAAATAATTCATCCAGAAAATCTTAGAAAAAATAATAATTTCATAATAATACATTCAGAGAGTAGTTACTATCCAGATAAATATACCATTGCATATCACTCCTCAACTGAACCATCAAAGACAATAATATTGATTTCATTTAAAGAGGATAGTGTCTGGAAAGAATATGGCAAAATTGAGTTAATAAATGAAGATTTAGTGCAAATGCGTTTATTTGAATCAAGATATCTAATTTTATGTTCTAAATCTAATAATCCATTTAATGTTAATCGTTTCAGAATATACGATATTCTTTATACAGACGAATCAGAGTTAAAAGTTGAAAAAACTTATGATAAAATTGAGTTTATAACAATGAAAAATCCATACGGGGATTTTGCTAAAGAAGAATTAATTTCATTCTGGCAAAGAATTGATAAGGAAATTTATAAAGTTGATTTATACAAGTACGACTATTATCATGCTTTAAAAGAAGCGATTAATTTTTATCCAACTTATTTTAGAAAGGTAGTTAATTATTATAAAGAAATTGAGAATGATTATTTTGGCTCATTAACGTATTGGGAGTGGTTAGCTGATGTTCAAGTAAAAGCCAATATGCCTTCTGAAGCTCTTAATTCTGTTTCTAAATATAAACTGTTAATAAATAAGAATATATCATTGCCTTATCATATTCAATTAATTGAATCCCAGGCATTATTGATGCTAAAAAAATATGATAAAGCAATCTCAATGTCTAATGGAATTATTTCAAAATTAGAAAATAAATTATCTACTGAGTCTAGTAGTTACAAAAGTATTAAAGAAAAAGTGTCGAAAAATAATAATCTATTGTTGATTTTAAAAGAAAGTTACAGAGTTTTAATTGATGCAATAGTTGAATTACCCGAAAAGAGAGATGTTTGGGATATTTCGATGAAACAAAGTAATTTTTTAGAGGATTATTTTCAATATTTACATTACTATCAGAATTATCCAGAGTATAGTTTAGGTAAATTTTATTACCAAAGAGCATATTGTAGACAGGAATTATTAGAATTCAAAAGAATAATATCGAAGTGGTCAATCAAGGAATGGAATAATGCATTAGAAAGTATAGACTTATTATCAAAAGAAAAAGATATCTATGTTAAAGCTAAATGGGTTAAATCTGGAGAACAGCGAAGATTATTTGATTTTTTCTGGGAAGATTCTCTCCTCTGGATCGATTCAGATTTTCATATTTTATTATGGAAAGAAAAAGGAAAATTGTATTCTCAAGAATTTATTGGATATGACGATGATCATCCATTTATGATATCTTCTGCTTTGATAGAAGGAAGAATTATCTGGAATGAAAAAATACCAGAAATGGTTTTAATCTATGACAATAACACTGGTGGAACAGGAAGTGGTCAAGTAGATTTAATTATTATGCAGCTTATAGATCATAAATGGACAATAAAATGGTTTTCTAATGCAAACTGGAGAAGCAATGTTTATAAAGTAACTTTTATTGGATCAGGCGTTGACAAGGTCTTAGTAAAAAGTGATTCTTATGCTGAATTAGATAGTATAGAACTTCCTGGTCTATCTCACGCTGATAATCATATTGAGTACGAGGATATCTGGATTAAAAAGGGAGATCAATACATTCTTGAAACATCAAAAATCATTCCATCGGAAATCAATACCATTTCAGAGTTTGTATATGCAATTAAAGAAAATGATGATGAAGAAGCATTAAATTGGGTTGTAAGTAAAGAATTGTTAGAATATGCCAAATTAAATAGGTTTGAAAGTGCATGTTTTTGTGGTTATTCAGACTCTGAACAGAATATAGAGAATATGGAGATTTGGGCAAATGAAAAAATTTTTATAGTATCATTTATTAAGAGAGGAGAACAATATTATATTTCTGACATAAAAGAAAAAGAGAAATTAACTCATTAGTTTAATTCATCTAAATTAACTTTCCCTAAATTTCAGCACTTTCTAAAACAACAGTCAAAACATATTTCTCGCTATTGATTAATATTCAGTTTCTCATTTTTGGATTGATAAAGTTAAATTTAAAGTCTAAACTCTATTAATTTTATACAAAATTTTTACATTCAGAGCTCTCACCCAAAAAGATTGACAATACCTTTTTATTAAATGTATAATATTAACAATGTTGTATAAAGGTTAAAAGGTTAATCGCAATTGTAAATATTTTAAGAAGGAGAGGTATTAAAATGAGTAAGTTAAAGTTATTTATCCTTTCAATTTCATTAATCTTATTTTCTTTCGTATTTATGCTTATTCCTATAAAAGCAAACCCTGTTCTTTCTGCAAGTCCTTCGAATATTTTTTTTGGTCCCAATAAAAAAATTACTGTTACATATTCTGGTGCACCTGGTTACGATAGTGATTGGATTGGATTGTTTAAAGCAAATGCAGGCGAGAGGGAGTATATCACATATCAATATTTGAAAGGCAGCAAGAGTGGCACTCTTACATTTGGAGCTCCTGAAGAGGTTGGAAAGTATGAATTTAGAATGTGGGAAAAAGAGTGGACAAGAC
>Ga0255343_1000657_pt1 | contig 52445 bp, 54 predicted proteins | sample wastewater_treat_4_FD_192413 | JGI IMG/M metagenome (GOLD analysis project Ga0255343, IMG submission 192413) | Wastewater microbial communities from Lulu Island WWTP, Vancouver, Canada - plant16 | ecosystem: Engineered > WWTP > Wastewater > Unclassified | place: Canada: Vancouver, British... | reverse complement strand
AGAATTTCAACCTTTTCTTCTTCAGTAAACTCTACTCGTTTTACGTTCATAACTTTCACCTGATTTCTTCAGAATGGCTGTGAACATTATAACAAATATCATCACATGATGGAAGCCTTAAAGTTTTGGGGTAGTGTAAAACATCAGTAACCCGGGGTTGACCCTGGGTCAGGGTTCCGGTTTTATCCAAAACCACTGTGTCTACCTGGTGGGCAATTTCCAGAGCCTGACCAGACTTAATGAGGATGCCATGCTCAGCGCCTTTTCCTGTGCCCACCATAATGGCGGTGGGAGTTGCCAAACCCAGAGCGCATGGGCAGGCAATCACCAGAACGGAGATAAAAATAGTCAACGCAAAGGACATGTCCCGGGTAGTTGCATACCAGGCAATAGCGGCTGCCAAGGCAATAAAGCTGACAACCGGAACAAAAATACCGGACACCCGGTCTGCCAATTGGGCAATGGGCGCTTTGCTGCCTTGCGCTTCCTCCACCAGACGAATGATTTGAGCCAAAGCAGTATCATTGCCTACTTTTTGAGCGTTTAGCTGAAAGGCGCCGCTGGTGTTGATCGTAGCAGCATACACTGTATCCCCGGGCTGCTTATCAATGGGCATGCTTTCCCCGGTGAGCATGGATTCGTCAATGGCGCTGTGGCCGTTTGTGATGACGCCATCCACAGGTACATGCTCGCCGGGACGCACGAGCAGGGTATCCCCTGGTTCCACCTCATAAATGGAAATTTTCCGTTCCTCTCCGTTCGCCAAAAGCGTGGCTGTTTTGGGGGACAGATCCATGAGTTTGCGCACTGCCTCACCGGTACGGCCCTTGGACACATTTTCCAAGGTTTTGCCCAACATGATCAAGGTGAGGATGACCCCGGCAGATTCAAAATACAGGGCGTGGACACCCTGCTGGTCGCCAGAGCAAATACGCCAGATGCCATACAGGCTATATAGCATGGCAGCGCCTGTACCAATGGCAATCAGGGAGTCCATATTTGGCCCTCCCGCAACAAGCGCTTTTATGCCAGAGGAGTAAAACCTGCGGCCAACAAAGACAATGGGCAGTGTCAGTGCCAATTGCGTCAAAGCAAAGGCCAGGGGATGCAGGGATGGGTCTATAAAGCCTGGAACTGGAAGCCCCACCATGGGACCCATGGCCAAGTAAAGAAGCGGAACAGCAAAAACAGCCGCTATGATAAAGCGTCTCCACATAGCGCTGATTTCTTTTTGTTTTTGCTCTCTGGTTTTTTCTATAGCAGAAGCCTGACGTTTTTCCAGGGGCTCATAGCCCAAATCCCGGATTTTTTGCCGGATTTCCCGCAAACGGACAGCATCAGGACAATAGGTAATTGAAGCGGTTTCCGTCGCCAGGTTGACAGCAGCAGAAGCGACTCCCGGCATGCCGGAAAGCGCTTTTTCTACCCTGCTGGAGCAGGCAGCACAGGTCATTCCTGCAATGGGGATAGAAGCCTGTTGGTATTCTGGCTCAAAAGCCAACTGAAATCCTGCCTTTTCTACCGCCTGCCGGATGGTTTCCTCCGTAACAGAGTTGCTGTTGTATTGTACCGTCAGTTTTTCTGTGGCCAGGTTTACGCTTGCGCTTTGTACACCAGGCAAGTGGGAAATCACTTTTTCCAGCCGAGCGGCGCAAGCCAGACCGATTACTTGAAAAGTTTGTTGCTTCATAGAGCCCTCCTACATGATATGGTTGGATATTTAGTCATTCTCTGTAAGTTGTCAAGCAACTTTTTGACTGCTGCTCGTAAATGAATCATCCTGCGGTAAACCCTGCAGCGTGACAATACTGGAACATTTTATCCATCAAACAATGCCCCCTTGCACAGAAATATTTTATGAATATCATTCTTTTCGGCACACAAACCAGACAATGGCTTTGACATGGTTTAGCTCCACCTGGCTGTACATGCTGTTAAGCCATGTATGCAGGCTGTCCATGGTTTCATAGGGAGGGGTGAAGAATTTCAGCGGCTGATAAAGATGGCGGATAAACCAATCCGTCCGTTTACAGCGGCCCGTCACATAAAAGCAACCGCAAAACACGCCGCCGCTTTTCAGCACCCGAAAGGTCTCCCGATATGCCGCTCCTTTGTTGGGGAAGGCATGAAACCCATTGAGCGACAGAACAACATCAAAACTGCCATCCTCAAAGGGCAACGCGCCAACATCTCCCTGTTGGAAAGCAACATTTTCAAGTTCCATTCGCTCCGCTTTTTCCTGCGCCTGCGCCATCATATCCGGCGAGTAGTCCAAGCAGGTAATCTGGGCTTTCGGCATCGTTTGATAGACAGGAATGGTCAGTACGCCTGTTCCCACGGGAACTTCCAGCAAACTTCCTGAAAAGCCCTCAGGGATACCGGAAAGGGCCTGTGCCTGGTATTCTGCACTGTCCTTAGCATTCATGTCCCAAACCAGCCTGGAAACTGCCTTGCCCATCAATGTGGAGCATGTGACCATGCCGTCATAAAAGCTGTTGCTGCCGGTAAGCCGGTATGCGCTGCGAATTCTCTCTTTTCGTTCCATATTTCCCTCCGAATTAAAACTGGTGCATTGGAATTTTCACGCATTCCAAAATCTCAAAACCTCTTGATGAAAGCGTTCAGGAGGCATCAGCATTTTCATCAGCCTTAACGATTTGAAAGCGATTCTGAGCAACAAGTAATCCTTTACGGCAATCATTAGGCACACATATTTCGGATAGGAATACGGCGTGATACCTGCATCGACGATGGCTTTCTTTACCGGCATTGCTTGGTGTGCCAGCATATACATGACACTTGCCCCGCCCATCGGGCTCTCTCCCGGCCATGTGCCGGCAAATCAGGCCGAAAAGGAAAGCCTTGAAGCCTATCGGGGGATAGACCCTTATATTCCTGTAGACCTGATAGAAGCCTATGGGCAAATCAACCGAGGCGGGCAAGACTTAGAGGACTGGCTTATTCATACTGCCCATGGAGATTTTCGAAACGCCGGAAGGATTTTTCTGTACTTTGGCGAGAAAGAAAGCCTGGTTTATGCAGCCCCCATCTATCAGCAATCTCTGGATAAAGCGGAGGCTGATTACAAGATTCATATAGAACCGGGCATGCCCCACTGCTATGGGGCTGTCAGGATAAACAGAGCATCCAAAAGAACCTATGACGAATATGTAAGGCTCATCAACAACCTTTAAAGAAATGAGGATAGCATGAAAGAGAAAATTGGATGCAAAGAAGATATCAACTGGGACAGAGTAAGTTTCTTCCTAAAGATAGGCATTATAGGAGCTTTTATGAACCTTGCAGGCGATCTGCTTGCAGGCTGGGGTGTTCGGGATACAAGCCTGACTGGGATAGAGGGGATGGTTTCTCCGTACCTTACAATGCCTGACAGCAGGATATTCTGGTCGGCCATGTTGGGACTCACTGGCGCACCTGTTTCTGTTATCGGCCATCTGGGCATCTACAAACTGATCAGGCCTTATTCTCGGCAGTATTCTAAGTTGTTTGGCGTGGGTCTGCTGGGTCTTTTGGTTTTGGGCGGCCCCGGTGTTCACATGTCTTCCTTGGCTTCCGCCTTTTTTTATAAATACATCACAGCGGCCAATCCCGAAACTGCCCTGGCTGCTTCCATAAAATTTGTATGTTACTTTTCTTTTCCCCTTTATATCGCTTTTTTTGTATTCTGGCTGATACAGACGCATGCGCATATCAGGGCAATCGCTGGAGCTTTCAGCCCTTATCCGCGTTGGTGCTGGGTATTTTCCATACCGGTGGGGGGATTGCTTTTCAGCCTTGTTATCGTTTTTGGCAACCACGCAATGGTCAACGCCATCATGGTCGGCGCCCTTACTTTGGGGAATATTTGGACATTGGGCGGGCATTTGCTGATGCTGGGAAAGGCCAAAGAAAACTGGGAAACAACTCTATCTGACTAACGAACCAAGCCATTTAAAAATGCAGGAGAAGGGTGCGTGCTGATATGAAAAAAGTTACAATCGAAAAGAACACCGTTCAGGAAACACTGATCATTCCTTTGTATGGAAGAAAAATGTGTTCGGAAAAATTCCCTGAACTCTATAGGGATGTTTACGCAGAGAGATTATGCGATAGGCTGGATTATGATTTTTCGGAATTAGAGAAAAAGAAAAACTCTTTCTTGTATGAATTCGGCGCTTTGGAAGCAGCCATGCGTCAGTTGGATATGATATGGGAAATTAAAGACTATTTGGGGAAATATCCTAAAGCAGCGATTGTCAATCTCGGTTGTGGCTTGGATGAAACAGGAAAGGCTTGCGATAATGGTTTGTGCACCATGGTCAATGTTGATTTTCCGGATGTTATATCTGTTCGCGAGCAATTAGTTGACAAATATGAGCGAGAAACGAATATTCCATGCGACTTAAACGATTACTCTTGGATGGATCAAGTGGACGGTTCCAATGGGGTTATTTTCTTTGCTGCAGGTGTGTTTCATTATTTTAAACAGGAAGAAGTAAAATCCCTGGTCTTGGAACTTTCAAAAAGATATCCGGGCGGATGCTTAGTTTTTGACAGTGTAGGAAAGCTTGGTTTAAAGCTGATGATGTCAAAAACTTTGAAAAACATGGGCATAAGCGATGTGGACGGTTATTTTTATGTAAATAATCCGCCCGAAAACTTGAACTGGTCAGAAAGCATAAAAGCCACCTCGAAAGGCTATATGTTGGGTTATTATGATATGAAAAGCCCTGGCGTTCATTTCTTGCACTGGTTGCTTGCAAGCATCGGTGATAAGGCAATGAAAATGTCCATTAATCGAATGGATTTTGAATAGAAATCAGGTAACAAAATTGACACGGAGGCGAGGACGAAAATCTGGCTTCTGCTGTCATTCTTACCACCTTTGTGAAGAATTAAAGCTACCCACATATGAAGCGTTAAAAAAGATCTAAAGACTTGAGGTAAAAGAGGAAAAAGCGTGTCAAAAAAAGCCACCAAACTGCAAAAGAAAGTCATGAGCAGGATGTTTAGAGGCAAGGGGATTTTTAAGCCTTTGAATACCGGGTTGATAGATGAACATGTGGCTTCCCTTAGGGAATGGGTTGCCAATATTTTCTTTTATACAAAAAATGGGAATACCATCATGATTGATGCCGGCTACAATTATGACCGGCTGGAAGAAAAAATGTCGTGGCTAAATCTGAATCCCAAAGGAATTTGCCATATTTTAATCACACATCAAGATACTGACCACATGGGAGCAGTGGAAAGAGATAGTGCGCTTTTATTTAAACATGCAACGCTCTACCTTGGTGAAATAGAAAACAGATACCTTACAGGCGAGGTGCGCAGAAAAGTTTTCCGGGGTTTGTACAAGCTTCCCAAAGTAAAAACAGACAACAAGAAAGCACTTTTGAAAGACGGTCAGGTTTTCTACATAGATGATATCAAAGTGGAGTGCATGCTTGTTCCCGGACATACATGGGGGCATATGGTCTACTTAGTTGATGACAGGTATCTGTTTACGGGCGATACAATCTGGTTTGGAGCAGATGGCGGCTATAGTTTTTTAAGTACTCTGGCTGAAGATAACAAGCTATCGGTACAATCCCTTGCCCGGCTAAAAAGAATCATAAAGGGAAAACAGAAGAATATAAAAGTCATAACGGGTCATACGGGATACACTGACGATTTGGACTTTGCTTTCGCTCACATAGACAAGGTTTGTTCACCCTTTTTTCGAAAAGCTTATAATCCCTTTGCGCCCTATGACGGCTACGATGAATCTGACGACACAAGAGAAGAATGCAGGAAAAGCCAATTGAAACATGCAAAGGAAGCATCGGTGTGAAAGTATACGAATTTGGTGAAGACAACAAAGAAACCTTGCTGATGTTTCAATGTGCTGCCGAACCTTGGTGGGTATTTAACCCTTCGGCAAAAGCAATTTTGAAAGATTTTCGTGTTTTTCTTTTTATCTCTGATGGACATGATGAAATGGGAGCGGACTTTGTTTCGATAGAAAAGAATGTCGAGCAGGCCGTCTCCTATCTGCATGGGAAAGGCGTTCGGGCTTTGGATATGGCATATGGTGTTTCTATGGTCAGAGCCGGCATGGGAAGTTTTTCTTTATAATAATTGTTCCAGGAAATCATGGTCATGGCAGCCGTGCCCCCGAAAGATAAGCCTATCACGGACACTTTTTCATGTCCGTAATCATGAAGCATGGCGCGATAGGTTTCAAAGATCATACGGAATGTTTCATTGACAGGATGTTGGGTGGTAGGGGGATAGAATGGATAATAAATCTCAGCGTCTATCCGCTTTAAGAGTTTCCTGGCAAGAACAAGCTGGGACTGGTAATAATTATAAACCCCTCCTCCACCGCCAATGTAAAGAATCGCTCTCTTGGGAAGTTGTCCCTTCTTTTTCATCCGCAAGCAATGGTATGATCCGATCTTCGTATCGATTTTCAGGTCTTTATAGACGATGCCCCTCCTGTTTCTTGGCAACTTAAATACTTGGCGCTCATTATGCTTTCGGGCATGGGCTTGGATCTCATCCGCCTTCACAGCCAGTGGATATAAATAATGAGCCAGCCACAAAGCCCCCATAATGATTTTATTGCTAAGTTTCATGGGCGGCATCACTTTCTTCCATAAAGGATTGCCGAGTGACGCAGGCTGTACATGGTAGCTTCTTTTTTTGTCATAAACTTCCCGTCTGTCGTATCAATCATCTGAACCTTTTCATATCCCATGCCTTTCAATTTGTTGACAAAAGATGGCATATCGCCGTATTTTCCTTTTGAAAAAATATCGTGAAGAGCAAAGCTCCCGCCTTTTTTAAGCACCCGAAGCGTTTCCAGCAAAACTTGCTGCCTATCTACTCCAGTAATATTGTGGTAAACGTAGTTACTTACAACAGCGTCAAAGCTTTCATCCGGAAAGTCCAGTTGAACAGCGTCTCCTTCTCTGAATTCAACACGATGAACACCTTCCGCTTTCGCATTTTTCTCGCACAGGCTTTTATTATAGGAAGCGTATTCTTTGCCCCAGCGATCAACACCGATGACCAAAGCGGAAGGGTTTCTTTTGGCTACAGCAATGGTTAAAGCGCCGCTGCCGCAACCAACATCTAACGCCAATCCATTTTCGGGCACTTTGACATAGCCGGCAATTCCTTCAACAATGTCTTTGGACAGCTTGCGCTTACCATCGTAGGAAAAAGCGCGGTACATTCTTGCCATCCAAAGAAAAGCTGCTGTTAGCAAAATTCCTGCAACGAGCAAAACAGAACTTAAAATCGCTTTTGTTGTCCCATCATGAAGCGTCCATTGAAGAATCATTGCTGCCAAACAGCAAAGAGCAGCAAAGAAACCCAACAGATAAAGTATGTATTTTGGCACCCAGTTTCTATAATCCGGCTTCATTTGATTCCTTTCTTGTTTCAGCAAAACCTTTATATAAATAGTTAGTATCCTTCCTTATACGCTGATGTTCTCCTTTTTCTGCAGGAATCGTCTTCACTCCGAAACAGAAATAGGCCATGTGGAACAACCAGACAAGGCTCAGAACAAGACAGCCAACCATGATGCCCTTCGTGCCCATTATGACAAAGCCAACGCCCATCAATAATGTAACTGTAATCATGATTCGAATCTTGGTTTTCCATGTCATGCCATGACCTGCAACATAGTCTTCCAGATTATTTTTGTAGAGTTTAGTACCTTTGAACCAGCGTTCCAGTTTTTCAGAGCTTCTGGCAAATGAGAATGCCGCCAGCATTGAAAACGGAAAGGAAGGAAGCATAGGAACAACTGCTCCCACTGCGCCTAAACCTACACCAATGCAGCCAAGAATGATGTACAAGATTCTTTTAATGTTCATGAGTGTCCCTCCAGTCGTTTCTTTTCTTTCTTCGATACGATGACATGTCGGATGGCCATAACAGGATGGTGAAATATCATCCTGGGCCCTGAAAAGCGCATGACTGCTCGAATTTTTTCGCGCATGTCGGATTTGTAGCAATGAACCTTGCAATGAGAGCAAAAGGTCTTGGTTTCCATAAAGGGACACGTATCACTGCGCTGACGGGCGTACGCATCTAATGCGGCGCAATCAGGGCAAAGCGCCTTGCTGCCATGTTTTTTCCTGCAGTAGAGAGCAATCATCAGGGATACTGTTTTCTTTTCCCGCTCCCGCTTGGTTTGTATGTCCATCAGCTGACTCGCCCATGTTCTACCGAGTAGGTCTTATCTGCGATGCCCATGGTAGATTTCCGATGGGACACCAGAACGACTGTCTTGCCAGAGCGTTCCTCATGAAGAGATTTTAGAATGACCGCCTCGTTTAGGCTGTCCAGATTGGAGGTTGGCTCATCCAGCAGCATAAACGGCGCATCATGAAGAAATGCCCTTGCCAGTCCCAGGCGCTGGCGCTCACCGCCGGAAAGGGTATCACCAAGCTCGCCGACTGGTGTATCGTAGCCGCTGGGCAGGCTCATAATAAAGTCGTGGACGGAGGCCTTTTTACAAGCGGTGATGATTTCGTCTTCAGTAGCGTCCAGCTTGGCAATGCGCAAATTGTTGCGAATGCTGTCATGGAACAGGTGAGTTTCCTGTGTCACAAAGCTTTCCATGTCACGTAGGTTGGTGGTGTTGATTTCATTCACAGACCGCTTAGAAATCTTGACTGAGCCTTGCTGAACCGCCCAGAAACGCATAAATAGTTTAAGTAGCGTAGATTTCCCGGAACCGCTGCGTCCCGTAATGCCGATGATTTGATTCTTGGGTATCTCCACAGAAAAATCATCCAGAATTGTTTCTTTTTCATAGGCAAAGGTAACGTTTTCGGCGGCGGCCCCAAGGAAAGTAACTTCTTTTCTTCCCGTCACTTCCGTCACCAGCGGCGTTTCATCCAGGATGTCCAGCACACGGTTACCAGCGGCAAAAGTGTTTTGCAAGGTGGAACCAAGAGCGGATAGGGCCACACAGGGGCCGAAAGAACTCATCAGCGCCAGCGTACAAATCAGCACGCCGGAGAAGTCGCACAAATAGGCTGATACAAACAGCATGGACAGATCAAATACCAGAATAACGGTGTTTGTAATCGCTGTATTGCGGCCTGCGATGCACTTCATGCGTTCTTCAGCTTTGGAAAGTTCCTCCGTCTTTTTGTTCATCTGCGACATGCGCTGTTCACCCTGACGATATTGCAGCGTTTCAGAAAGGCCGCGCAGTGAATCAAGAACAAAACTGGCGAGCTCGCCGGATTTGGTACGGAATTTCATGCCATCCTCACCGCTGAGTTTAGAAGTCAACAGAGGGATGATGACCCCCACAGTGATATAAGCTGCCAACGCCAGTACGCCAAGGGCGATATGGTAACTTCCGATAAATATCACCATAACAGCGCAGAACAAAGTCGCGATGCAGATAGGCGAAATCGTATGGGCGTAGAACACCTCCAACAATTCAATATCCGAGGTGATAATGTTTATTAGATTACCCTTATCTTTACCCTCCAGTTTAGCGGGACACAGGCGGCGCAGGGCGCCAAAAACCTTGTCACGAATCAATGCCAATAATTTAAAAGCGATAAAGTGGTTGCATGCCTGCTCGGCATAGCGAAGGAAGCCGCGTACCGCAGCGAATATTAGAACTGCACTGAAAACCACGCTGAGATTCATGTGCCATTCCGGATAGAGTATATGCAGTACAGCATAGCCACCGAACACCGTAATAAAGGCAGCGCATAAATGACCAATTAGTCCCATGATAATGGCAAGAATCATATAGCCGGTAAGCGGTTTTACCAGCCCTACCAAACGGGCCATCACTTGAAATCCACTGCGTTTCAATGTGCAACACCTCTTTTCGTGAAGCGTTCCAGTTCTTGCTGGGCATTCCAAAGTTGGGCGTAAGTTGTGTTCCTTTCTAAGAGTTCGTTGTGCGTACCGCTCTCTGCGATGATGCCTTTTTCCAGAACATAAATGTTGTCCGCACCAACTACATTGGCAAGCCGATGAGAAATCAAAATGACGGTTTTGGAACGGGCAAGTATATGGATTTGCGCCATAATATCAGTCTCGCTCTCTACATCTATGTTAGAGGTAGCTTCATCAAAGATGTAGACTGGACTATCATGAAGCAATGCTCTTGCAAGGGCAAGGCGCTGGCACTGGCCGCCGGAAAGATTAGATGCCTTTTCATTGAGCGCGGTATCCAGCCCGCCTTCACGACGGAGGAAATCCGCCAGATTGACTTGTTCCAGCGTTGCCCACAGAACATCGTCCGTGGCGTTGGGGTTTGCCATCAGCAAATTATCCCGAACAGTCCCCTTGAACAAATAACTCTGATGGCTGACATAGGTAAAATTCTCCATTAAACTTGATTCGCTGATTTTAGCAAGGGACAACCCGCCCACAGTCAATTGGCCGCTATAGCCTTTGTTTCGCCCTATCAAAAGAGCTGCAATGGTAGACTTTCCGCAGCCGCTTTCACCAACAATGGCAGTAAAACTCCCTTTCGGAAATATCATATCTACACCATGAAGAATCTCCCGCTCTGGCTCGTAGGAAAAACGGAGGTCTTTTACTTGAATGGTGCAATCCTTCGGTATGATGCCATCCTGTTGCTCTTCCTCGGGTAAATCCAGCAGTATGAAAATCTTGTCAGAAGCAGCCACGCCGTTCATAGCGATGTGGAAGAAGCTGCCCAGTAAGCGCATGGGAAGAAAAAAGTCGGCAGCCAAAAGGATAATCATCAAACAGCCTGCCAGATTTACATAACCAGCGCGAAACTGGCTGGTTGCCAGAATGACACCCAGTGCAGCACCGCCATAGGCGATAAGATCCATAATGGTGATAGAGTTAAGCTGCATGGTCAGCACCTTCATGGTAATCTTGCGGAAGCGTTCGCTTTGTTCGTTCATTTCCTGGTGTTTGAACCCATCGGACTGATAAATTTTAGTTGTAGTCAACCCCTGCAGATTTTCAAGGAAGGTATCTCCCAATGCAGTATATTGCCCCCAATACTTGCTGAGCAGTTTCTTTGCCCAACGCTGAACTGCAACGATAGTCACAGGAATGATTGGAACACAAATCAACAACACAATCGCGGAGGGGAAATTTACAAAACTAAGAACACCGAAAAGCGTCAGCGGAGCTAACATTGCATAGAAAAACTGTGGCAAATAAGCACCGAAATACGACTCCAGTTGATCCACACCTTCCACTGCCACCTGTACGACCTCAGAGGTTTGTACCTTTTCTTTGTAGGAAGTACCCAAGCAGAGCAGTTTACGATTTATCAACTCACGAAGGGTCTTTTTGACCGCCTTGGAGCTAAGGTAGCTCAGGCGGCTGGCTAATGTAGCGCAGAAAAAACGAATGACCACAGCGACAAACGCAACTACTGCTGTCATGCCGAACTGCCGTCTATCGGCAGTTCCCTCATAAATCATTTGCAACAGATGGGAAACAGCACCCATCATTACAATATTCGCTGCCAGGGATACCCATTGACATGCTATATTTCCAGCGATGTATTTTTTGCTTTCATTGACCATACCAATCAGTCGTTTGTTAATCATCATCTTTTGCCTCGTCTTTTTCGGCTGGTACAGGCAGAACAGCTGTTAGAAGCACCTAACACGCTAAGGTTAGATTATTCTAACTTTCTGCGATTTGTCAAGAGTCTTTCTTGTTATTTCACCCACAGCCACTTATCTCACTTATTCATCATTCACGGAGACCAGAGTGTATCAAGCCGAACTTTAAAACTTAAAAACCAGCCTTTTATTATGCTTTTTGGCATTGCTACATAGCTCACCCACTTTTTAAGCTAGTAGATATAGCTAGTAGATATATATAGCAATTTAAAATTTGAAAAATTCCACGCAGAAGTAGTAGTAAAGAACAAAAAAGCCGCCCCAATCGGGACAGCCTTTTTGTTGAATTGCTTATTCTGCGGTGTATTTCACCGTGAGATCGGGATAGCCATACGATACCACCGTAATTTCGTAGGTCTTACCCTTTTCAAAGATCGGGGTTTCTGTCCGATCCTTTTTGTTGTACAGCGTAGCGTCCGGGTTCAATTCTCCATTTTCCGTCAGCAGATTGAAGCGCTCATTCACCGTTCCGTGATGGCTGACCGGTTCCTGCTCAATGGGCTTTTCAGCACCTTCAGCCAGAACGAGCACATGCTGGAGATTTTTCAGGTAATTGGCCAGATCTCCATTTTCCAGAACAATCTGTCGGCCTTCTATCCGGATGTTCCCTGCCTGAAGGCCGCTATCCACCACAAAGCGGGGGGCCTGCGCCTCGTCTTCTTCGCCATGCCCGCTTTCAAAATTGGGCGCGCGGAAAGTACGGGAGGCATCAACCACATTGACAAAGTACTTGCCGGGGGCAAGGTCATTTTCAAAATGCAGCGAGAGCAGGCCATCCTTTATTTCCACCTGATAGGATTGGGCATCCAGTACGTCCATGTTTTTAACGCCATGGCGCACATCGACAACTTTCACCTGGAAGCCCTCGGGCAATTTGCTTTCCAGCACCACATCGCGGCCGCTGATTTCTTTGACCGGCATCACGCTGCCTTTTCCGGGCAGGAAAGTCAGCCCCTTTTTGCCATCCAGCGCGTTCAATACCGCCTCCTTCGCGGCAACACCAACCATGGTCGCGCCGGTAACCGCGTCGGCTTCCCCTGTGTTTACCGCCATTTCAGCGACTTCATCCCTTGTCTTGCCTACAAATTTTTCAAGTATGCCGGATTTCAGCATCATGTCAAAGAAGGGCTTGTTCTTGTTTACCCATAATTCTTCCATGTCCTTGCTCTCTACGGAGCCTTCCAGTCCTGTCCCGTTGTCCTGAACTGCGGTGATTTTTCCGCTGTCGTCCGTTTCTACCATCAAGCGGATGTTATAAAACGGCGGGTGGATGAACGGCATCACGTCCGGGTAGGTGCGCCCGTCTACATTGGCGTCACCCTGCAGCGTGGCAGCCGTTGCGCTCAGTGACAACCCCAAAGCCAGCACCAGCGCAAGAACCAAAGAAACAGATTTACGATGCATATGCTCCTCCTAAAATACATTAGTTAGTTTTACCTAACTAACTTAAATTTATCACACCTTTTGTCTCCGTGTCAATCACAAATTTTATTCATGTTTTATGAACTTGATTTATCAGGCTACATATAGTAATATTTGGTTAGATAAGCCTAACTTAATGGTGGAGGTGAAGGTTTGGAAGGGTTATACTGCCAGAAAACCATTGAAACTTATAACCAGTTCGCACACAGCAAAATGGAGGAAAGCGGAGCATTCCCGCCCTGGGAACATTTCTTGATTCCTTATCTGAAAGCAGGTGACCATATTTTAGACTTGGGCTGTGGTGACGGGCATTACAGTCAGGTTTTCCAGCGAGCGGGCTATCAGGTCAGCGCCATTGATGCCGCCCCGGCGCTGTGCCAAATTGCAGCCGATAAACTGGGCATTCCGGTAAGAAATCTTCGCTTTGACCAATTGGAAGATGTTGCTTTGTATGATGCCGTCTGGGCGTGCTGTTCTTTGCTGCACATCCCAAGACGAGCTATACCGGATGCGTTCGCCCGCATTGCCACCGCCCTAAAACCTGCTGGCTATGTTTATGCCAGCTTTATGGAGGGTGAAGAAGAAGGCTGGCGGGAAAAGCTTGGCAGTTTTATGGCTTCAATGACGGAAGAAGCCATGTACATGCTACTTTCCGCCGTTCCCAGTCTTCAGATCATGGAGGTTCATCGCACGCCTTGCAAACACCGGCCGCAGAAACAATGGATTCACTTTATTCTGGAGAAAAATGCTCATGCCGAACAAACAACATAATGTCTGGGATTATTTAGCCCCGGTCTACCGGTTAGCCATGCGTCCCAGCCGTCCTCTTTATGCCGCCATATGCCAAAGGATCATCCCAAAGGTAAAGGGTAAAAAAGTGCTGGAGTTGGGCGCGGGGCCTGGAATGATTGCTATGGAGGTAGCAAACTTCTCCCGGAAAATGATTGCCACCGATTCTTCCCGGCAGATGATTGCTGAAGCTGAAAAAAAGAGAACACCTGCCAATCTTTGCTTTCAGGTTGCAGATGCCCGGGCACTTCCTTATGATAACGAGCAGTTTGATGTGGTCATTATTGCCAATACTCTTCATGTTATGCCGGATGTCCATCTGGCGCTGGCGGAAATTGCCAGGGTATTAAAAGCGGAGGGACTATTGATTGCCCCCAATTTCATTCAGGAGAAATTGAGCCTTCGCGCCAAGTTGCGATACCAACTCTATCAGATTTTAGGTATAGGTTTCCAGCGTTTTTTGACAGCACAGGAATATATGGACTTCCTGCAAGAACATGGATTTTGCACACAGATATCAGAACTGCTACCTTCCGTAATACCTGTTTTATATATAGAAGCAAACAAGAAAGCTCAGAATTAGATTTTATGATCATCAAAGAATGTACAGAATATCCCTGGAGGCGTGAAATATGAATTATGGGGTTATTTTGCTTTGTATTTTTCAGAAACCCGAAAGCCTTCACAGAATATTGCGCTGATTATACACTGCTTCTTCCCAAAACGACATCTTTCATGGTATTTTTTCTCGTTTTATTGTAAGATTAAACTGAAGAATATAACTAAACTTATTGGAGGAGTACAATGCAGATAAACGAATCTCAAGAAAATTATCTGGAAAGAATTCTCTTTTTAAAAAAGAAAAAAGGATATGCAAGATCCGTTGATATCGCAAACGCGTTGGGGGTTACCAAGCCTTCCGTCAGCTATGCCATGAAACAATTGCGCAAGGGCGGATACATCACAATGGATGATGAAAATTTTATTCACCTAACCGATGAAGGGGAGGAAATTGCACGGGTCATGGTGGAGCGCCACATGACCTTGGCAAATATCTTCATACAGCTTGGTGTTGATGAGGACACAGCCTATGAAGATGCCTGCAGAATTGAACACGATATCAGCGAGCAAACCTTTGAAGCGCTCAGGCAATTTGCCTGCGCCCATCTGCCGTCAACTTGTGAAGAAAAATAAAAATCACTTTTACTTCATACAACTTCTGCCCCACTGTATATGCCGTTAGGGTAAATTATAATCAACGGGCTGCGCTTCCCTGCGCCCCTTTATTCGTCTTTAAAATTCTGTTCTTTTTTGCCCTTTTTTCACTTTTCCAAACATTGTTTTCATAAATCAAGAAAAACTTACTATAAATAAAAATAGACTTGACAATCTCATTTGGTTAGAATATTCTAACCTCATAAGTTAGTTGATGCTAACTTTTTGAAATTCATTTTGTCTTGGAGGGCTGTATGGGAGAATCCTTTGACGAACTTTTTGTACGCCACACATCAGCAACCTTACAAGGTTATAAAGCAGGCAGTCTTTTTTCCTACCGTCCCTGCTGCGAAAAGGTGTTTCAGAAAGCGCTGAAAACACTGGACGAGGCGCTGAGCAAAAAAGCTGTACGAGTTTGCATAATTGATCGAAACAGCAGTTTTAAACAAATTTTTGTATATCGGCCCCAGATGATAGAAGCAATGCTGTCCGAGTCTAGGTTTCGGTGTTTTTTGTGCCAGCTGGGGTATCCGGTTGATAAAGGCCATGAGGCCAACGTGGCGCATTTGTTGATGAAGATGACAAATTCCTTGGATTTTCCTCATGAAATCGGGCTGTTTTTAGGTTATCCCTTAGAGGATGTGCTGGGTTTTATTGCCAACAAGGGCAAGGGGTATGCCTTTTGCGGGCTTTGGAAGGTATATACACAGCCTGAAAAAGCAAAGGAACGTTTTGAACTGTTTCATAGATGCCGGGAGCACTGCTTGGAATGCTTGCAGCAGGGGCAGAGTGTTTTGCAGCTCATTCACGCTGCTTGACATAAACATTACCTATCAGGAGGGTTAATCAATGTCCAAAATAGCTGTGGTTTATTGGAGCGGAACCGGCAATACGGAGGCCATGGCCGAAGAAATTGCAAAGGTCTGCAACGCGGATCTGTACCATGCAAGCGACTTTAACGCAGAGTTAATTTCCAACTACCAGGCAATCGCTTTCGGCTGCCCTTCCATGGGAGGTGAGGAGTTGGAGGAGGGCGAGTTCGCCCCCATGTTTGATGGCGTTAAAGGCAGCCTGTCCGGAAAAAGGATTGCGTTATTCGGCTCATACGATTGGGGGGATGGAGAATGGATGCGAACCTGGCAGGCGGAATGCGAAAGTCTTGGTGCCCAGATGGTAGCAGATGGTTTGATTGTACATCTGACGCCTGATGATGAAGGGTTTGCCGCGTGCCGACAGTTGGCAGAGCAGCTGGCCGCACAATAAATCCCTCTGCGCCCTGGGAGCAGGGCGCAGGTTTCTTTGTTTGAAAGGATAACGAAAAACCATGACTCAACAAGCAAAAGGAAGCCCCAAAAAGGCCAAGCAGCCTGCGTTGCTCAAGCGCTTTGTGCCTTTCATGGGTGAAAAGCGTTTCTTCTTGTTCTTGTCCCTCCTTTTGTCCTCGCTGCACGCGCTGCTGGGTATGCTGCCCTTCTTGATGGTATGGCTGCTGGTGCGCCAGCTGCTGCAAACACTTGGGCAGGTGCAGCTGGAGGGGCTGACTAAATACGCATGGCTGGCCTTTGCGGCCCAGGTGCTTGCCATCCTTTGCTATTTTGCAGCGCTTCTCTTCTCCCACCTGGCAGGATTCCGGGTAGAAGTTGCCTTGCAGAAAAAAGGTATGGAACGGATCATTAATAAACCCCTGGGTTTTTTTGATACGAACCTGTCCGGCCGCATGCGTAAAATTATCAACGACTCAGCAGGCTCCACTCACTCCTTTTTGGCACATCAGTTGCCGGATATGGCGGCAACAGTGATAACTCCCCTTTCGGTACTGCTGCTGATCGCCCTGGTAGATTGGCGGCTGGGCATTGCGCTGCTGATCCCCATCCTCATGGGTTTTATAACCATGGGCGGCATGATGACCACCGCCGGCAAGGCTTTTCAGGACCAATACCTGAATGCGCTGGAGGCCATGAGCAGCGAATCAGTGGAGTATGTGCGCGGCATTCCGGTGGTAAAAACATTCGGGCAGAGCGTGTTCTCCTTTAAGCGTTTTTACAACCTGATCCTCAATTACAAGGAAATGGTGTATGCCTATACCATCACCTGGCGGCACCCCATGAGCGCCTACACCATGATTATGCAGGCGGGAGGCTTGTTCCTGGTTGTGGCATCCCTGCTTACCTGGGAGGGATCTGACAGCGCGGGCATTCTGCTGAGCAACTTTATTCTGTTTCTGATGCTGGCGCCCTTATTCTCTACCACCATGATGAAATCCATGTACTTGTATCAAAACAAGATGATTGCCGGGCAAGTTTTGGATCGTATGGAAGGGTTGCTTGATTATCCCGATATGTCCCGGGGCAAGCAAACCCAAATCGATGATACTTCCCTCGCCTTCCAGTACGTCACATTCACATATCCCGGCAGCGATACCCCAGCGGTAAGCAGCGTTTCTTTCCGCATCAATCCTGGTGAAACCATCGCGCTGGTAGGCGCTTCCGGCAGCGGCAAAACAACCCTGGCCCGTTTAGCCGCGCGTTTTTGGGATGTGGACAGCGGCCAGGTGCTGGTTGGGGGTGTCAACGTCAAAAATATTGCAAAAGAAACCCTGATGGACAATGTTTCCTTTGTGTTCCAAACCACCCGCCTCATGAAGATGAGCCTGCGGGACAACATTACCTTTGGCACAACAAACGCTACAGAGGAAGCCATTCAACGCGCGGTTGATTTGTCCCAGTCCCGGGAGATTATCTACAGCCTGCCCCAAGGGCTTGATACCATCATTGGCAGCCGCGGAACCTATCTTTCCGGCGGCGAGCAGCAGCGCATTGCGCTGGCCCGTTCCATTCTGAAGGATGCCCCCATTGTGCTGCTGGATGAAGCGACCGCCTTTGCCGACCCAGAGAATGAGCACCTCATCCGCAAGGCTCTTAAGGCTTTAAGCCAAGGCAAAACCACACTGATGATTGCTCATCGTTTGAACTCTGTCGTGGATGCTGACCAAATCCTGGTCATGGACAAGGGGCGGATTGTGGAAAAGGGCAGCCATGAGCAGTTGCTGCAAAAGCAAGGGATGTATGCAGACATGTGGGCAGAATATCAAACCACCATTGATTGGAAAGTCTCTTCTTCCAAAAAGGAGGTATCGGCGTGAATCGCTTTTTACAAAATCGCTACGCCATGACACCGGAAGGCGCCCGGGATTTGAACAAGTCCATCTGGTGGACGGTGCTGCAGTTCCTCAGTTTCATGTTACCCATCATGGTGTGTACCTTCTTTACAAGGGATGTGCTCCGGGTATTTTCCGGTAAAGCACAAAACCTGTCCTGGAGTATCTGGGCGTATGTGGGCATCAGCCTGGTGATTTTGACCCTCATCTATATCATCAACTACATCCAGTATGGCAGCACCTATACCCGCATCTATGATGAAAGCGCCAAAACCCGCATCAGGCTGGCGGAAACGCTGCGCCAACTGCCCCTTTCTTTGGGCAAAAGGACATCGCCGACCTTTCCAGCACCATCATGGAGGATGCGAGGGCCGCAACCTTGGTGATTGCCATAATGCCCGCGACCTCCATGCCCGCGCCCTCCATCAGGGCAAGCTCTTCAACATCGATGAGGTTCTCAAGCCCAACAAAAGTAACAGCAAGCGTTCCTACGACATTTTCCTTGGCAATGAGGCCGGTAACTGCCGCTGCCGCAAGCTGCCAGGACAGTACGCCAAGGAACAATCGGAACGAGCAGATGAGCGAAAGGTGAAGCAATGGAAGCAAGGATGGACTGGTCTGCGGACTCGGCAACCTGGAAGCTCCATGTGAAGGTCTGCATGAGCTGTACCGCCAAGTTGCAAAGCAGGATAATGGTGGCGGCCTTCACAATGAAAGCCCAGCCGCGAGTACACATGGATTTGAAAGCGCTCCAAAGGGAGGGAACCTTGTATTCAGGGAGTTCGATAATAAAGAAGGATTTTCTTGCTTTGTGGCCTGTGATCTTGTTGACGAGAAGTGCGCCGAGAAAAATAAGCACAATACCGGAAAGGTACATCAAGGTGCTTACCCAACCCGCGTCGTCAAAAAACGCACCCGCAAAGAGAGCGATGACAGGAATCTTTGCTCCACAGGGCATGAAAGGAGCCAGCATGGCAGTCGTTCTTCTTTCACGCTCGTTACGGATGGTACGGCTTGCCATAACACCCGGAATCGCGCAACCAATAGAGATAACGAAAGGAATGACGGACTTGCCGGAAAGGCCAACCCTCTTGAAGATTGGATCAAGCACAACAGCGACACGGGCCATATAACCGCAGTCTTCAAGCAGAGCGATGAGAAAGTACATGACCATGATAAGGGGCAGAAAGCCAATAACCGCAATCACACCGCCAATGACACCGTCAACAAGGATGGTGGAAAGAAGCGGGCTCGCATCTGCAAGGAGTTCTCCTACCCAGCCCTGGAAGGCTTCCAGCCAGCCTACGAGCAGATCGGCAATGGGGGTGCCCACCCAGACCTGGGAAATTTGAAATACCAAATACATCACAACCGCAAAGATCGGAATGCCGAGCCATTTATTCGTAAGCACAGCATCAATCTTATCGCCTGCGTTTCTATCCTTGGTAAAAACCTTTCGGGTCTCAACAGCCTCTACAATTTTATTTACAAATTCAAAACGCTTGCGGTCTGCATTTTCAACTGCCATCTTGTCGGTCAAATCAACGTCGCCTTGAACATAAGGGGCGCTCTGCGTGTTTTTTGCATGAGCGACGGCAGCATCAACCACAGCTTTCAAGCCTTCGCCGGAGGTAGAAATGGTGTTGACCACAGGGCAGCCAAGCTTTTTAGACAAGATGCCCACATCGATCTTGGTGCCTCTTTTTTCATTCAAGTCGCTCTTGTTCAGGGCTACGATTACAGGGATTCCAAGCTCTAAAAGCTGCGTGGTGAAGAAAAGGCTGCGGCTTAAATTGGTAGCATCCACGATATTGACGATGACATCCGGATTTTCCTTCTTCACATAGGAACTGGTGATGCTCTCTTCGGAAGTGAAGGGAGACATGGAGTATGCACCGGGAAGATCAACAGCAATCAGCTGTTCATCGCCTGCATACGACTTTTTAATCGGGTACTCTCTCTTCTCTAAGGTAACACCTGCCCAGTTACCGACCTTTTCGTTACGGCCGGTCAAAGCATTGTACATTGTGGTCTTACCTGAGTTTGGGTTGCCTGTCAAAGCAATTTTCATGGGTACTCCTCCTTCAATTTTATCTTTATACCGCCTTTCAGGATTGGCTTGCAGTCCTATTGTTAGCAACAGCTAACATGCGGTTTAAAAAAAGCAGCTTGCTTTTTTTTACATTTTATCAAACAACGATGGCATTGGCTAAATGAGTATCGATGTTATAACGTCCATCTTTAATGGAAACCGTGCATCCGCCTTTTCGATGAGCAACGACTGTAATTGCTTCGCCGGCATAACATCCAAGGGAGAACAGGAACGCATTTAATTCCTCGTCTCCCGTTTTAATCTGCTGAATAATGTACTCTTTGCCTTCTATAGCTTCTTTTAAGGTCATACTACGCTCCATTATATCACCATGTATCCTTCATCTGTGTTAACACGCATTCTGTTAGCGTATGCTAACGATTAGCACAAATTAAAAGTTAGAACTTGCTAACACTGATAATAATACCCTCAGATTTCAAAGCTGTCAATAAGAATTACAGTATTTTGCAATTTTGCTTTAAATGCTTTAAATGCTTTAAATGGGCGTCCAATCTTCTCTTTGATTTTTATATATGATTTTTGTATTATAAGACTGGTAAGTTTAAGATTTCGTGCTTTGAGGAGTTGATTGTACCCTTGAAACCTTCTGGCGAGATGTATCTCGAGTCTATTTATATTTTATCCAAATCAAAATCTTCGGTGCGTTCCGTTGATGTTGCTGAGTACATGAATTATTCTAGGCCCAGTGTCAGCCGTGGAATCAAAATCCTTAAAAAAGACAAACTCATCACTGTTGATCATGATGGGTATATTTCCCTGACTGAGCCTGGCCTCCTTCTTGCAGAAAAAATATATGAAAAACACATGGTTTTAAGCAAAATTCTTGAAATGCTTGGTGTTGATAAGGAAACAGCGATAGAAGATGCTTGTAAGATAGAACATGTCATCAGCGACAAGTCATTTCAGGCTTTAAAAAAACATGTGGAAGACAAACAAATGCTTTAAAAATTGAACATAAATTCGCAGATATTCTTCGTTTGTTGCGTTTCGATTACCTATATTCATTATCCACAATAAGCTTGCTCACAACCATGGATTATATTTCGTTCATGTTAACCACTAACTGAATTCTTCTCTTACATGATCCATTTCCGGTTAATATTACGTCGGGATATTAAAAATAATGCCATCGCAAATGCGAATAACATTCCGAAAGAGAGTAGCGGTGGAATGGTATTTGCTCCCATAATCGCACCTCTAAGAATATCAGTTCCGTAAGTAAGCGGCAGGCAGAACGAAACAGGCCGCAACACAAGAGGCAAACTGGAAATCGGTATAAACAGCCCGCAGAGAAACAGCATTGGGAAGCGGAAGAAGTTTGAGAATGTCTGCGCTTCAAACACCTGCTTTGCAGATACCGCAATCAGAAGCCCCAAGAGCGCTGATGTAATGGCAATCATCAAAACTGCAAGAAACACCAGCCCCCAATTCACTGCGCCAAGATCAATCAGGAAGCTTGCGAAAATGACCGGAACAAACGCATTGAAAATGCCGAACAGGATGGTTCCTGCAATTTTTGCAAGCACCATCACGCTTATATTGATGGGCGCCAGCAACAAGCGATCAAACGACCTTCCGCTTCGTTCAAAGGTGATTGTGACAGCGAGCATGGAGGTGGTGCCGAACAAAACACTCATTGAAATCAGACCGGGGAGCAATTCCAGGATGTTCCCGCCGGGAGAGCGAATGAGCTGCATCAGTGTCCATGAGAGGGGAAAAATAATACCCCAGCTGATGTTGGGCGGTTTTAAATAATAATTTTTTACGTCTTTTTTCAGGATGTTCCAAAATGCGATCCAGCTTTTCATTGGCGCCCTCCTTTTTCCTTGTCTTTCTTCAGCACAGAAGATTCAATGCCTGTCAGTTTGACAAACACATCTTCCAAAGAAGGGCGCAGTTCACGCGCTTCGTACACCTCAACTATATTTTTATGAAAGAACTCCATGACCGGGAATAGTGGAATGCGCTGATCAGACGCCATGACAAGGGAATGGTCAGGCCGGACTGTGACTTTGCTTCCCTTAAAACAGGCTTGAAGATCAACCGGTAAACTATCGATGTTTTTGTCTGTAACAAATTGGATCGCATGGCCGTGGGAAACACTTTCCATCAATTGGGGAACGGTGCCCGATGTAACAATCCGCCCTTCCGCTATAAAAGCGATTCTGTCACAGATGCGTTCAGCCTCCTCAATATAATGGGTGGTGAGGAAAATGGTCGTCCCCTTCTTTTTCAGTTCCAATATCATATCGCGGATTTGTCTGGAACTTTCCACGTCAATTCCTGTTGTCGGTTCATCCAGGAACAGAACTTGCGGGGAATGGATCAGCGCCGCTGCGATTGTCAGCTTGCGGCGCATTCCTTTGGAATAGGCTTTAAACGGACGTTTGCCGGCTTCCTTTAGCCTGAACTGCTCCAAAAGCTGACGGGCCCTGGGCTCTCTTTCCTCTTTACGCATGCCATACAGCGCGGCGCAAAAACAGAGGTTATCAAACCCGTCCATTTCATTGTAAAGGTTGCTTTCATCAGGAACGATCCCCATTTTTGCCTGCGCCTTTTTTGTTTGAGCCTTTACGTCTATGCCATCAATCCTGATCTCCCCGGCTGTCGGACGGGATAAGCCAATCATCATGTTCAGGGTGGATGTTTTTCCGGCTCCATTCGGACCTAAAAAGCCGAATATTTCGCCTTTCTCAATTTCAAAAGAAATCTCGTCCACAGCGGTAAAATCACCGTATGTCTTTTTTAGATTTGAGATGCTGACCATTCCCATGATCTTTATTCTCCCTTGCTATGATCCTTGCCGTGGCAAAATTCTTTGACCTCGTCGCTGCATGTGCCTTTCTTGGAGCATTCTTGCTTTTCATTGGCAGGACAATCTTCGCGTTTTTCCGGCAGGCAGGCTTCCTGTTCAATATCAGCCAACGCTTTAATCTCCTTTGCCAATTCATGCAAAACCGGACGAACTACAGTATAGTGCATGAAATATCCGCGCTTTTCTCCAACAAGCAAGCCCGCCTCCCGCAATATTTTCAGATGCTGAGATATCGTTGCTTCGGTCAGGTTCAGCTCGTTTGCCAGCACTCGGACACAATAATTGTGCCGCAGAAGCAATTTCAAAATGTTCATGCGTGTTTCATCAGCGATGGCCTTCAATACCTTTTGCTTATCCATGACAATCCTCCTGCAATATAATTAGTCGGTTACCTAATTATATTGTAGCAAGTGCTTTTATTATGTCAAGGTCAATCCAAAACTTAGAAACATATAATTTTTCCTGTCTACAGAGCAAGGCAGGAATGACGCCATGGTCTCAATTTGGATTTTCAGAGAGGCGTTCAAAGCTTTCTTCTTTTTTCAAGGAGAAAGCGTGGGATAACTGTCTTGAGAATAAGCTGATATCCAAAAAGCAGAAAAGAGAAAACATCAAGAAACGTTCTTAACACTGATGTAAAGCTTGTTTGCATCCAAAGCGGCGAGGGATTTTGTTGGCCTGCAAGGAAGGAAACCGATGGCGTAGCCATAGCTGCGTTGAGGTTGACTAACACAGCAGGGCAAAAAAAGACCCGGTGCGACGATACAATAAAGTTTGGAATCATTATCAATTCAGTGTCTGCTCAATCTCCAGGATGAACCGATCCAAAGCGGCTTCCACCTCCCGCCCATGCCCTTGCATCAAATGACCCCCGCTTTCAAACAGCAGCAATTGGCGGGTTTGAAACCGGGGCGCCGCCTTTTCCATGGCGGACACATCCACCAGCTTGTCATCCTTAGCGCCGATGATCAGCACCGGGCAGGCGATTTCCTCAATGGGATAGTCCCGGTAGTTTTTAGCCATATCTGGGTTGGTCACCTGCGCGTCCAGCCGCATGCCGTCCGAGCGCAGGTACAGGGGCAACATACCGTGCACTGTATCCGGTTCCATGCCCATCAGCGGTGAAAACAACCCCCGAAAGGCCCACATCACAAAATCATTCAGGGTGAATGCCGGGGGACCCTGCCAGGTGCTGAACGTTTGCGGCGGGCTTGTTTCTGGCATGGCTGAGGAATAAAGGATGAGGCCCTTGCAGCGCTCCGGGTAATCCAGCGCAAAGCGAATGGCCGGCGTGCCGCCGGCGGAGGTGCCCAGCACATAGGCCTGCTCTATGTCCAATGCGTCCAGCAGCTGGGCAAAGGCGGTTGCCTGCGCCTTGACGCTGGCATCCGTTGGCAGGGGGCTGCCCGGATAACCAAAGCGGGAGGGCGCCAACAGCCTGTATTTTCCTTCTTTTCCTGCCACAGCATCATACGCCTGGTCAAACCCGCCGCTGATGCCATGGGAGACCAGAACAACCGGACCTTCCCCTCTGTCCACATAGCTGATCTGCCCCTGGGGCAAGACCAGAACCTGTGCCCCATAGGACGCCAGCCTGGTTTCCGCTTCTCTCAGCGCACCCTGCAGGGTGATCCCCTGTATCAAAATCCAGACGCCTGCCAGCGCAGCCAGACCCAAAACAACAAAGGGCATGACACGATGCTTTTTTCTTCTCATTGCTTATTCCTCCTGCTTGGTATATGTCATGCAAAAACTACGCACATGCTCAGCCAGCATGCCTCTTGCCTCATCCTCATACTCCGGCTCCCGGTCACAGCGGAGCAGCAAAAAGTAAATTGGGGCATAGAAAGCCAGAGCCAAAGCCTTTGGGCTGGGGCTTGTACTGTCTGCTGCTAACGGCATGGCTGCAAACAATTGCTCCTGGTAAAGGAGGGGATCCTCCATATACAGCTTGGTCAGCAAGGCAGCAAGCTCCCTGTCCTCAAACTGGGACAGGGTCAGCATGCGGCGCAGGCCGCTCACGGTCGGCTCATGCAAAAACCAGGAAAACAGATGATTGACCATGGTCAACAGTTGCTTTTCATCCATGCCGGAAAACGCTTGTGCATCCTGACGGCCGCTTTGCCAGCCAAGGCCTATCTGTGCCGCCTGTTGCCGGTATGTTTCTGTTGTATCATGGATAATTGCATCAAAAATAGCCCGCTTGCTGTGAAAATGGTTGTATAGGGAAGGCGCCCGGATGCCTATGGCTTGGGCGATCTCCTGTACGCTCACTGTATGGTATCCTTTTCGGGAGAACAAAAGAAGAGCATGCTGGATGATCTTTTCTCGTGTCGATTGCATGGAGAGACTCCCTTCAAACTAATGATCGTTAGCATTGTGGTAATGGTAACTAACGGGCATTAGTTTGTCAAGAGTATGAATATGATAAACATCCTTGATGCCATAAATTTGAAGCGCTGGGGATCCCGAACGCTCATTTCTTACCAAAGCCATGTCCACACGGCGGTAAAGGCATTCAGCGCCAGGCTGATGACAATGAGCATCCGGTCAAAAAGCCCGGAATAACCGGCGACGCCAAAGATATTCACAATAAAAAGCAACAGGGAGCCGATGATGCCGGCCCACCTGGCGAAGCCGCGGGGCAGGAAGACCATGCCCAGGGCCAGCAGAACAGGGATCAGCATCAGGAGGGCGGCCATCATCAGATGGGTCTGGGTCATGGGCTTGCCGTCAATGAAGGCGGCGGCCTGGCCCTTTTCATACAGGCGCAGCACGTCCCCCAGCAGGTAGATCAGCATCAGCGCCACCCAGCACACGGCCAGCTGGACGCGGTGAGGCTCCATGGATATCATGTCATAGGTCATATGCGCACCTCCTGATTCATCATTAAAATCACGCTGCCCCGCTTATGCCCGGTATTCACGATGCGGTGGGCTTCACGGGCTTCTTCCATGGGCAGCGCCTTGTCGATCACGGCCTTGATGCTTCCTGCTTCAAACCACTGCGCCAGCCTCTCCGTCTGCTGGCGGTTTTCCCTGGCGACATCGCCGCCGCAGACATTGATGAAACGTCCGCCGGGCTTCAGCGCTGCTGTTGCCTGGGCTTTATTCAGCTTGCCCACCGTGTCCATCACCAGATCATATTTGACACCGGGGACAAAGACGCGGCCCAGGGTGTAATCAATGAAGTGACTGGCGCCCAATTCCTGCACCAGCGCCTTGTTCCTGCCGCTGGCAACCCCGGTCACCTCAAGACCCAGGATGCCGGCGATTTGCACCGCCATGGTGCCCACCGCCCCTGCGGCGCCGTTGATCAGGATGGATTCCCCGGCCTGAGCCTTATGTTTTTCCAGGAAATGCTGGGCGGTGTTGCCGCCAAAGGGCAGGGCGGCGGCCTCTTGAAAGCTCATGGACGGGGGCATGAGGGCCACAGGGCCTGAAGCCGGGATGGCGGCATAGCGGGCGTGACAGCCATAGCGCATGCCGGGGGAGGAGCCAAAGACAGCGTCCCCCACCTTGAAAGAGGTGACCTTGGCGCCTAAGGCAGCCACAGTTCCTGAGAATACGGTGCCCAGGATGGGCTGGCGGGGCCTGCGCCATCCCAACACCAGGCGCATCAGGGTTTTTATGGGTTCTTCGGCCTGCAAACCCCTTGTCCTGGCGTCCCCGGAGTTGACTGCGCTGGCTGATACGCGCACCATGATCATGCCCGGCTGCAATGCCGGCAGGGGAACTTCCACAATTTTGATGACTTCCGGGCCGCCATAGCCTGTCGCCTGGGCTGCCTCCATTCGTTCCGGCAGGCCACTGTCAAGGCTGTTCATTGCTTTACCTCCTTGTTTTTCTTACTCGTCCTCAAACGCATTTCTTACTCGTCCTCAAACGCAAAAACCTCTTCTACGGATTTATCGAATACCCTGGCGATGGCAAACGCCAGTTCCAGCGAAGGTGAGTATTTGCCGTTTTCCACTGCCAGGATGGTCTGACGGGTAACCCCTACCGAATCTGCCAGCTGTTGCTGGGTCATTTCATTGGCCAGGAAGCGAAGGGTGCGGATCTTGTTGGTGATGCGGGTTTTCTTTGCCATGATCACAGCCCTCTTTCATACCCGATAATGTAGGCGATCCAAATGGCGAGGCCGGACAGCAGCACCATGAGGGCCAGGGCGCAGAAGAAGGTATGCAGCCCCAGCCCCAGCGCCAGCAGGATGGCTGAAACAAGGAAGGAGAGAAAGGAAACCGCGCCAAAGGCTTTCATGGCAAGGCCCTCGATATGGCGGTCACGCTCATCGGTCTTTTCCTCAAAGCCCTGCCCACCGGACCGTTTTTCCCTTGACATGATCAGAATCGCGCTGAGCACATCCAGCACCAGGAAACCTGTGACCAGCACGAGAAAATAAATGCCCCATGTTTTGCCTAAGGCCTCGCCGTCAAGGGACGCTACCCTGGAGCGGTTCCAAAGAAAAGTCAGGATGAACCAAATCAAGTTGTTGATGGCTGAGAGAATGGCGATCTTTGTACGGTTGTTCATGTGACCTCCTTGTGCCCGATGGAAATCCCTTTTGATTTTCCCGGACGATGTTAGAATTTACAGACATCGTGTTAAAGAAACCATACACACAATATCATATGTCCTCTCGCGATGTCAAACATTTTTAACATCGTTCCGTGAAGATTTTACAATCCTGCTTGTTTTCTAATCCTGGCAGCCTTGACAACTGTTCTTCATTGCCTTATTCTCAATTAGGTAATACATTACCTAATCGACGGAGGTGTTTCAATGAGCATTAAACGGCTTGCCATAGGGCTTGTAATCCTGTTGTTGGCGGTTGGTATCATTGTTTACGTATTGATGGTAAGGCAGATCAACAAGCTTGAAGAACAAAACTTTGATCTGGTGGATCTTGCCAGTTTGCCGGTTGGCAGATATCAGGGCGAGGCGACCGCTCTGCTGGTGACAGCCCGGGTGGAGGTATTTCTGCAGGATGGGCGCATCCAGCAGGTCAACCTTCTTGAACACCGCCACGGGCCTGGTTATGGCGCTGAAGCGATTGCAGACAGCATTGTAGAGGCAAACAGCCTGGATGTGGACAGCATCAGCGGGGCCACCGCCTCCAGCATCGTGGTCAAGACAGCGGTGCTGGAAGCGCTTAAGAGCGCAGGAACGCGGTGAAACGGCATCAGAAGCTGTTAGCGGAAGCGGATCCTGCCCTTGACCTGAGTGGTATTGAGGACCGGTACTATCTGTTTGCCATGTTGACCGCCTTTGCCAACCGCATGCAAACCGTTGGGGACAATGTGTTTGAAGAGGTGACATGGAAACAATGGTTTGCTTTGCTGGGCGCCAGCGTTTTACAGCCTGCTCCTTCTGTTTCCCAGGTAGCGGGTTTGGTGGGCACCTCTCATCAGAATATGAAACAGCTGCTGCTGCGCTTGCAGTCTGCCGGATTGGTATCCCTTGAGAAGGACAAGCATGATTTGCGCCGAACCCTGGTGAAGCTTACCCCGGCAGCCGAAGCGTTTGAACTGAAATACCATGAGAGCAGCGGCCTGTTCATGGATTGTCTGTTTGAAGGAATTTCCACCGAAGCCCTGGCCGCGGCCCGGCAGGTGATTCATCAGCTGGATGAGAACCTGAAGGCCATCGCAAAAGAAATCGCTCGGCAGGAGGACAGCGCATGATCGTCATCATTTCAGATGAAAGCAGCGGGAAACTGGGGGTTGCTTTGAAGGAAGCAGCCGGCCGCGCAGGTGCGCAGGTGGTTCATTTCGCTGCCAACACCCTTCATATCAAGCCCTGTGCCGCCTGCGGCAGCTGCAGCGGGAAAACCTATGGCCGCTGCGTCATCCGGGATGATATGCAGCAGGTGTTACCCAAAATCGCGGGCTGCCGGGCGCTTGTGCTGGTCTCCGCGGTGGTGTTTGGCGGTGTCAGCCATCATATCAAGAAGGTGATGGACCGCATGGCGGCTGTGGGCGATCCCCGCTACCAGGTGAGCGGCGGCGAGCTGGTAAAAGGCATGAGCGGACAGGGCATGAGCTATTACATGGTGGGCACAGGGGATAAGCTGGGTGAGACCGAGCGGTCAGCCTTTTTGTTCCTCCATGAAGAAAACCGAAACATCATGAACACCAGGGGAAAGGCCTTTCTCCTTCACAGCAGTCCGGATCAAGCCGTGATTGACAATATCGCTCAGGAGATTGCCCATGAATAAACCGGAGATCATGCTCCTATGCGCCAGCTCCAGGCGAAAGGGCACCAGCGCTATGCTGCTGGAGCGCATCCGCCTTGTCACCGGTGGGGAAGTGATATTCCTGCCCCAGAAAGGCAGCCTGAACGAGGTGATACTGGCCATGCAACAGGCTGCAGCCATCGTAATCTCCGGGCCCTGCTACATCAACACCTATCCGGCCCGGCTGATTGAATTGCTGGAAGCGGCGTCCCTAAGCGGCGGTTTCTCCGGGCAGAAGCTGTACGGCATCATCAACGGCGGCATGCCTTATGTCCACACACACCGGCATGGGCTTGCCTGCCTCCGGCTGTTCGCGGAGCAGAATCATCTTTCCTGGCAGGGCGGCTTTGTATTGGGCGGCGGCGCCATGCTGGACGGCAAACCCTTGGAAAAGCATATGAATCGCAAAAAAATCGTGCCGGCTTTTGACCTGTTTATCCGACACATCGCAGAGGGCAGTCCGTCGCCTGACAGCTTGTACGAACAGGCACAAATCCCTCCCGGTCACATCATGACACGGGTCTTTGCCAAACTTCTGACCTTCATGGTGGTACGGCGCATCAAAAAACATGGGCACGACCCGGATGCACCCAACTGGTATCTGCGGAAAAAAGAGTAACACGCACAACATCAGTTTTCCATTTGATGCTTTAAGTCCAGCAAAACCTTGATATACTCGTTGGGCAAATCCGCATGGATGTCGTGGCTGGATTGAAAACCCCCGATGTAGGTGCCACGAGGCAGCAAATCCACCACGTTTTGCGCATCCTTTTCGTCCATGGCAGCAAGCAAAACTCCGTTGGCATCATAATAGCTGGGGGCCGTAAGCTTGTTAGGCGCTACATGCATCACAATGGTAGGAGACTGTATATTTTTTAGTATTTCTTCCTGGTCAAACTCTTCAAACCAGGAAAAATCATAGAATGTAACCCCAAACCGTAAGTCGTAATGGCTTGTTTCATCCTGCATGTTGGCATTGATGGCATAGATGGAGTTAATCCCCAACTCCGGCGGGAAGTACCACATTTTAGGGACTTGCCCGGGATGTTTCTTTATATGCTTTAGCGCAGGGTTTTTGATCAGCCTGTCCCACAGCCATGGCGCTTCGGCGTTAAAGATTTCCTGCATATAGTCATGCTCTAACGAATACTCCAAAAAGGTTTCGATTTCATGTTGATTCAAATAGTCATGCATGTTCTTGAAACCTAACCATGAGATAGTCTTTTCCGCCCGACCAGGCAGGGTGGCAAAAAACGGCCCATCCTCTAAAACGGTGGCGATGATGCAGTCTGGCGCCTTGGCGGAAACATACGCAGCCAGCAGCGCCCCGGAAGAGTGGCCGGATATATACGCCTTTTCCCTGATAATGTTTCGGAGAAACCAGATGATATCCTCCCCGATGGCTACCGCCTGATACTTGTCAGGGTTTTTGGATGACCGCCCATGGCCATAGTAGTCCAGGGCATAGACATGAAATTCTTTGGATAGCTTGGGCAATACCCTGGCATAGTCGTAGCAGGTTGCTTGCTGGCCATGGAGCAATAAAAGCTTGGGGCCATTGTCTGGGCCTTCGATATAATATATTTCTGACCCATCATCCAATTGAGCCATGCCCTCCTTAAAGCCCAATTTGAACCCCTTTTTTTGCAAAAACTGCTCGTTCAAAATGTCATGGTTCATGTTCCTGTAGGCAAAAATGCCGACTCCTATCAGGAGCACCACAATAACAATCCCCACGATGATGAGTACCCGATGCATTACACGCATATGTTCTTCCGTTCTATCTGGTGTAGCGCCTGCTCAGGCCTTGCCTTTCCAGGGGAAATGACCGTCCAGCCATCCTTCTTTTTGCCAGAACAGGTAATCGCTGGTAGCAGGCTGGTCCTTCTTTTGCAGCATTTTGTGAATTCCTTTTTGACCAAAAGCCATGGCCCGGTATAGCAGCTTTGCAAAAAGGCCTGGAGAAACATCCTGTTGTTTTGACATAATTTTGCGGATTGTTCTCTCGATCTGCCGGTTCAGCTTTGCTTTTGCTTTCTGGTCCACCAGGTCGTAATCCGTCATGCCCAGGCGCGCTTTTATGTGATATATTCGCTTGATCCCCCAGAAACGCATGCTGTGTTTCAGGGGGATCAGGGTGCTGCGAAAGCCTGCTCCCACGGCTTGATTGATGATCAGGGCCTGTTTTCCCAGCATTTTGGGGCTGGGCTGATGCACGATCCACCGGCTGCCGAAATGATCCAGCAGAGCCTTTAACTGTCCGGGAATGCTGAATACATAGGTAGGGGTGATGAACACCACCAGGCAGGCCTCCTCCATGGCCTGCCAGATGGGCAGCGTGGCCTTCAGGTGCGGGCAGGCGCTCATGTCTTTAAAAAAACAGGCTTTGCATCCCAGGCAATACGTCGGCCCGTCCTTGGGGAGGATGAACTGCCTGATCCGCGCCCCGGGTATCAGGACGTTCAGTTGCGCTACAAAAGCTTCCCGGATATGCGCCGTGCAGCCCGGATTGGATACAGCCGTAATCAGGCATATGTTCATGACAAACTCCTCCTGTCAGGGGCGAGACAGATGATCCATGGCCTTTATTACAGGCAGATGCTGCTATGAACTCTCCGGCGAAGCGCTTTTTTCTTTCATCGCCCGATTCCCCAGAATATAACTCCCCACACAGACCGCTGCCAGCACCCAAAACCCCCAGTTGCCAAAGATGCGCTGCCATGAATTTTGCATATCCAGCAACTCGGGAGGCCAAAAATGCGCGCTTTTGGACATCATCCATACGAAGCCTGTCGTTCCGATCAGGGAAAGAACGATGGTATATATCCCGTTTGCTTTTTCAGAGGTTATCTTTTTCATGTATTCCGGTATAAAAGTCATTAGCAGGTTGAACAGAATGTGATAGGCTGTACACAACAGCAGGCTGCCGCTGCTCACATACACCCAAGACCACAGAAAGCCGGTATGAAGCATACCCACTGCCACTGCGATCCGCCCGGTTTGAAGATGAAGCAAGGAAAACACTATAGCGGACATGCATAGGAAAAGCCCTGCCTGATCATTGCCCAGTATATCACCCAGCAGCTTTCTGCAAAGAAGCTCCTCCATCAAAGGAACCATGAGTATTAGCAAAACAGCATTAAGGCCTTGGCTTTTTTCTTTTTGTTGCTGCTCCCATGCCTGAGACGTGACCAGGCCCAACTTGATTTCAAGGATAGTAAACGGCACCATCAGCACAAAGGCAAAAAACTGCGCCATAAACACCACGATATAATCTGCCGTTCCAAAGCCCTGTGGAGAAACCTGGAACACCGGCAGATCCTTAATGAACAGCAGCAGAAGCCCCAAACCGGGCAGATAAAGCAGGGCTGTGCTCACCAGGTATTTTTTATCTTTTGGCAGCCTGCCCTTTTCAAGAAGCGGCGAAACAATAAATCGATTGCACAGCCAATACAGGCTGAACATCGCGCCTACGCCAAGGGTATATCGTGTGATGGGTTCATGCCACATATACTTTCTCCTTTCTGACAGCAGGTGACGATGCTTTGGATTTTGCATTCTCTTTGTCATCAGGTGCCGGAAGGTCAGCCGCTTCCTCTCTTTGCCCTGTTTGATGGGCAGTGTCGTGTATATCCTGACCGGTCATTCGTGAACGGCTCTTCCGTACCCGGTGAACAAGCTGTACGGTACAGCTTGTCAAAAACAGTCAGCGCGGCGATCTTCTTCCCGCCGGATCTTGTTTATTGCAGGCTTCCGCTGTTGACTACCGGTTGGGCGTCCCGGTTGCCGCACAGCACCACCAGAAGGTTGGAAACCATAGCGGCCTTGCGCTCCTCGTCCAGGGTGACAACTTTGTTTTTGGCAAGCTTTTCCAGCGCCATTTCCACCATGCCCACCGCTCCGTCGACAATCAGCTTCCGGGCGTCCACAATGGCGCTTGCCTGCTGGCGCTGCAGCATGACAGCGGCAATCTCCGGCGCATAGGCCAGATAGGTAATCCGGGCTTCCAGAATTTCAAGCCCGGCATCGTGTACCTTGCTTTGAATCTCATCCTTGATGCGCTGGGCTACCACCTCGCTGGAGCCGCGCAGGCTGCCCTCGTCCGGCTCGCCATCGCCTGTGGTATCCACATTGGGCGCCACATCATAAGGATAGATGCGCACAATGTTGCGCAAAGCGCTGTCACACTGCAGGGACAGATATTCCTTGTAATTGTCCACGTTGAAGACAGCCTTGGCAGTATCCACCACCCGCCAGATCACTGCAATGCCGATCTCCACCGGATTACCCAAGCAGTCGTTCACTTTCTGCCTGGCATTGTTCAGCGTCATGGCCTTGAGAGAAACCCGTTTGCCCAGGGATTCCACATCCACCTTGGCGCTGTCACTGGAGATGATGATGCCCGGCTTGCCTGTCTGCACATCGCCGCTTTGTCCCAGCTTGGTTTTGGCAGCGGGGTTCACAGCCACTGAAAAGGGATGAACAAAGTAAAAGCCTGCTTCCCGCAGCGTGCCGGTGTATTTGCCAAACAAAGTCATTACCAGGGCTTCGTTGGGCTTGAGCACTTTCAGGCAGATGAAAGGGATAAAGCCGACGATCATCCAAAGGGTGCCCAGCACCAGAGGAAGGGCGCCAATGTTCTTTTCCTTTTCCAGCAGGACGCCTCCCAGCACAACAAGCCCGATGGCCGCGAGGTACAGCACAACGGACAAAAGCAGAACCGGCATGCCTGGTCTGGCTTTGAGCTCTTGTTCCTTCATACGACAGGCCTCCTTCTTTTGTTTTTCCTTTGGTCCCTAATAAATAGATACCGAATTTAAATAGCGTTTAAGTATAAACCATGTAAAGTTCTGATAAAATTTATGTTATTTTTGGAGAAATCGAATGAATCCGGGCAAGCTTATTATTTATAATAAACGGTTTTTATGGGGGATTCTCATTGATACATCCATGGAGAACAGCTGTCAACTTAGACTTAAAAGCCATTCAGTGTCAAATTCCGCGACTGAGATCCCGTTTTCGTAAGGATCCTGATCGTTGCCATTTTCGTATAGCAAGTAAAAGCGGCCATCCTTTTCATTATACGCAAGACTCGAATAGCCGGCGGCTGCCGCGTGGACAGTCTTCAGACCGGCCCATGTCATCCCTTCATCAAAGCTGTAGCAGATGGTCATGTTCCTGCGGTTCTCCGCACGCGGATTGGCAAAGAGCGTCAGGGAGGTGCAGCCCTTGGGGAGTGCCGTTCCCGCCGGCAGCCTGTCCTTATCCACTCGCAGGAAGGAAGCGTTGCAGCCAATATTTTTTTCTTCAATCAGGAAATCATCCGCTGTAAATTCACCGAAGGTTTCTCCGCCATCGCGGCTGACAGCCAGATAGCGCTTCTGGTCAAAAAAATAGGCACGGGAATTATACAGGATCGTCCCGTCCGACCGTTCGATCAGTGTCCCCTCGCCAGTGCCGATCTGTACTGGTCCGCCGCATTTCCATGTCTGTCCGTGGTCATCGCTGTAGAGCGTATTGTTATAGGAATAATCCTTCAATTGATCGAAACTGGTATATTTCCCGATCGCATATCTGGAGGGACAAAGCAGCCTGCCGGCATGCGGGCCGCGGATCAGCTGGATTCCGGCGGAGGAACCATGTGTGCCGGAAACAGTCGTTTCGCGTTTTCCGGTATTCCTGTTAATGTATTCCAAGGGCTTGCCGGCGAAGGGGCGCTCGGTCCACGTCGCGCCGTTGTCTTTGGTTTCAAGGATAAACCTGCCCGGTTTGATCCCGTCCCGTTTGATGATTCGCCGGCGCTCCTCCTCTTTTTGCCGCCTTTCTTCTTCAGAATAATCCCCGAATTCATTTTCGCTTACACAGGATCGACTGAAAAAGCACATGAACGTATCGGTCATCTGGTCATAGACAACGCTTCCGATCACGAAAAACCAGCCTGGAATGCCTCTGGCGACTTTGCTCCCGGACCATTCCCGGCCAGGCGCTTTGACAGCATAAGCCAGATTACATTCTTCACAGTCATCCCGTACCGTATCCAGCCGCTCATTACAGAAAGCGATAGCATAGCCATCCTTTGTGACGCCGATACTCGGAATGCGGAAATGGGAACGGCCGCCTGTTTTGAATACCTGTGTTTCTTGAAAAAACATATCATTTCCATTTCTACAATTATTTGCCCGACTAATCCTCATATCTTGACAGAGCCGGTCAGGACGTCTTTGGCGAAGCGCTTCTGGCGACCGGATATACAAGCAGAAACGGCAATTCCGGTGCCTTTCAGCACTTGCCTTTCAGCCTGGCCTGTGCTTGCAATTTTTCCACGCTTTGTGCTATACTGTCAAGGCATTACACACGCGGGGTGACTGTGCGCTTGTGCCTAATGGCGGCCGCACAGGATGAAGCCCGCGGAGGCAACAACAAGGAGGAAGACCCATGGCTATCATTTCTATGAAGAGCCTGCTGGAAGCAGGCGTCCACTTCGGACATCAGACCCGCCGGTGGAATCCCAAAATGGCGCCCTATATCTTCACGGAGCGCAACGGCATCTACATCATTGACCTGCAAAAGACCGTGCGCAAGATTGAAGAAGCCTATATGTTCGTGCGCAACCTGTCCATGGAAGGCAAGAGCCTTTTGTTTGTCGGCACCAAGAAGCAGGCTCAGGAATCCATCGAGCAGGAAGCCAAGCGCTGCAACATGTTTTATGTCAACCGACGCTGGCTGGGCGGCATGCTGACCAACTACCGCACCATACGTTCGCGCGTTGATCGTCTCAACGAGATTGATAAAATGGAAGCCACCGGCCAGTTTGAGCTGTTGCCCAAAAAGGAAGTGGCAAAACTGACCCACGAACGTGAAAAGCTTAACAACAACCTGGGCGGCATCCGTAGCATGAAAGGTTTGCCGGGCGCCCTGTTTGTTGTGGATCCGCAGATGGAAGCCATTGCAGTCGCTGAGGCGCGCACGCTGGGCATTCCGGTTGTCGCCATTGTGGACACCAACTGCGATCCGGATCTGGTTGACTATGTCATCCCCGGAAATGATGATGCCATCCGCGCCGTCAAGCTGATTTCCAGCAAAATGGCTGACGCTGTTCTGGAAGGCAAGCAGGGCGCTCAGGCGGAGAGTGATGCCGATGAAACTGGTGAGGATGACAGTGCGGAGATGGGCAACTGATTGCCGCTGCGCTGAAGAATAAGGAGATTGACAATGGAAATTACTGCTGCAATGGTAAAGGAACTGCGTGAGCGCACGCAGGCGGGCATGATGGACTGCAAGAATGCGCTGATTGAGTGCAAGGGCAATATGGACAAGGCCATCGAGTATCTCCGTGAGAAAGGGCTGGCCGCCAACGCCAAGAAGGCGGGCCGCATCGCCGCTGAAGGCCTGGTGGACAGCTATATCCACATGGGCGGCAAGATTGGCGTGCTGCTGGAAGTCAACTGCGAGACCGACTTCGTCGCCAAAACCGATGCCTTCAAGGATTTGTGCCATGATCTGACCCTGCAGATCGCGGCCAGCAATCCGCTGTACATCAGCAAGGCTGACGTCCCGGCAGAGGACCTCGAAAAAGAGCGGGAGATTCTGCGCGCGCAGGCCCTCAATGAAGGGAAGCCTGAAAAAATCGTTGAGCGCATGGTGGAAGGCCGGATAGAAAAATACTATAAGGAAGTCTGCCTACTGGAGCAGCCTTTTGTGAAGAACCCCGATATTACAGTGCAAGCCCTGGTCAATGAGACTGCGCTGGCCAGCGGTGAGAAGATCTCCGTGCGCCGCTTCACCCGTTATGAGCGCGGTGAAGGCATCGAGAAGAAAGTCAGCGACCTGGCCGGTGAAATCGAAGCGATGACCGGCAAGGCCTGAGCTATCACCAGGATGATTATTCAACAGGGCGGCGCAATGCGCCGCCCTGTTTCAAAAAATACAGGAGGCTTGCCATGATGTATAAGCGAATCCTGCTCAAGCTCTCCGGGGAAGCCCTGGGGGAGAAGGGGTGGTTGTTTGACCATGAAAAAATCCTGGAAGTGGCCGGCATTCTCAAGGAAATCAGGGACGGCGGCACCCAGGTCGGCGTGGTGATTGGCGCCGGCAACCTATGGCGCGGGCGCCATGGCCTGTCCTCCGGCATGGATGCGGTGCGCGCGGACATGATGGGCATGCTGGGCACAGTGATGAACTGTGTCATGATGCAGGATGCCATGGCGCAGCACGGCTGTCTGTCAAAGGTGTTCTCCGCCCTGTACATGCCGGATGTGTGCGATAAATACCGCCGCGATCTGGCGGATGAGGCGCTTGAGCGCGATGGCGTGGCTTTTTTCGGCGGCGGGCTGGGCAATCCCTTTTTTACCACAGATACCGCCGTGGTGCTGCGCGCGGTAGAGCTTGGGGCCGATGCGCTGTTGTTGGCCAAGAACATTGATGGCGTCTACACGGCCGACCCCAACAAAGATGAAACAGCCGAGCTGATCCCGGTCATTACCTACCGAGAAGCCTATCAAAGGGGGCTGAAGGTCATGGATTTGGCGGCCTTTACGATCTGTGCGGATCAGGGTCTGCCCGTGGTAAGGGTCTTTGGCCTGGATGATCCGCGCAATATCCTGCGGGTGATTGCCGGGGAAAACCTGGGCACCATTTTGCACCCCTGAGGATACCTCAGCTATGAAAAAACTGCGGCGCTTCGTCTGGTTCATTGCCAAGCGGCTGATGCTGATCACCGTGATCCTGGGGTTGATGACGATTGCTTTTTACTTTTCGATGAATGCTGCCAACATTTTTGTCATTCTCAAGGATGGCATGGCGCAGCGGGCCTTGACGGTGATGATGGATCTGGATGGCACGGAGCTGCCCAAGTATTTTTCCACTGCTTATTTGCCTGTGGACAAACGGCTGGCGACCATGCGCGATGGCACCAATCCCTATGAGCCTTATCAGATCACAGGCATTGACCATCGTTTGCGCATGGAATGGGTATGGGCCTGGCCCTGGGAGGATACCGCCCGCGCCACCATCACTGAGCAGGTGCCGGGCATAGACGGACGCATCAAGGCCTCCTGGCGCGAGCGCGTTCCAAAGGAGCAGTGGCCGCCGCCGCGCTGGCCGTCCGCGCGTTATGATGTCATTTTAATCCGGGAGAACGGACGGTGGTTTATCCGCGAACTGCGCAACGAGCGTGCCTACACGCCCTGAGATAAATGTGTGCAGGATGACATACCCTGTTGCCCAAGCTGTTGAGGGAAGCGTTGATGAAACGGAACATGCGTGAATGGAAAGAAACCCTTATTGCATCGCCAGTCAAGCAGGCGATGCCTATTTTATCCTTTCCGGGCGCCGGGTTACTGGGGGTCAGGGTGGAACAGCTGGTACGCGATGCCCGTTTGCAGGCGCAGGCGATGCACCTGGTGGCGCAGCGCACGCCTTCCTGCGCTGCGGTCAGCATGATGGACCTGTCGGTGGAGGCTGAAGCTTTCGGCAGCGCTGTCCATTTTGGGCCGGGTGAGGTGCCTGCCGTCAAGAATGCCATTGTGCGCCCGCACAGCGCAGACAGCCTGGCAAGACCGGATGTGGGCGCCGGGCGGACCGGGCAGTATGTCGAGGCGATTGCCCGGGCCTGCGAATTGATCATTGACCGCCCGGTTTTTTCGGGCGTGATTGGCCCTTATTCACTTGCCGGGCGGCTGATGGGCGTCAGCGACATTATGATGGATTGTTTTGATGAACCGCAGGCTGTTCATCTGGTGCTGGGCAAGGCGACTGATTTTCTTGTGGACTACCTGTGCGCCTTGCGTGATGCGGGCGCCAATGGCGCGGTCATTGCGGAGCCTCTGGCCGGTCTGCTGTCCCCGGCGTTGGCTGAAGAGTTTTCCGCGCCTTATGTGGCGCGCATCGTGACAGCGCTGCGCGCGGAGGATTTTCTGGTCATCTACCACAACTGCGGAAACAACACGCCCCGGATGATGGACAGCATCCTCTTCACCGGCTGTGATGGCTACCATTTCGGTGATGCGGTGAATCTGGCGGAACTGGTGCCCCAGGTGCCGGCGGATACGCTGGTCATGGGCAACATCAGCCCTTCCGCGCAGTTTCTGGGGGGCACGCCGCACAGCATACGGGAAGCCACGCTGACCTTGATGCGCGCATGCAGCCCCGGCCATCCCAATTTCATTGTGTCATCCGGCTGTGACATTCCGCCCGGGGCGCCCTGGGAAAACATTGATGCCTTTTATGAGGCGGTGACAGCATATTATGCCGGTATGCAATCTTTTTCCTCAAGGGAAGATACGCATTGAAAAAACCATGAACAAGCAGGCTCCTCTTTTGGTGCTGGCGCCCATGGCAGGCATTACGGACTGGCCTTTCAGACGGCAGGCCATGCTGCACGGGGCGGACAAAACCGTGACTGAGATGATCAGCGCCATGGGGCTTCTTCAGGCGCCGCGCGGCAACATTGCCTATCGGCATTTGCTGTCCTATGATGAAAGCGAAACAAACCTGAGCGCCCAGATTTTCGGAAAAGACCCGGATTTCATGGCTGAAGCAGCCGCCATCCTGTCTGCCTTGCCGCAATACACGGGGCTGGACATCAACTTCGGCTGTCCGGCGCCCAAGGTGACTTCCTCGGGCAGCGGCAGCGCATTAATGAAAGACATACCCCGTGCCCGGGCTATTATCGCCGCGGTGCGCAAAGCCTGCGCCAAGCCCTTGTCCGCCAAGATGCGCATTGGCTGGGACAGCCATTCCATTAACGCGATGGACTTCGCCAAAATGTGTGAGGATGAGGGCGTAGACAGCCTGTGTGTGCATGGCCGCACCCGGGCGCAGCAGTATTCCGGACGCGCGGACTGGGATCAGATCGCGCTGGTGAAGCAGTCTGTAAGCATCCCGATCATCGCCAATGGGGATGTGTTTTCCGTTGCGGACGCGCTGGCCATCCTGAACCAGACCGGCGCGGATGGCATCGCGTTGGGGCGCGGCGCACTGGGCAAGCCCTGGCTGTTCTCACAAATCAAGCAGGCCCTGGCCGGGGCGGCTGTGAGCCTTCCAGACCCGCAGAAGGCGCTGGTCACTGCGCTTGACCACCTGGAAGACATGGTCCGCATGAAAGGGGAGCGCAGGGCGCTCATTGAGATGCGGAAGCATTTTGCCTGGTATCTCAAAGGCACCCGCAACGCCGCAGCTGCGCGGGCCATCATCAATGCCGCTGAGGAGCTTGAAACGCTCAAATCCGTGCTTGCCCGGCATTTCCTTGCGGAAGACCATGGCACGTCAGCCGGCTTATAAAATATTGCCATGATATGACTTGACTGATTTCTATTGTATCTGCACGGCGCCAGGCTCTATCGCCCTGCCGTGTCAACCTGGCTCAATGCGGTTCAGGTTGCGCATTTGCCTATCATACAGGACAATGCTGTGGTGATTGCGTGGGCAGTCAGATGCCGGTGTATCAGCGCTTAACTTCGGCGCATAAAACGATAGCTTTTGGGGCCTACGCGGATAATATCACGGTGGTTGAGGGGGACAGGGACTGTATTGGGCAGGAAGTGCCCATTGTGAAACGTGCCGTTGCGGCTGCCCAGATCTTTCAGATAATATCGCTGGTCTTGCCTGCGGAAAAAAATCTGGCAGTGATGCTTGGTTACCATTCGGAAATTGACGCGCAGGTCGTTGTTCGCTTCCCGTCCCAGGGTGAACGGCGAATGATTGATGTCCGCAATTACGCGCTGGGTGTCGCAGTCCACCAGACAATACCGGACCGCCGCGGCGCCGGTTTTACTTTTGGTGTCGATCAGATCGTCCAAGGATACCTTGCGCCCTTTTGTTGAAGAGAACTTATCCGGCATCAGGTAGTACATCAACGCAGTCAACAGGACCAACAGACACAACAACACCAGGCTCAGGGTGAAATCCAGCACCGCGATAACAGCCAGAAGAACAAGCACAAATATCAGCACAGCAGCACATATCTTGCTTTTGGCAGGTGCGTTGCTTCGCATTGTATCCTCCTTGTGAAAACTTCCCTCTTAGTGTACAAAAGCTCCTGTGAATTGGCAAGCCTGCAGGTGCTGTATGCCCAATGCCGCACACTGCCGTATGGCAGGCTTTGTTTTCACAAGGGAAAACCGCCGAAAAACCAGCGTTTCCATTGACAAATCCATTATATATTTGTAGAATCATGTTGCGTCAAGACAGGTATGCATGATGCAAATGCACTATGGCTGTCTTTACCTCACAGGCTGTCAGGCTGCGCTTTACGTTGATATGTGAAGCTGCGCCTGACAGGAATTTCTATGGTCAAAGCAGCGGAGCAACAGGTCACTGCTTTGTCTTTCTGTATTTCATTACTCGCTGGCTTGATGTTCTCCTGTGTCTGACAAACATCCGGGTTTTTGCCCGGGGCTGTGCACGAAAAGATTTGAGGTGTCGAATGAAGTATCTGCAACGCGCCACTGCTTGTGTGCTTGTAATGCTCATGCTCGCAGCGGTCGTCTTGCCTGTGCTGGCAAGTTCTATCACGTTTTTGAGGGTTATCAAGCTCGAACAGGTCAAGGAAGGCCATGTGCTGCGGATGGGGATCAAGGCTTCGGACGATGCCGGCCGTGGACAGCGCCAGGCAGGCGGTCAGATTTCTGTGTCGGTCAACGATGTGCCAGTGCATCTGGTTGATATCACCGGTTCTGAAATTGGACATTTATTACTTATTGACACCACCACGCCTTCCCATTCCCAGAGTTGGAGCTATGATGTGATCCGGGCAATGGCCCAGGCTTTTGTCAATGCGATTCCCTTGGATGAGCGTGTGATGATTATCACCTTTGATGATAAAGGCGCCTATGATCAGGGCTGGCAAAGCCCGCAGGAAGCACTGTCTTTCATCAGCTCCATCCAGCCCTCCTCACAAACCCGGGCGCGATTGTATACAGCGCTAAAACGGGCTCATATCCTGATCCGGGAGCCCAGTAAAGGCGATGACCCTGATTTTATCAGTTCTATTTTCACTGTGACCGATGGTTCACCCTCCCTTAGCAGTTACCAGGACATGGGCAGCCTGATTTCTGACAGGAGTTATATCAATTTTGTTATTGCCCGCCCCTATTCCAGCGTAGTTGTCAACAGCAACTCAAACGCGGGCAAAGCGTTTATCAACAATCAGGCTTTGCTGCAAAGCATCGCCTCACAGCAAAACGGCAAACTGATTGATTGCGAAACGCCCAGGAACGGGATGCCCGACATAAATGGCCTGTACCGCGAAGTGTACGACATGCTCAATGCGGATTTGTATTACGAGTTTAGTCTTGATCCCCTGATCGGCAAGGTTCAATACAAAGCGGATGACCTGGTCATGGTAAACATCCAGGCGGGAAATGTCAGTGTAAAGGTGCCCATCGAAGTGGACACCTTGTCCCTGCCCACGCCCACGCCCACGCCCACGCCTACGCCCACGCCTATACCTACGCCTACGCCTACACCTACACCCACGCCCGCTCCCGAGGCAACTGCAACCAAGCCTGCAGAAAAAATGACACCCACACCCACCCCGACCCCTTCGCCGGAGCCCTTGATGGTCGAATATGGCAAGGCCAGTTCCAATGCGCGTCAGGCGCGGTATTTCCTGCATCTTTATAATTATATGGAGGATCACTACACCGAAACCGAGGTGTTTGACAAAGCCGCCCAGCAAGCCTTTAATGAGTTTGCCATAAGAAACGGGCTGGATGTGACGAGTGGCATCTATGCCGGGGCTTTTGCGATACTGACAGATCCCTCGAAGATCCCGGTCACCTATCCTCCGCCCAGCCCCACGCCCAGCCCGACGCCGACGCCTACCCCGGAACCTACCCCAAGCCCTGAGCCGACACCCCGGGCCATCTATCTCAATGAGGAAGATCCGATTGATGGCAAGGACCTGATTTTGCCTATGCAGATGAAATTGGAATCGCTGGGCTACTATGCGGCAATCAATGAGACATTTTCTCCCAAAAAGCTTGATCAGGCTACGCTGAACGCCTTGGCTCTGTTCGCGCAGACCAAAGGAATTGCAAACGAAGCGCCCAATGGCGTCAGCGTTGGGCTGCAGGAAGTGCTCCTGAAAGGTTCCTACGATCCCTTTACGCCTTCGCCAAGCCCCAAGCCGCCGGGATTTGTAGATAACCTTCGCGCCAGGATGAGCCAAACACTCAGCATCGGCGGTTTGAAAGTTCCCTTTTGGACGATCATCGCGCTGGTCGGCTTGTTGTTGCTGGGAGTGATCATCCTGATTATTCTGCTTCGCAGCGGTCATCAAACCTCTTCGGTCTCCGGCGCGGGCATTCCTCTTGATCCCTCGGGACAGGGAGACGGTCAAACCAAGGAGGAAGGGACTAAAAAGACAGCTGTCATAACAGGCGAATGGCGTAGGACTGGCAGTAAGACTGTTGCCATGGACAATTTAGGACTCGCGGTTAATTTCCATATTCAGTTTATGGGCCGCAGTGAAACCACCCATGACTTTGTGTCCCAGCGCTTCACGATTGGACGGGAGAACTGCACTTTACTTCTGGATGCCAGGGACATGAGTGTTTCCAAAGAGCATGCCGAATTGAACTATCATGATAACCAGCTGGTTATCATAGATTCGAACAGCACCAATGGTACTTTTGTCAATGGTATGCGCGTGCCCAGTATCAAGGATGGCATGATGCCCGTCGGTGGAGATATGAACAAGACACTTGAATTGAAAGGCGATGTCTTTGGCCGCGTGATCAACAACGGCGACATCCTCAAAATAGGGATGCATCAGATCACGATTACCTGGTAAGGAAAGCTGATGAATCAACCAAACGGCTCTGCCCGCGCGGTATCCCGGCAGGTGCCGGCGGGCAGGTGCCTGGCCTGCATGAAGACGCTGACGCCGGCCGACATCCGGGAATGCAGCGCTTGCCACAGCACGCTGCCCTATGTGAGCAAAGACAGCACTTTGCTGGAGCCTGGCGCTGTGCTGAAGGGGCGCTATCAGATTGGCCGTCCCTTGGGCAGCGGCGGTTTTGGCAACACCTATCTGGCGTTTGATTTGGCAAGCCATTCTGTGTGCGCCGTGAAAGAATATTTTTTGCGCGGGGCTGCCGTCAGGGACAGGAAAAGCAGCCTGGTGCTGGTTGAGCAGGGCAGGGAACACGCGTTTAAACGTTTTCGCGACAGTTTCATAAAAGAGGCCCAACAGCTTAGCCAATTGGGCGCCATACCCGGTATGGTCAGGGTCTTTGATGTGTTCCAGCAAAACAATACAGCGTATTTTGCGATGAGCTATGTTCAGGGACAGACGCTCAGGAATTGGTTGCTGGAACAGAAAGCCCCCCAGGCATTGAATGACGTCTTGGCAATGGTCAATGAATTGCTGGATATTCTTGGTCGGGTGCATGCCCGGGGCATCCTGCACCGTGATGTCAGCATGGACAACATCATCCGCGGATCAAACGGAGAGCTGACCCTGATCGATTTTGGCGCCGCGCGCCAGGCCGGCAAACCGGAAATGACGGTCTACCACAAGGGCGTTTATACTGCGCCGGAGCAAAAGCTGGGTGTCACGCAAGGCCCGTATACGGATATCTACGCAGTAGGGGTTATCATGTTTGCCCTGCTCCATGGCCGCTTGCCCCATGAGGATCAAAACCGCCTTGAGCCATTGCCGGGTTTGCCGCAGGACATTCAGGCGCAGTTGGACCGTATTTTCCGAAAGGCCACCCATCCAAGGACTTCCGCCCGTTATCAGCAAACAGCGCAGATGCGCGCAGAACTGCAACAGGTTGCCTTGCGTGCTGACGGTTATCGGCTGTCTCTTTCAAGGCCCCGGCGCCCCCTGCGAGGGATGCTCCGTACCCCAAAAGGCAGCCGGGAGATTAGGCTGAAGATTTTGCTGGCTGTGTTTTTGTTTTTTTTATTGCTTCTTTTGCTTGCCATTGTCTTGGGTGATGCGGGTTTTCAAGGTGTAACGGATTGATGTGCTAATGTATTCGATGGGAGATAGCAGATGGTAAAACCGGGGGACGTGCTGTGTTATTCCTGCATGAGGGAAGTAGTCGCGGGCAAGAGCTGCCCCTTGTGCGGTGCGCCCATACCATATGAGGCGCGGGATGTATTGGACCTAAAACCCGGCACAGTGCTCAACGGCAAGTATACGATCGGCCGCTGCCTTGGCAGGGGCGGCTTTGGCGCGACTTACCTGGCTATGGAAAGCAGCCTGGGCGGGCGCTTTGCGATCAAGGAGTATTTTTATCAGGCTTGCTGCACCCGCGCGGTAGATTCCAATGAGATTGTTGTCAAACCGGGCATGGAGGAGGATTTCCGCCGTTTCAAGGAGAAATTCCACCAGGAAGCGCGCAGGCTGCAGGAGTTCCAGCATTCCCCGGGGGTGGTGAAATGTCTGGAGTACTTTGAGGAAAACGGCACCGCTTATTTTGTAATGGAATATCTTGAGGGTGTCACCCTGATGGACTTTATGAGAAAACGCGGCACCACTCTGACAGCGGATGAGCTTATTCCCATTCTTCTGCGGGCGCTCAAGGCGCTGGAACAGGTACACGCCAAGGGCTATATCCACCGTGACATTTCTCCGGACAACCTCTTTTTGCTTCAGGGCGGAGAGATCAAATTGATAGACTTCGGCTCGGCCAGGCAGACCAGCGCGCGGTCCATGACCCGCCTGGCCAAGGGCAGCTATACCGCGCCTGAGCAGGAGTTTAACCGCGAGCAAACCCCGGCTACCGATTTATATGCCCTGGGCGTCAGTATTTTCACGCTGCTGGTCGGTAGGCAACCGGAGAAGCAGCCTTTAACAGGAAGCGGAAGCCGCTATAAGCTGGAGCCTCTGCCGGCAGACACCCCTCCTTCCCTGCAATCAATTTATACCAAGGCAACAGCCTTTGACGCCAAGAGCCGCTACCGGACCGCGCCGGAGATGGCCGCCGCGATAAACCTGGCTTTCCCCGGTTTTATCCTGAATACCGGCAGCTATACAACTCTCTCACCGTCCCCAAAGCGTCAGATCGGGCGCATTATCGGGCTTGTAAGCATCCTGCTGGCGCTTGCTGCCGTGGTTCTCATCCTCCTGAATCAGCCGTCAGCGCTTACTAGCGAAGTTACCATCCGCTACTACAATCAGCAAGGGAATTTGCTTAATACAGTCAATCAAAGCTTTTCAAAAGGCACCTACACCATTACCGCGGATGATGATATGGTACCACCGGGGCATCTGCTTACAAGTGAGCGTGAACAATTCCTTCGGGTCAATGAGGATGGCTCCGTATCTCCTGGAAATATTGATTTTATCTACATGCAAACTGCGCAGTCTGCTGCGGGCAGCGTGACCTACGATCTGTTGCCGGATCAGGATGGCGGGCTGTTCATTATTATTAACGGCGGCGCTTCCGTCTCCATTCAGATGACGCCCCATGAGCTGGTGCGCGCGAATCTGGTGACTGAAAAACATCTGGCTTACCCGCTGTATTTGATCCACCGGGAATCCGGCAACCGTTTTCAGGTTGTTGACAGCCTGGACGGTTCCATAGCCGTTGGTCTGCAGCCGGGGATATATGATGCAGCATTAGATTTGTCCGGGAATGATCTTCTTTCGAAAGCCCCCCTGGAAATCCGTGCAGGGCAAAGCGATTATCAGCTGTTTTTTGATGATGACATCCTGGCGTTTTTCAACGACTACGGGGCTTTGCCCCTGCCCGCTGACCAGGCGCTGGTGGATTATGGCGCCGGTCCTTACAGCACAGACAAGTTGGAAAAGGTACGCTTGACCGTGTTTGCTGAGCAGGCGCAGCCTAATGACCTGCGCCGCTTGATGTATCATGTGAACTTGCATATGGATGTGCCTCAAGGGTTGAGCGACAGATTTGAGTTGATTCCAATCGGTCAAGACAGAGGCATATCCTTCAGTCAGGAAAGCGCTGCATCCTTGCGCATGACATCAGGCACTTACGAAGTCAGGATGTATATTGGCGCAGCGGAATTTGAAAGCCTTGAACAAATCACAGTTAAAGCCGATAAAGTTCAGCAGAATCTGTCAGTCAGCTTCAACCTGGACGACGCGATGAGCTTAGCAAAGACTGCCGCGTATAAAATAGCGGACAACGACGTGACGAAATTCATTGGCCAGCAGTTAGGCAATGCAACCGGCTTGACGCTTTCCAAGGTCAGCCTCAAAACCAACCTGATCAATTTGTATGGTATCAATGACGATGACGTTGTCTTTCGTTTGCGCCTTCAAAACGACGACAACCTGCTCAGCGACCCTTTGCCGGTTAAAAGCCTTGGCACCACTATTCATCTGAGCCCCGGATCGTACACGCTTCAGGCGGAGATGAACAACCAGACCCTTATATCCGAGCCTTTTTACGTTGCTTACAACAATGATGTAAGCCAAACTTTGAATTTTGACACCTCTGTGCTGACGCGGTGGACACCCCCGCCTGAAGGCTCGGTCGTTTTTGCCTACGACCTGGATCACGATGAGCGCAATGGTTCCATGATGGTTGTTGTTGGCAAGGACGCCGAACTGATTATGAACAATCCGGTGGCCCTGTACCCGATCGCCCTTAGTCTGGATTTGCCGCCTTATATGGTAGAAAATAAGCAGTTCACCCTTGAGCACCATGAAAGCGGGATGACGCTGAATGCGCCTTACTATGGCGTTGAGCCTCATCAAATGCGTTTGATGGCCGGCAGCTATACACTGAGCATCACCAACAAGGATACGCCGTTTGAAGCGGAGCAACCTTTTCTTGTTGATGGTAATACTGAACAAATAACAATCTTATTTGATCAAAACGCTATTGTGTTTTATCAAGAAAATGGCTTGTTGCCCCTGAAGCCGGATGCCATGGTGCTCAGGGCACGAGGCGCTACCCTGCTGGGCAGGACAGGGCAGAAGCCGCTTGAGGTGGATGCCCGTCTCGCGGCCGGTCATGAGACGTTCAATGCCGGGCAGATCCCTTTGTACCCGGTGACCATTCGGGTGGATTTGCCACGTGAATATGACAATGCCGTCAGCCTGACCCTGGCGGATAACCCGGACATTGCTATTCCGCTTGCTTTGCGCCCCGGGCCAGTAGAAATGCAGGTGTCAGCCGGCTCTTACCGGCTCAGTTATTCCGTCAATGGTGTGCCTGTGTACTCCCCGGTGTTTGCCTTCGGTCCAAACGCCGCTGCCGATTATCATTGGCAGCTGGACGATGCGATGGCGGATGAATACCAGCGGTTCGGTTATTTCACCGCGCAGCGTGGCGCGGACAAGGAATCCTATCAGAAACTGGGATCTGAAAAATATCATTGGCCTCAATTAAGTCCGGCTTTGCCCATGTATGAAACTCCCATCAGCACCAACATGGATCGAATAACGGGCTTTCACCATGCGTTAATCACGGGTCTTGAAATCGTCAATACCCTGACAGGCAAGGCTTATAATGTCCTGCCTCTTCTGGACAGCGGCATGAGCCTCAGTGGCTTGCAGGTAAGCAAAGGCAGCTATCTGTTGAGGCTGCACACCAAAGGCGGCCAGGTAGACAGCAGTGAAACCTTTGCTGTGGACGGGAAAAAGAATGCGTCATACAGCGTGAGTTTCAACCAACAGGCTGTGCTGAGCTTGCTTCCGGCGCCATTGCCTGAGGGTAGTTTTGTGATCGGACGTGAAGGTAAAGACAGGATTGAGGTCATGCTCATCGAGGATGGCCAGGAGATCCCGGCGCAGGCTCCCGTGCAGCTTTGGCTGGTTGAAATCACCACCAACCTGGGCAAGGAGCATCAGGAAATGATCCTCAGGCATACCCAGTCCGGTCAAACCACCAGCTTGGCTCTGAGGGACGGCAAAGCGGATATCTTGGCGTCAGCGGGCACCTATGTGCTGGAAGCCCTGGTGTCCGGCATACGGCTGACTCCACAGGGCCTGCCAAATTTTGTCATTGCAGACAAGAAAGTGTCTTTGGATGTAAAATTCGGTTTGTTGTCCGGTGTCACCTATCCCAATGGCCAGCCATCAGGCGATGTGACGGCAGGAGACCGGATTGTTGCTGCCTTGGATTTTGGCAGCAATGCGCCTGCTTCCGTCCAAACCATGTCCTCGGACAGCAAGATTGTCAGCATAGAACAAGATCATAGCAATCTGTCCAGAGTAGTGATCCGTGTGTTGCGAAAGGGTACCGCGACGGTCACCATTACTGATGGGATCAGCCGGTATTCTCTGGACTTGAAAGTCAAGGCGTATGAGTTTGCGGCGGCTAAGGAGCAATTTGCGCTGTATGCCGGCGGCAGTGTCAAGGCCGGATTTCTGGATAAGGACGGCGTTTCGCTCTCCGGGTCTTACCTGGAGGCAAACGATGTCAAGGGGCTGAAAGTCAGCGCGGGAGAGAACGGCCTGGTGATTTCCTCCGTAGTGCCTGGCACCTATGATTTGCCGGTTACATGTCTGAATACTACCATCACGGTCAAGGTTCAGGTCTATGACGATATAAAGGGCAGCCCCATACCGCCGGCAAGCATGTCTGTAAACGAAGTTGTCATGATGGATTTGCCAACTTACTCCGGGACGCTCAACAAGCTGGAGATTCCTGCTGATTCCGGAGGTGTTATCAAGGTAGAAAAGGATGCGGACAACCCGCAGCAGCTGCGCTTGCATGCCCTGAAAACCGGCACAGCAGAGCTGGTGTTGACTTTGGACGGGCGCGTAAGAACGCTGGGCATCATAGAGGTAATCAAGTTAAACACAGCGCATATCAAAAACGGCGTAGGTTTATTCGGCACATATTTCTTTCTTGATGAGTACGGTCAGACTCTCCTTTTTAAGCGCGGAAGTGATCGAGCCTATAACGTACTTGAACCGAAATTCATCAAACTCCTTGCCAATGACACCGTGGTGGTCGGGCTGACTGAAGAAGGCGAATTGTATGCCTACGGCAACAAGATAAACCTGGACAGGTGGTTTGACAGGGTGAATAGAGGCTGTGTGACCTTGAACTATATGGACATCAAAATCAAGGATTTTTCTTTGACCGATTCCAGCCTTGTATATATCCTGAAAGAGAACGGAATCATGCAATCCGATGGCAGGCGGCAATTTGTGAAAGCGGGCGGATTATGGATGCATTTCCCACGCACTGCGGAAGACGCCCCGCTGCGGCCATTGCAAGTGTCCCACGAGCCAGTTGTTCCCGGCACGCTGGAGCTGCAGCCAAGCAATTCCCGGTCCCATAACTTTCTCGCGGTTCCCGAGGGATCTCAGGATGGCTTGAATCAAGTATTTACGATCGGCCATGATTCCCGGTACGCACGCGTCAATCCGCAGATCAATGCCGGCAACGCAACCCTGAACCCTGTTCGTGTATGGGCTGCGCAGGATGCGCTGTTCATCCTGACCGCGGAAGGCCGGCTGTATTCCCGCGAAACCAACCAAAAGGACTACAGGCTCGTCAGGAATAATGCTGATTTTAATTCTTTTAATCTTGTCCATGTCCTGCCCATGAACAACCATACTTATTTCCTGGACAATCAGAACAGACTCTATCTTTCCGGCAAAACTTCAGACAGCCTCTATAAGCAGATTGCGCTGGTGGCGCAAGAGGTTGCCTGGATGCAGCAGGTTTCATCCGAGGATGTGATGCTGTTCCACACGGATGGCTCAATCAGCCTGTACCAGAACGGTGTGGCCGTTTCTGAGGTATCGCGCTTAAAAATCAAGTATCCATAGCGCTCACGCCGAGCCCGGACAACTGTTTTTGATGTATAATAAGCAAACGCTGGATGGATGATGGAGCTGTTTTCCCTGGCGAGATCATGGTGAACTGTCAATCTGTCGAAGAATCGAGGAGAAGATCATGAAGAAACTGTTGGCGTTGTTGTTGATTACCACGCTTGTGATGCCCCTTTCAAACGGTCTGGCAGCCGGTAAGAGAGAGCCAAAGCTGATCCTGTTGCCCATGCAGGTAGGAGAGGTCAGCCAGGCGATCCAGGGGGAAGGAACCTGGCGCAGCGAGCATCCGGACATCGCAGCCGTATCGGATCAAGGGGTCATTACCGCGCTGGCGGAGGGCTACACCCTGGTGCTGCTCAGCAACAAGAAAAACGAGGTGACTGTCCGGTGTGAGGTCCAGGTTGGTGAAAAGCCGGTGCCGGAGGGAATCACCCGTGTGATTGAATCAGCCCTGGCCGACTGGGCTGCGGCGGATGGAAAGCCTCTGCCCCGCTATAATGAATATACCAAATGGTTCAATCCGGCCGCCAAGGACGGCTTTGGCTGGTGCGGCGCCTTTGTCGGCCTGCATTTTGACAAGGCAGGCATTGAGATGAACAAGGAGTATCGCGCCAAGAATGCCCCGCCGCTTGCGGACGGCTCCCTGTTCGCGGTACGCCAGGCCTCCCAGACCAAGCTCTACGAAGGCTTTCAGAGCCGCAACCGCCTCAGCAACCTGCCCCGCCCGGGCTATTACATTATCTATGGCAAAAAGGGCAGCACGCCCTACACCCATGTCGGCCTGATTACTGCGGTAAAGGACATGGGGGAGGGCGTCTACCTGCTGGAGACCGTGGAGGGCAACCTGAATTCGCGCATCAAACGCTACAGCTACCTTTATGACAGCCTGGCTGAGCGCAAGGACCGCAACATCAGGCCTATCCCGGCTGAAATGCAAACCCGGCCGGATGAGTTCAACTATGAGTATGTCAAGGATTTTTATATCAATGTCTTTGGGCAGACCTGGTATTGACGGCAACTAAAGCTGAGGATGACATCGTCCGGCAACCCATGAAGCAAACAAAGAGCGGACGCCGAGAACGGCACCCGCTCTTTCCGTGTCAATTGTGTATACTGATATGTAATGCCCCTTTGTCAAGGGGGGTGACCCGTGACGAGATCATTCAACAAAAAGTATAGAAGCCCTTTGATTCAAGTTCGGCCTTGGCCATTCTGATATACGCGGATTGGATACCGCAGGTCAATGGTTCGCCGTGGGCGCTGCGCTCTGATTTCGGGGATCACATATGTGCCGCCATAGTATAACCGCAGATCGCCCGACCGTT